>PVML01017300.1_pt1 | contig 196553 bp, 178 predicted proteins | sample 1853371 | NCBI WGS metagenome assembly PVML01 (sample SAMN08533508, study PRJNA380276) | Human gut metagenome, whole genome shotgun sequencing project. | isolation source: participant 1, chromium library | host: Homo sapiens | collected 2017
TTACTGTTTTTTGTACTAACAATATATTTACCCGTTATATTTATTCATGCCGCTTTCTATGCCTTCATTCATTATGCATGCAACGGCATCACAGGCTTTCTTTATTCCATTTTCCACATCAGCCTCAACCTCTTTCGGGTATCTTGACAGAACCCAGTCTGCAAGATCCCATTCCTTCGGCTTGTCTCCGACACCAAATTTTATACGCTTAAATTTGTCACTTCCAAGCTGTGCAATAATATTTTTGATACCATTGTGACCTCCGGCACTTCCCTTTGCACGAAGCCTCAGTCTTCCGGGCTCAAGACTTATATCGTCAAATATTACTATTAAGTCATCAATATCTGCCTTATAATAATCCATAACCTCACGTATACATTCTCCTGAAAGATTCATATATGTGAGCGGCTTTACAAGTATTACCTTCTGACCGTCGATTATTCCTTTTCCGATAAGTCCTTTATGCTTAGCTGTATCCACATCTATATTATATTTATCAGCAAGTGCATCTATAACCGCAAATCCTGCATTGTGTCTTGTACCTGCATATTCTTTTCCCGGATTTCCAAGTCCTGCTATTATATACATAAAATTAAACTCCTTCCCGCCGCCGCAATAAAAAATCAGCTCAGATGAAATAGCTATTATAGCCATATTAACACCCAAGCTGAAATTTTTCAAATTAATGATGATTTTAATAATAAATCGGATTATCTTCAACTACAATAATAGGATCACCCTCGCCTACATATCGTGAATTTGCCTTTATTGTACTGCCGCTTTCAACGATACAATTCTCAAGATAGGAATTATCTCCGATATAAGCATCGTTAAGAATAATACAATTCTTTACAACACTGTTGTTTCCGATATAAATCTTCTTAAAAAGAACTGAATTCTCGACACATCCGTTTACGATACATCCACTTGAAACAAGGCTGTTCCTTACTTCTGCACCAAAGTTATACTTAGCAGGCGGTAAATCCTCAACTTTTGTATAAATATCCGGATACTGTTTGAAGAAATAATTTCTTACATCTTTCTTTAAGAAATCCATATTAGTTTTGTAATATGAATTAACTGTTGAAATATTGCTCCAATATGTATCAAGCTTGTACGCATAAATCTTTTTAAGATTCTTATAACGGACAAGGATATCTCTTACAAAATCATGGCGGTCTTCTTCTGCCGCTTTTTCGATAAGTTCAATAAGAAGTCGCCTTCTTATAATATAAATACCTGTCGAAACTGTTGAAAGATTAGTCTCCAAAGGTTTTTCATCTATCTCTGTGACACGTCCTTCTTCTGTCATTGATACAACACCAAATCTGTTAATCTCAGAGCGGTCTTCAAGCTTCTTTACAACCATTGTAATATCTGCTTTTTTCTCTATATGATACTCAAGGACTTTACCATAATCCAGCTTGTAAATACCATCACCTGATGCAATTACAACATATGGCTCATGGCTTGACTTTAAGAACTGAAGATTCTGATAAAGTGAATCTGCTGTTCCGCGGTACCAGTAGCTGCTGTCAGCTGTTATTGTAGGCGTAAATACAAAAAGTCCTCCCTGCTTTCTTCCGAAATCCCACCATTTTGATGAGCTTAAATGCTCGTTGAGTGAGCGGGCATTATACTGTGTTATAACAGCAACTTTCTGGATTTTTGAATTAGACATATTGCTCAATGCAAAATCTATGCTGCGGTAGCTTCCTGCAACCGGCATTGCTGCTATCGCTCTTTTATTAGACAATTCCTTCATCATCTTATTATTGCCGCCGGCTAAAATAATTCCTATTGCTTTCATACGTTGTCACCTGCCTTAATTATTACACCGCCTCCCACAAGTTCTCCATTCGGATAATCTTCTGGTTTTGTCTCACCTGAAACAGCTGTGTTTTTGCCAATCTTTACGCCGTCAGGAATAACTGTACATTCACCGATTGTAACAAGACCCGAATTGTAAATCTTAGGTTTAAGTACATTCTCTGCTTCCTCTCCGACACCAATCTCAACATTATCGCCGATAACAACTTCTTCCGCTATAATTGCTTTTTCAACTGATGTATTCTTTCCTATTACAGTATCCTGCATTATGATAGAATCCCTTACAACTGCACCTTCTTCAATTACAACGCCTGAACCTATTACAGAATTATAGACTTTTCCGTATATCTCACTTCCGTCACCTATAATACTCTTTTCAATAAAAGCATCTGATGATATATACTGTGGTGGAATCGCATCTGTTCTGGTATAAATCTTCCAGAACTCTTCATATAGATTAAATACAGGAATTATATCTATAAGTTCCATATTAGCTTCCCAATATGAGTTAAGCGTTCCTACATCTTTCCAGTAGCCGTTATACTCATATGCAAAAAGTCTCTTATTATTTTCAAAACAATATGGAATGACATGCTTGCCAAAATCACATTCATTCTGGTCTTTAAGTGCAATAAGTGCATTTTTAAGGACTTTCCAGCTGAATATGTAAATACCCATTGAAGCAAGATTACTCTTAGGATTCTCAGGTTTTTCCTCAAATTCTGTGATTCTGTTGTCATCATCAGTAACAACAATACCGAATCTTTTTGCCTCCTCAATAGGAACAGGCATTGCAGCTATTGTTATATCTGCATTGTTGGCCTTATGATAATCAAGCATTATCTTGTAATCCATCTTATAAATATGGTCACCCGAAAGAATAAGAACATAATCAGGATTATACTGCTCCATATATTCAAGATTCTGATAAATGGCATTAGCTGTTCCTGTATACCATTCACTGTTTGTACTCTTCTCATACGGAGGAAGCACCGTAACACCGCCAACATTGCGGTCCAAATCCCACGGAATACCAATACCGATGTGAGTGTTAAGTCTTAACGGCTGATACTGAGTCAACACACCAACTGTATCAATCCCTGAATTAATACAGTTGCTTAATGGAAAATCAATTATGCGGTATTTACCGCCAAATGCTACGGCCGGCTTGGCCATCTTTGATGTGAGGACTCCGAGTCTGCTTCCTTGTCCTCCTGCCAGTAACATGGCTATCATTTCTTTTTTAATCATGCTCTCACCCCTGATGTTAAAAATTTACTGTCTTATTAAGTTGTCCTAATTATATCATATTCAGACTTGTAAGTAAAAAGAATTTTTTATTTTTTTTTATTTTTTTCTTGTTTAAATAGACAATTCAAAAAATTCTAAACACAATTTTAATGCAATTATTTTATTCGAGAAAAATTATCTAAACAATTTTATTCCGGCTATTGACAAAAAGGTCATAATGTGTCCTTAAATTAGTTTGAAATTTTTCTCATTATGTTTATAATAATATTGGAGACTACATTATAATAAGTAATTTTTAAGAAAGGCAATTAATCTATGTATCATATTGATTTTAATAATCCTGTACATGTCCACTTTATAGGTATCGGTGGAATAAGCATGAGCGGTCTTGCACATATTCTCATAGGAAGACATTTTACCGTATCCGGCTCCGACAGCCACGAATCTGAACTTACAGATGCACTTGAAAAGGAAGGCTGCACATGCTTTTACAAGCAGGAGGCTTCTAATATACATCCTGATTATGATGTTGTTGTATATACAGCAGCTATTTCAGACTCCAATCCTGAGCTTGCACGTGCAAGAGAGCTTGGAATCCCTACCCTCACAAGAGCTGAGCTTTTAGGCCAGCTTATGAAAAATTATAAGGTTGCGGTAAATGTTGCCGGAACACATGGAAAGACGACAACTACATCAATGATTACAGAAATCCTTCTTGCCGGTAACTGTGACCCTACTATTTCTGTAGGCGGCATACTTCACAGTATCGGTGGCAATGTACGTGTCGGAAAATCTGACATTTTCGTAACTGAAGCCTGTGAATATACTAACAGCTTTTTATCATTTTATCCGACAATTGATGTAATTCTTAATGTAAAAGCAGACCATCTTGATTTCTTTAAAGATATTGACGATATCCGCCATTCGTTCAAGCTTTTTACAGAAAAACTTCCAAAAGACGGAACTCTCATTATTAATACAGATATTGATAACTATGAATATTTTTATAAAGATACAGACTGTGAAGTAATTACAGTCGGTTCAAATCCTGCGATAAGCCGTTACAGTGCTGCTGATATCGCATATGACAGTGCCGGCTGCTGCTCATATACACTTCTTATTGATAATAAGCCGGATGGCACAATAAAACTCGGTGTTCCGGGCGAACATAATGTATACAATTCACTTGCAGCAATTGCCGTTGCCATAAAACTTGGTCTTGACCTTGAAACAATCAAAAAAGGACTATGCGGTTTTTCAGGCACTGACAGACGTTTCCAGAAAAAAGGAACTTTTAACGGTGTGACAGTTGTTGATGATTATGCACATCATCCTGACGAGATTACAGCAACTCTTGACAGTGCAAAACATTTTCCACACAACAGAACATGGTGCGTATTCCAGCCTCATACCTATTCAAGAACAAAAGCACTTCTCGGTGATTTTGCAAAAGCACTTTCAGCTGCCGACATTGTCGTCCTCGCCGACATATATGCTGCAAGAGAAACTGATAACCTTGGAATAAGTTCGGCAGATTTACAGAAAGCAATCGGTGAACTCGGCAAAGAATGTTATTATTTCCACTCATTTGAGGAAATCGAAAAATTTTTATTAAAAAATTGTATCAACGGCGATTTGTTGATAACTATGGGTGCCGGAGATATTTATAAAGTCGGCGAAGCCCTTGTTAATCAGTAATTTCTGAATTTTTATAAAAGTTGTCAACAAAGTTATCCACATTATCCACATGGATTATTCTAAGAATGGAATTTTCCGTGTGGATTTTTAGTTAATAAATTTTACAGGATTTTACACGTTTTTTACTATTTATCCACATTATCCACATTTTCCACCTGTATTTTTGTGGATATGTCGCCCTCTTTTATTTTTAAACGGGATATGCTAAACTGATTTTAGAAAATTTTGAAATGGGGATTATCATGAATAACTTATCTTTATCAACTATGAACAATAATAATACAACTACCGTTTCCAACGTGTTTATTGACGAATTCATGCCCCTTGCCAATGGTGAATTTACAAAGATATATTTATATCTTTTAAGATGTATTTCCAATGGAAAAACTAATATATCAATAGACTGTCTCGCTGATTTTTTCAATCAGACAGAAGCAGATATTATGTGTGCACTCCGCTATTGGGACAAGGCCGGTGTATTAATTGCATCAACTGATTCCACCGGCAGACAGATTACGGGAATTACCTTCTGCAACCTGGATTCTGCTTCAGGCAGCACTCCCAATAATTCATCTGCACAGCTTAATTCAAATCAGATGCCTTCAAACCATATACCTTCAAATCATATGCATGCAGAACAGTCTACTGATATATATAATGCAGCCGCTTCTGACACAGAAGTTCCTATTACACCGGATTCCAATGAAACATGTGACCCGCGTTCTGCATATACACCGAAACAGCTGGAAGATTTGTCTGAACAGGAAGATTTTTCAATGCTTTTATATGCAGCCCAGACTTATCTTGGTTCTGTCCTCAATTCGTCTGATGCCTCTGTAATCGCATATTTATACGACTCTTTACAGTTTTCTTCAGAACTCATTGAGTATCTTATTGAATACTGTGTTTCTAACGGTCACAAGAGCATGCGTTATATCGAAAAAGTAGCACTTGCATGGGCTGACAAGGGAATACAGACTGTGAAGCAGGCAAAAGCTGCATCATCAGGATACAACGATACCGCTTTTTCTGTTCTCGGTGCATTCGGAATAACTAACCGCACAGCCGGCAAAGTCGAACAGGATTACATCAAAAAATGGACTGATGTATACTGCTTTGATTCCGATATAATTGTTGAAGCATGCAACCGCACACTTAAAAAGACACATCAGCCTAGTTTTGAATATGCTGACAGCATTCTTTCACGTTGGAAAGATGCCAATGTAAAAAACACTTCTGACATAAAACGGATTGATATGGAATTTGAACAGAACCAGCAGTCAAGTGCTGTCAAGCGGAATAATGCATATAATAATGCAGTAAAAGCTTCCAATAACCGTTTTAATAATTTTAATCAGCGTAATACTGACATTGACAGTCTTGAAAGTGAATTAATAAGCAACAATGGCTGACTTACAGCCTGTTGGGAAAGGAATACAGTATGCCGCTAACCAATGCACAACATGATGCAATAATGCGTATATATGACGGAATACGCACTCACAACCGCCATATTCAGGAACAGCGTTATAACGAGATTGTTTCACTTATCCCTGAATATCAGAATATTGAAAATGAGATAATATCCGTTTCAATGCAGGCCGCAAAAGCCCGTATAAGCGGAAACAGCCAAGATTATACAAGTCTGCTTAAATCTCTCAATGACCAAAAGGCAAATCTGCTTATTAGTGCCGGTAAGCCTGCGGACTACCTGGATCCTGTATACACATGTACGCAGTGCCACGATACCGGATATATAAACAGCCGCAAATGCTCATGCTTTAACAAAAAAGCTATTGACCTTGTATATCATGATTCCAATTTGAAGAATATTACCGATAATGAAAATTTTGATACATTTTCATATGAGTGGTATGACAATACAACACCTGACCCATCTAACGGGCTCACACCTTATCATAATATGCAGCGTATTGTTGACATATGTCACAAATTTGTTGATAACTTTGATAAGGAAGCTGCTAACATATTATTTTTTGGCGGCACAGGCACAGGCAAAACTTTTCTTTCCAACTGCATTGCAAGAGAGCTTTTAAATACTTCACACAGCGTTATTTACCTGACTGCAATTGAGCTGTTTACAACATTCCAGCGTCAGGACTTCAGCCGCTTCGGTGAAGATAAAGATTCTGATGCCAATTATCTTTCTGATTGTGACCTGCTTATTATTGATGATCTGGGAACCGAAGTTGGCAACACTTATACTAACTCCAAACTGTTCTATGTAATTAATGAGCGGATGTTAAAGAAGAAAAGTACAATTATTTCAACTAATCTTTCACTCTCGGAAATAAGGGATTCTTATTCCGAACGAATTTTTTCAAGAATAACAAGTTCCTATACAATATTAAAAGTTTTCGGAAGTGATATACGAATGATGAAAAAAACGGGACGAAAGCCCGGAAAGGCTTAAAATAAGTTTTTGCGAAAGTTGTTGACTTATTTTGCTTTTATGATTATATTTTAATATGGTTTTGTTACAATAACGTAATTTACAAACAAGGAGGATTTTATTATGCCACGAGACGAACGTCACACAGCAACTATCCCATATGGTACATTAGGAATTATTCCTTTGGCCAGCTGCACAAAAATGGGTGAAAAAGTAGATAAATTTCTTGTTGATTGGAGAGAACAGCGTGAACACGAAAACGAATCAACTCTAGCATTCAACGGATACAAAAGAGACAGCTATATTTTAGATGCCCGCACACCAAGATTTGGTTCAGGCGAAGGTAAAGGTGTATTAAACGATTCTGTCCGTGGATCTGATTTATATATTATGGTAGATGTGTGCAATTACAGCCTTGAGTATTCACTCTGTGGATTCAGAAATCACATGTCACCTGATGACCATTATGCAGATTTAAAGAGAGTTATCGCTGCTGCCGGAGGAAAAGCAAGAAGAATTACTGTTATCATGCCATTCCTTTACGAGAGCAGACAGCACAAACGTAACGGAAGAGAATCTCTTGACTGTGCACTTATGCTTCAGGAACTCACAGATATGGGTGTGGATAACATCATAACATTTGATGCACATGACCCACGAGTACAGAATGCTATTCCTCTCAAGGGATTTGAGTCTGTATCAGCAACTTATCAGTTTATCAAATACCTTCTTCTTAATGTGGACGACCTTCACATTGACAGTGACCATATGATGGTTATCAGCCCGGATGAAGGCGGTACAGGCCGTGCCGTATACTTTGCTAATGTTCTTGGTCTTGATATGGGTATGTTCTATAAGAGACGTGATTATACAAAGATTGTAAACGGACGTAATCCTATCGTTGCTCACGAATTCCTGGGAAGCAATGTTGAAGGAAAAGATGTTATTATTATTGATGATATGATTTCTTCTGGTGAAAGCATGATTGATGTTGCATCTGAACTTAAACGCCGTAAAGCCAAGAGAGTATTCTGTGCTACGACATTTGGTCTTTTCACAAACGGATTCAAGAAATTTGATGAAGCTTATACAAACGGAATTATTGATAAGGTTCTTACAACAAACCTTGTATACCAGCCTGAAGAACTTCTTTCTAAGCCATGGTATATCAATGTTGATATGAGCAAATATATCGCTCTTCTTATTGATACATTAAATCATGATTCATCAATCAGCAACCTTTTAAGCCCTGTTGAAAGAATCCAGCAGCGTGTAAAAGAATATAACGAATTACATTATAATAAATAATTATTTAGGGGTTTGGCACTTGATTAGTACCAAACCCCTTTTTTTACCCTGCCGGTCTGTCAGGATCTCCACTTATTGGAACATCTATGTCTCCTCCACCGCCGCCTGCCGGTTTATCCGGGTCACCAATCGACGGAGCGTCCCATTCACCAGGTGGATAAGTAGGTTTCGTTGCCGGCAAAGTTGCACTGCCTCCCACACTACCATTTCCTCCGTTACTTCCAGTACCGCCTGTTGCCGTTGTGCCACCATTAGCCGGAGTTGTGGTCTGCGGCTGTGTTACAGGCTGCTGCTCTTCAGTTGTTTCCTGTATGCTTTCGGTCTCAGCTTCTGTCGCTGACTGTGTCTCATTCTGTCCGGAATCCGAATAAATACTTATCTCTCTTCTAGGCAGGTTCTCATGTACCTGTGTCATATACTGTTTAAAAATATATGAGGCACTGTTATGGCCCTGAATTTCTTTTGGATAATCAAAGCCTATCCACACTGCTGTTGTATAATACGCACTATATCCACAAAACCACATATCTTTATTAGAATTAGTTGTACCTGTTTTTCCGGCTATAACCGCGTTACCCACAGCACCTGCTGCACCGGTTCCATCCGGTTCAACAACCGCTTCAAGAATACCTGTCATCATCCTGCACGCATTTGAATCATAAACACGCATTCCCCTATCAGCTTCGTTAATGACAATCTTGCCATCTGCCCCTACAATTCTTTGTATACATGTTGCTTTCCTGTATATGCCATCATTTGCAATTGCAGCATAGCCTCCTGCCATCTCTTCTGTTGTTACACCATATGTAAATCCTCCTAATGCTGCCGCAGTGTAATCCTTATCATACCACACTTTTTTAAAATCCATATTTAAAAGATATGCCGCACCTGCTCTTGGAGTAATTTCCTGATATATTTTCCATGCTATTGTATTTTTTGAAAATTTCACGGCATCTCTTACAGTCATTTCACCCCAGTAACCTCCATCAGAGTTAACCGGTCCACCTTCTATCGGCTCATCAACAACTATAGAATCTGCAGTTTTGCCACGCATAAGATATGGCATATATACTGAAAGCGGCTTAATTGCACTACCAGACTGCCTGTAACTCTGATATGCCCTGTTCAACGTATATCCGGCTTTCAGATCCTGGCTTCTTCCTCCGACAATCGCCACAACATTTCCCGTTGAATTATCAATCGATACAGCCGCCCCCTGCATCTTATAAATTCCGTCATCAGACACCTCTGTATATCCTGCAAGGTTATCGTCAACAGCCTGCTGAAGTTTATTCTGCAAATCCATGTCAAATGATGTATACACAGTATACCCTCCGCTAAGAAGCATCTGCTGGCATCTTGTATAATATGTATCATACAATGAATCGTAGCTTTCCTCATCTTCTTTAGATGAAAAATTATCACGAAAAGAAAATCCTGTCGATTTCATAAGTGATTCTGTAGCACAATGTCTTACATATGTAACAACTGAATTGTCTTCTTTTTCCTGTTCAGGCTGGTTCAAAACGATATTTTCGCCTTTTGCCATATAATAATCCACATAACTTATGTAATCAGCCTCATACATCTGCTGTAAAATAAGGTCACGCCTTTTTAATGTCTTATCAAATCCTGTCAGCGGATTGTATTTTGACGGATTATTAGGAATCGCAGCTATAAAGGCCTGTTCCGACAATGTAAGCTGTGAAACACTTTTGTTAAAATATCCTTTTGCTGCAGCCTCAACACCATAATACCCATTTCCAAAATAAATATTATTAAGATAAAATTCCAGAATCTGCTCTTTTGAATATTTCTTTTCCAGCCCCCATGCAATAAATATTTCCTCAATTTTTCTCTGCCATGTTACTTCCTGCGTAAGAAAAATATTTCTTGCAAGCTGCTGTGTTATTGTACTCGCACCCTGGGCAATTTCATTACTCTTCTGGTTTACAATTGCTGCTCTTACAATTGCTTTGTAATCAATTCCGTCATGATTATAAAAATCCCTGTCTTCCATTACAACAAATGCATTATCGAGTGTTAGCGGAATATCACTGAAACCGATATAATACATATCTTTGCTGCTTTTAATCTTGCACAATTCGTTCCCATTTGTATCATATACAAGCGTCGTCTTACTCTCTTTAAATGTACTGGCTGTGCTTGAATCAACAAATGCCTTTGCAATCCTGCTCATGCGTAATATTGCAAATGCCTTAGGACCGGCATAAATGCCGCCTGCAATAAAAAGGACTGCTAATATGCCAAGGATTACTCTTTTAACCATTTTCTTTTTCTTATTTTTCTTCTTTTTTGCTGCCATATGCACCTCTGTAACTTACATATTGACCTTTATTTCTTATAATATGTCACATAAATATTGCCAGCCTGCGTAAATAATTTTGTCGCATTCGCCTGCGTCTGTGTTACTTCACTTCCTGTTGAAGCATCAATATATGTCACATTTGATGTATCATATGCTGTTATTACAACATAACCATCGTCAGTCTTTGCTATTACAGGTTTTCCATCACTTACAAATGACAATGCATTTTCAAATGAAATACCTTTCAAAGTCAGCCTTTTAAGATTCTTATCGCTTCCCATAAAGCTTTCAACAGCATGTGAAGCTGCCGCATATGAATTGCCATATGATGACGATAAACTAAAGCCTTTTATCATATATGAAGATGTCTTAAATCTCTTCCAGATAATATTATTTTCTCCATCATAAACATTACCGTAATTACCTGCCGCCGCAATAATTGCTTTATCAGCATCGTCATATGAGCTATAATATCTGCCTTTTCCTATAACATTATAGCGTTCACATGTACCGATATGAATATCATTAATATCAATCGTCCTGTTTTCCTTATACTCAACAGAACCTGCAGCTCTTGTTATGACCGAGTCAGGCTTCCCACCGCCTTTTGGAAGCACAATAACCTGTTCTACTTTTCTTAATGAAGTAGATATTATATCAAATGATGCATGCTCACTCGTATTATTTTCATCTTTATTGATAAGCTGGTCTACTGAAACAGCCGAATAACCCGAATCACTCTTAGCAACTCTGTCAAGATTAATTCTTAATCCGTCAACGTTCGCACTGCTTACATATACTCCATCCTGCTCATATTCTTTTATAAGTTCATAACCTTCATTCATTATGCAGACTTTATACATCGGAAATGTAGTAATACCATTTTCATCATTTATAATATCAGTGCTGTGTGCAATACCATATATAAAATCTGTATTAACATATCCGAGAACCATAAGCTTATCGCCGGGCGGTGCATCTATTGTATAATCATTGGCTCTCTCCATATTAAATACCCTGATGCTGTCAGTATTATAAAGTTCTCCATTGGTACTGTAAGCTATTATCCGTCCGTTTCCTGAAACTTTATATGTGCCTTTAGACATTTTATCAATAGCTGTCATAACTTCCCTGCTGTCCAGCGAAATTGAATACATTGTATCATTTAAAACTATATAAAATGATCTGTCATCACTGACATAAGCCACATCTCCGACAGTCTCACACAAAGCTTCATATGACATATTTACCGGAATAAACAAAAGCTCTTCTGTTTCATTTGAAACATAATTATAACTGTAAAGTGAAACACCTGTTGCACCTTCGTGTATACCTCTGTTCATATATCCATATACAATAAATTGTGCATTTCCATCTTCTGTGACATCAAGAATCTTAATTTTATGTCTTTCATAACGCTCTCTTATGTTATCTGTGTCATCAGAAGCAAATGCAAATACTTTTGTAAATGTATTGCTGCTCTTGTCATAACACCAGAGACTTCCCTCATTTTCAAAATATGTGTAATTATTCTTGTCATCATCCATCAGTTCTATATCAGAATCAGGCTGTATTCCGAGATTGATTTTTCCACTTGAAAGCAAATCATTCCTTCCGTCGAATACCTGATTTGATTCCCTCTCAAAATTAAGAAGATACATTGCTCTTGTCGTTTTTCTTATTCTGTAATATTCATGAACTGTGTATGTGTCATATGAATCATTATCATTGCCGGCACCAACCGTGTAATCTATTGCAATAACCGCAGTATCACCATCAGACTCATACAGCGACGGTATGATATTACTTTCGATAAACGGATGCAGATCCCCCCATCTTACCTGGTCAAGACTGTTATAAATATTAATCTTTCCATAATTTGAATTGTCAGCAGATGCAGTTGTCTCAAGATACTTACTGATTTCATTAACATTTGATGCATCATAAGTATTTTTGTTAAATTCTATTACATAATCAAGTTTTTCCTGAATACCATCGCTCATTCCACTCACAACGGTAGTATAGTAATATACATTTTCATGATTTTTCGTATTAAGCGTAATCTCAAGAATATACTTAACTTCATCTGAAATAAGATTCTTTATGTTAAGCACAGTCTCCACTCTTGACGGTGAACTGTCAAAGTTTTCAACTTTCGTACTCTCGATAAGCGACATATCTCTTGAATCTCTGATTTTGTATGATATTGAGGATACACTTTCACCATATGTATCAATTGCAATAGCAAGCTTTTTATCTGACGGGAGCAGTGTAAGATCCGTTGAAAGCCTTGAATAATCAACTTCACATGTATATCCATGCATTGCATTATAAAGTGTTCCTGCTTCTGTCTTTGCCATGACAACCGGAAGTGTTGCTTCTGACATAAGAACTGATGCGGCACTCTCCGTCTTATAATGCATTGATATAAATGTCACTATAGCAGTAACCATAAATATTATGACATATAATATATATTTTCCTGAAAAACTTTTATTTTTCATAAATTACACCTTTCTTATAAAAGTTTGTTAAGCGTCAGGTCAAGATTAAGCTCTGACTCCATCTTTTTAAGCTTTTCTGCCGCTTCCTGGTTCTTCTTTCCTGTATAGACAGCCCTTATCAGAAGATTTTTTGGTGTATGTTCCATATCTATAAACTCAAGAATCTGAGTCTGGTATCCGTTTGCCTCAAGGATGTCAGCTCTTATTGCATCTGTAAATATTGCTGCCATCCTCTCTTTCAAAATTCCGTACTTGAATACCGGAGATAAGAGTTCTGATTTAATCTGTCCATTTGCTTCATGCTGACAGCATGGAACTGACAATATAACCTTAGCACCCCATTTTACCGCTTTTCCAAGTGCATAGTCTGTTGCTGTATCACATGCATGGAGTGTTATAACCATGTCAACATGTTCAACATCTTTAAATGAAGCTATGTCTCCTACGTGAAATTCAAGCTTTTCATATCCATATTTCTTTGCAAGCCTGTTACATTCTTTTATAACATCTTCTTTTAAATCAAGACCTATTATCCTTATATTCATGCCTTTTAAAACTTTAAGATAATAATATACTGCAAATGTAAGATATGATTTTCCACATCCGAAATCTATTATTGTCTGTTCTCTTGTACTGTCAAGTTCCGGCAGTATATCCTCGATAAACTCAAGAAATCTGTTAATCTGGCGGTATTTATCATATCTTTGATTAACAATTTTACCCTCTTTTGTCATTACTCCGAGGTCTACAAGAAAATCCACCTTTTTGCCTTCCTCGAGAATATATTTTTTATTTCTGTTATGTGACAATTCTTTCTGGCATCGTACTTCACAACTCTTTTTGTACTTAATTGTCATATTTGAATTTTTTCCTGATAAAACCTGTGCATCTGCATCAGTCATCTTAAACTGTGCCTGCTTAAAATTATCAGTCATCATCTTTTCTATATAATTCCTGACATCAGCTTCACTGTAATTGTCATGGTAAACTTTTGTCCCTTTGTATTCAGATACCTGAAATAACAGGTTGTTTTTTATTATAACAGGACGAATCTTCACTTTTGATACCTCATCCTGCGATTTATCTTTTCTTCCGCTTATAGTCAAATCAATTAAATTTTTATTCAGACATTTATCAAATAATTCATGTAAATTCATATGCGTATTTATCTCCATTTCAATGTACATACTCTTTTATATTGTAATCCGTTCAGTAAAAAACCGCAATATAAAACAATTTTTATATCTATATTTTATATCTGTGTTTTTATACTTTTTTATTTAAAAATCCTGATTATTCATTGGCGTTGAAAAATAGACACAGGTGACATCTTCTATCTCATCATAATTTACCGAAATACACACATTGACTTTCCCTCTTCCGACATTAATATACTCATCTATTTCATCATCATAACCATAAATTACATATAAATCATCTGTTCTGTTCTGCGTAACAATTTTTGCTCCCACTTCTCCAAGCAGTGAATCTGCAAGTGCATTTTTTTCCTGAATATCAAGTTCACCATTTATTTCACCTTTAAGATTGACATTTACAGCAGATGTCATTTCAAGGTCTTTTAAAATCTGCTTTACAATTTTTTCGTATGTAAATGCTGATTCAATTCCATTTTTTAATGTAATTCCGATATAAATATACTGCTTATCCTCATCATGGGTTATAAATTTCAGGATAACATCACCATTGACAGATGTCTGGCTCAAAGTCTTAACTGAATTATACTCCTCATCCACCAAATCACTTATCATATAGTGATTTATCCCGATTTTTTCTGCAATATTCTCTAAAATAAGTTTTTTGGCACTATCAGATATGCTGATATCACCATATTTTCCATATGCACTGACTGATGATGACACATCTGAATATGTCTGCCTTCCAAATGCACTTATAATTCTTTCTTCACCACTTAAAGCACTTTCTGAATATAATATGTTGATTGCAGTTATAGTCCATAATGCAAGTGCTATTACTATTGCTATTTTCTGAAAAGGATATTTTATTTTCTTTTTACCACCATCCGTTTCAAGTTCTCCTCTTATACTCATTTTTATATAACAAAATATATCTTTTAACATAAAAACCTCCCTGAAGTGATAATTGGATTATTACCACTCCCGGGAGGTTTATTCATAAAATTAACTGTATTATTAATCTACAGCATTAATTCTGGCAAGTGAACGCTTGAGTGCCATCTCGGCTCTTACAATATTTACATCTGCATCGCTGCTCTTTAATCTTCTTTCAGCACGTATTCTTGCTTCGTTAGCCCTATTTACATCAATTTCTTCAGGCCACTCGGCAACTTCTGCAAGCACATTTACCTGTGACTGCAAAATTTCGATTATACCACCATGAACAGCAGCTTTTTTAATGCCTTCATCAGTGTGTATTGTCATAACGCCCGGAACAATTACAGCTGTGAGCGGAATATGTCCAGCATATATGCCAATATCGCCTTCACTTGTAGTCAATTCAAGCATTGTCACATCTCCGCGATAAAATTCTCTGTCAGGTGTGTTGACTATTAGCGTAAATCTATCTGCCATATATGCTCCTTTCAGGCTTTATTAACCTTAGCAAGAACATCGTCTATATTTCCGCAGTTAAGGAAATATCCCTCAGGAATATCATCATATTTACCTTCAATGATTTCTTTAAAGCCCTGAATTGTCTCACTAATAGGCACATATCTTCCTTCAAGACCTGTAAACTGGCCTGCCACAAAAAATGGCTGTGAAAGGAAACGCTGAACTTTTCTTGCTCTTGATACAACAAGCTTATCATCTTCTGAAAGTTCATCCATACCAAGAATTGCAATAATATCCTGTAATTCCTTATACTTCTGTAAAATCTCCTGTACCTGACGTGCAACCTGATAATGTTCTTCACCAACAATTCTTGGATCAAGAATTCTTGATGTTGATTCAAGCGGATCAACAGCCGGATAAATACCAAGCTCTACAATAGAACGGGAAAGAACTGTTGTAGCATCAAGATGTGCGAATGTTGTAGCAGGTGCCGGGTCAGTTAAGTCATCGGCCGGCACATATACAGCCTGAACGGATGTGATTGAACCATTCTTTGTAGATGTGATTCTCTCCTGTAATGCACCCATTTCAGTCTGAAGTGTAGGCTGGTAACCTACGGCTGAAGGCATACGTCCAAGAAGTGCTGAAACTTCTGAACCGGCCTGTGTAAATCTGAAAATATTATCAATGAAAAGAAGCACATCCTTTCCACCTTTATCTCTGAAGTACTCAGCCATTGTAAGTCCTGTAAGACCTACTCTCATTCTGGCTCCAGGTGGTTCGTTCATCTGACCGAATACCATTGTTGTCTTTTCGATAACGCCTGATTCCTTCATTTCATAGTAGAGGTCATTACCCTCTCTTGTACGCTCACCAACACCTGTGAATACTGAGTATCCACCATGCTCTGTAGCAATATTTCTGATAAGTTCCTGAATAAGTACCGTCTTACCAACACCGGCACCACCGAAAAGACCTATCTTACCACCCTTCTGATAAGGACAAAGAAGGTCAACTACCTTGATACCTGTTTCAAGCATCTCTGTAGATGTTGACTGGTCTTCAAATGCCGGTGCCTTTCTGTGAATCGGCATATATTCTTCTGTCTCAGGTACCGGCTTGTTATCAATCGGATCACCGAGTACATTAAACATTCTTCCCAATGTGTTCTCACCAACAGGAACAGATATTGGAGCACCTGTAGCTTCTGCATCCATTCCTCTGACAAGACCATCTGTCGGTCCCATGGCAATACATCTTACTGTATCATCACCGAGATGCTGGGCAACTTCGACAACCAGACGCTCACCATTACTTCTTGTAATGTTAATCGCTGAGTTAATCTCTGGCAACATCTCATTCTGGAATTTTATATCCAAAACGGCACCGATAATCTGGGTAATTTTACCTATATTTTTCTCTGCCATTTAATCTAGCCTCCATATTTTTATTCGATAGCATTAGCGCCCGCAATAATTTCAGTAAGCTCCTGCGTAATAGATGCCTGACGGGCTCTGTTGTACTTAAGCGACAGAGTTGAAATCATCTCTTCTGCATTGCTTGTTGCACTATCCATTGCCTGCATTCTGGCACCATTTTCACTTGCAACAGACTCAATAAGTGCACCATAAACCAGGCTGCATACATACTTGGGAATAATCATATCAAGTGCTTCTTCCTCGCTTGGTTCATATGTCATAAGTGCTTCACTTCCGTCTGTTTCATGTGCGGCATCATCTGCCTCTACAGGAAGCAGTCTGATTAACTGAGGTTCATGCACAACTGTATTTTTGAATACTGTATATGCAAGATAAATTTCTCCTACCTCACCATCTGCAAATGCTGAAAGCACATCATCACAAATTTCTTTCGCATCTTTGTAAATAGGGTCATTAATTGCTTCAGAATAATCAGCTTTTATTTCATATCCTTTTCTTTCAAGCAATTCACGTCCTTTTTTACCGACAGCATATACAACGGTATTTTCCTTAGTAAAACCTTCATCAATAATCATTCTGGTTATATTGGAATTGTAACCGCCGGCAAGACCTCTGTTTGCAGTAACCACAATTACAGCTTTTTTGTCAGATTCTGACTCTTTAAGATACTTATGGTTAATGTGTCCTGACTTTGCCAGAATACTTTGGACTGTCTCATACATCAAATCGAAATATGGTTTTGTATTCTCTGCCCTTCCTTTAGCTTTTTGCAGCTTAACGGTGGAAACGAGTTTCATGGCTTTAGTTATCTGACCGGTACTCTGAATCGAGTCTTTACGTCTTTTTATGTCTCTCATTGAGGCCATAATCCATTACCTCCATCCACTGTTTTATTTAAATGTCTTTTTAAATGCTTCTATAGCACTGATAAGCTCTTTTTCTGTCTCTTCATCAAGTACCTTTGTCTCTTTGATTTTCTCCGGTATCTGAGGATATTTAGTATCAATAAACTCAAATAATCCATCCTGGAAATCTATAACTCTGTCTACATCTATGTCAATAACATATTTCTTTGTAACGGCATAGATGATTATTACCTGATATTCAACCGGCATTGGCTTATACTGTGGCTGTTTAAGCATCTCTCTGATTCTTTCACCCTGTGCAAGAGTTTCCTTTGTATCAGCATCAAGTTCTGAACCAAACTGTGCAAATGATGCAAGCTCTCTGTACTGGGCAAGCTCTGTACGAATAGGAGCCGCAATCTTCTTCATAGCCTTAATCTGTGCAGAACCACCAACTCGTGATACTGACAAACCGGCATTAACAGCTGGTCTGAAACCTGAATTGAACATCTCTGTCTCAAGATAAATCTGTCCATCTGTAATTGAAATTACATTTGTAGGAATGTACGCAGATACATCTCCTGCCTGTGTTTCAATAATAGGAAGTGCTGTAAGAGAACCTCCGCCGTACTCATCTGACATTCTGGCAGCTCTTTCGAGAAGTCTTGAATGAAGATAGAATACATCACCAGGGTAAGCTTCACGTCCTGGTGGTCTTTTAAGGAGCAATGAAAGTGTACGATATGCGGCAGCATGTTTGCTCAAGTCATCATAAACAACTAAAACATCCTGTCCCTGTTCCATCCATTCCTCACCAATTGCACATCCTGAATATGGTGCAATATACTGTAATGGTGCAAGCTCACTTGCTGTAGAAGCTACAACTGTTGTATAACTCATAGCACCATTTTCTTCAAGAGTCTTAACTATGTTAGCAACTGTAGACGCTTTCTGTCCAATTGCTACATAGATACATTTTACGTTCTGACCTTTCTGGTTGATAATTGTATCAACAGCAATAGCTGTCTTTCCTGTCTGACGGTCACCGATAATAAGCTCTCTTTGTCCTCTTCCGATTGGTACCATGGCATCAATAGCCTTAATACCTGTCTGAAGTGGTGTATCAACTGATTTTCTTGTAATAACGCCTGATGCAACTCTTTCAATCTGACGGAACTTATCTGTATTGATAGGTCCTTTTCCATCGATTGGCTGTCCGAGTGCATTAACAACTCTTCCAATAAGTGCATCGCCAACAGGAACCTCAACTACTCGTCCTGTTGTCTTTACTGTATCTTTTTCACTGATATTTCGTGAATCGCCGAGAAGAACTGCACCAACATTATCCTCTTCGAGGTTCAATACCATTCCGTAAACCCCGCCCGGGAATTCAAGCAGTTCACCCTGCATTGCTTTCTCTAGTCCATGTATACGTGCAATACCGTCCGCAACCTGAATTACAGTACCTACATCTGATACTTCAAGGCCTGTAGCATACCTTTCAATCTGTTCTTTAATAACAGAACTGATTTCTTCCGGTCTCAAATTCATTAGACTAACGCACCTTCTTTCTATTAAAGTATAAACTTACGATAACTGGATTTTTTTCAAATCTCCTGCAAGCTTATCTAATTTTGTTTTTATGCTGCTGTCTACAACACGATCATTTATACGAATAATCATTCCTCCAAGCAGCTCCGGCTCAACAGAATAATTCATGCGGAATTCTTTATAATCCGTTGTTGCCAAAAGGCGTTTTAATACCTTTTCTTTTTGTTCCTCACTAAGTGGAACAGCTGTTTTTACATATGCAGTGCCTATCTTTTTGTATTCAAGCACCTTTGCCATAAACATATTAAGAGTTTCAACAATGTCCTTATGTCGGTCTTTAGCAATCATAAGAACAAGAAGACCTGTCATCTCTTTTGAAATAACTCTTCCAAATGTATCCTCTATAAAATGTTCTTTATCTTCTTTGCTGACTTTCGGATGATTCAAAAGCTTTGAAATCTCATCATTTTCTGAGCACTCTTTAAGAATGACTTCGGCTTCATTATAGAACTCATCCACTCGTCCTTCCTGCACAGCAAGCTCAAATATAGCTTCACTGTATTTTGTTGCCGCTAACTTAGCCATGTCTTATCACCCATTTCATTCAAAGTCTGTTCAATAAGTGCCTGACTGTCTGCTTCTGATATAGATTCAGCCACAACCTTAGATGCCATAAGTCTTGCAACTGCAATAATCTGCTGCTTGACTTCATCTGCTGCTTTCTGCTTTTCAAGCTCTGCCTCAGTATTAGCTCTGGCAATTATTCTTGCTGCTTCCTGCTTTGCATCAGCAACAATCTTTTCTTCATTATGCTTTGCAACTTTTCTTGCATCGCTTAAAATGCCCTCTGCCTCTTTATTGGCAGCTTTAAGTTTTGCTTCATATTCCTGCTTCATGGCAAGGGCTTCTTTCTTATCTGCCTCAGCATTTTCTCTGTCACTTGTAATTTTATCCTGTCTCTTTTTTAACATATTTCTGACCGGATTAAATAATATAAATGAAAGTAATATAAATAATATAAATACATTTATAGCTGTGATTGAAGCATCAAAAAGAAGCTGGTAATCCAGACCAAACAGTCTGCCATCATCCGCCAGGGCTATCATTGTACTTCCCAAGGAACTCAAAATATATAGCCTCCTTCCTGACAATTTTTAATTTTACGTAATCTCATTGTTATTTTACTTAAATGGCTTAACGAACATTAAGATAATAGCAACGGCGAAACCGTAAAGACCTGTTGTCTCGGCAACGGCCTGTCCAAGAAGCATTGTTGAAGTGATTGCTGACTTTGCTCCTGGATTACGTCCAACTGCTGCAGCACCGTGTCCGGCTGCAATACCCTGTCCAATACCAGGACCTACACCTGCGATCATAGCAATACCTGCACCAATAGCTGACATAGCCTGGATAAATTCCTGTCCACTAATATTCATGTTTAAAATCCTCCATTAAAATTAATTTTACACCGTACGTTATTCGTCGGCAATTTTATCATTTATATATACCATTGTCAGCATACAGAATACGTATGCCTGAATGCATCCCGAAAACAGGTCAAAGTACGCATGAAGCAATGCCCCACCGCCGATTGTATACGGGTTGAGCAAGTCATATATAAGTCCCATAAGAACTGTACCTGACATAATATTTCCGAAAAGACGCAATGAAAGAGACAATGGAACTGCAAACTCACCAATAAGGTTAATAGGAAATAAGAACCATATTGGCTGGAACAGTGCCGTAAAATGTCTGATTTTATTTTTCTTTATACCATTAAACTGAATGAGTACAAATGTTATAAGACCAAGACACAGCGTAACACCGTAATCCGCCGTAGGCGGTCTCAAGCCAAACAGACCTGAAATATTGGATATAATTATAAAAAGGAACAATGTAGACATATAGTTTACAAACTTGTTCGCATTTTTTCCCATAATTCCTTCAACCATGGTCTGAAGCATTTCTACAATCAGCTCTATTATATTCTGGAAAAATCCCGGTGTGTCTGATGCTTCTGCCTTATTAATCTTAATTCTTGCAATTATAGCAACAACAAGAATAAATATAGAGACTATAAGCAAAGCAACATGTGTTGTATTGATACTGAAATCATAGTCAATACCCGGGATTCGGAACTTATAGAGTGACTTAATCATAAAACTGCTGTCACAGGCTATCATTGAGGTCATCGAGGTCACACCCATGCTCCCCACATTCTTTTCCTCCTTTTCTTAGTATTTTGGACGATATTCTCAAGGCAGCCGGCTGCAGATACGCAGACAGCTTCATAATGAACATTCCAACAAGTGCCGCAAGCAGATCTCCGATATCACAAAGATACAATATTGCAAATATGGCAATCATAACCGTAAGCCTCAAAAGATAACCTAACAGATATGACTTTTTAGGATTAGCTTTTCCATATACCACTTTACGCACTTTAAAGCTCATGTTCAACACACAAAAAATGGCATAAATTACCCCTGCCAGAAATCCAACTGCAAATTTTGCCGGATTCTCAAATAAAAGGAATATAACAATCTCACCAATAATAAGATATAATAAATCTATTACCAATATTTCAGGCAATGCCTCATTTAAATCTCTAAGTCTGTTTGTCATTTTCTTTTTCTTGATTAGCCCTTTCAATTTTCCGCTTAATTTCGTCTTCCTGACGCTTTTTTCGTCTGTTTTCTTCGCTCTTTACAACATTCATAACAAGTACATAGGCATTTCTTGCACCAGCAGCTATTCCGACAACCAGCAAAGGAAGTGTAAAATATGTTCCAAACTTTTTATCAAGCCATATTCCCAATGCCATACATAAAAACATCGGTATCATCACACATATGCCAACCTGCGAAATTAAAATAATGTTGCGATACTCAGAATTCTTATCACTAGAGCCCATACGAATATCCTCTCAAATTTCGTTTATTATTATAATAACATTTAAAATCAAATAAGTCCATTTTTTTTACATCAATAAAACGATTGAATTTATAGCTTTATATTGCTATAATTCACTTAAAATAAGTACTTAATACAATTTTCATTTTAATTTAACAGATAATTTATACCAAATTTTATATAGATATATAGAACGGAGATTACCATGAGCGATTTATACAGACGACGTTTAATCCCAGATGAATGTCTTCATTTAAAAAATGACCACATCATTCATATCAGCAAAGACATTATTGTCACAAAATGGAATACCATTCATCCAAAAGCAGAATTCTCACATGGAATCTCCATGTACTGTCTTAATGAAGGCTGGAAAATAAGCAAGTTTTTTACATCTGAAAACAAGCTGAAATATATCTACTGCGATATAATAGACACTGATTATAACAGTCTGAAAGACGAATATATATTTACCGACCTTCTTGCCGATGTAATTATTGAAAATTCCGGATTTGTAAAGGTTGTGGACCTTGATGAACTCGCTGATGCCTGCAGCAGCGAATTAATAAGCACATCCCTTTTGACTGCTTCACTTCACCGCCTTAATAATCTTTTATCTATTATATACGATGGCTCATTTAAAGATTATATATATAAACTTGACAGTTATTTTTCAAAAGATAAAGAAATATAAGATATTTTTTAATTAAATATCATATTCTCATAGCAACCGGTTTTGCATGTTTATAAAATACTTTTTCGACTTGCAAAACCGGCATATTACTATTGCCATTAACAATTATAATGTAATAGTTATTTCTCTTTCTGTTCTCTGATATTGATAATATCTGACACCTGCTGCATTAAGCATTCTCTTTGATGCAATAACGGATGCCGTATCAGCATATTTATCACAATCATATACAATTGTTTTTATTCCCGCCTGAATTATAGCCTTCGCACACTCATTGCATGGAAAAAGCGTTACATACATCTTTGCATTATCAAGACTTCCACCACGATAGTTAAGAATTGCATTCAGTTCACTGTGTGCTGTGTACATATACTTATTATCAAGTGGTGCACCTTCTCTTGCCCATGGGAATTCATCATCTGAGCATCCTCTTGGCAATCCGTTATATCCCATAGAAAGAATCTTATTGTCATTACTTACTATACATGCACCGACCTGGGTATTCGGATCTTTGGAACGAAGTGCCGACATTTTGGCAACACCCATAAAATATTCATCCCACGAAATATAGTCTGTTCTTTTATCGCTCATTGAAAATCCTCCAATCTGCAATATTACTGTTCAAGCATATTTATTCTTCTGATATGACGTTCATCATTAGAAAACTTTGAATCAATAAATGTATCTGCAATTCTGAATGCAAGTTCAGATCCAATTACTCTTGCACCGAGACATAATACATTCGCATTATTATGTTCCTTTGTCATCTGTGCACTAAAACAATCTCCGCAAAGTGCTGCTCTTATACCTTTAATCTTATTTGCAGCCATGCTCATTCCAATTCCTGTTCCACATATAAGAATACCCTGCTCGCATTCTCCAGAAAGAATTTCATCGGCAACTTTCTTGGCATATACCGGATAATCACATGACTCTTTTGAATAACATCCTACATCCTTACACTCAATTCCTCTTTTTTTTAGATGCTCTATCATCTGCTCTTTAAGTTCAATTCCGCCGTGGTCACTACCAATTGCTATCATTTTGTTATTCTCCTTTTTCTTCTTTTTGTTTTATATTATTTATAATATTGTCAGCTGCTATATCAACCAGATGCTGCAGCTGTTCAAAACATACATTATATTCTTCAATACCTTTTCCATATGGGTCCTGTACTTCTTCTTCAGGTTCACCGCAGAATTCACATAATGTATACACATTAATTGCTCTGTCAAATGAATCATATAGTTTCTGCTTCATTGAGGCATTCATAACCAGAACAAGCGTATCTTTTCCAAAATCATTATTGGCAATCTGTATTGCATTATTACTTGGCATAATCATATTATGGCTTGCCGCAACCGCAACCGCTTTGGGATTATATGGTTCTTCAAAAAGCACAACCATGCCACGCGATTCTACGATAACATCATATTTTGACAGTCTGTTCTGCATAATTGTCGCCGCCATAGGACTACGGCATGTATTTCCCATACAGACAAATATAATTTTATTATATGTGTTCATAAGCAGTTCCGCCTCCCGTCAGACCCTGATAATTGTATGTCCTGCTGCTTTTATAAGCCTGTTCATAACCGCCTGGCCAACATTATCAGTCGGAAAACTCTCTGAATATACATACTGTATTCCATCTTCATCAAAACTTCTAAGTGCTGCAAACAGATTCTTTGCCGCGAGTGCCTCATCACATCTGCTGCCCATATCTACAACCTTATCAGCATTATAGCATCCTGCATCCTCGCTGACTGTCATTACGCCGACACGTTTGCCCTCTTTTCTTCTAAGCTCACATAATTCATTGATTTTGCCGACCACTTTATCAGAATCACCTGTAACAATAACCACATTTGCATCCGGTGAATAATGCTTGTATTTCATGCCAGGTGCTTTTGGAACTATTCCATCTGCTACATTTCCCATAACAGCCGGGTCAACTTTCACTTCTCCAAGCACATCTTCAAGCTGCTTTTTAGTTATAAATCCAGGTCTCAAAATAGTTGGCACATCTTCACTCAGATCAACTATGGTAGATTCCACGCCTATATCCACTGTGTCATCAGCTATAATCATATTGATTCTTCCATTCATATCATGAATTACATGTTCTGCCTTTGTAGGACTCGGCTTACCCGAAATATTCGCACTAGGTGCTGCTATATATACACCGGATGTTTTAATAAGCCTTGCAGCCACAGGATGACTCGGCATTCTTATAGCAACCGTTCCAAGACCACCTGTTATGCTGTCTGGAACTATATCTTTCTTTTTAAGAATCATCGTGAGTGGTCCCGGCCAGAAAGCCTCTGCTGCCTTTACTGCCATATCATTTACATCACATGAAAGCACTTCTAAATCTTTCTTATCAGCAATATGCACAATAAGCGGATTATCAGAAGGTCTTCCCTTTGCCGCATATATCTTTGCAGATGCCTTTTCATCAAGAGCATCCGCACCAAGTCCATATACCGTTTCTGTAGGAAATGCAACAAGTCCGCCATTCTTTAAAATCTCTGCTGCCTGCTCATATATCTCATCATCACTGTCATCATGCATTATTTTTTTAATTACAGTATCCATAATCATATCCTCTTTTCAGAATGTATACATATTATAGCCGAGTTTTATATGAGTGTAAACCCCAATTCAGCTGTTATATATTTCAATTATTATGCTTTTCATCACAAAAATAATTTATTATTCCCTTATATAAAGCTTCAGCTATTTTCTGCTGGTATTCGCTGCTGTTTAGCAGTGATGCCTCTGTCGGATTTGACAAAAATCCACACTCAGCAATTACTGTCGGAGCTGATGTATGTACAAGCATATAATATGTGCTGTCTGCCTTTTCAACTCTTTTATTTTCAGAATCAAGATTTTCCTTAAAAGAAGCCTGCAATATTTCTGCCAGCTTTTTACCTTCTACAGAGTGTTTATAATAAAACACCTGTGCTCCCTTTACATCCTGACTCTGGAAGCTGTTCTGATGTATGCTTACCACTATATCCGCTTTACTGTCTTTTATAATCTGACATCGTTTCTTCATGTCAGCAATTTTCTTATTATCATCATTTTCACTGTATAGACCGTTTTCATCTTCCCTCGTCATTACAACATTAAATCCGGTATCAATCAATTTTTTCTGCAGTTTTTTTGCTATTGAAAGATTAACATCCTTTTCAAGAATTCCATTATCGCTCTTCTTCCCCGGGTCAATACCGCCATGTCCGCTGTCAATCACCACTGTTTTCTTTGTAAAATCAATCTTTATTCCTGTATCTTCACTTTCTGCGTCTGCATTACTATATACATCTTTACGTGTCCGGATTCCCTGCCCCGGATTTTTCACCAATCTTGGCAATGCAATACATGCTGCTGTATACACCGCCGCCAGTGTCATTACGCTCATTGCTGTAACTAATTTTTTATAATTCAATCCTGCTCCCTCCATATAGTTTCAGGAGTATTTTTTACTACATTTTTATTCTTTCTATTTCTTTAATATGATTAAATTTTTGTGAGGCTGCCCACCTATATCAGTGAAGCAGCCCCGTCAATGGGTTATTTATTCCTTTTGTTGTGATATATATTTTTGTGCTTTTAAACTTTTATGTAATTCCAAGATAATACGCAAACCATTCAAGAGTTTCTGATGTCATTTTCATTGGATTGATCTCAACCGGAATATCCACAGCTTTTATATTGTAATTTTTAGTCAGTTTTCTTAGTTGTTTTTTATCTGACATAAAAACTGCCACCATAAAATCTGCACCTCCAAAGCCTTCAACGGCTCTTATCAATCTTCCCAGTTTATATACCGAAGTGGAACCGACCACTATACGTACATCACATCTTAAAAATTCGGCAATATTATCTTTTGCTTCATAATTCATATCGCAGATTACCACATCATATTTTTTCATATACAGCTGCCCTAATTCATCTGTCGTCGGGCATATGCAACAATCAATTCCTTTATATGAAAAACACCGCATGTCTCCATCCATATTTTTTGTCTCATCGTATAATTTCACAAAATCTCCATGACCATTACATTCTACGACAGCAGTCTTATAACCTAAACCATTTGCAAAATAATTAGATGCCATCAACGAAAAATGTGTTGTCCCAACTCCGCGTCCTGCACCAATCACACCGACTTTCAGCATTCTGCTGCCATGTAATAATGCAGATGTGCGTGGTATATTATTTTTCAATAATTTCCATAATTTCATCTGCTTCCTCCTCAAACAGTTCATTAGCACTATCCCATTCATATATACATGGGAAACGGTAAATTCTGCACTTACCTTTATAACTGCTTATGAAATCATAAAATTCTCTTCCGCCAATATGATTAATAAAAATAATGCTGTCACTTGTTACACTTTCCATAGCTGTCATATTATTTCTTCGGTAATTCGTATTGCCTACAAATATAGTAATGCCATCTTTTCCATCTTCTGCACATTCACCTCTTCTAGTGTTACAGTGCTCGTCTATACATCCGCAGTCATGAATTATATACTCATATCCTGACAGATTATATGTGATGCAGCCATTATAATCAGGTATAATATCAATCCCGGCTTTTCCCTTAATCTTATCTGCTCCTATTGTATATATACCGTTACATAATGTTCCTTTGTCTGTAACTGCCCTGTAATCTGATGTGTCATTATGCCTGATACATATAACATTCCGTTTCTTTCTTTTTAAGAATGATGCAAAACAAAGACAGAAATGTGTAGCACCCGAATTATGCATAAAACCATATACATATATATGACAAACCTTATCAGTATTGTTTTTATCCGCTATTACAGATTTCTTTCCACGAAAAAATCCTAAAAATTTCTTTGTAATATCAAATTTTGCTATTTTTTTGTAATTCATGGTATCCGATATACTGCATAGCTCTTTTCGTAATGCTGCTATGGACTTATATCTTTGAATCGAATTGTGCCTGATACACTTTCTTATAACAGGTCCAATTGAATTTGAATACAACCGGCAGACCGATTCTGCTTCGGATGTAAAAGACTGTACATGACCACTTGATGCCATATACAAAAGTAAAATTCCAATACTATATATATCTGACCTGACACTGCCATCACCATTGTACTGTTCCGGTGCAGCATAGCCCGCTGTTATATACATTGCATGCCCGGCATGGCGTCCATCAATCATATCTGAATTATCGAAGTCAATAATGAATACTTCCCGCTTCCCATCTGAATTATCTCTTATAATTATATTAGATGGCTTAATATCAAGATGAACTATCCCTGCACATTCGTGGAGATATGAAATAATATCGCAAATCCTGATGCCTATATCTGCCATATCATGTGCGGTAATGCATCCTGCCTCACTTATATATTCCGTCAAAGATTTACCAGAAATATATTCTTCTATAATGCAGATACTATCATTGTTATCTTCAATGTCAAATACGACCGGTATGCCTGGACACTTGAGGTTCTTAATCATATCAGCCTCCCGCAGTATTCTCTCATAATCATCACAAGTCTTCATAACTATCTTGGCAGCTCTGTATACATTAAGAAGCTTATGCCTTACAAGATATACCGTAGAATGACCGGTCCTGGCAAGAACCTTTATAATCTCATACTTATCAGATATTTAATTAACCTCCTTTTCTACAATACTAATTGGTTCAGTTATTATATTACCACAATATTTTAAAAAGTCAATAACAAATATAAATTTTTAGTAAATAATACTTTTTAACGCCTCAAATACCTTTACATATCCATCAAAAATGGGTATTATTATTTTACAACCAATCCAGAAAAATATGTATGAACGGATTGCCAGATTGGAAGTGATTATATGAAGATTGAAAAGATAAATGACAACCAGATACGCTGTACACTCAACAAAGCTGACCTTGCCGCAAGACATTTAAAAATAAGCGAACTTGCTTATGGCAGTGACAAAGCAAAAGCTTTATTCAGAGATATGATGCAGCAGGCTTCTGCCGAATTAGGATTTGATGCAGAAGATATTCCTCTTATGATTGAGGCGATTCCTGTGTCAGCAGAATGTATTGTTCTTATAGTCACCAAAGTTGACGACCCTGAAGAACTGGATACCCGCTTTTCACGATTCTCATCTGATAACGATGATGATAATGATTCATTTTATCCTTTCGATGACGATTTTGATGACTTTGACACTATTGAAAATATATCAGGTAACTCTCCTGCACCTACTGCTGCAGATGAACTTGATGAAGATGATAATTCTGATTCTGATGATGTTGTTCTTCCCGACGCAAAGACCGCAAACGACGTCATTAATCTGTTCAGCAAAGTAAAGGAATATCTTAACAAGAATATTGAAAAAACAACTGATGACAGTTTTGTTCCGCTAAAAGATGCCATTCTGCCTAATAGTAAAGATGAATCTTCAGATAAGCAGAATTCACATACGGCACAGACAGAAACTATCAAGCCTGTTATAAGAATATATTCTTTTGATAATTTTGAAAACTTTGAATCAGCTGCACATGTAGTATATCCTTTATATTCTGACAGGAATTCTTTATATAAAGATAAAAAAAATAACAGATATTACCTCGTTATTGAAAAAATCACATGCACTAGCAGCGATTTTAACAAGACATGCAATATTCTATCCGAATATGGTAATAAAGAAAATATGCCTGCAAGCAGCCTTACATTTTTTGATGAACATTATGAATGTATTATTAAAAAGCATGCTATACAGACCATTGTAAAAATATAATATAATTTTCCCGGCTGTCTGAAGCTTAATGTAAATTAAGATTCTTTACATTAAGTTATACGGCAGCCGGGTTATTTTTAGCCAACAGACTCTAAATAATCTGTTATATCTTCCATCAATGCCTCACAATCAAGTCCATGAACCATTGCTGCTTCTTCAATTGTCTCACCTGCTGATGAAGGACATCCTACGCAATGCATTCCAGCACTCATAAGAATAGGAATTATTCCGGCATCAATCTGTATAGCTTCACCAATAGTAGTGTCCTTAGTAATCTTAGCCATTGCTAAACCTCCTGATTTTATTTTTGGTACATCTAATATAATAGTAACAGACAAAAAAGTCAAGCTGTGTTATTTTTCCCATTTTAACCATTTTTCAAACATTTTTGATACTTTTTATCTTTAATAATACTCTGTTAAATTGCGTTTCAGTGTTGAATTTTTGCACATAATATCGTATAATCATGTCAACAAACATTTTAAGGAGGATTATAACTATGGCATATGTAATTAACGATGAATGTATCAGCTGTGGTGCTTGTGTATCAGGTTGTCCTGTAGAAGCAATCAGTGAAGGTGCTTCTCATATGGAAATCAACGCTGATGTATGTGTTGATTGTGGTGCTTGTGCTTCTGTCTGTCCAGTAGGCGCTCCAAATCCACAGTAGATTGTATAATACAGTTGATATTCAGCTGTGTACATACGAAAAAATCACAACGCTTAATACGTTGTGATTTTTTATAAGTCTATGTTAGTTATATATAACCTTTGTTAGTTGTATATCTTTTTATATAATCTATACTCTCTGACCTCTGTCAAGTAAATCTGCAAATCTTGTCTGCTCCGGAATCCATGCCATTTTAACAGTTCCGATTGGACCGTTTCTTTGCTTTGCAATAATTATCTCAGCAATTCCTTTTATATCTGTATCTTTATTATAATAATCATCCCTGTAAAGAAACATTACAACATCCGCATCCTGCTCGATAGCTCCCGACTCTCTCAAATCTGAAAGCATCGGTCTGTGATCGGGTCTTTGTTCAACAGCTCGGCTAAGCTGTGAAAGTGTGACAACCGGAACATTCAACTCTCTTGCAAGAGCTTTTAAAGCTCTTGAAATATCCGAAATTTCCTGCTGTCTGTTGTCACTTCGTCTTCCGCTTCCACTCATAAGCTGAAGGTAATCAATTATGACAAGTCCGAGGTCATTTTCCATCTTATACTTTCTACACTTTGAACGCAGTTCTGAAATTGAAATACCAGGTGTATCGTCAATTATAAGATGTGACTTTGCAATACTGTCCGCACCTTCTATCAATTTGCCCCAGTCACTCGAATCAAGACGTCCTTTTCTTAATTTATCAGCATCCACTGTAGATTCAAGACTGAGCATTCTGTTTACAAGCTGGACATTTGACATTTCCAATGAAAATATTGCAGTTGTTATTCCCTGTTTTATTGCGACATTTTCTGCTACATTTAACACGAATGCCGTCTTACCCATCGAAGGTCTTGCCGCGACAAGTACAAAATCCGATGGCTGAAGTCCTGAAAGATATCCGTCCAAATCTTTAAATCCTGTCGGGACACCAGTAACCGCTCCTCTGTTTTTTGCCGCAGATGAAATTTTATCAAGTGCTTCAAGAACAACCTTATCAATAGGCTTATATTCATGATTTCCTTTATTTTTTACAAGGTCAAATATCTTTTTTTCTGTATCCGCAAGTATATCTTCTGTTTTTTGCGTTCCGGCATAGCAATCATTAGCAATTGAATCATTAACACGGATTATATTACGAAGAATTGATTTATCCTTAACTATTCCTGCATATTGACGTATATTTGCAGATGTTGGAACTGCTGCCAGTAAATCTCTTATAAATTCAAGGCTGTAAACTTCTGCGGATACATTTTTTTCCTTGAGACGTTCCTGCAATGTTACAATATCAACAGGTCTGCCCTCATTATTCATGTCAACCATGGTCTGAAACATGACACCATACTGGTTATGGTAAAAATCATCAGCCACAAGCATTTCACCGGCAGTTATAATCGCCTGCTTGTCCATAATCATGGAGCCTACTACAGACTGCTCTGCCTCAAGGCTGTTTGGCATAATTCTGGTGATTGCCACATCTTCCATTACTTACTTTCTCCTACTACGACTCTTAATTTCGCAGTTACATCCTTATGAAGCTTAACAGGTACTTCATATGTTCCAAGTGTCTTGATTGATTCCTCAAGCTTCATCTTTTTCTTATCTATATCAAGTCCCAGCTGTTCTTTTGCAGCAACAGAGATTTCTTTTGATGAAACTGCCCCAAATGTTCTTCCGCCTTCACCTGTTTTTATCGTAACTTTAACAGGCTGTGCTTCCACCTTTACTGCCAGTTCCTTAGCAGCTGCAAGCTCCTCTGCTTCATGTTTGGCCTGTCTTGCTTTTTCAAGTTTTAAATCATTGAGATTTTTTGCATTTGCCTCAAGTCCAAGCTTCTTAGGCAACACATAATTTCTCGCATAACCATCATTAATCTTTACTATCTGTCCTTTTTTACCTAATGACTTAACGTCCTGTAATAAAATAACTTCCATTATATTTCTCCTTCCTGTATCATCGAATCCAATGTAACTTTTATTGTCTGGACTGCCTGGTCAACAGTACAATCCGTAAGCTGTGCACCGGCGATTGTCATATGTCCGCCTCCGCCTAATTTTTCCATGACAAGCTGTACATTTACCTCATCAATAGAACGTGCACTTATATATATAATATTATTGTAGGCTGTTATTACAAATGATGCTTTTATTCCTGATATGTCAAGCAGCTGGTTTGCAGCTTTGGCACCGCCTATCGTCGGACTTTCAACTCCTTCACCGTCAAATACTGTTATGGCAAATGCATCCCTGTATACTGTTGCCTTGCTTACCGCCTGTGCAACTGCCCTGTATTCTGCCATATCAGTACGAAGCATCTTTCTTACTCTTGTGACATCAGCACCATGTCTCCTAAGAAATGCTGCTGCCTCAAATGTTCTCGGACCTGACTTATTATTAAATCCATTCGTGTCTATATTGATTCCGGCATACAGTGCATCGGCTTCAAATGCCTTTATTTTCACACCATCTTCAACATACTGAATCATCTCAGTAATCATCTCAGCCGCTGATGAAGCATATGGGTCAACATATGACAAGACTGCCCCTGTAATAGGCTCGCTTGACTGCCTGTGATGGTCAAATACGATTATCGTCCTGCATATATCAAGAAGAGCCGGACACTCTGTCATCTTAGCCTTGTTAACATCAACAACAATAACTGCAGTCTGTGAATCTACATATTCCGGTGCTTCTTCTTTCAAAAGGAACATATCTCTCGGATAATCATCATTGTTAATGAATCTGTCCATAAATGGCTTAACACTGCTTGTCACATCATTAATTACAATGTGTGCTTTCTTGCCAAGTCGTCTGCATATTACATATATACCAATTGCCGAACCAAATGCATCTATATCTGCAAGTTTATGTCCCATTATAAGGACCGTCTGCGTCGGTTCAAGAATCTGTCTTAATGCATGTGCTTTTACACGCACCTTTACTCTTGTATTTTTTTCCATCTGCTGGCTCTTACCGCCATAGTAAAGTGTCTTCTCGCCATCTTTAACAACAGCCTGGTCTCCGCCTCGTCCAAGTGCAAGATCCATGGCTGATTTCGCAACATCATAATTTTTTGCATAATCACTTGCACCTGTTCCAACACCGATACTTAATGTAAGTGTCATTTCATTGCCGATTTTTACGCTCTTGATATCTTCGAGTAAACTGAATCTGTCTGACATAAGTTTCTCTAAATACTTATATCTGAAAATAGCAAGATATTTGTCTTTTTCCATCTTTCTTACTATCGCAGAACCACACGCAAAATACTTATTAACTCTCTTATCTATAAGACCTATAAATAATGAACGTCTGACATCATCTATACTTTCAAGTGCTTCCTCATAATTATCAATATAAATAAGTCCAACAACAAAACGCTCATCCTTTATTTTCTGGATATACATGTTAATATCTGTCTCATCAAACATATACATCGCAATAAACGAATTATTCTGTTCTGTCTCAATTATATCAACCTGCTGCGTAAGTGCATCAACAGCAATCCGCTTCATCTCTACAAGATAATCCCTGCCATTATATGCAAGACGCATCTCTTTCGCATCTTCTCCTGTCGGAAATACTTCCGGCTTAATCTGTGGAAAAATGCTTTGTATATTTTTTCGGAAATCTTTCTTTTTATCAGTTTTTTCCATCATAATTCTGTTCATCCACAGAACACGTCCGTTATTGTCAAGCAGGCAATACGGAACACTGAGTTCGTATAAAAGCTGATGCTGTACCTGTGAATAATTAGAAGAGAATTCTATCATCTCATGCATAATTCCGGGTCTGAGATAAAAAATCATAATCCCGTAAACAACTGCATAAAGCATGACAAAACCCAGCATAATATTACCACAGGATGTATCTTTGACATACATAACAACAGTGACAATTAAAAGTATTATGCCTACATATAGCGGCCACATAATATATGACTTCAGTTTTCCCGACAATTTATAAATCTGATTTCTGCCCTTGCTCTTCATAATAATCTCCATCAAACAAAAACATTTTAAATTATTATACCATTTATAAATTTTATTGTAAATAACAACGTAGTGCGACACCGCATACTGCAATGATGCCAATAAACTGTATGCACGCCGAAAATGTCACTGAAAGTGAAGAAAAGGCACAAGCTTACGCCCGTGCCTTTTCAATATTGATTTATTTTATTAATAAATCATTTTATTATTTTACAATTCTTCTTTTTCTGTCATAAATGCAAACTGCTGCAATAGCTGCTCCACTCATTAAGAATAATGCTAAGAGAAATGCAATATTTGATGTATCACCTGTAGTAACTGACTCACCAATAACAGGACTAACTGATGCTGTCAATTTATCATGTGAGAAATCTGCACCAACACCTGCAGGAGCTTTATCTGTAAGTGCAAATACATCTCCGAGTGCGATTGTGCCATCTGCATTTCTTGTAATTGTGCCTACTGACTTAACTCCGTCAAGAATTGCTGAGTAATCCAATGACTTGAACCAGTCTGTTGATACTGTTGCACCTTCTGAATTAACAGATGTCTTAGATGCTGTATCCCAGAAATAGTTCGTTGTCTTGTAAATCTTCTTAATATCCTGTGTTCCCTTAGGTTCAAGGTCTTCCTTAACATTAAGTCCTGCTGTTCTTGCAACTGTATCTGAATCAAATCCTGTTCTGTAAGAAATAATTCCTGTTGCTTCATAGTCTGTATTTTCTGCTGTCTTTGTGTAAAGAGCAACATTGTATGACTCATTATCAATGGATGTGCTGTTCTTAATCTTAATATCAGGACAAGAGTTAGAATCAATACCCTTAGCCTTGTTGCAGAATGATATACAGTTATCAAGAACATGAGCACCCGGCATGCTGTCACCCCCCATCTTGAAACCGTTACCGTTGCCTGCATCTGTACCATCTTCAAGGTATCCGTTAGCATATGCTATACTGTTCTTAATTGTTACAACACCGATTGAACCTGTCTGAACTTTTGCGAATAAATCCCAACCATCATCAGCATTGTGATGTGCTATACAACCATCAAATACGTTTCCGTCACCTACTGTAAGCTTAGCTGCAAAACCATCGGCATCTTCATAACCTGCATCCGCGTTTCCATATGATGTACAGTTAAGAATGAGGTTGTATGAAGGCCAGTTCTCATATTCATCTGTTGAATTAAGACGGCTTATCTGAATACCAGTATTACCATTGTGATAAGCATTAATCTGGTCTAATGTGTTATGATTTCCTGATACTTGAATACCCTTCTGGGCATTTGCTGATCTTGTAACATCAAATCCCTTGAAGTACCAGTAGTCGCCACCGATAATCATACCTGTTGAAAGTTCCTGAAAATCAAGAACCGGTCTTGTTGTTGCAGCTGGATCGGCCACCATGTAAATCATGTTTTCTGCTGTACCATTGATACCTCTTGCTATCTTTAATGAACTTTCAAGTTTGTATGTACCTTCCATAAGTACAATCTGCTGTGAAGGCTGAACATATTTAACAGCATCATAAATACTCATTGGGTCTTCCTTGCTTCCTGAACCCTTTGCATCTGGTGCAACCCAGATTGACTGTCCTGCCTCACCAATAGTCTTATATGTTACTGTGAAATCTATTTCTTTTGTTTCATATGATTGCATCGCCATATATTCGCCAGGAATATATCCCTCTGCTGGTGTAAAGTAAAGCTTAAAATCATTCTTACCCTTATTAAGAACCACATTAGCGGCATTAACTGCTGTCTTTGCTTTAACTTCTACATCTTCTGCAATGAAGTTACCATCTTTATCTGCAATACTTAATTTACCATCACAATTTGCCGTAAATGCAAATGTGTAATCTGGTGTACCTGTTGCTGATGGAGACTGTACTTTTGTATTAACTGCAATAAGTTCTATAGGTCTTTCTTCTGGTGCCGGATCTGTAGCCGGATTAGAAGTTGTTATTGAAATATCTGAGAATGTAACATTTGCATTTCTTGCTGCAAAGAAACCTGCATATACATTCTCTGAATCAAGATATTCAAGTGCCTTAGGATTATAATATTTCTTAGTTGTCTTGTATGAACCATCTACCGATTCGTATGTGATGAAATAACCTGTATTATTCTTCTGTATTGTCATATACATCTCAGTAATTGCATCACCTACTGTTCCTCTTACTTCTTCCTGTGCATTTCCAATAACATTCTTATAATCTGGATATCTAAGTTCCAGAGGTGTCGTTTTTGAAGTAAAGTTTGCCTTAATTACAGCTGTCTTATTTGCTTCAATATCTTTAATATTATCTGTTGTTAAGCCTTTCTTTTCAATAGATCCAATACCGAGCTTGTGTGTTACCTTATCAAGGGTATCATCTGTTGATACTCTGTTTTCCTCTGCATCCCAATAATATTCTACCTTTGATGCAATAGCCATATACTGGTTGTTCCAGCCTGAACCACCTAATCTGTCAGTTGCCATAAGGCCGAAACCTTCCTGACCATTAGAAAGTTTCCATGAATTTACTTTAACCTTTGCTCTAAGTATGAAATTTTCTGTTGTAGGAATTTCTGTATAATAGAATGTCAATCCGTCATATGAATCAGGAACAATCTTTCCACTTGCACTCTTGATTGTTACACTTCCATCAAGTGCTGAACCTGTAATACTATCCTTTGATGTATCTTTACCATCTTCATGTCCATTACCATATGTAACAGAACCCCATTTTCTTATTTCATCGGCTGTTGCTGTTCCCTTAACTATAGCTTCCTTTTTTGTAGCCGGATTATTTCTTACTGCAACAACCTTGAATGTATATTCTGTTCCAACTGTAAGACCACTTAAAAGCTGCTTTGTATCTGTTGCTGTAACAGCTTCAGAATATGTTGTGCCATCTGTACTATATGAAACTTCATAGCTGTCAGCTTCTGGAACTGCATCCCATTCGATAAGCATCTTTCCATTTCCCTTGCTTGTTGCAAAAAGATTTGAAGGTGCTGCTAAAGGAAGAACAAATCCTTCTGCCTTAACTTCATTACTCTCTTTATCTTTTTCTCCAGATCTTGATAAAACAGCCTTGAAAGTATAGTCGCCTGTTGCTGTAGGATTAAACTCTGCTGTTCCTTTGCTGTTAGAACCTTTAATAATCTTTGAATCAACAACCTTTTCGCCGCTGTACATATTTACAACAAGCTGCTCGCCGCCGTCATCACCAAGTGGTGCATTCCAGCCTACGCTTACCTTTGAACCATCAACTACAGGTGTCTCAAGTACAGGTGATTCAACCTTTGACCAGTCCAAATCAGGTGTACCCTTTTCTAATGAAATAGCATATACACATGCCTTTGATCCGCTTACATAAAAATAATATGTCTTTCCTGCTGACATGCTGTATGTGTGTGAACCTTCAGTCGCTTCCTCACTTATTGTTTGTTCTGATGCTGACGCTTCCACAAAATACATTGTCTTACCAGATGCTGCTTTAGTTACAAATGTAATCTTACTGTCTGTAACTGCTGTCATCTTAAACGCAGCTCCTTCTGTAGGTACTGCTCCATTATTTGGTTTAGGATTTGCTTTTGGCTGCTGTATAAATGCATCATACTTTACGCCTTCAACTGTCGCTCCTGAACCTTCCTTTACTGGCATATCAGCTAACACTTCCAAATCGGAAATTTCCTTATCTCCATATACAGTACCTGCACTAAGACCTTTAGAAATATCAACTGCTACTTTTTTATAATCACTTGCTTTATTATATGAATATGAAATGCCATATACACATGCCTTTGATCCACTTACATAAAAATAATATGTCTTTCCTGCTGTCATGCTGTATGTATGTGAACCTTCCGTTGCGTCCTCACTTATTGTTTGTTCTGATGCTGACGCTTCCACAAAATACATTGTCTTACCAGATGCTGCTTTAGTTACAAATGTAATCTTACTGTCTGTAACTGCTGTCATCTTAAACGCAGCTCCTTCTGTAGGTACTGCTCCATTATTTGGTTTAGGATTTGCTTTTGGCTGCTGTATAAATGCATCATACTTTACGCCTTCAACTGTCGCTCCTGAACCTTCCTTTACTGGCATATCAGCTAACACTTCTAATTTAACAATGCTGTCATCACCATATACTTTTCCAGCTTCAAGTCCTTTTGAAATGTCAATGGATGCTGTCACTGTCTTTGCTTGTGCTTTACTTGAAAAAATACCTGTCAACATAGACAATGGTAAAATTCCAACAACCATAAGCACTGCCATAAACAACGCAGTTATTCTGCGTCTTGTCATTTTTTTCATAACTCTCCTCCTTCTTTTACTAAACGGACACGCCGCTTTTGTACTAAGTATCTCATTTTTAGTGCAAAAAATCAATCCGAAACTTATGCACATTATACATTTTCTGCTTTATACACAGTTTATTTTTATTAATTTTGTATAAAACCAACAAAAAAGAAGTGTCATATTATATTTCTGTAACACTTCTTTTTGCTTTAATATAAAGTTTTATATAACATGTTTATCAAAGTATTCTTTTGCTTTCTCTTTATCCATCTTAAAATAACTTATAAGCTTCTCAATTATCTGCTCTTTTGTCTTCCCCTCCTTTATAAATCCGTCTATCATCTCATCAACTGCTTTTCCAAATCCACTATCATAGCCTTCCTTATAGCCCTCTTCTATCGCAATCTTTCTTTCGTTCTTCATATGCAATTCTTCATTATACTCAGTCAATATCATCCGACACACCTCCGCTCGCTGTTTCTGCAATATATCTTTGAGTATATTATTACTTATTGCTTCATCTATTGCAAGATTTATCGCTGCATTTATATCACATTTTTTCAGATGCTTTCTTACAAGTCTTACAAACTCCGAATACTGATAAAGTTTATCGCATTTTTTCATAAGTTCCTCATTATTACCTATGTTTATATTAAGCATTGTAGCTGTAAGTTCAAGACAGGGTTTCATTTCTTTCTGTTCTAATTCATCACTTTGCTGTGCCGAATATTTAAAACATTCAGATAGCCTCAATTCTTTCTTTTCCGGTTCATTCTTTGTACCGTTATAAAAAATTATATATCGTGGAACCGGCAGATTAATCTGCTTAGTTGAATAAACGTCCAGCTTATTCTTCTGAATATATCCACTATATAATTCAGCAAAATATATCAACCCTCTGACGGGCATATTCGGATTATAGGAGCTCTGGTGTTCATAAAGATTCATCTGATGTCCGAACAAAAATGAGACATCATTTTTATAAGAAAGATATACTATATCTTCAAGAGTTGTTATTTCTAAAGAATCAATATTACTATAATTTGTATTATTAACAGCATTATATAGACTTAACAAATCATATGGGTTATTAAAAATAAAACGGAATAATGCATCCTTATATTTAGTATTAGTATAAATATTTTTTATCAATAAGCAAATACCTCCACAATATATACTCAAAATCATATGAATTCAAATGTTTTTATAGTATATATTATACGCAGTATATTTCACATGTCAATAGTTTTATCTACAATTAATATATATTTATAGATTAAAAAAAGGATTACACCGGCGAACCAATGTAATCCTTCAATCATCTTAAAATTATTGCTTATTCTACTGTATATGGAAGTAAAGCAATATGACGAGCTCTCTTTACAGCTACTGTAAGGGCTCTCTGGTGCTTTGCACAGTTACCTGTAATTCTTCTAGGAAGAATCTTTCCTCTTTCAGAAACATACTTCTTTAATAAAGCAACATCTTTATAATCTAATGCCTTGTTTGCATCAGCACAAAATGCACATACTTTCTTTCTTCTGCGCATTGGTCTTCTTCTCATCTGACCTTCTGGTCTCTCAGCCTTCTTTTCTGGCATATCAGTTACCTCCTGTTTTAATTAAAAGGCAAACCTTCATCCTCTACGCCATCCGGAATATTCATAAAGCCATCACCTGCAGGTGCTGCCGGATTACTTCTTGATGGTGTATACGCAGCTTCGCTGCTTGCTGCTGAAGCTTTGCTCTCTGCGAATTCCTGGTCGTCAACGACCACATCAGTCGTGTAAACTCTCTGTCCGTCCTTATTTGTGTAACTTCCTGTCTGAATTCTTCCGCTCACAACAACCTTAGTTCCCTGATGAAGATACTTCTCAGCGAATTCTGCTGAACGAGCGAATGCAACACAGCTGATAAAATCTGCTGTCTGCTCATTACTAGATTCATTACTTCTTGTACGTCTTCTGTCTACTGCTAATGTATATCTTGCTACTGCCATAGAACCTTCACCGCCCTGTGAATAACGGACATCAGGATCTCTTGTCAGTCTTCCCATTAAAATCACTCTGTTCATACTTATTCTCCTCTTCTATAAAAGAGTTGTTAAGCCAAACGCGAACTAATTATTCTCCATCTTTAACGATTAAGAATCTGATTACGTTCTCCATGATACGAATTCTGCTCTCAACTTCTGCTGGGCAAGTTGCTTCTGCCTCAAACTTAATGAAGTTGTAGAAACCTTCGCTCATCTTCTGGATATCGTAAGCAAGCTTCTTCTTCTCGCATGTGCCTGGATCTGTGATTGTACCGCCAAAACGAGTAATTAATTCCTTAACCTGCTCGATTGTAGCATTTCTCACTTCATCCTCGACGTTTGCACTTACAACTAATGCTAATTCATACTTATTCATTCTACGTCGCACCTCCTTCTGGTCTCTGGCCCTTTCTTATTCACAGTGAAAGAGCAAGGAAAAATATATATCACAAGGTCAAATTTTATCATAAAAAAAACTCAATTACAAGCCTTTTTTAAATTTTTTGTATTTTTTTCTACCATTGTGCGTGATACCATTATTTCATGTCCGCACCCTGTGCACTTTAACTTAAAATCAGCACCAACACGCAATATTTGCCATTCTGTACTGCCACACGGATGTTTTTTCTTGAGCTGGACAATATCTCCGACTTCGTAAATATATTTCATAAATACTCCATTTCTGCTTATTTAACAATCTTTTAAATTTGGGAAAAAACATTTCCCAACGCATCATGTATCAGCAAATCAGCACGTCTGTCATATGGAGTTTCTGATTTATTGATAAGTACAAGCTTATTTCCATTGTAATAATCAATCAGTCCGGCTGCCGGATATACACCAAGCGATGTTCCTCCAACTATCAACACATCAGCTTCTTTTATAAGTCTTACGGCTTCCTGTATATTTTTTTCATCAAGACCTTCCTCATACAATACGACATCCGGCTTTATTCTTCCGCCACAGCTGCATTTCGGAACTCCTTTTGAATTAATAATTGCATCAATTCCATAAAACTTTCCACATCTTTCGCAATAATTGCGAAGCACACTGCCATGAAGTTCAATGACATGACTGCTTCCTGCCTTTTGATGAAGTCCATCAATATTCTGTGTTATGACACCTTTAAGCTTTCCGGATTTTTCAAGCTCTGCCAGCTTAATATGTGTTGTTGACGGTTCAGCATCAGGAAATAACATTTTATTTCTGTAAAACTCAAAAAACTCTTCCGGCTTTCTTATATAAAAGCTGTGACTAAGAATTGTCTCCGGCGGATATTTATACTTCTGATTATATAATCCATCAACACTTCTAAAATCAGGAATTCCACTTTCTGTTGAAACACCTGCTCCACCAAAAAATACAATATTATCTGAATTTTTTACCCATTTAACAAATTCTTCTACATTATTTTCCATGACATGCCTCCAATAGCCATTATTCTTCAACAACTAATCCGAGCACAAAGCATCCGTTACTATCAAGAAAATCCACTTTTGATTCTGCAGACATTTCACTGTAATCTGACTGTTTGAGTAAAATTACAGATGCATCACATTTTGCTGCAATATCATAATTATCACCTGTATACACAATTACATAATCATACTGCTCAACAAGACAATCCCTGAAATCTGAAAACTCACTGTCCAAAATGTCTGCCTTGTCAAACTCCTGAGTTTCACCAGTAAATATAATATCAAGATTCTTTCGGTTTGTCTTGCATACAAGGTCATGGATTGCTTCATCTTCCTGAAAATAATCTGTAAATCCTTTAAGATTCTTTCCAAGCTTATATTTTGCAAGAAATATTTCTTCTGAAACATCGGCATCAACAAAGATAACTTTTTTACCTTTTTCGTGAATTACAGATGCAAGTTTAAATGCCATCAATGGCTCTCCGTGGGTTGCTATTATTCTATAATTTTTATCACATTCTTTAATAATTGCATCCACTGTATCACTATAACTGTGATGTTCTGATTCTGTCATTCCCGTAAGTTTATCAACATTTACACTAAACATCCAAACACCACCTTTACTTTTTAATAAAACCAATTACTTTTGAACTTGATTTACGCACATTGCCAGCCTGCACAATCTCAGGTTCCGGCAAATCATTTATAACATCAGCATCAATTGTTTCATCCTCAGAATCAGTTTCCTTCTCATACTCATTTTCATCTTCTGAATCTTTGACAACTTCATACTCTGCTATCGCTTCTTCACCAACATTATCTTCTGTAATATCAGTTTCTGCCACATCATCTTCTCCCGATTTCACATCCTCAGCCATATCTTTTATGTCTGCATCAGGCTCTGATTCTTCAGTAATTTCATCTTCTGTATCTACATCAGCAAGTATATCATCCTCAAGCTGGGCATCATCCTGAATTTCTTCTGATATTTTTCCATTTATCTTATCATCAGACACCATTTCTTTGGTAATCACATCGCTGTATGATACTTCTTTTATAGCATCATCGACAACTTCTTTGGTAACAGCCGCATCCATAATTGCCCTGTTTACGGCATCCTGTGCATATGTATCCATTTCTGATTTGGCAGAATATTTTCCAAATCTTCTCTCATATTCTGTCTCATCATCAGAATTATCCTCTTCCTGTTTAAATGCACCAATTGCAAATACAACTATAAGCTCTATAAATAAACAGATGGCAGCTGCAATTCCCGCAATAACCGCTGTATTTCTATAAAGTCCCGGCTTAAATGAGTTATTGCTCTCATCACCGTATTCAAGAACCTGTATAGATGATACAGGCACAATACTTGTTGTTTTTAATGCATTTTTTGCAACAGCATCCACATATGTTTTTGCTGTTGATTGGTCAGGATTTGTACATATAAGTTCAATAATATTACTGTCAGGTACAGCTTTAACTGTAAGATAAGATGCAATATCTTCTGATGTACCTGCAGTTTTCTGTGCTGCTGAAATAACAACATCACTCTTAAATACAATTGCAAAATCATTTTTTAAAGCTCCATTTTGGGCTCTCAGTGAAGCTTCATTGTCAGCCCCCGGCGTCACAACAAGTTTTGCTGTTGATGTATACATCGGTGTGATTGTGCTATTTTCAAATATATATCCTGCAATTGCAGATATTATTGTCACAATAATTAAAATAAGTGCACATCTCGAAAATTTTTTCATAAGCCTTTCAAATCTCCTTTAGTTGTATAACTTTTCAGGATATTTTCCTTCTGATATAAGCTTTCTGATTGACTCAACAACAACCGGTTTATCTTCTTTGTATGTTACGCCAAACCATTTATCATTTGTCTCAAGGACTGAAACATTTGCTTTTCCATCTTTAATAAGCTGGTCAACAACTGATGGAAGGAGATATTCACTCTTAATATCACCATCCTTTAATCCACCAAGAAATTCCTTAAAACCTTTCTCAAGTTCATCAAGAAAATCAGGTGTAAATCCCCACATATTCATTGAAACATGGCTTGCAGGATTGATTGCAACAACATTTCCATCCTTATCCTCTGCCGCTGCTCCGTCTGCTGTCTTAACAATTCCTCCGGTTTCATTTACACCTGTAAGATGTCCCTCTTTATCCATTACGCAGACACCTCTTGTGACAGCTCCATTATCACTGAGAGTATTTCCAAGAATAAAACCTGCCATGCAGAATTCATATTTTCCTGAATCAGCTTTATCTGATACAAGATAATCATGAATAAGCTTAAATGCAGTCTTTCCATAGTAATCATCTGCATTAATTACAAGAAATGGCTCATTTACAACGCCCTTGCATGCAAGTATTGCCTGACCTGTACCCCAAGGTTTTGTTCTGTCAGCAGGTGCCTCAAATCCTTCCGGCAAATCATCAAGTTCCTGAAAAACATATTCGACAGGAATTACTTTCTCTATTCTGTTTCCAATTACTTCTTTAAATGTCTCAAATAAATCTTTTCTTGTAACAAATACTACCTTATTAAAACCAGCTTCCATTGCATCATAAATGGAATAATCCATTATAATCTCACCATTTGGTCCCATTGGCTCAAGCTGCTTGATTCCACCTCCAAAACGGCTTCCCATTCCGGCTGCCATAATAACTAATGTAGTTGATTTCATACCTTAAATTCTCCTCTGACTCTTTTTGTTTTATATTATCAATCCTGTTGTGGATAGTAATACCATCTTATAGCTGTAATCTTTCTATTCTGGTCTACATCAAATGCAATCTGTGCAAAATCATCATCTACTGTAGCTGTGCCATTTTTATATGGCGGTTCAAAATATGTCATCTCAACAATATATGATTCCGCTGCTTCTAATGATGTATTTCCATTAAGATTTATAAGACCATATTCTACTTTCCCTTTTGGTTTTACTGTATCTAATGAATCAATTGTATAACTTCCATATAAAAATTTGCCAAAAAGTACGGACTTATCCTGCGAATAATAATTTTTATTCATGCAGTCTGAATCTCTGTAATAAGCCTTTAATATATCGTCAAGTGTATTTCCAACCCTCAATCCTCTTGAAAATAAATCTTCATCTCTCACGCTTGCAGCTGCTGTCAAAATATATTCATCTCCAATTTTAGAAAATACAAGCGTCAAATCATTATAAGAATAAATTCTTTCTGAAACATCCGTCTGAGTTTTATTCTTTTCCTGTGAATCATAAACAACTGATGGCTCACCTAATAGTACTTTTACCTGTGATTCCGTCATTTTGTAATGAACAGCTCCAACCGTAAGGTCGTCATATGAAAACTTCTTCGCACTGCTCTGACCTAATGTCTCATATTCTTTCACTGCCTCTGTTATCTCTTCACCATCAGGTGTTATAACTGCCTCTGTCTTTCTTCCACATCCGACAATACCAACTGCGATAAATGCACCGCATAATACGGCTGCTGTCAGACGTGTACACTTTCTATTAATTTTTCTATACTTTCTCATATTATACCTTTTTTAATATATATACATAGTTTATGTTTCTGATATTATAACACATACCTTAAAATAATTAAACAAAAACACTATAATTTCATAATAACATAAACGTAAAAAAGCTGAAACCCTAATAGGATTCCAGCTTTTCAATAGAGGCGACAATCAGATTCGAACTGATGATCAGGGAGTTGCAGTCCCACGCCTTACCACTTGGCTATGTCGCCATATCTTATTGTATTCATAAATAAGAACAAAAATGACTCCAAGGGGATTTGAACCCCTGTTACCGCCGTGAAAGGGCGGTGTCTTAACCGCTTGACCATGGAGCCTTATTAAATTAAAGGACAACCAATGGTCCCTATCACTATATTCTTATAATTATAAACTCCCCGAGTAGGACTCGAACCTACGACAGCGCGGTTAACAGCCGCGTGCTCTACCGACTGAGCTATCGAGGAAAATTTCCTTGAAGAATTGCTCCTTCAAAACTGCACATTAAATATATCATCTCACATCTTTTTTGTAAAGTTTTTTCTTTACACTGCTTATCCATGTCTTTTCATCCGATTACCTTTAAAGATAACTCTCGTTCTATCTCGTTGCGTTTCATTACAAACCTAACCTCTTCGGTTAAGCCCTCGACCTATTAGTATGAATCAGCTCCACACGTCACCGTGCTTCCACCTTTCACCTATCTACCTCGTCGTCTTCAAGGGGTCTTACTAACTTACGTTATGGGATATCTCATCTTGAGGGGGGCTTCACGCTTAGATGCCTTCAGCGTTTATCCCGTCCCGACTTGGCTACCCGGCCATGCACTTGGCAGTGCAACCGGTCCACCAGAGGTCAGTCCATCCCGGTCCTCTCGTACTAAGGACAGCTCCTCTCAGATATCCTACGCCCACGCCGGATAGGGACCGAACTGTCTCACGACGTTCTGAACCCAGCTCGCGTACCGCTTTAATGGGCGAACAGCCCAACCCTTGGGACCTACTACAGCCCCAGGATGCGATGAGCCGACATCGAGGTGCCAAACCACTCCGTCGATGTGAACTCTTGGGAGTGATAAGCCTGTTATCCCCAGGGTAGCTTTTATCCGTTGAGCGATGGCAATCCCACTTTCATACCACCGGATCACTAAGTCCTACTTTCGTACCTGCTCCACCCGTCGGTGTCGCAGTCAAGCTCCCTTCTGCCTTTGCACTCTTCGAATGGTTTCCAACCATTCTGAGGGAACCTTTGAGCGCCTCCGATACTCTTTCGGAGGCGACCGCCCCAGTCAAACTCCCCACCAGACATTGTCCCCCGGCCGGGTTACGGCCGCAGGTTAGAAACCCAGTACTGCAGGGGTGGTATCCCAACATCGGCTCCGTGACAACTGGCGTCATCACTTCGCAGCCTCCCACCTATCCTGTACATGCAATACCGAATCCCAGTATCAAGCTAGAGTAAAGCTCCATGGGGTCTTTCCGTCCTGGCGCAGGTAACCAGCATCTTCACTGGTATTTCAATTTCACCGGGTGCATTGTCGAGACAGTGCCCAAATCATTACGCCTTTCGTGCGGGTCGGAACTTACCCGACAAGGAATTTCGCTACCTTAGGACCGTTATAGTTACGGCCGCCGTTTACTGGGGCTTAAATTCAAGGCTTCTCTTTCGATAACCTCTCCTCTTAACCTTCCAGCACCGGGCAGGCGTCAGCCCATATACCTCACCTTTCGGTTTTGCATAGACCTGTGTTTTTGCTAAACAGTTGCTTGGGCCAATTCTCTGCGGCTCTTTTTCAAGAGCACCCCTTCTCCCGAAGTTACGGGGTCATTTTGCCGAGTTCCTTAACAATGCTTCTCCCGCCGGCCTTAGGATTCTCTCCTCATCCACCTGTGTCGGTTTACGGTACGGGTGTGATATACGCAATAGCGGCTTTTCTCGACAGCCGGTAAGCATGCTTCGCTACTTTTGTTCGCTCCGCTTCACACTTTCGGATTGCATGGCGGATTTGCCTGCCATACTCCTCTGGTGCTTGCACCGGATTTTCCTTTTCCGGCCCATGCCTTCCCGCTGTGTCCCCACAGTTCTGATATATCACAGTACAGGAATTTCAACCTGTTGTCCATCGGCTACGTCTTCCGACCTCGCCTTAGGCCCCGACTTACCCAGGGCAGATCAGCTTTACCCTGGAAACCTTGGATATTCGGCCGAGAAGATTCTCACTTCTCTCTCGCTACTCATTCCGGCATTCTCTCTTCAAGACAGTCCACCACTCCTTCCGGTATGGCTTCGTTCCGTCTTCAATGCTCCTCTACCAATCATTTCTGATTCCCGAGCTTCGGTGTCGTGTTTCAGCCCCGGACATTTTCGGCGCAGGACCTCTCGACCAGTGAGCTATTACGCACTCTTTTAATGTGTGGCTGCTTCTGAGCCAACATCCTGGTTGTCTTCGAAATCCCACATCCTTTTCCACTTAACACGCACTTTGGGACCTTAGCTGCGGGTCTGGGCTCTTTCCCTTTTGACCACCCAACTTATCTCGTGCAGTCTGACTCCCGTAAATCATCTGTACGGCATTCGCAGTTTGATATTCTTCGGTAGGCTTTGACGCCCCCTAGGAAATTCAGTGCTCTACCTCCGCAAGACTGTTACGGGGCTAGCCCTAAAGCTATTTCGAGGAGAACCAGCTATCTCCGGGTTCGATTGGAATTTCTCCCCTATCCACACCTCATCACCACCCTTTTCAACGGATGTGTGTTCGGACCTCCACTACCTCTTACGGCAGCTTCATCCTGGACATGGATAGATCACCCGGTTTCGGGTCTATGGCAGGTGATTTTACCGTGCTCTTCACACTCGCTTTCGCTTCGGCTCCGTACCTGAAGTACTTAACCTTACCACATGCCATAACTCGCCGGACCGTTCTACAAAAAGTACGCCGTCGCACATTTAAAGTGCTCCGACAGCTTGTAAACACAGGGTTTCAGGTTCTCTTTCACTCCCCTCCCGGGGTCCTTTTCACCTTTCCTTCACAGTACTATGCGCTATCGGTCACTGAGTAGTATTTAGCCTTACGGAGTGGTCTCCGCTCATTCCCACAAGGTTTCTCGTGTCTCGTGGTACTCTGGATACTGCCATGTCGGTTTCGATTTCGGATACGCGGCTTTCACGCTTTTTCGCCGGACTTCCCAGACCGTTCTCCTATCAATCCCGAATCAATTATGCAGTCCTAACCCCGCAGGATAAATCCCGCGGTTTGGGCTCTTTCCCTTTCGCTCGCCGCTACTAAGGAAATCGATGTTTCTTTCTCTTCCTCCGGGTACTTAGATGTTTCAGTTCCCCGGGTTCCCTTCCATACGTTATGGATTGGCGTATGGATACGTGAGGTTTGCTCACGTGGGTTCCCCCATTCGGAAATCTGCGGCTCACAGAATATTTGCTTCTCCCCGCAGCTTATCGCAGCTTGTCACGTCCTTCGTCGGCTCTCAGTGCCTAGGCATCCGCCCTGTGCTCTTTATAGCTTAACCTTTATCAGATATATAGCGTTATACCTGACGGCTTTTTTTGATTTTCATCATTTCGGTTTGTTTCTTGGTTTGGCATATCTTATCGTATATGCCGCACCTCGGATGTCTAAACATTATTAATGTTTATTAGATATTTTAATATGCAGTTTTCAGGGAACAGTGTCTGTTCAGGTTCATTGTGAACCTTTCACAGGACTTCTGACTGTTTGAACAGTCATCAGGTAGTAGGAACTTCATTCCCGCTATCTCATCGCTGTTCAAGCGTTTATTTATATCAACACCGCTTATGCGGTGGTTTTTTTATTTTAATCTGGCAGCCACCTGCTTTCCCATACCGTCTCCAGTATAGTATCATCGGCCGCTTAAGGCTTAACCTTCGTGTTCGGGATGTGTACGGGTGTTTCCCCTAAGCGCATCGCCACCAGAAATGTGTTTTGTGTTGTTCCGTTTCGCCTTTTCCCTCCGGGCGGTCTCACGTAACAACGCAAAACCCTCTCGTTTTATCCCTGCATGTCAATGCTGGACACATCTGTTTCATTTCCGGCTTACTCGGAACTTTTTATTTAGTTTCCACTGATAACACAACAGTAAAACAACCCTTACTTCTTCTTCCTTAGAAAGGAGGTGATCCAGCCGCACCTTCCGATACGGCTACCTTGTTACGACTTCACCCCAGTTATCAGACCTGCCTTCGGCGGCTCCTTCTTACGTTAGGTCACCGACTTCGGGCATTTCCGACTCCCATGGTGTGACGGGCGGTGTGTACAAGACCCGGGAACGTATTCACCGCGACATTCTGATTCGCGATTACTAGCGATTCCAGCTTCATGTAGTCGAGTTGCAGACTACAATCCGAACTGAGACGTTATTTTTGTGATTTGCTTAAGCTCACACTCTCGCTTCACTTTGTTTACGCCATTGTAGCACGTGTGTAGCCCAAGTCATAAGGGGCATGATGATTTGACGTCATCCCCACCTTCCTCCAGGTTATCCCTGGCAGTCTCCACAGAGTGCCCAGCTTTACCTGCTGGCTACTGAGGATAGGGGTTGCGCTCGTTGCGGGACTTAACCCAACATCTCACGACACGAGCTGACGACAACCATGCACCACCTGTCTCTTCTGTCCCGAAGGAAAGGACACATTACTGTCCGGTCAGAAGGATGTCAAGACTTGGTAAGGTTCTTCGCGTTGCTTCGAATTAAACCACATGCTCCACCGCTTGTGCGGGTCCCCGTCAATTCCTTTGAGTTTCATTCTTGCGAACGTACTCCCCAGGTGGAATACTTATTGCGTTTGCTGCGGCACCGAAGCTCTTATGAGCCCCGACACCTAGTATTCATCGTTTACGGCGTGGACTACCAGGGTATCTAATCCTGTTTGCTCCCCACGCTTTCGAGCCTCAGTGTCAGTTACAGTCCAGTAAGCCGCCTTCGCCACTGGTGTTCCTCCTAATATCTACGCATTTCACCGCTACACTAGGAATTCCACTTACCTCTCCTGCACTCCAGTTCCACAGTTTCAAAAGCAGTCCCGGGGTTGAGCCCCGGGCTTTCACTTCTGACTTGTGATACCACCTACACTCCCTTTACACCCAGTAAATCCGGATAACGCTTGCTCCATACGTATTACCGCGGCTGCTGGCACGTATTTAGCCGGAGCTTCTTAGTCAGGTACCGTCACTGTCTTCCCTGCTGATAGAGCTTTACATACCGAAATACTTCTTCACTCACGCGGCGTCGCTGCATCAGAGTTTCCTCCATTGTGCAATATTCCCCACTGCTGCCTCCCGTAGGAGTCTGGGCCGTGTCTCAGTCCCAATGTGGCCGGTCACCCTCTCAGGTCGGCTACTGATCGTCGGCTTGGTGGGCCGTTACCTCACCAACTACCTAATCAGACGCGGGTCCATCTCACACCACCGGAGTTTTTCACACCGCTTCATGCGAAGCTGTGCGCTTATGCGGTATTACCAGTCGTTTCCAACTGCTATCCCCCTGTGTGAGGCAGGTTACCCACGCGTTACTCACCCGTCCGCCACTCAGTCATAAAAAACTTCATCCCGAAGAAATCTGTCTTAAATGCTTCGTTCGACTTGCATGTGTTAAGCACGCCGCCAGCGTTCATCCTGAGCCAGGATCAAACTCTCATAAAAAGTGTCTGATTCCAGCCAGTTAAACTAACTAGCTAAAATACAATCCGTTCATCATTTTCATGATGTACTGTTTTAAAGGATGCATCTGTTTAAGATGCTGTTCGTTGAATAATTCTTAAAGAATTTTCAGGGTTGTTTTACTGTTCAGTTATCAGTGTTCAATATGCTTAAAGCCGCATGTCTGCTGGCCTGTAAGTCATTTGTTTTGTGTGTCGCTCGCGGCGACTTGATTATAATATCACCTGAGGTTATATATGTCAACACCTTTTTTTGATTTTTTTTAACTTTTTTTGATTTTTTTAAAATCGATGGGTTAAAATACAATATCTAGTGTTTTTGCAACTGCAAAAACACTAGATATTTTTATACTTTCTCAATATTAAACTGTCTTCGTAATCGTTTTTATTATAAAATTATGATTATAAATAAGCGAAAGTAAATCATTTTTGCCAATTTCAATAAGAGCTTTAGCTGCCCATTGCATATTACTGCATGCTGTAATGACAGCAAAAAGAAGCCATACTATAACAAGCCCCTCAATAATTCCAAATGCAAGACCAAGAAGTTTGTTTGCCTGATATATTAACGGCAGTCTTCCAACCACCCCCGTAACAGCAAACACAATCTTTAATATTGCAAACACGACCAGATACACCGCTATGTAAATTATTGCATTCAATGCAAGTCCAGCCAGTTTTGCAGCAATCACCGCAGCCATTATATTTTTCATTGTCACTTGTGCATTTCCTGTAACATGAAATACATCCTGCATATAGCTGCCATTTCCGTTACCACTGCCAATAACACTTTCAGGCAGATTAAGTTTCTTCATTATATCATTTACATTTTTTTGTATCTGACCAGCATACTCTTCAAGCTGCGAAATACTTATGATAACTGCCTCTTCATCAGAAAGACTTTCCCCTGCAGCTTTATTAAAATTATCATCTTCTATTATAAAATTATAAATAGACTTCTGAAGGTTATCATATACCTGTGTATTTTCTTTTACATTTTTACACAATGATGGTGTCACCCACACACAGACTATAAATGTAACTACCATTGCCGCAAGAGATACGGCTGTTCTTATTATTCCTTTGCTCCATCCTGATACGCCAAACAAAATAAGTATGGCAAATACAGCTATTGTTATCCAGCTCATAATTTTCTCCTGTTTTTTATTTTAATCTTATATTCTGGACATATTTAGAATTGACGCAAATATAATTTCCACGGTGTCCAAGCACTATCACATTCTGTATTGGAAGTGTCATTGTTATATCAGCAAGCTTTTTGCCTTTTAAATTTATCAGTGAAATAACTGATGAGTTGCTCATAACAACACTATTTCCATCAAAAGACATTTTGTCATACTGTGTACTGAATGGATATTCACACACTCTATTCAAATCGCTATTGTATACACAAAGCTTATAAATATCGCCCGACTCAGAATTTTTTAACACAAGACCTATATATTTATCACCAAATAAAACTCTGTCAATTTCATTATCTATATTGATTTCTTTTACAAGCTTCGGATATTCTTTTATTGAATATATGCTGACTACATCTTCTCCTACTGCAGCAACTGTATTTTCATCAATAAAATTAACATCTGCAACTATTGTACTGTCATAATGATTAAATCCACCAACCACACGCTCTGTCTCATTTTGTCCAACTTCTGAAAAATTATAAAATACAACATTGGTTTTCATCGTTTCTCCGCTCACATAAAGATACGATGCGACAAGTTTTGCAGCATCAGGCGAAATGCTTATATCAAGAGGATATCCATCTCCTGCCAGTGATGTTTTTACTGTGTAGATTTTTGTGCCGTCAGTTTTATAGAGATTGATATAATTTGCATCATTATCCTCAAGAACAGCTGCAACCACGCCCTGTTTTGCCACCTCTATCTGCGATATTGCAAGTGATGTATCTACAGTTCCAATATTCCCGTTCTTATCAAATATGTAAATTTTACTTCCGTTAATATCACCAACTGCAATTATGCTGCCACATATCTTCACCTGAGGTTTCTGCATTGTATATGTCTGATTCCATATTGCTGTACCTTTTTTGTTATAATATGCAATACCATCATTACTATATCTTACATATCCATCTGCATATCCCATATACATTGTTGTATCTGTATCATCCCTGTTTACGGACTTCATAACTGAATAATCTTTATATGTAATTCCATCGATAAATGCACTTATCGCAAAAACGGCCGCAATTATGGCTGCAACAATGATTACCGATATAATAATTATACGTTTTCTGCGGTTTATAACTTTGTGTTTTATTTCATTCTCATCCAGATTTTCTTCCTGCTTTTGTTCTTCCGGAACAAGATGAATCACTTTTTTATTTTTTGAATTATTTCCATCTCCAAATCTGGAATTACCTGATATGATATCAGCCATTCGTTTTACCTCTTTTATAATTTTTAAACGTACTGACATCATTATACATTATCCCTCAAAATATTCAAGGCAGTTTTATTTCCTGGCCTATATAGAGCTTGTCTGCATCTTCTATATTATTAACCGCAATTATTTCATTTAATTTTTCAGTGTTTCCATAATATTTTTTGCATATGCTCATTATTGTATCGCCCTTTTTTACTATATAAGTTGTCTGTGCAGCATCTGCTTCTTTAACCATCTCGGCTGATTCTGCCTGCTTTTCTGTCTGTGACTGCTCTGTCTGTGACTGTGTTGTCCGGCTTTCAGTGCTTTCTGTCTCCGCCTCTGTCGGATATACGTCTCCCGAAATTTTATTTACCGAAACCGAATTATCAGATGTCTGAATACTTTTTTCTTTTTCACTTATATTTGATATTTCGAGTGCTATATTACTAAGCGATGTGTCAAATTTTTTCATTTTTTCATAACTGTTTAAAAGATTTATTCCAATCACAAGAACGACCACTGCCATAAAACTGCTTATTCCATACAGAAAAACTGAATTTTTTCTACGTTGTCTCATTTCTTCTTTTTCCTGTATTATACTTCTTATTGATTTCATCACCTTATCTTTTTCAGGACTCTCAATCGGCTTTCGTTCCCTTCTTTCAAGCATGTACTCCTGCATTTCATAATTTCTTTCATAAAAGCAGACATATCCTTTTTGTTTTTTTAATTCTCCATTTTCATACAAATAAAAATTTTCTTCTTTATCACATGTGTTTACAAGATACATTGTTTTCATGCCACCGGAAAAATTATCCATGTGCAGCTTTTTCAAATAAAGAAAACGCTCCTGCGTAATGCCGGGCATTGCGGCAAACCAGCCAACCACCTCAAGATCCGGGAAGAACTTTTCTATCTCTGCATATATTTTTTCCCATATCTTTTCATTAAATACGATTCCCTGTTTTGTTTCGTTTTCCGGAGTCTTTGCTCTTATAACGCCCTTGATAAACAGACATTTTTCTTCATCCGACTTCTGTACCTCACCCAGCAGCACTCCTGCCTGCTCGTCCTCCGGTGTCTGATATGCAACAGAATTAATATATGTAAAAGCGTAATCTTCTATATATATTTTTCTGTTTGAACTAACATCGCCTATCTGTTTGATATTCTTTGGTCTTCTTATATCCGCATTTCCTCTCATGTTCCCCTTATTGCTGTCATCTTCGCCGTTACAAATAATTTCTATCATGGCTATCCCTCTTTTCACAACAAATAATTGCAATATTTTATTCCATTTTCTTATGGAATTTCTGTTTTTATCAGCTTAGCACTTTTTAAATAAAAAACTTATCATATTTTGTCAGATAAATAAAAAAGTTACTCTTTTATTTTATTATGTTAATTCTTCTAAAATACCTCTCATATTTTACAGATTTCTGCATAAAATATTATAGTGCCATTTTATATGCGGGGAGGGATTTTCATGGTTTATTATTTTAGTTCAGAAAAACATGATGCTCACATAGATTTCAGCAAAAAACTTTCTTCTTTTCTCAATTCAGCAGATGCATTTTCACATCCAATCGCTGTTATGTGTATTGGCAGTGACCGCTCAACAGGCGACAGTCTTGGACCACTAATTGGTTATAAACTTTCAAAATTTGCTTTTAATAACGTATTTATCTATGGTTCTTTAAATAATCCAATAAATGCCGTTAATCTTGAGTTTGCTATTACGTTCATCAAAAATTTTCACAGCAATCCATATATTATTGCCATCGATGCATCTCTTGGACGCAATGACCATGTTGGATGTATCACGCTTGCTGAAGGTCCGCTGCGTCCCGGTCTTGGTGTAAAAAAAGAGCTGCCCAAAGTAGGAAGTCTCCATATCACCGGCATTGTAAATGCTGCCGGTTCAAAAGAGAATCTCCTTCTTCAGACAACTCGTCTTTCAACTGTTATGACACTGGCGGATGTTATAACCGCCGGATTTGTTGAAACCTTCCGTGACAATAAACTTAACGTTTATCCTTACTCACAGCCATCGCACGCCCAATTGTATCAGCAGCTTGCGACTTCATAATAGCTCTGAGTTCTTCAAGTTTTTCTGTGTTCATAAATTCTTTGCCAAGATAAGTTTCGTAGTTAGATGAAATATAAATCCTCTGCTCTTTGACAAGTGCTTCAAGTTTGCTGCATTCGTCCTGTTTTGTAAGCAATTCCGCTTTCATCTCATCTATATGGCCTTTGCTTCTGCTTTCAATTTCAGCAATTATGTCCGGCTTTGCAGTGTTTTCAAACTCCTGCAAAGCACAGGCTTTCTCACCTTCAATCTTTTCCATGCTATCATGTATTTCATTGATCTTAAAATCATAATCCTCAAGACCATACATTTCTTCATTCTTGTCAGAATGTATTCTTTTTTCAATTTTCTTAATCTTTTTTCTGTTTGCAATAATTTTGTCTTTTGTTTCGCGTGCCGCATTAATAGTAGCTCCGTGCCTACCTACAGTCTTATCTGTCACAATTTTCGTTGGTAAAATAATTATCATTGAAACTACAAAGTAATAAACTATAAGCATCCACATCTGAATACTAGGTACAAAACTTATTAATGCCGGAATCCCAAGAAATAATACCAGCAAAATCAATGTGTAAACTGCACTGTCAGCAAATCCTCTTGTCTGAATCATTATTCTGTAAAACCGTCTGCTGCAATACATTGGAACTTTTTCCATCTTAAAAGCATCTTTTATCTGCTTCTCGAATTCTTCATTCTGATTTCTAAGTTCCTTTGTTTCGTTGGCTATTCTCTCTTTTACTCCAGCCATCTTTGCTTTATCACGCTGAGACTGGATATCTTTCAGTTTAGACTTTTCGCTGTCAATAGCTTTATCATATCCCTCACATATGGATGCGGTGCTTTCTTTGATTCTTCCATCAATTTCTTCTTTTAGCTCCCGCTCATCATTTTCTATATTTTTAGTGAGGTCTTTGGCTATTTCATTCAATTTTTCCAGCTGCTCTTTATTTTTTCTGTGTTCTTTCAAATCGCCTATAATCTGATCAAGCACAGCAAGGTCGCCGGTTAATATATTCTGTTCTGCCATATCAAGCCTCCCTCACAGCATATTATCTGCTGTTTCTGTAGAAATTAATAAGACATCCGTCAAGAATAATCTGTCTTTCGTCATCTGTAAGTTCATCCATTTTAAGTTCAAATGGTTTCATATCTTTATTTACAACAAATGCCTGAATTGTTGAAGCTTTTTCTTTTACAGCCTTTGTAATTTCAGGAATAAATATGTAATCACCATTGGCAAATGGAAGTTCTCCCTTATCTACTATAAATGGAAGCATGCCCCAGTTGATAAGGTTTGAACGATATCTCTTTGTAGCATATTCATTGGCAATATTAGCCCATCCACCGAGAACTTTCTGACATGATGCAGCCTGTTCACGAGCTGAACCATCACCCGGCTTAACTGCAAATATTGTACTTCCGACACCTACATTTTCCTTATGCACATCGTAAGTTTCTTTAATCTTATGCATAATATCCCTAAGTTCCGGAAGTGCTTCTCCCATGCACTGACCAGCTTCTCTTGCTTTCTCTGCTTTCTGTACTTCCTTAGCTCTTCCAACATATGCAGGATCTTTTCTTGAAAGTGCAAATTCTGCAAGTCCAAGAGGATTTGATCTGAATGATGATGTTTCACCTGAAGGAATAAGTTCATCAGTTGTTGTTACAGGATCATGTATCTCTGATACAACCTTAATAATAAGATTTTCTGGAAGGGCCACCATCTCCGGCCAGTCCTTAATATTAGGGCCAAACTGGATTTCCTGATCAGGATCTGCTACACCCTTGCTGTCAAATACTCTGTTTGCATAAATATTCTGGTCAAAATGATATGTAGGACCTGTAAATTCAACATCAACATCTGTAGCCGCTGTAAGATATCCTTTATTTGCCGCTGTTGCTGCAATAGAACGAGCATCCATAAGTGCAACAGATGCAATCTGACCTTTCTGAAGCTTTGAACCTTCTCTGTTAGGGAAGTTTCTTGTTGAATGTCTGATTGAAAATGCATTATTAGCAGGTGTATCTCCGGCACCAAAACAAGGACCACAGAATGCAGTCTTAACTATAGCACCTGTCTCCATAAGATCAGCAAGTCTTCCATTTCTTGCAAGTTCCATATAAATTGGCGTACTTGCAGGATATACACTTAATGTAAACTCGTCTGCACCTATTGAATGACCTTTTAAAATATCTGCTGCCGCACAAATATTTTCAAATCCGCCGCCTGCACATCCGGCAATAATTCCCTGATCAACATAAAGCTTGCCATTCTTAATCTTATTTGTAAGCTTGAAATCAACCTGTCCGTCAAGGCTGACAAGTGCTTTCTTCTCACAATCGTGAAGGATGTCTTCAAGATTTGCATTAAGTTCTTCAATTGTATATGTATTACTTGGGTGGAACGGCATTGCTATCATTGGCTTGATTGTACTAAGGTCAACATATACAACACCATCATAATATGCAACTTTGCCAGGTTTAAGTTCTTTATAGCTTTCGCTTCTGCCATGAATATCATAAAACTCTTTAACTTTCTCATCTGTCTGCCAGATTGAAGAAAGACATGTAGTCTCTGTTGTCATAACATCAACACCAATTCTGAAATCAGCACTGAGATTCTTTACGCCAGGTCCTACAAACTCCATAACTTTATTCTTTACATATCCGTTACCAAATACTTCTCCAATAATTGCAAGTGCCACATCCTGAGGTCCTACGCCCTTTGCCGGCTCACCTGTCATGTATACGGCAACCACACCCGGCATATTTATATCATATGTCTTTCCAAGAAGCTGCTTAACAAGCTCCGGTCCACCTTCACCAACTGCCATTGTACCAAGTGCACCATATCTTGTATGACTGTCTGAACCAAGAATCATCTTACCACTCTCAGCCAGCATTTCTCTTGCAAACTGATGGATTACAGCCTGATGAGGTGGTACATATATTCCACCATATTTCTTGGCACATGTAAGGCCAAACATATGATCATCTTCATTAATTGTTCCGCCAACCGCACACAAACTGTTATGACAATTTGTAAGTACATAAGGAATTGGAAACTTCTCAAGTCCTGAAGCTCTTGCAGTCTGTATGATTCCTACAAAAGTAATATCGTGTGATGTCATCTTATCAAACTTGACTTTTAACTTGTCCATATTGCCCGATGTATTATGACTTTCAAGAATACTATAAGCAATAGTGTTTTTTGCTGCTTCTTCCTTAGAAGGAGCATCTGTGCCTAATCTTGCTGCCAAAGCTCCCTGTTGTGCTGCAGACTCTTCTATGACATCAACGCCATCTACAAGATATGCTCCGCCTTTACTTAATTCAATCATTACATGCCTCCATTAATTTTATTTTTTATTTCTTTTATTCTCTCATCCGTTATACTGCCCGGCTTCCAGCCAATATTAACCGTATCATTTTCATATCTTGGAATAATATGCATATGAAAATGGAATACTGTCTGGCCAGCTGCCTCACCGTTGTTCTGCACAACATTCAGTCCAACAGGATGTAATGAATCATTAATAGCATTGGCTACCTTAACAGCAACCTGAAATACATGTGCCGCTGTCTTATCATCCAAAGAATAAATATTATCAAAATGTTCTTTTGGCAATATAAGAACATGCCCTTCCGATGCCGGATTTGCATCGAAAATAACATTGACAATATCATCTTCATAAAGCGAATTAGTTGGAATTATACCATTCGCAAGCTTGCAAAAAATACAATCGTCTTTTTTCATAATAAGCACCACCCTACTAACATTTTTGTAATATTTTGTCGAAATTCTTTTATTTACACAGAAAACCAACAAGTATATACTTTCAATATAATAACTTAAAAATGCTTTTATATCAATAAATTTTCATAACTTTATACATTTTAAAAGCATAAATTTTCACAAGTACTATCATATTTATTAAAGGACACAACTATGGATAAAAAAGATTATACAATAATAAATAATGCTAAAAATACTATACCTGAATTCGGGGATACTTTTGAGAAATGCAAAAAAGAACACTATAAAACATTAAGCATTGCCAGCCACGAATTATTAAACCATATTTCATTCCTCAATTCATCTTATGATTTAATTTCCAAAACATATCCTGAAACAAAAAATATGCGTTTCTGGAACAGTATGGGTACATCAATATATGAAATCACAAACATGATGAAACGCTTAAATCTCTGCCGGTATTGCACTTTTCCCAACAAAGAAAATGTAACGCTTAACGATTTAATCTATCAGCTTCCTGACGAAGCAGATAATGCATATCCAGACTCTGAACGCAGATTCAGATTTGATATACCCACTGAAAAAATCAATATTAACGCAGATAAAGAACAATTACTAATTGCATTTAATGAAATTGTCTCAAATTGTTATGAGGCTGGCAATGATAATGATATCATTGACATCAGTGCCTCTTTATCCGATGATAAAACACACTGTACCATTACATTTACAAACACAGGCACTCTGCCTGATATAAAAATCCCAAAAGAATTCCGGCAGATATGTACTAAAGATTTCTATTACCCGGATGATATAAATATCCTGTCAATGGCATTCTATACAACAAAACCCGGCCACTTTGGCTTAGGTCTTTTTATTGCCAATACAGTCTGCTTAAATCACGATGGCTGTCTGGATGTAACACATGATGACACACATACAAGTTTCCACCTGTCATTTGCAATCTGAATATAAATAATACAGTTGTCATCCTCAAATTAATATAGCAGCTAATATAAATTATATTTTATATTTATTCAGCGAATTCAAATAATGAATCTAACATTCTAAGGCTTCTGAAATTACCTTTTGCAGTCATATCACCTGTCATAAATGCTCTGTGGAAGGTAATTTTACCAGCAACTATATCATCAAACACTGCCTTATTAAGTTTCGCAATAACATCCGCATTATTATTTTCGCCAAACTCAACATCAAGAATATCATTATTTACATTGATAAGTATTGTTTTATTCTTGTCACTGACGATAATCATATAAGTGCATGAAAATGCTGTTCCCGGTCTGAAACTATTCTTAAAAACATTAATATAATAATCATCGCCGCCGTGTTCTTCATCACTAAGAAGTTCTTTATATATAGATGCAAGTGATTCAATATCTTTTTTCTGTGTTTTTACAAATGTATCATCTGAAACATATTTTGAAAGCTGTTCGCTCTCCTGCGGTGTGAATCTTACAACATCTTTCATAACATTGTTTTTTATTGTCTGACTGCTTGATGGCAGTGAAATTCTTTTCTGTGAAATAGTACGATATATATTCTCAGTCTGTTTCTCTATATACTCCACGCACTTACTGTTAAACTCAAACTCAGTTGTATCATCAACATAGCCTGTGATACCATTTCCTGTACGTCCACCAATCATCTCCCACGAATTGACCAGTGAAAGACATACCTCTCTTTCTCCATATGTCTTAGACATTACAACAGGGAACATATATACGTCTCCGATTCTTCCTTTATCTGCATAAAGCCAGCAGGCATCAAGAAGAGTCTGCATATATCCACCCATTCCAATCCATTCAACAGTAGTTGCTAACACAACTGCATCTGCTTCTGTTACTGTCTGAGATAAAGTTGTAATCTGGTTCTTCATCTCATAGAGATTATATCTTTCCACATTAACATTAAGTTCATCTAAAACTTCCTGTATCTTATTAACCACAAATATTGTAGGGTCGTCAACAACCCCTCTTCCGCCATAGTATATATTAACCTTCATATACAATATTCCTTTCACTTTTACGATAGTGTGAATATAGCACAAAACCTATGTTATTTCAACCTTATATGGCAATGCGGCAATATAAATATCATCTCCGTTCTTTATAACACACCGCTGATTAGTTGCGATTCTTCTACCATTTACACTCGTACCATTAGTAGAATTCATATCCTCTATATAAAAATCGTCATTTATTTTTACAATACACATATGTATATGGCTTACAAGCCTGTTATGTATTACTTTATTACACCTGCCCTCCATACTTCCAACCACACACGGCAGCTTATCAACCGATATATTTTCCATATCCTCATCACCTGTATAAATAAGATTTATCTCCGGTTCTTTTTTCTTTATACTTTCCATATAATCCGATAACAGCATTGTATGCTCATATTCCTGTGTATGACTGTTTTCTTTTTCGATAACGTCATTATTAATATTACTATCATTTTCCGGCTGATAATTTATTTGTGTCTCATATTTTTGTATATATTCTTTTTTTACAAAATGCGTCAATAACTTATCCGGAACTTTATCAGAGAATATATACACAACGATTCCGGCAACTGCTGCCACAAATGCAATATTAGTATTTATTTTTAACGGCATAAGTGACGGAAACATAACCCTTACTATAAAATACCCAACAAGAACTACACATATCAGCTTTATTACCTTAATCATTTTTATGATATTGGTATTTTTTACCTCTTCCTCTTCCTCAATAACCTCAGGAACCACATCATCAATAACTACTCTTTGGGGTTCACTTTCACTGACATCTGTGTCTCCGTATTCTTCAAAATCCATAATTGTCCCAGTATTTTTAAAATTTTCTGATGCGGATAAAGAATCTATAAGTGCTGTCATTTCACATATTTTATAATTATTCTGCACAATCTTCTGATAAATCTCGTAGACATCCATCAAATGGTCTTTATCATTATGGTCGAACTTTTCAAGCATATAATCAAAAAGATTCTTAATCTGTTTTTCTGCCTTTCCACCAATAAACTCTTTATTTGTTCCCGGAAAATATATAAATTCAATATTTGTTCCGGCCGCATCATAAAAAATAGTTTCCGGACTTATAATAACAGAATCTATACCAAGCATATAATCATCTACCGACCTTGCCATATTTTCTATTCCATTAATCACATTCACAAAATCCTGCCATCCCAGATTTTTATATGAAAATATTTTATCAAGTGTCTGTCTTGAAGTAACATCATAGAAAAACATAATTTTATTATTAATTCTTCTTGTCTGCATTTTAAGCAATCCTGCTATTGTATTTTTTTGCAGCATTTTTTGCTCATATTCACAGTCCTGTGTTTCATATTCATTTTCAATCACTGCATATGTTCTGTTATTCTCCTGTTCATATTTCATACATTACTCCTTTAGTTTTAACAAAGCATTGGTTTTTCTTATAAAATCACTTTGCGAATTCGGCTTTATATAATCATTAATACCTGATGTTATCTCATTCATGTCTGTTTCTTTTATTAATAATCTGCTTCTGGCGTTATCCGCCGCATTTTTTATTATTTCATTATATTTTTCGTTTTTATCAGAAATATTTTCCTGTTCTAATTTTAATGCCACCTGTAACTTTATTGAATCCACAACAAGTTCATCATGCCATCTCATCCCAAACAAAATTAACGTAACAATAATTCCTGTAAACAACGGAATTAAAACAGAATTTTCAATTACAAATGAAGCTCTCACATACATAATGCAGTCACCATTGCACAAATTCCAAGATACGGCACAAATGGAATTTCGCTTTTTACTGAGATTTCCTTTTTAACTAATCTTATAAAATTAACAATGCCCAACAGCAGTGTTGCCATCGTAAAAGAAAATACTGCAAAAACTGTTCCTTTAATAAGAATTACTATAAACGTAACAATAACGTCACCTATACCAATACACTTAAACGTAATACTTACGCCAAACAACGCTCCGACAAAACATATTCCGGCAATTATTTCCGGCAATGAAAAATTAAAATTAAATGCTGTATATATAACAGCTGTAATTGTTAATATTACAAGAATTATTACATTTAATGATTTGTACATTATATCCTGAACCGACAAAACCATCATATTTATACATAGCAATATATTTTCCATCAATTTTTTCTTCTCCTTAATTATCACCTGCTGCACATAGTCTGCACGCTCTCATACCTGTCACTTTATTACGCGAAATTTCAATTATTGTCCTGTTTATCTCACTGCAGTTTTCATCCCGGTGATATCTGACCCCATAATCAGTTACATATACATATTCATAACTTGATTCATTTTTATTATTATATTTTTTACATTTACTACACGGATAATAAATTGAACCATTTTTATTTCTATAATTATTTATCTGCGAAAAATCCACCATTTTTACATCAATATATAATGCCGGACAATTTCTTGTCTTGTGATAAACTGTTCCGGTTCTGGTTATAAAAACGCTATCTGTATTATCTTTATCCTTGCCATAATCACCGGCATATTTTTCTCCAAGCCATACTTCATAAGTAAATTCCTGCACAACTTTGTTATATCCTATTCCAAATATATCAAATGGATTTTTAACCGAATATTCTGCTGCCGCCTGAATTGTACTGCTGTCATAACTATAGCAAATAATTTTTATTCCGGAATTTCCGCCCTTTATATTATGTTCTTTTGCATATTCACTTCCCAGATTTTTTATTAAAACCGAATGTAATGACAAACTTCCAACAATTGTATCGTTTATGTTTATATCTTTCTCATTTATAATTTCATCATTTTGTTTTTCTTTTTGTACATAGTTAAGATAATTATATTTATTCTGTTCACGTAAAGCATTATATAAAGCTGCATCTACTTCCAATCTTATTTGATAAATCTGCATCATATAGGTTACTGCCATAACTGCGTATATATACAGCGGCATTACAAGTGCTGCCTCTACTGTTGCTGATGCTTTTATATACACCCCGTTTTTCAGATTAGTAATAATAATATTGAAATTATTGGCGTTATTACTCATATTTTCTGCCTTTCATTTGCATCCGCCTGTCCTTAAAATTAAAAAATGTAATGGCTTATATAATAAAAAACGGGGGCATATTCTACATACAGATTCAGCTTATATAACTGTATTTTACCTGACGTATATATTCTTTTGCATTTATTCTCCTGTCCGCTTTCAGTAATACATTTACCTGTATCCGGGCTTCATAAATATAATCTTTCATTCTGAAACCGGTTTTGCCCATATCTATTATTCTAAGTTCCATGGCTGTCATTGTTCTGTAATTTTTAATATTTTCACTTACACTATGTAATAATAATTCGAGATAATCATTATAATCTGCCCGGCCTTTTAAAATACGCTCTGCCCTGCTGTTTTTTTCACTATCAGCTTTGTCATATTTTAAATTTCCGGCAAGCATGTTTTTAAGCGACAATTTCCAGTCATTATCATTTTTAATAACGGCTATCTCATCTCCTTCAAAAAGTCTTCTGACATCTACAATACTTTCCGCATAAGACCATATTCCCATAATTATATATTGCACAGCCTTTACCACTAAAAGATTTCCCGTAAATCCGGCAATTGATGATGCAAGTGCAAAAGCTTCACTTCTCTTTTCACCATTAGTTACAAGATATGCCATGTTGACCGCTTCTCTTACAGCTGAAAGTTTCAATATAATACTGTTAATATTATCTCTGTCAGAGTTTTGTCCACAAATAATATATTCAACAGGATATTTTAATCCACCATATCCGTTTTTCCCCGGAAATGTATCAAATGTGTCCATAATATATAAATCATACATTAATGTCTGTGTGTTAATTTTTCTACTTCCATTCCCGCTTATATATTCCTGTGCCAGACCTTCATAATTAAATGAAGCATCTGAAACTGTAATTCCATCAAGTACAAGTCCGGATATTCCATTTGAAAATTTCTTTCCGAGGCTTTTTATTTCTTTTAGCCGTTGTTTATTTTGCTGACTATTTTCTGATTCAACAGCAGTAAAATTTATTATTTTTATATTCTCTGCATATTCCGAAACCTGTTCAAATTTTTCTTTATATTCCCACGTATTTGAATATAAATCTATTTCCTCAGGTTTTAAAACCAGCTCATTTATTAAATTAATGTCTCTTAAATTTGTTAACAAATCCTGTCTGACAGTATTTAATCTGTTTGCTGTATCTTCATCTGATGTGGATTTTTTTAAATCTTCCTCCATCACTGTACTTACTTCTTCTCCGAGAATATCTTTTTTACTTTTTATCTTTTCCAGACATGCATTTATTTTTTTCTGAAAATCCTGATTTTCATCATTATATGAATCAATCTGCTCAATTATCTTATCCGATATCTGCTGTACATTATCTGTTTCTTTACGTAAAATTGCATAATTATATTTATATACCTCAAGATACTTTTCGTCCTTATATTCCTCAAGCAGCAATAAATCTTCTTTTAAATCGGTTATACATACTGAAATATTTTGGTACTTGTAATTAATCTCAGAAATATATGCAGATATGATATTTTGTTTTCCTATAAATGAATTATCTATATCGCACTCCTGTATGCTTTTATTAATATCTTTTATACACTCTCCACGCTCTGTTTCTGTTTCACCATCAGAAGAAAATGCACTAATGATTTCACCTGCAGATGCATACTTCATATAATTTAAAATCTGTTCTTTTACTGCATTGCCATTATTGTCTGTCATATACTTTAAATCAGTTATGCATGCTTTATTAAAAACTACGCTGTTTTTCTGACATATGTTTTCAATATTCTTTCTCGCATAATATTCTAATTTATTATCATTACATTGCTCGTTGCTTATAACAAATATATTAAATTCTGACAGACATTCATTGTGATAACCCCCAAATACTGATTCTGCTGACATTCTTGATGCCATATCTGTCTCATAATATATAACTGACATTCTTACCGAATTAATCATAGTGCAGATAAATGAAATTACAATTGCAAATGTCAACGATGCATATACTGTTATCTGAGCTTTTATCATATCTGCTTAGCCTGACTGCTCATTTTAGACAGCAGCATATTAACTAGGCTGGTTATCTGCTTCTTAAACAACATAACAAGACCCACAAGGACTATAATTATAAGCACCACCTCTACTACCCCCATTCCACTCTCATCATCCCAGAAATTTTTTATCTTTTTTAATATCTTCATAATACCATTCTCCTATCTCGACAAATTTTTTTAATATCCTGAAAAAGACATAAGTGCCGGAACCATAATAATTGCCATTACAACAATGAGCATAATAATCATTGGTAAAAGTAGTTTTGTACCTGCCTCTTCACCATATTTTTTAGCCATGTTTTTGCGTTCTTCAAATGCATCCTTTGCTTCTAATGTAAGCAGCAGAGCAAGTTCTTTCGTTCCCTTTTTTATATTTTGAACTATAAGCGAACTAAACTTCATATATTCTTTTATTCCACACTTCATACCAAATTCTTCATAAACATAAATCTGCGGTTTGCCTGATTTAAGCATATTAAGTCCTTCTGACATAAACTCATATGCATAACGTTTTTTTGAACCTGACTTTTGCCTCACCCTATAATCAACAACTATTTTTTCCCATGCCATTCTGACTGTCATTCCCGCCCCGACAAGTAATGAAAGTTTTGCTACTATCTCCGGATAATCACATTTCATCTGTTTTATTTTTTCTTTTTCATAACTGTTTTTCTTTTCTTTATCATGGTAATGGGCAAATATTGCCAGCGATATTCCACAAAAAAGGACTGCCGCTGCATAATTACCAGACTCTCTTTTTTTATATATAACCTCCTCTCCATCAACTTCTTTTGGAAGTTCTACATAATCGCTATTGTAATCTGACTGTGCACATTTAATTTCATAAAATATATCTTTTTTCAATTGTTCCTCATGTGTCAGTTCCCTGCCACAAACAATCACTTTTATTTCATATGATGAAGAATACTCCATGTATTGAAGATTAGCTGTAAGAGTAACTTCTTCCTTCTGGTCCTTTTTCAAATCATCATTATAAACTTTCCCGTCATACCCGATTAGATTATAATTACTTGAAAACCACTCAATACTTACCGGATTATCTTCTAATTTTTCTATAAGATTCAAATCTGTTTTTATTTCATCCAACGAAGCATTGTCATTTAATATCTCTTTTTTTAAATGCTCATAAACATTAAAAAAAAGTTCTTCTGTCTCCTGTGCTGTGTATTTTTCCGGCTCAATTGTAATAGTTGTATCTATTCTGTTTTTTCCTGCATATATGCTTACATCCAGATTTTTTTCAACCCCACTGTACCCGGGTTTTTTAAGGTCCGACTTTTCTATATCACGCTCTCCATCTGATATCTCCAGAAATAATGCCGCAACAATTGAAACCAGAATTATAATTATTATTTTTTTATCAAATTTCAATATTTACTATCCTCTTAGCAATATAATCTGCAACAATAACAACAATAAGACATACACTCATAAAAATACGACCGGCAATATTTCCATATAACATTGCAATAAAATCGTAAGATGTAAATCTTAAATATCCGACCATTGCAAATGGCATGATACTCATAATCCCCTGCTCCTGTTTTTTCCCGCTTATTATTGTTTTTATTTCACTGTCAAGCTCAATTTTTTCCCTGATAAGCGATGTTGTATCCTTAATTATTGTTATCATGTCGCCGCCGCTTCTTTTTGCATATCCAAAAATTTCCGAAAAATATTGTATTTCTTCGACATCTGACTTCCTCGCAAAATCTTTCAATACATTTTCAATATTTTCATTGTTATGTATTCTCGTAGCTATTTCTGAAAATGATTTTACAATCACTGCATTTCTTCCATACAACATTTTTAATTCTTGCAACGCTTCTTTAAACGAATTTTCAACAGAATAACCTGCATTTAATGCAAATGATACTGCTGTCATTGCATCCTTAAACTGTAATGCAAGCTGTTGTCTTTCTTTTCGTTTGTTATTTTTTGAATTTTCTCTTATATACAGATACAACCACGGACTCATTAGTATTGAAAAATAAATATTTCCGTAAAAAAGCCATGATGCAGCAACTATTATCAATATCCCCTTAGCCAGCCATAGTATTATCTTCTTGTCCATATCCGGCAAAATACATTTTCTGCGTATTGACAAGTTTATTACCTGTGGCTTTAAGTTCTCCCAAAACCCGTCCGTTACTCTCTGCATTTTCAGCGAATTCAAACAACTTGTTAAACTTAACTTCTCCTCTAGAAACTCCCACAACTTCCGCAATCTGTAAAACTCTCCTTGTCTTATCCCTGAGTCTGCCCAGATGAATTATTATATCAATAGCTGATGTAAGCTGCTGCCTTATTGCCGCAACAGGCATATCTATCCCCATAAGTATCATCGTCTCAAGACGTGTCATCATATCTTTGGGGCTGTTGCCATGTCCTGTAGAAAGACTTCCATCATGTCCTGTAGACATTGCCTGAACCATATCAAGGGTTTCTTTCCCCCTTACTTCTCCAACTATAATTCTGTCGGGTCTCATTCTCAGACTTGCTCTTATAAGATCCCTTATTGTCACTTCATTTTTACCTTCTATATTGGCATCTCTTGCCTCAAGCCTTACAAGATTTTTTACATGATTTATCTGTAATTCAGCAGCATCTTCAATTGTTATCACTCTCTCATCATTATCAATAAATTCAGAAAGAGCATTCAAAAATGTTGTTTTACCGCTTCCCGTTCCTCCAGATATAAAAATGTTATATTTTGACTTTACAGCCATCTTTAAAAAATCTGCCGCCTCCTGCGTGAGCGAACCTGTTTCAATAAGTTTTTCCATAGTAAGTGCATCTTTATAGAACTTTCTTATAGTAATTATCGGTCCATTCAATGCAACCGGAGGCAGAACAATGCTTACTCTGGAGCCATCCTCAAGCCTTGTATCCGCAATCGGTGATGATATATTAACTATCTTATTAGATAGTGACGCTATTTTTTGTGCAATATCTTCAAGTCTTTCCTCATTCTCAAAACTCTTATCCCACTTTGTTATATGACCGTTCCTTTCAAGGAAAATATCATCTTTTCCATTAATCATTATCTCTGTTATAGTATCATCCTCTAACAGTTCCTGAAGTACATCAAGTCTTCTTATCGCATTAAAAACAGACTCCTCAAGTTCTTCCTTCTGCCTTATGGAAATCATATAAAGTCCGCTTTCCTCCTGAACACATTCGCCTATTACCTGCTTTAATGCAACATCTGTTATATCTCCCGACATGTCTATTCTGTCATATACCCTTTTTTTAATTCTCCCGGCAAAATTCTCCTCATTACACCCGTTTTCTATATCTTTTCACTCCTTTCAAGTATTTTTTTTACAAACCGGTACATACCTCCGGATTTGATTTTTTCCCAAAATTCCCTGTCCACACCACTTTCACATTCAGGCAGGCGCACTTTCTCTATTCTGTCTAACATTTTTGACATTCCTATTCCGTAAAAATATGTCTCGAATTCAAGAATCTTACGTTCCGAAAGATAATCATTTCTTACCGGCATATATATAGTGCTGCAACATTCCATAAGTCTCCACGGCTGTTTTACTGCTGATGACAAATCAAGAATAATAACTTCATACCCCTTATTCTTTCCCACACATTCAACAAATGACACCAGCTGTTCCGACTCAACATACGAAATATCTTCTGCACACATAACAGGTGCTATATAGTCAATCCCGTCCACACTCCGTATTGTTCCCATTATCTTTTCTGACGCATTATCCCTTTGCTGCCTGTAATAATAAAGTGCATCGGAAAGTGTAATATCATCCGTGCTTACAAGTATCTCATCAAGACCAGAAAACTCCTCAAAATTAATATACAAAACCTTATATTTTTCACTTAGAACTTTGGCAATATTTAAAGCAAACTCAGTCTTTGGCATAACATTAACCGGTGAATAGATTCCGATAACGTCAAATGTATCAAGTCTCTTCTTTGGCTGTAAATCACTGTGCTCCATAAGTTCACGATATATCCTGTCCATTGGCTGGTATCTGTAAACCGCTGTTGCATTGCTGCCAAAACGCTTAGCATCTGTCTCATTTTCAGGTTCTTCCGTAAGCACAACAAGACTTCCATCATATAGATCACTTATTCCATCATAAAATCCGGACTCGCTCACCATTGCAACCGTAGGCGAACCATCTCTTAGATATTTTTCAAATGCATCTTTTTGTGTAAACAGTTCAATGTTAAACTGCTGGTTAGCTTTCATGCTCATAGCATGCATAAGCCGTCGTGCATAATTTTCATTATTATCATATATTGCACACGTCCTGTTCACCCTTCATCCTCCAATATAAATATTTGTTAAAACTGCAATTACACACCCTGCCGCCATATATATGCTGTAATGAATTCTGTGCATCTTCATATTCCCAATCTGAATAGCACTGCATCTTCCCATTACTATCCCGGCAGTTCCCACTACTGCCGCACATATAAGCGAACTTATTATCATAATTAATACCCCTTTTATTCCAAGCAGCATCCCACATACTGCTGAAAGTTTAACATCTCCTGCACCGGCTCCTTTAACTATATATATTGCTGACATTACCCCTAAGCCAGCAATACACGCCGTCAAATATTGCATTGCACCTCCTTTTATAATCTGTTCTGTCAAAAAAACTCCAGCTGCGGCTATAAAACCGCATATAATAATTCTGTTAGAAATTCTGTATCTTCGGCAGTCATCCACAACCGCCGCAGACATGATAATAACAAGCAGAATCATTCTGATAATCTCAAAATAGTCCATACTTCTCCCTTTAAAAAATTATAAATATCTGTGGGAATTCTCCTGCTAAACTAACAGGATGACACGAATGTGTCTTAATAGATGTTCTTATATACAATAAAAACATACATAGAAATGGGGTATAATTACCGGCAGCACTTATATTCTGTTGCCGTATAAGTATAGTATCACTTTACTTTCGTATTGTCAATACCATAAATATATTTTTTATAATTTTCTCTTGTAAAATAAGATAACTCCCTCTTTATCAGGATGTCCTGTATTAAGAGGGAGTAAAAAGGCATTACTTATATTATTATGTCGTTATTATAAAATATCGAAATATCGAAATATTATAATCATTTATAATTTCTTATGTAAAAGCTGTATTGTTGAGCTTAATTCTTCTCTTAAATCTTCCTTTTCCTTTGGAAGCTTCATAAGAACTTCATGTAAATCAGCTGTAACGTGATCATTACCAACTTTCTTTAATGTCTCACATACTTCTTTCAATACATCATCCTCATTTGCTGCTACTGCAACGTCCGCAAGTCTGAGCAAAAGGTCTAAGCTGCTTTCGTCATCTGACTGTGCAAGAGCCTGTGCAAGTTCCTTTTTCTGGTTCTCGTCACCATAAACATAATCTGCAAGACGGCTCCAGTCTTTTCTGTGAACTAGCTTTTCCATTTTTTCTTCAGGTGATTTCTTTCCAAATAACATATATATTCCTTCTTTCTCTCAATACATGCCTTTTATCTTACTCGCATTATACGCCAATATATTTTAAATGTAAAATATTTTTGTATATTTTTTTAATCTGTGGATATACTTGAATTAAAGGAAGTTTTATACAAAACATGCTTTAATTTCCATATGTATTATTTTATGAAAGGAGGTATCTCTAATGGGCTTTTTTAAAAAGAAAAACACACCTGTAACATATAATGAAAAATATCTCAAAAGCGAAATCGACATGACAAGAGATGCTCTCAATGCCGCATATTCCAATTTTGATAACGCTACAGACCCCGACCTTATTGACTGCTATATTTACCAGTTAAATTCAGAGCAGAAACGTTACAAATATCTTTTGCAGCTTGCCCGTGAATACGAAGATAATACTACTGCATAATCATTATAGCAGCTTATTATTCTTCTGTTTCTACAGAACCGCTGACCGATTGTCCACCATTTTCAGATTCTGCTTCTGATACTGTAACCACAGGTTTTTCATATGATAAAAGTTTATATACAAGTGCTGCCACAACAGCTCCCGCAAGCGGTGCAACTATAAATACCCATACCTGTGAAAGTGCCTGGATATCTCCATTTACCGCTCTTGCAAGTGCCGGTCCGAAACTTCTTGCCGGATTAACACCCGTTCCTGTAAAAGGAATTCCAAAAAGATGTACCGCTGCAAGCGAAAGTCCGATTACGATACCAGAAACACTCTTATATTCAGGTTTTGAAGTCACTCCGATAACTGTAATTACAAATACAAATGTAAGTATGAATTCAATTATCAATGCTCCCCATACATTTACCTGTAAAAATGCGGATGCATCACCATATCCGTTTGTACCAAAACTCAAAAGATTGTATCCGTATGAGCTGTACTGTGAAATAATGTCATCACTAAATGTTTTTGAAATTCCAAGCATTGCAAATCCTGCCGCAACACCGCCAAGCAACTGTGCTATTACATATCCCATAAAATCCACAATGCTCATTCTCTTTGAAATAAGCATGCCAAGCGAAACCGCAGGATTAATATGGCATCCTGAAATATTACCAATTGAGTAACACAAAACAGCAACTATAAATCCAAATATCAAAGAAATTCCGACCACTCCGAGAAATCCCTGATAACCTGCGGTAAATGACGCAACGCCACATGCAAGAAATGTTAATAAAAATGTACCAATAAATTCAGCAAAATATTTTCTCATTTTTCTTTTCCTTTCCTTATAAATCTGATATTATATAATATACGTGATTACAAGATAGAATAGCATAATCAATGTAATTATACAATAATTTAATATGGGAGGTACTAATGGATACTAAAAAACAAAAGAAACCCCTTTTGATTACTATATGTATTTTGTCTGCTCTGCTTGTCTTAGGACTTGTGCTCGGACTTACGGTTTTCTTCAAATTCCGTATGTACACAATTTTCTCAAACAGAGGTTCAAGATTATATTCACCTGCACAGATACGCGAGATTAAATCTGACGCATATGATAAAGGTGCCAATGATTTTGTCGATGACATGAAAGGCCGCCTTGAAAACGGAACCGGCATTAATACAGTTCTACGCGAAATTTATACTGAAGATTTCATTTACACAGTTGATGGCAAATATTATTTTTCACCTATAAATTTTGACCTCAAGATGAACAAGCTTAACAATGCTAATTTTTCAAAGAATTCCAATGGCGAAATTACATATTCTGAAAACGGTGCCGTTATATCGCATAAAGGTATTGATATTTCACGTTATCAGGGTAATATTGATTTTTCAAAAGTTAAACAAAGCGGCGTAGAATATGCAATAATCCGCTGCGGTTACCGCGGATATTCAGGCGGAACAATCACTGACGACTCTTCATTTGACACATATATGCGTGATGCACTCTCAAATGATATAAAAGTTGGTGCATATTTCTTCTCACAGGCTCTTACTAAAGACGAAGCAGTTGAGGAAGCCGACTATGTAATATCAAAGTTAAAACCTTATAATGTTACATGTCCGGTTGCAATTGATGTCGAGGAAGTAAATGCCGGTTCTTCACGCCAGAATACCCTCACTAATGAAGCATTGACAGATACTGTTATTGCTTTCTGTGACCGCATAAAAGAAGCCGGATACACTCCTATGATATATGCCAATTCAAGATATTTTGCCGGCAAACTTGATATGTCCCGCCTTGAGGATTATGAAAAATGGTATGCATTCTATGCAGATGTACCATATATGCCATATGAATTTTCAATGTGGCAGTATACTAACACAGGTTCTGTTGACGGAATCTCAGGCAATGTAGATTTAAATATAAGCTTTAAATCATGGAACTAAACAACTAAATCATTAACATAGCCAGTATTACGCTGGACACTATTCCTGCCAAAGTTGATATCAACGCACCAGAAAGTGTCCAGCGTGTTTTTGTTATTTTGGCTGCAACTGAATAAACGGATATCGTAAAAAATATCGTCTCTGTCGCAGAAGAGGCAATTGACGCTATAAGACCTATAAGAGAATCGGTGCCATATTCCTTAAACAAGTCAAGCGTCAGCCCGGTCGCTGCTGATGAACTGAACATTCTTACTATAAGCAATGGAATTACAGGAGATGGAAGTCCTATTTTTCCTGTAAATTTTCCTATGAAACCGGATATCATATCTAAAAATCCCGATGCACGAAGCACGCCAACCGCCATCATGAGCCCGACAAGTGTCGGTGCTATTGATACAACTGTCTTCATGCCATCTTTTGCACCTGTCACAAATTCATCATAAACATTTACTTTCTTTATCATTCCGTGAATTACTATAAAAAGCATAACCGCAGGAATTATATATCCTGAAACTGCAACAACCACATTCATACAGAATCTCCTTTTCCGCCTGAAAGTTTCCTGCCTGAAAGATACATTATTCTGCAAAATATAACTGCCACAAGCGTACTTACTGTCGTTGCAAGAATTGCCGGTGCAACTATTGATGTCGGATTAGAGCTCCCATACATGCTTCTGTATGCGATAATATTAACAGGTATAAGCTGAAGTGAGGATACATTTATTACAAGAAATGCACACATTGTATCTGATGCTTTTTTTGAACAACCATTAAGTTCTGCCAGACTTTCCATTGCACGAAGTCCTGCAGGTGTAGCCGCCCAGCCAAGCCCGAGAATGTTGGCTATTACATTTGTTGTCATATGCTTCATTGACTCATGTTCACATGGGACATCCGGAAACATCCAATGCATTACAGGTCTGATTTTTTTCGTACAAGTCATTATGAGTCCTGATTTTTCGGCTATTTCCATAAGTCCCGTCCACAAAGACATAACTCCAAGCATTGTTATACACAAAGTTATTGCATCTTTTGCACATTCAATTGCACCATCCGCAACCGCCTGGACATTTCCGGTAAACGCACCATAAATGACCCCGATGATAATCATAAATCCCCATAAATAATTAAGCATAGGCTCACCGTAATATTATCATTACAATAAACCTATGCTTAACTTTTTAAAAATATTACTATTTTGTTTTGTGTTCATTAACAAACTTACATATCATTTCTCTTGTCAGACTGACATCGTCTTCCTCTATCTCAAGTTCATCGGCATGAAACCATTTTCCGACTGACAACTCATCTTCCTGAAGATGTATGCTGTCATCTCCGTCAAGCTCACAGAAATATCCATAAAGAAGTGAGCCCGACAACGCCCACGGCTGACTCTTATAATAACGGAGATTTTTTACATGAACGCCTACTTCCTCGTATACTTCACGCATAACAGTTTCCTCAACCGTCTCTCCAATCTCGGTAAATCCGGCTATAAGAGCATAATTGCGGTAAGTTCTTCCGGCATATTTGGTAAGAAGTATCCTGTCGCCATCTGTGACAGCCACTATAACTGCCGGGCATATCTTAGGATAAACTGTATTTTTACAATCCATGCAATGCATCATACGTTCATTTTCACCATGAAACATCAATCTGCCGCATCTTCCGCAATACCTGTTATCACGATACCAGCCATACAGGTGGTATGCCGTAATTGCCGCAAATGCAAGTTCTTTTGGCTTCGCATTGCGGAATACATTTACACCTGTAAAATCATAACCTTCAATTATATTTTCATACTCGGCATGTATTCCCGAATCTGCCATTTCTCCAAGAAAAGCACCCTTCTGCACTTTTCTTTTTGGAAGTGCAAGAAAAAACTTCTGCTCATTATCATTTTGTGACGGCTCTTCGCCTATTTTTTTGTCAGTCAGGCAGAATAAATATATAAAATCATATGTCTCATTAACATCTGTTCCCGATGCTTTTTTAACTTTTTCAATAAAATCGCCATATTCCGGATAAGTTATGCTGTCACCGTTTTGTGATGCCAAAACTGTATTTCCTTCAAAAAAGAAAATTGTATCTTTAGCATCCGGTGTAATATTTCTATACTGGTTATCCAGATGTCTTGGGGCAATATCCTGTATCATTGTGTATTCTCCGTAATAATTAACTAGAATGTTACCAGTTCGTTTACCGGCGGCTGTGCAGGTTCAACTTTACTTACATAAAGAACAGGACCTTTTTTCTTGTATGCCATCTGGAATTCATACTTGACTGTTGCAGTAACTGTAACCCACTGCTTATTTTCAAGTGAAGAGATATTATCATAGAAACTTATATATCCTATAAACTGCATATCAGCCTCACAGCATGTCATTACTTTTCTTCCCGGAACAAAATTCTTGTCCTTGAAATATTTATTTTTAAGAACCTGTCCCTTGAAACGGACTGTCTTATTTTTGTATGCTTCAGGTCTCTCGGAAACATCCATATACCAGATACCGTAATCATCATCTTCAATCTCGATAACATCAGCATTAATGTCATATGGAAGCTGTTCTGCAATTGACATCATATCGCCTTTTTCATCCTCAAATACAATCTGTATTGCAGAATTTAACGCTTTCATGCTTCTTCTGTAGCTTCCAAGCTCCATGCTTGTCTTGCATCTGTTAAATATTACCATGTCAGCATATTTTACTGTCTCTGCAAGAATCATCTTCATGTTAGCCCACTGCACACCGAACTGTGCTGCATTAAAAAGCGTAATAGACTGATATATCTGCCAGCCCTTTGGTTTTTCTGTCTCGAAAATCATCGTAGGTTCCCACATGCCGTTATATTCAACAATAACAAGCCATGGATCATACTTTTTATCAAGTTCGTTAAGCTTTTCTGTTGTAAACTCCTCTTTTTCAAGCACTACCATATCAATGCCGTTTTCATCAAGCATTTTCTGGTCATACTCTTCTTCGCCCTCTTCGCAGACAATGAGAAGCTTTTTCTTTGCTTCATCAAACTGACCCATCTCTATTGTTTCAGTGATGAATCTTGTCTTGCCGCTCTCAAGCTGTCCGTTTATTAAAAATATAGGAATCTGGTATTCTTCATCTGCCATTCCGTACATTTACCCCACTTTCATCATAAATTAAATAACTCTTTGAGTGCATCTTCTTTGAGTTCGGCACCTATTACACAAATTCGTCCTGTATAATCAGGATTGCCTTCTCTTATTTCATATTCTTCAGGTACAAGGTCAAAGTACATCCATGTTCCGTCATTTGCAGGAAGCATGCCCTTTGCTCTCAAAATACTGCCATATTCATTTGTATTGGCAAGTTTTTTAAGAATAGCATCAAGTGCTTCTTTATCATATTTGTTAGGCGTCTCTTCTCCCCAGCTTGTAAATACATCATCTGCATGGTGATGTCCTTCATGATGATGATGTTCATGCTCGTGGTCATGGTCATGATGACAGCACTCGCCGTCATGGTCGTGATGATGATGTTCATGCTCGTGGTCATGGTCATGATGGCAGCACTCGCCGTCATGGTCGTGATGATGGTGCTCATGCTCTTCACCATCATCATGATGATGTCCGCAACAACACTCGCCGTCATGATGGTGATGCTCATGCTCATGTTCCTCATGTGTCTTTTCTGCCTGTTCTGCAAGCATTTCAAGCTCAAGATTTGTAACATTTTCCATAGCCGCAAGAATCTGCTTTCCATCAAGTGAATCCCATGGAGTTGTGATAATATGGGCATCTGCATTGAGTGAACGAATCATCTCGATAGCTTTCTTTAACTTGTCCTCACTTACATTCTGTGTTCTGCTCAAAATAATTGTTCCGGCATGTTCAATCTGGTTGTTGAAAAATTCACCGAAATTCTTCATATACATCTTTACTTTTGATGCATCCGCAACAGTTGATGCACTGTTTAATCTGATTTCATTTTCAATATGAAGGTCCTTTACAGCCTTGATAACGTCTGAAAGCTTACCGACACCTGATGGCTCAATAATAATTCTGTCAGGATGATATTTGTCTACAACTTCCTTTAATGATGTTCCAAAATCACCTACAAGTGAACAACAGATACAGCCTGAGTTCATCTCTCTGATTTCAACGCCTGAATCCTTTAAGAAACCGCCATCAATACCTATTTCACCGAATTCATTCTCAATAAGAACAACCTGCTCATCCGGCAATGCCTCTTTTAAGAGTTTGCTGATAAGAGTTGTTTTTCCTGCACCAAGAAATCCTGATATAATATCTACTTTTGTCATGTTAAACAATCCTCCATTCTAATAATTTAAGCCGTTTTAACGACATTTATTCTTTAATTTTCGCCTCTGATGTTATTATATCAAACTTGTCAACCTCAAAATGCGGAGCAGCATAACTTTAGTACCGCCCCGCATTTTATATAATTTACACGGACGTCAAACCTGATTTTGCATGTCCGCCTATTCTTCTATGCTTTCCAAAACATCAAAATAATTTTCAAATGTTTTTTTACAACATTCGTAATTATCTATAACTATTCCGTCAACTTTTAATCCTATTAGAGCAAATGACATAGCCATTCTGTGATCATCATAAGTCTGCACAACCGCCGGCTTAACATCAGACGGATAAATCTTTACCGCGTCCTGTTCTTCTTCCACTCTTACACCCAGCCTTGCCAGTTCAGTAACTATCGCATGGATTCTGTCTGATTCCTGAAGTCTTATATGTCCTATATTTTTTATATATACAGGCTCTTTTGCAAATGGTGCTATAGCAGCAAGTGTCATAGACTGGTCTGAAAAATCATTCATATCAATCTCAATGCCATGAAGAGTTCCGTCAGCTGGTGCTGTTACGCGGATTCCACGCCGTTCCTCTTTAACATCACAGCCCATTTTCTCAAGTACATTTAAAAATCTCATGTCACCCTGCATAGATGTAGAATGTACATTTCTTACAAGAATACTTCCACCGGTAATTGCCGCTGCTGCATAAAAATAACATGCTGCCGACACATCCGGCTCAATCTGATATGTCTCCGGCTGATACTTAGAACCTGCCTCTATAACGTATGTTTTACCGTCAAATGAAACTGCACATCCAAACTGTGCCATCATTTTTTTAGTAATTCTTATATATGAGCCATCTGTTTTTTTGCTTGTAATATGAATAGTAAGACCATCATCAAGCATTGGTGCAACCATCATCAATGCACTTAAAAACTGTGTGCTCTCACTTATATCAATAGAAACCTCTTTTGTCGGCTTCCTGCCTCCAAAAGCTGCTCCTGTTACATTTACAGGAAGATGGCCTTCTTTTTCTGTAAATTCAAACTGTGCTCCCATTGATTCAAGTGCATCAAATAAAGGCTTCATCGGACGTTTTTTCATCTGCTGCGATGCGTCGATAAAATATTTACCATCCGAAAGTGCAAGCATAGCTGTGAGAAATCTTGCTGCTGTTCCCGCACTTCCTACATTAATTGTGGCTGACTTATTCGGAATGCCTCCACCGTGACCGTGAATTATTGCATATTTTTCAATCTCACTCGCTTCGATTATGTATCCAAGCGATATGAGACTTGACAAAAAATATCTTGAATCATCACTGAACAAAACACCGTTCAGGCAACATTCTCCGTCTGAGAGAGCTGCCATAAGCAACGCTCTGTTTGTAATACTTTTTGAACCCGGTACTTCAACTTCACAATTAATATTATGTGCCGGTTTTTTTACTTTATATTGTGACATTTCTACCAACGCACCATGCCTTTCGCCTTACTTTTGCTCACAATCTCTGTTATTAATATCGTAATATGGTCTGTGATGACCAACATACTTATATGCCGGACGTATGATTTTTCCTGCATTTACAAGTTCCTCAAGACGATGTGAGCACCATCCTGAAACTCTTGAAATAGCAAATATAGGTGTAAACAGCTCTTCAGGTATTCCAAGCATTGAATATACAAAACCGCTGTAAAAATCCACATTTGCACAGACAGGCTTAAACATCTGACGCTTCTGCATGATGAGATTTCCTGCCTCTCTCTCAACAAGTTCATACAAAGCAAATTCTTTCTGCATGCCTTTTTCTTCCGAAAGGCTTTTTGCAAATTTTTTAAGAATTACAGCTCTAGGATCTGAAAGTGTGTATACAGCGTGTCCCATGCCATATATAAGACCAGCATGGTCAAATGCCTGCTTATCAAGTATTTTAAGGAGATATTCACATATCTCATCTTTATTTTCCCAGTCGCTGCAATGTTCCATAATATCTGCAAACATACGCTGTACCTTTAAGTTAGCACCACCATGCTTAGGACCTTTAAGTGACGCAATTGAAGCAGCTATTGCCGAATATGTATCAGTACCTGAAGAGGTTACTACGTGTGTTGTAAATGTTGAGTTATTACCACCACCATGCTCTGCATGAAGGACAAGGCAGATATCAAGAACTTTAGCTTCAAGTTCTGTAAACTGTCCGTCGTCTCTTAACATATAAAGAATATTTTCTGCAATTGAATAATCTTTTCTTGGATTCTTAATCATAAGTGTTCCATCAAGCTTATAATGTCTGTATGCCTGATAAGCATATACAGATATAAGCGGCATTTTTGCGATGAGCTGCAATGACTGTCTCAACACGTTAGGAACGCATACATCATCAGGACTTTCATCATAAGAATAAAGGCTTAAGATACTCTTCATAAGAGAATTCATTAGGTTTGTACTTGTCGCCTTCATAATTACATCTCGAAGGAATGCTCCTGAAAGCTCTTCAAGGTCGGTAAGAATATGAATAAAATTCTTTCTCTGCTCCTCTGTTGGAAGCTTACCGAATAACAAAAGGTATGTTGTCTCCTCAAAACCATACTTTCTGTCACCAAATCCGGCAATAATCTCAGCAACATTGAATCCCTGGAAATATAATTCACCGTCAACAGGGACCTTTCGACCATTATCACTGCGTGTACCAACAACATCGGAAATTTCCGTAAGTCCTGTGAGTACACCGTTACCATTACTGTCACGAAGACCACGTTTTACATCATAGTCAACATAGAGTGACGGGTCAATAGAGCCTGAACGGGTACACTGCTTTACAAGCTCCTCAAATGCACTCTTCTCAACGGTTGTCAGTTCCATCATCTGTTGATTGTTCATTTCTTCCTACCTCCAAAACACTATTTCATGTAATAAATCTTACAAACTGACGCTATTATGCTATATTTACAGGACTTTGTCAAACATCCGTTTTATTTTAGTGAAATACACACCGGCTGTCTAACTCTTCTCCCATAAAATCAAGATATACTGAATGTGTACGGTTATAAACTTCTTCATCATCCATAAATTCCCCTGCATAAAGAATTCTATATTCATTATCATAAAAGTTACAGCTTACTCCGCTTAAATTCATATCATTTTTCTTGTAAAATCCTATCCTTTTTATCATATAATCCTTAGCTGGTCCATCCTCTGCATACTCAGGATTTTCAACCTCAAGAATAAGCCTGTTGCCGCTGTCTGCAATTTTTTCTTTGATTTTCCCAAGAAATTCAGAACCGATTCCGCTGCTTCTTTTTTCAGGAACTATTGCAAAATAATCAAGAAGAACGGTATCTTTTGTTCTGTCATTAATAAAGAAAGCATATCCTGCAAGCTCACCATTTTCATTGTAATATCCGTATACAAAATACATATCTTTCTTATACATATCAATTATCTTCTTTAATGACTTTACTTCGCTCTCCGGGAAATCATTGACAAGTCTTTTATTATAAATTTCTGAAAAATCGTCTATACCTAATATTTTAATCATTATTATCACCTATCCTTACCGCCATAACTGCAGTACACAGCTCTCTAAAATCTTTTGCTCCCTCAAAATCTTTTTTACCAATTACAAAACATACGGGAACCGCCTGTTTTTCATTGCTGCCACCTTTTAAAAACAAATAAAAACTCTCTGTATCCTCACACCATTTTTCAACGCTGTCCCATGGTATAATATAGTTATCATCATTTACCTTGACATCGATTTCATCAGATGTTATCACATACTCATACACAATGCCTACATTCTTTGAATACTGTGCAGTAAATAATTTCAAACTGTTTTTATCAATTCCATACATGCCTGCATAGAGCAGAACGGCACATATCGCCGCAAAAACAAATGCAATGCTTTTATAAGAATCATCAATACTATACATTGTCCTTGCAAATATGCTGACGCTCACCATTCCGCACACAAGCCCTGACATATTTAAAACCAGCTTTTTTGTCTTGTACGTCTGATTATCAAAACCATCTGCACGCATTATATTTTTTATCATATCCTTTTTAAATTCTGTTTTATTTTCTATTTGCATTTTATTACTCTTTTCATTAAAATTATAATTATTATAACAGATTGGAGGCTTCTATGGCTATAGCATGTATTACAGGTGCAAGTTCCGGAATCGGCATGGAATTTGCAAAACAACTTTCTTTTATGGGTTACAATCTTATTCTTGTAGCCAGAAACCGCAAGGCTTTAAAGGAGCTTGCCGATTCACTCCCGACTAAGTGCATGATTATCACATGTGACCTTGCAAGTGAAGATTCATGCCGTACACTTGCTGACAAACTCAAAAAATATAATATCCGGATTCTTATTAACAATGCCGGATTCGGAGATGTAGGTGCTTTCTGCGAGACAAGTCTTTCCAAAGAACTTGATATGATTGATGTCAATGTGAAAGCCACTCACATTCTCACCAAAGAACTGCTTCCGGGATTTATAAAACGTGACTGCGGATATATTTTAAATGTTGCCTCAAGTGCCGGACTTCTTCCTGGCGGTCCTTATATGGCAACTTACTATGCAACAAAAGCATATGTTACAAGTTTTACAAGTGCGATTTATGAAGAACTGAAAGATATGAAGAGTAATGTTCACATAAGTGCATTATGTCCCGGACCTGTTGACACCAATTTTAATGAGACAGCAAATGTTATTTTTGCCCTTAAAGGTATCAGTGCCGAATATTGTGCAGTTTATGCATTAATTAAAATGTTTAAGAAAACTCTTATTATCGTTCCGACATTTAAAATGAAAGCAGCAATCCTTAGTGCAAAATTATCACCACGGAAAGCCGCTCTTGCAATCACAAAGCATCAACAGCGTAAAAAACTGTAGATTTCTTATATGTATAATTTTAATAACTTATTCACCCCTCAGGCTCTGGGCTGTTTCGCTTATTTTCCTGAGGCGGTGGTTTACACCTGATTTTCCTACGGGCGGATCTAAAAGCTCACCTATATCTTTTAAATTCATATCCGGATTATCAAGACGCAGTCTGGCAACATCGCGAAGCGTCGGTTTCAAATAATCGAGTCCGACTGTATCTCTTATATATTCTATATCTCTTATCTGTTTTACAGCCGCTTCAATCGTTTTATTAAGATTGGCTGTCTCACAGTTTACTTTTCTGTTTACATCATTTCTCATGCCTTTGAGTATCATTACATTATAAAGATTCATCTGCGATACATAAGCACCGCACACATTAAGACAATCCGTTATATGACTGCCCTCCTTTATGTATACAATATAATTTTTCTTTCTTGCTGTAATTTTGGCATCAAGATTAAAAAATGTCATCATTGACTGAAGCTGTAATGCATCGTCATTGCTGTCACATACAACTTCAAAATGATAAAATTTATTCGGATCGCTTATCGAGCCTGCTGTGAGAAATGCCCCCTTTATAAATGCTCTCTTGCAGCAATCTTTCTGAACAATCAGAGGGTCTGCAAATACTCTCTTTGCATCATTAAGATTATCATCAGTCAGCCATTTTAAAGTCATAAGTATATGTTTTACATACTTTTCGTCTCTTATTATAAGCTGCAAGCCGTCTTTTATAATTTCATTTTCCGTAATTCCGAAAATCTTTGCGGCTAGTTCTGTAAATACTGCAGCAACCGTTTCATTTTCAGTTACAAAAACTATTGTATATTTTTTATTTGTGTCGGTATGTATATGTCCGCCAAACGCCATCATGGCTGCAAATTCAGCAATCTGACAATGTTTTGCTGTATCTGTTTTCGTCTTTAATTCTTCTTTTACTTCTGATGAAAATGACATAATTCTCCTTACAATTTTCTCTTTGCATCTTTATCTATATCACGATGTTCAACTTTACAGCCGTACTCTGTCTTTTTAAGCCTGTCCGCTATCGCATTGGCAAGTGTCACTGAACGATGCTTGCCGCCTGTACATCCTATTGCTATAACAAGGCTGTTTTTTCCTTCCTGCACATATTCCGGCAGAAGAAAATCAAATAAATCCATAATTTTATCAAGAAAAATATGTGCTGCATCAAAGCCCATAACGTAATCCTGAATAGGTTTATCATTACCTGTAAGTTTTTTTAATTCTTCTATATAATAAGGATTTGGCAGAAATCTCACATCAAATACAAGGTCAGCATCTGCCGGAATTCCATATTTAAATCCAAATGAAAGAACTGTGACAAACAAATTATTATAATGTCCGTTCTCTACAAATATTTTTTCAAGTTCCTGTTTTAATTCTCTTGTAAGCATATGGCTTGTATCTAGAATATAGTCTGCACGCTCTTTTAAGAAACTCATCTGTTTTCTTTCTTCTTCAATAGCATGGTCAACCCTGTCATCTTTGGCTAGCGGATGTGTACGTCTTGTCTCTTTGTATCGTTTAACCAGAACTTCGTCACTTGAATCAAGATATAATATTTTATAATTGTAATGTCTCTGCGAAAGCTCCTTTAACATATCATCAAGCTCGTTTAAAGCATCTCCGCTTCTTATATCAACGCCAAGTGCAACATTGCAATATTCTTTTTTCTGTCCTCTTGCAAGTTCAATAAACTTAGGTATAAGTTCAATAGGCATATTATCCACGCAATAATATCCTTCGTCTTCAAATACATTAAGTGCTGTTGATTTACCTGCACCGGACATTCCTGTAACTATTACTATCTTCATTTCTTATTCCTCAAAACCAAGCTTTTTCACTTCTAATTCAAGTTTTACACCATTGAGTTCATATATTTTTTCTGATACTTCATCTGTAAGCTTTATAACATCTGCAGCTGTGGCATTGCCCTTGTTTACAACAAAACCGGCATGTTTTTCTGACACACATGCTCCGCCGCATGTAAATCCTTTAAGTCCTGCATCAGATATCAGCTTTCCAGCAAAATATCCTTCCGGTCTTTTGAATGTGCTTCCTGCACTTGGATATTCAAGCGGCTGTTTTTCTTTTCTGCTTGCGGCAATCTCTGCCATACGGCTGCGGATTTCTGTCTGGTTTCCCGGATGGAGTGCTATAACCACATCTATGACTATATCCTTTCCCGGACGCAGGACACTTGTTCTGTAACCAAATTCAAGTTCCTTATTATCAAGCTTTCTTATATTGCCATCTTCATCCATAATTGATGCCGAAACAACAATGTCTTTCATTTCTCCGCCATATGCACCGGCATTCATCATTATACCGCCACCGATACTTCCCGGAATTCCGCTTGCAAATTCCATTCCCGAAAGGCTGTATCCTGCCACAATCGACGCAAGCTTTATAATACTCATTCCTGACTGGACACGGATGTATACAACACCAGCTTTGTCAACTGCACATTCACAGTTGTCATGTAAAATCTCATATCCGGCAAATCTGCTGTAAAGTTGTATTATGACGCCCCTGTAACCAGCGTCGCTTACAAGCAGATTACTTCCATTTCCAACCACATAATATGGAACTTCTGCTTTTTTAAGATATATTACAGTATCATGAATCTGTGCTGCATTTACAGGCGTAACAAACAAATCTGCATCTCCGCCAATTCTGAATGTTGTATGGTTTTTCATCGGCTCAGACTTTTTTACATTGTTCTCTCCGAGAATTTTTATTAAATCTGAATATAAAATGTCATTATTACTGTTCACTCTGACTCCATTCTCCCACTATTACAATGCCAGCTTTGCAGCACCATATATTCCAGCATCATTAAGAAGCGTTGCTTTTACTATAGCTGTATCAACACTCGGATGAAATGCCTGCTTTTTATAATATTTTTTAATTTTATCAATAAAATAATCACCAGCTGCAGATACTCCACCGCCTATTACAAAACATTCAGGGTCAACAATTGCCGCAGCACATGCCAATCCTTTACCAATGTAGCTGCATACTTTTTCTATTACTTCTTCCATATCTTTATCACCGGCTTTTGCACGGTCAAATACTTCTTTTGCATTTTTTGTACCTGCAAGCCTTGCAATTCCGGTTGCTGATGCAACCTGTTCAAGACAGCCCGTCTTTCCGCAGTTGCATGCAAAATCAAGGCCGTCGACTAATGGCATATGCCCTATTTCTGCCGCAGCACCATTAAATCCGTTAATCGGTTTTCCGTCTAATATGAGACCACCTCCAACGCCCGTTCCTATTGTGACCATCATTATGCTTGAATATTCTTTACCACTGCCCTTCCAATATTCGCCGAGTGCTGCAACATTGGCATCATTGCCGGCTTTTATCTTTTCTTTTGGAAATATCAGAAGCTCTGACAGTTTATTTGGCACATTTACTACATCCCATCCGAGATTGACGCATTTATTAACTGTTCCGTCATCTCTCACCGCTCCGGGAACGCCTATTCCTATTCCGGCTATATCCGTAAATTTCTTTTTATGCATTGCAAGTGTCATTTTTATATATTCTGCAATATCCGGTAAAATGTTTTCACCGGAATTTTCTTTTCTTGTCGGCAGCTCTTCTTTTTCAATAAGTTCTCCGTTATCCGAAAAAAAACCACATTTAATTGTTGTTCCTCCAACATCTATGCCAAATACTACTTTATTCATCATCGTCATCTCCCCTCATGAGATTCTCCTGAACTCTTCTGTACAATTCCTTAGCTGCATTGTAACCCATCTTCTTCTGTCTGTGATTTACGGCTGCTGCTTCAACAATAACTGCAAGATTACGTCCAGGACGGATTGGAAGTGAATGGCAGACTACCTTATTTCCAAGATATTCTGTATATTCCTCTTCAAGACCAAGTCTGTCATATTCCCTGTCTTTATTCCAGTCTTCAAGCTTCATTACCATATCTATCTGCTGTGTCTCTTTGATGCTCTCAACACCAAAAAGTGTCTTGACATCGATTATTCCGATACCTCTTAACTCAATAAAATACTTAGTAACGCCGGGTGCCGTTCCTATAAGTGTCTCATCACTTACCTTTCTTATCTCAACAGCGTCATCCGTTACAAGACGATGTCCACGCTTTATAAGTTCAAGTGCTGCCTCGCTTTTACCGATACCACTCTCACCTGTTATAAGTACACCTGTACCATAAACGTCAACAAGTACACCATGTATTACTATGCATGGTGCAAGCTGTACATTAAGCCATCTGATAACTTCTGCCATAAATGCCGATGTGGCAGCTTTTGACTTCAATATCGGTATTTTATATTTTGTTGCAAGTTCGATAACTTTTGCTTCCGGTTCTAAATCCCTGCAAAAAACAAGGCATGGAATATTGCTTGACAGAAGCTGCATATATCTTTCGTATCTGTCTGTCTCCGAAAGACTTGAAAGATAAGAATATTCTACATTTCCAATAATCTGTATTCTATCATTATCGAACTGGTTATAAAATCCAGTAAGCTGTAATGCAGGTCTGTTTACTTCCGGAATATGAAGCCATATCCCTGATGTATCAACATCCGGTGTAAGATTTGTAAGCTGCATTTTGTCTATAACTTTTGAAAGCTTTACTCTTTCTGTTCCGTTCATAAAATCCTCCTTGTTTTTGCGGAGCAAAAATCCGAATCCTTTGATGAGGAGAGGATTTAGCCTCCTTGTTTTCCGAAGTTCTTTTATAATTATATCACATTTATATGCTAATGAAAATATTTGTAGATATTTACTGCGACCGTTTCTGTTATTCCATCCGCTCTGCAAAGTTCTTCAACACTGGCATTACGGATTTTATCTATATCCTGGAAATGCTTCATGAGTGCTTTACGCCGTACAGGTCCGACACCCTCTATTGCATCAAGCACTGATGATACCTGTGCCTTGCTCCTGAGACTCCTGTGATATTCTATCGCAAATCTGTGTGCTTCATCCTGAACTCTCGTAATAAGTTTAAATCCTTCGCTGTGCGTATCAATCGGTATCTCGACATTATTGTAATAAAGTCCTCTCGTATTGTGGTGGTCGTCTTTAACCATTCCACATACAGGAATTTTAAGTCCAAGCTGGTCAAGTACCTCAAGTGCAATATTTACCTGTCCACGACCGCCATCCATCATAATAAGGTCAGGATATATATCAAATCCGGATGAACCTTCTATCGCACGTTTGAACCGCCTTGTAAGCACTTCTCTCATGCTCTTGTAATCGTCAGGTCCTTTTACAGTCTTTATCTTAAATTTTCTGTAGTCATTTTTCTTTGGCTTTCCGTCCTCAAATACAACCATTGAACCTACTGATTCAATACCATTTGTATTGGAAATATCATATGCTTCGGCTCTCCTGATATTTGGAATATTAAGCCATCCGGCAATTTCTTCCATCGCACCTGTCGTTCTTTGCTGTTCCCGCTTGATTTTCTCACCGTCCTGAATCAGTACCATGCGTGCATTCTTGTATGCAAGTTCAACAAGTTTTTCTTTATCACCTTTTTTCGGTGTCACAACAGAAACTTTTCTCTTTTTAATCTTAGAAAGCCAGTCTGCGATTATGTCAGAATCGTCTATCTCTTCCTGTATCATTATAACATTAGGAATATAAGGCGTTCCTCCATAATACTGCTTCATAAACTGGGAAATTATCTCACTCTTTCCGTCTCCTTCTGCAACCGACATGTGGAAATGGTCGCGGCCAAGCAGTTTTCCTTCCCTTATAAAGAATACCTGTACAACTGCATCCGTCCCGTCTGAAGCACATGCTATAACATCCCTGTCAGCACTGTCATCAGCTGTAATTTTCTGTTTCTGGGCAACCTGTTTTACACTTGCAATCAAATCCCTGTACTTTGCTGCTTCTTCATATTCCATCTTTTCAGATGCTTCCATCATCTGCGATGTGAGTCCGTCTATAATTTTTTTGTAACTGCCACCAAGAAAATCAATAACTTCATCTATTGATTTTTTATAATCTTCCTGCGAAATATATCCCTGACATGGTGCCGAACACTGCCCTATATGGTAATTAAGACACGGACGCTCTTTTCCTATATCGCGTGGAAGAACCCTGTTGCATGTTCTTATTTTATAAAGCTTACAAAGCAGCTCTATTGTATCTTTTACTGCTCCGGCGGACGTATATGGTCCAAAATATCTTCCTGTTCCGTGTTTCATTTTTCTTGAAAATATAACTCTGGGATACGCCTCATGCACGGACACTTTTATAAAAGGATACGTCTTATCATCCTTTAACATAGTGTTATACTTTGGGCTGTGCTCCTTTATCAGATTGCACTCCAGCACCAATGCCTCAAGTTCTGAATCTGTTATTATATATTCAAAATAATCAACATTCGACACCATTCTTTTTATTTTTGCCGTATGTTTTGTACTTGCACGAAAATACTGCCTTACACGGTTTTTAAGATTAACCGCTTTTCCTACATATATAATCGTGCCAATTTTATCATGCATTATATAAACTCCCGGCTTGTCAGGAAGTTTTTTAAGTTCCTCTTCAAGATTAAACATAAAATCAGCCTCATTTCCTGTTTAAACGCCGCACAATTTATTTACATGCATATTATGTATTTTAAAACGAATCTCCTTAGCGGATTCATCTTTGCAAACAGACTTTCACGAAGCTTTCTTATCTGACTGCATACATATTCGTTATTATCATTGTCTATGCCATCATTTTTTCTATAATTGACCATGAGCACGTAATCTATAATCATTTTTATATTATTAATTCTGAATATGTCATCACTTTCCTCAAGGACTTCCGCATATTCTTCATAATCCATGTTAAATCTATTATATCCACAGCGGGCAAGAAGATTTTCCAATGAATTAAACAATACAGTTACGTCTGATGACTCCAGCATGTTATCTACACGCTTTTTCTTTTTTGCACAGCGTACTATAAATATTATAACAAATAAAATGGCTGCTGCAATCAATATTATTTTCCACAAAAATCCGAAAACTGCGGTGACTTTTCCACCTGCTATTGTATTATTTCCACTCTCCTCTGTGGAAATGTCTCCTGCGGGTGCTGTATCCTGATTATTTTCTTCTATATCCTGTTCATCAGGTGAAGATGTGTTCTCCTGTTCATCAGATGATGTTTCCTGCTCCTGTGGCTGTTCCTGCGAAACATTTTCTTCATTTTGTGAAGATGGTGTAACATCAACCGTTATCCAGCCATATCCATCAAGATATGCTTCGACCCACGCATGGGCATCTGAACTTTTTACATCTACAACCGATTCAGTGATAACAGATTTATTTTGCTGTAATGTATTTACCGTATTAACTGTATCTGCCGCTGCTATCCTGTCTGCCGGAATTCTGTAACCCTCTACATATCTTGCCGGAATATTAACAGACCTTAATAATATAACAGCACTTGATGCAAAATATGTACAGTACCCTTCCCTGCTATCCATAAGAAAATATTCAACCGCATCTCTTCCGTCCGGAACACTTCCCGGAGAAAGTGTGTATCTGTAATTTTTACTAAAATAATCTTTCAGCTTCTGGATAGAATTCAGCCGTTCCTGTGTACTTGCATTTTTAGGCCTATAAGTATAGAACGTATTTAAATCTGATAATGAAAATCCCTGAATGCTGAAAGCTCCACCGCTCTTGTGTGCAGTATCATTCAGAAGTTCCATATCAGTCATAATATGTGTGCTGAATCCATATGGTAAATCTGTCTTTTCCTGCATAATATCGACAAGTTTTGATATATAAGATGTATCAATATCAATATATGTTAAATTTTGTGGTATATTCTTATCTCCACTTGTTCTTGTCATCTGGTATATTTTTGTGCTTCGCTCAAAATCCCCTGTTCCATCATCTATATAATCTTTTAAAACATCACTGGCAAGTGCTTCTTCTATCATATCAAGTCTTTTCTGGTCCGCACCTTCTATCACATTTAAAGCCCGTGTCCATTTATTTCCGCCATAATAATAATTATAGCTTGTATATGTTGGAATATATAAATCTTTCCCTGTATTAAGTGTTGTTATTCTCGCAACCGTGTCTGATTTTATCTGGACAGAATCCGCCTCACCTATAACACCATCATTTGTAAGCCCCGTTACCTTTACACCACTATCATCATTGTTTTCATTTTTGCCACCGTCAGCATTTCCAGCCACAATTCCGTCAAAAAGCCCATTGACAGACTCGTCCATATTTTTGCCCCATTCAATGAAAATCTGTGGTCTTTTATAATCTTTATTCACAACATCAGTCACAATAAGCACTGTTCCAACCAACGCACATATCATGAATATCACTGCCGGCTTTTTTATGTCACGTTTCTTTCTCTCTAATGCTGCAACACAAAATACATATGTAATACATATCACACATACAAACGCAGACGGAATTACAGAATATGCTATAAACAGACTCATTGCCGGAAGAATTTCTACAATTGCAACAAGCATGCTTCTTACGTATACTACAGTAAGACTTATAATGTATGTCATAATAAGCACACAAAGAAATATTGCCAGTGATTCCTGTCCCTGTGCCGCAATATATGCTTTACTGTCAGATGATGAAACCACTCCCTGAATATCCGCATATGACTTCCCACTTCTGAAAAATGTCTCCATCTGGTTTGCAATATGAACAAATCCACTGATTATCATGCTATGTGCAACCACAAAAAACAACAATACTGCCAGTCCATACACGATACTGAATTTTTTTCTTATTTTGGGCAGACTTATACATATAACAACAACACATGTAATAACTGCCTCATATATATACACTCCTGCCGAATCTGCATATAAAGCATTTCCGGTAAACATGGCACCTGTTATTCCGAACATACCTGTCATGGCAATTGCCACACACATTAATATTTCCTTTATAATGTCACGTGTATCTGCCTGTAAATCATTCATGCTAATCTGCCCCATCTTTAATATTAAAAATCCTGTCAAGATTATCCTTTTCCACATTTATAATATCATAAATATCGCTTTCGTAATCCTGCATAGTAATAAGAACCGGATACTGTCCCAGATTAATACTGTTTTGCATAATAATATAATTAAGATGCATCAAAGAATCCGTCTCACACTTTATGCACATAACTTCAAGCAGTGCTTTTTCGAGTCCTGCTTCATCATCAAAATCAAATGATGTTATATCATATTCCAATCCATCCCATACAACAAAACGTGCCGATATTCCATCCTCAAGATATGCAAGTCCGAGCAGATATGCTGCCTCGTAAATCAAATCCAGCTTATCCCTGAATTTATCTGTCTTTACTTTCGTAAGGTCAACAATAATCGTATTTCTCTTTTCTACCTCTTCACCATATTGACGCACTATAAAATCATCAGAATTCATACTCAGCTTCCAGTGAATTTTGTTGACACTGTCTCCATCAGCAAACTCTCTTAAATCAAGCACTTCTGTATTATCTGTTTCCTCAAATGATAATACAAACTCATCCTCTTCATTCTGATAATCAACAGCCCGAAAACTTCCATCCTTTTTCTGTGGAAAAACAATTGCCTTTCTGATACAGTTATAATCATATGTAGTTGAAAAAAAACGGATATAATCAGTAACCTTCAATTCCGTAAAATATATGTTTACTATTCCTATATGCTTTGGTTTAAAATCAAGACTGCATTCCCTCATGCTGCCACTGCCCGTTTCAACTTCTGCCTGCTTTGTATCCCCGTCATTGGAATATCTTATCTGTGCTTTGAGCACACCTTCTGGCGGTCCAAATAATGAATTGCCACCTGCAATAATTCTGACATCGATATTGTCACCGACAGACACTATACTATTATTAATCTTTACAAATATCTTCATTCCATGTTTTGAAATACTAAAAATTATATATGAAAATAACGGTATGACAATCACCATTACAAGCATAACCATAAATTCAAAATTAACATAAAGGCAGTTAAGAATTACTATTCCAATTACACTAAGAATATATAATATTACTCTTTTTTTCACAATATTCCTCTCGTACCAATCTTAGGAACATCTACACTTCTGCAAATGCTGTCTATTACACTTTCCTCTGTTATATGACCACGTTTCAGACTTCTATTTAAAATAATTCTGTGTGCCATCGTATCATTCAGCACAAACTGTATATCTGATGGAAGTACATAATCATGCCCACGTAAAAAAGCTTCTGCTTTTGCCATATTAATAATTGAAATACTTCCTCTCGGACTTATTCCCTGCAAAATATCCTCTGAATCACGCGTTTTAGCTACAATTTTTGCAACATATTCATATATGCTGTCATCGACATATACCTCATCTACTATATCTCTCATAGACATAAAATCCTGTGCATTTATAACATTTTTCGATAAAACCCTGTTTGATAAGCCACCGGCTTTACTCTTCATTATGCTCACTTCATCTTCAACAGACGGATAGCCCATGGTAACTCTTATCATAAATCTGTCCATCTGCGATTCCGGCAGTTTCTGTGTTCCCACCGAACCAAACGGATTCTGTGTGGCAATAACCATAAATGGCTCAGGAAGTGCATATGTAACCCCATCAACACTTACCTTTCCTTCTTCCATAACCTGAAGAAGAGCGGACTGGGTCTTGGGAGATGTTCTGTTAATCTCATCTGCAAGCAGGATATTACAGTCTGCTGCCCCTGCCTTGTACTCAAACTTATTAGTTGCACGGTTATACATATTAAAGCCCACTATATCTGATGGCATTACATCAGGCGTAAACTGCACCCTGTTACATTTAAGCCCCAGTGTTTCTGCAAATGCAAGTGCCATAGTTGTTTTTCCAACTCCCGGAATATCCTCTATGAGAACATGTCCTCTTGCAAGAATTGCCATCATTATCTTACAGATAACCTCATCCTTGCCCACAACACTCTTTTTTATCTCCATCAATACGTTTTTTGCCGTATTTAAGTAATATGTATTATCTGTCATATATATCTCCCCTGTTAATGTATATTAAAATATGCATTATTAAACTTAATACCTTTTTCTCTAAATTCATCCAGATCAATAGAAACCTGAACCGGTGATTCTACTTCATATTCTGAGCTTCCACCGGCTTTCTGTGTCTGCCTGCCATTGACAGTTATAACTATTTCATAATCTTTTATATACCAGTTATTATCACTTATAATCTTTTTCATATTATAATGTGTATATGTATTAGTCTGGTCATCTAAATATTCTATCTGAGATGCACCGGCATTCATTACACGCTCTGATATATAATTCATCGCCTCGTCATAATTTTCAAAAATATCTTCGTATGTAAGAATTTTGTCATTTTCAACATCAAAATTATAACCATACACCTGTGTAATTCTCTTCCTTGTAAAGCCTTTAGCAATAAATGATTCTGCTGATTCTACATACTTATCAGAAAATGATAATACTGTATCCTGAGCCGCTTCACAAACTGAATATGTCGATGTATAACTTATATTTACCGGATTCTCAATATGATTTTCGCTCATATCAATATCACTATATTTTTCCATTACTTTAAGCTGACATGTATCTGCAATTGTCTGATATAAACTGTCTGCCGAATTAAGGGAAATTTTATTATGATAAATTTTAGGATATACAACGTAAAGCTGTGCAGTTATTGTACTGTTATCAGAACCAAGTATACAGCTTGTCTGTTTCTGATACTTCAGGTAATCCTGCTTATTTATAGCAACCTCATCGCTTGTATACTGCCTGTCTGCTTTTAATGCTCCTTCGTTTTTATCTGACTGCATATCTGCATTGGAATCTGCAGCTGCATTATCCGTATATTCACTTTCCCGTGTTCCTCCCGGTGCTAATGCTTTCTGCTTCTTTGATGCTATTCCTGTTGCTGCCCCATGTACTGCTGTCACAACAATAACCGCAGCTGCCGCCGCTGCTGCAACTTTTACTACTTTGAAAGCTGTTCTGGTATATGAATGTTTCCTGCTTACAGGCTTTATCTCTGTGAACATCTGACTGTCCTGATGCTCGTCAAACATTCCTGAACGGTCAATAATTGTGCATATCTGCTGCTGAATTACCTTTTTATCAGGATATTTCACTTTATTCATAACCTTCCAACTCCTTTCTGATTAGTTTTACCGTCTTGTAATACCTTGCTTTTACTGCACTCTGATTCATCCCCATCATCTGGGCAATCTGCGTAAATGAATGTTCTTCATACGCCCTCATCATAAATATGCGTTCCGAGACTTCATCTTGTTTTTTCAGAATCTGCATTACCTTTTCCTTTGTCATACTGTTAATCGCATTATCTTCAATGCAGTCAGATGATGCCTCATCATAATCTTCAAGCACTTCTGTCATAATTGATTCATGATTGTACCTGCTTCGCCGGTAATCTATAACTTTATTTTGTGCTATCCTTATTATCCATGTTTTAAATGACGCTTTTGATGCATCAAATTGTGATAACGCCCTGAGTATTGATATAAATGTCTCCTGTGTAAGATCAAGTGACAATTCTTCATCAGATGTCTTTATGTAAATCTCCCTGTAGACAGTCTTATAATACCTGTCAATTAATATTTCTGCCGCCCTTTTATCATCCTCATCCAAAATCTGTCTTATAAGATATTGGTCTGTCTCAAAGACTTTGGATACCAGCTGTCTGGCAGAAAACTTTTTCTGCGTTAATTCCCCTGTGGTGTCCATAGTTCTCCTCCCTTATATATATTTATACGCACTACACTCTTAAACCGCCGCAAATAAATTGTATTTTATCAGATACATCTCATTTTAATTTACTGTTTTTCACGCAATGTTTTTATCATTATAAAATATATTTCATATTATGTCAAAATAAATATGATGCAATATTCATAGCTGAAATAAGCACCGCATCTCTTCCGATTATATAAAAAACTGCCGGTTGTTTTTACACAACCGGCAGTTCTAACTTTATTAATAGATAATTTAAAAATCAACTTCTGTATCATAGTAGCAGCACTTGAGAAGTTTCTCCATCTCTTCCTGACTAGGCTGACGTGGATTAGAACCTGTACAGGCATCAAGAATAGCATTAGCTGCAATATCGTGAAGTTTTTCAAGGAATTCGTCTTCTGGAACAATACCATTTTCTGCCGGAAGACCACCCTCACCATAATGTTTGATGCAATGAGGAATATTAAGTTCATCATTCATCTTTCTTAACATTGCAATAAGATTATCAATCTTTTCTTCTGTTGTATTACCACCAAGTCCAAGGAAATCAGCTATGTATGCATATCTTGCAGCTGCCGTTGCATCCTTTGAATTGTACTTGATTACCTTTGGAAGATACATAGCATTAGCTGCACCATGAATTATATGTCCGCCTTCAAATGCTGCACCTGTCTTGTGAGCCATTGAATGAACAATACCAAGAAGTGCATTAGAGAATGCCATACCTGCAAGACATTGTGCATTATGCATTGCATCTCTTGCTTCCATATCTCCATTATATGATTTTACAAGATTATCTCTTATCATCATAATAGCATGAAGTGCAAGAGGATCTGTAAAATCACAATTAGCTGTTGAAACATATGCCTCAATACCATGAGTCATTGCATCCATACCTGTATGAGCCACGAGTTTGACAGGCATTGTCTCTGCAAGTTCAGGGTCAACAATTGCAACATCAGGAGTAATCTCAAAGTCTGCAATTGGATACTTAATACCCTTATGATAATCTGTAATAATTGAGAATGCTGTTACTTCTGTTGCTGTACCTGATGTAGATGATACTGCACAAAAATGAGCTTTTCTTCTAAGCTGTGGAAGACCAAATACCTTGCACATATCTTCAAATGTTGTATCCGGATATTCGTACTTTATCCACATTGCCTTAGCTGCATCAATAGGAGAACCACCACCGATAGCTACAATCCAGTCAGGTTCAAACTCAGTCATAACCTGAGCACCTTTCATAACAGTCTCTACAGATGGGTCTGATTCAATGCCTTCAAAAAGCTTTACTTCCATTCCAGCTTCTTTAAGATAATCTTCTGCTCTCTGAAGAAATCCGTTACGCTTCATTGAGCCGCCGCCGACACAGATAATTGCCTTTTTGCCCTGGAGTGTCTTCAATGCCTCCAAAGAACCTTTTCCATGATAAATGTCTCTTGGTAAAGTAAATCTAGCCATAATAAAATACCTCCAAAATTATAATAAGAGCATTGATTGTTAAATCTCTGACAATCTATGCTCTTATTATATATCTCTATTTATTCAATTTCAAGGTATTTTTGTCTAAATTTTATTAACAATTGTAAATAATTTATTAACATTTTTTAACAAATTCAATCAGATTACATTACATCTTTTACTGCTGCTGCAACATTTTCTGCAGTAAAGCCAAACTTCTTGAAAAGTTCGTTTGCAGGACCTGAAGCTCCAAAGCCTTTCATTGAAACGACTTTACCATCAAGGCCTACATATCTGTACCAGCCAAAATCAGAAAGTGCTTCAACAGCAACTCTCTTACGGCAGCTTAATGGAAGAACTGAATTCTTGTATTCGTCAGACTGTTCCTCAAATAATTCCATACTTGGCATGCTGACAACTCTTACATCAATACCATCACCGGCAAGAAGTTTCTTAGCTTCTATTGCAAGTGAAACTTCTGAACCGCTTGCTATTATAATTGCATCAGGTTCAGCTTTTGTGCTGTTATCAATGATATAGCCACCCTTTAAAGCTTCCTTTGAAGATCCTTCAATCTGTGGAAGATTCTGTCTTGTGAGCACAAGTCCTGTAGGTGTGCTCTCTGATTTTATGGCATACATCCATGCTGCCGCTGTCTCTGTTCTGTCACATGGACGAAAAACAGTAAAGTTTGGAAGTGAACGGAATGCAGCAAGCTGCTCTATTGGTTCATGCGTAGGACCATCTTCGCCGACACCGATACTGTCATGTGTGAAAATATATGTTACAGGCAGTTTCATAAGTGATGAAAGTCTTGCCATCGGTTTTGTATAATCACTGAATACGAAGAATGTTGCTGCAAATGGTCTTAATCCTCCGTGAAGTGCTATACCGTTAGTGATAGCTGTCATGGCCTGCTCTCTTACGCCAAAGTGGAAATTGCTTCCTGCGTAATTTTCCTTAGAAAAATCGCCTGCATCCTTCATGTTTGTCTTATTAGATGGTGCAAGGTCAGCAGAACCGCCTACGAGGTTAGGCATATGCTGCTTAATAAGGTTAAGAAGTGCTCCTGACGTGCTTCTTGTAGCTTCTGCTTTTTCAGGCTTAACCCAGTATTCTTCTGACTCGAATAAATCTGTAAGATCATATCCGTTGTAATATTTATCCCACTTTTCTTTCATTTCAGGGAACTTCTCACAATATTCATCAAAAAGTTTATTCCACTTATCTTCTGCCGCACCACGCTCCTGTGCTATCTTCTTATAGTTATCATAAACTTCCTGTGGAACTTCAAAATCGCCCTTACATGGCCATCCGATATTTTCCTTTAATGCGGCAACATTTTCTTCTCCGAGAGGCTCGCCGTGAGCACTTGCCTTACCCTGCTTCGCCGGACATCCAAATCCGATAAGAGTATCAATCTTAATAAGTGAAGGTCTCTCTTTATCAGCCTTCGCCTCTTCAATAGCTGCTCCGATTGCCGCGAGGTCATTGCCATCTTTAACTTCTATTGTCTGGAAACCAAAAGCTTCAAAACGCTTCATTACATCTTCTGTAAATGCAATATCTGTGCTTCCCTCAATTGAAATATTATTTGAATCATATAAAACAATAAGCTTGTTAAGTCCAAGAGTTCCTGCAAGAGAGAAACATTCTGATGAAATACCTTCCATCATACAGCCGTCGCCACCCAGTACATATGTGTAGTGGTCAACAACCGGATATCCCTCTTTATTGAATACAGCAGAAAGATGTGCCTCTGCCATTGCCATACCTACTGCCATTGCCATACCCTGTCCAAGAGGACCTGTTGTAGCTTCAATTCCTACAGTATGACCATATTCAGGATGTCCTGGTGTAAGCGAATCAAGCTGTCTGAAATTCTTGATATCATCTATTGAAAGATTACCATATCCAAATAAATGTAAAAGTGAATATAACAGCATTGAACCGTGTCCGCCTGACAGGATAAATCTGTCTCTGTTTTCCCATTTTGGATTAGCTGGATTGTGGTTCATGTGTCTGCTCCATAATTCATATGCGGCAGGTGCTGCTCCAAGAGGAAGTCCCGGATGACCTGATTTTGCTTTCTGAATCGCATCCGCAGATAAAACTCTTATCGCGTTTACTGACATTTCATCAATATTATTCATATTCTCTCTCCTTAAATTAAATAATTTTTATTTTCAATCTTTAAAATCGGCATCTGTAAGGAAGAAAATATCTCCCTTTTCACCACGTTTTTTCTTAATTCCGCCAAAGAACTTTCTTGAAGCACGTTTTTCTGAATGTGCTATCGCTTTGTTGATAATCTCCTTGATATCATCAAGACGGATATTGTCTGTCACACTGTGAAGCTTATCAATCTTTAAGTACAATTCAAGAAGTGCATCATCATCAACTTCATATTGACGTTTACGTGCAAATTTTCTTGCCATTTCTACAAGTTCATTAACAGTATACTGCTTTAATATAATTCTATGGTTAAACTGCTTTGTCAAATCCGGATTGAAGTTTAACAAAACATTCATCTCAGCATCAGAATCCTCAAATATTACTATCATTCTACCTGTATCCTGCTTAAGGCACTGTGTAATCTCTTCAATACGCTTTGGCTGGATTGAACCGGCACCCTCTACAATAAGAGCAGTTCCTTTAAGCTTTGACATGGCTCTGCTGATTCCTCTGTGATTAATACTGTCACCGGTTGTCTTTGCTATCTTTTTCTGGCGGTCCGGATAAAGATGATTGATTGCTCTTACAATTGTTCTTGCAAGGTCTGTCTTGTCAGAACTTGAATTGCCTGAAATAAGAATATTTCCGTATGATGAAGTATTAGTCTGCATTTCCTTATCCAGTGTCTCAAAATAAGATGCAAGCTGGCTCTCAAGACCAGGCATTTCTCTGTATTTTCTGAATATCTTTGCAAGATCTCCGCTAAGTTTCTTTTCTTCATCTATTTCCTGCTCAATATCATCAACCTGAGGTTCCGGTTCTTTTACTGCTGAAGGCTTAACTTTACGTGTATTTTCTTCAGTCATAAGCTCGCCGATTGGAATCTCTTCTTCTGTTTCGTCTGTCTGCTCCATATCAAGTTCCTCACTGACAGCACTCTTTAACATTTCATCTGATATTCTTTCAATCTCTGCTGTATCAAGTGATACGACGGTATCCTTCTGGATATTTTCAGTTATCTGTTCTGCAATATCCGTTTCTTTAGTTGCTGTCTGCTCATTGGCAGCTTCTTCCTGCACATCTCCTGCCTGTTCTGCCATACTTCTCATGGCATCTACCGCTTCTTCAAGCTTCACTGTAGCTTTACCGGTTCTTATAGCAAGGTCTGTCTTTGCTGCATGGAGCATCATCTTTTCTCTTGCTTTTAATCTTGCTTCTTCCTCATTAAATTCAGAGCCGTTTGCCTTTGCAATTTCTTTCTGTTCTTCCATAAGACGCTCATATGCAGCACTCTTTTCATCCTTTTCATCAAGCATGCGTTCGAGTTCTTCTTTAGAATATTCTTTAGTATCCCTGTTGCCGTATTTCTGTTCGCGTACTGTTTCCATCCAGTCTGCCAGGCTTAACTGTCCTTCAATCTGCTCATCTTCTTCCGGCTGCACCTCATCCGTAATATTGTCTGTATTCGTCACCGGATCCAGTCTTAATGCCCGTGTATCTTCGTCAAGAATTTCACTTAAATTCTTTGCAAGCTCTGCCTGAATGTTCTGTGTGTCATAAATATTATTGACATTCGGTACGCTTACAGGCTCAATCTCCATAGCATCTTCACGCTCTTTAATATGTCTTTGTGCCTCTATTCTTTCTTCACGCAGACGTTCTTCTTCATCCTCACGACTCATTCTGTCATAGCTGTTTTCAATCTTTTTCTTGGCATTAGCTATGAGTTCTTTCAATGATTCCGGCATCTGTCCGGGCTTGTTATCAGATACTGCCTCCGCTGCTTTTCTTGCCATTTTAAATACATCTGTATTATCCGGCCGTTCTTTGTTATCAGCATCATGTTCTTCTTTCATATCTTCGCTTGAAAGATTTTCTGCTGTATCATTATTTTCTGCTGATTCACCCTTTGGTTCATCAGTTTCTTCTATATTTATCTCTATTTCTTCTGTCTGTTCGTCACTTTCTTCTTTTACCGGCTCATCCCATGGCTCTAATGTTGCAGCCATAAGGCTTCCTGCATCAATGCTTTGCATCTGTGGCTTTGCCGGTTCTGCTTTTTTATCATCTGAAGATTCTGCTTCAATCTCCGGTTTCCCGGCTTCTTTATCATCATCCTCTTTTAATGCCTCTTCAATATCATCCTGACGTATTCTTGCAAGCTCTTTCTGCTGTTCAAACATGATTTCTTTTGTCTTTTCATCATCATGTTTTTTAAGTTTTGCATCATCAAGAATCTTAATCTGCATTGTTGTAAGCGGTGCCCCAAGTCCCTGCTTTAATTCCATTGACTTTTCAACATATATGCCATCCTGAAATAAAAGTGCAAGTTCATCACACGCTTTAATGCACTCGTCTTTTCTTCCTGTCTTTGCATACAGACAAGCAAGCTCATACATATATTTTTCATCAATCTCATGATTCTTATAGTCTTCAAGAATTTCAACAAGCTCGTTATCTGACGCACCTTCTGCTTTTCTTAAAATATAATAAAGAATGTATCTGCTGACATCATGCTGTGACATACGCTCATATTCTTCATATAACCCATCAGCATCATCAAACTGCTTCAGCTTTATCATAATCTCAGTAAGTTTGTATACAAGCTTTCTGCCTCCAAGATTACGGTTATATGCAAGAATAGCCATATCTCTCGCTTCCTCGTAATCTCCGACTGCTTCCTGCACGTTAATTACTGTTGCAAGTGCATTCCAGTCTTTTACCTTGTGCCAGCTCATCTCTTTTGCAATTGCAGCTGCTTCTTTATAAGATTTTTTTGCTGCAAGCTGCTTAATCTGTTCAATTTTAAGATTCATTTCATATTTATCCACAACAAGACGCCACCTTTACTAATCAATTTTTATGTATTAACACCCTGCAATCCGGGTTATTCTCTAATCGTAATTATGACATATACGCAGTATATCTACACTACATATATGTCATAAGTTTATCACAGCTATTGATTATTGTAAACTTTTTATACGAAAAACTCAAAGCTCGTCTGCTCATAATCCATTCTCGTATATTCCAGCTGGGTCGTGTTTGTCCTGCTGTAATAATCAACGACAACAGTCTGCTGTCTTCCGTCAACAAGTTTTTGTCCAAGTATATAATTAACGTCAAATCTTCCTGTAATTGCCGGTGTTGCACCTCTTGCCGGAACGATAAGCTGTACATGGTTTGTCTTTAAAAGCTTAAAAATCGGTTCCCATATATAAATATCTTTTGCGGCACCGAACGGATTATCAATAAATATTGTTTTTCCAAGAACTGCCGTTTCACTAACTGATGCGTTAACGCTTGCAATATAATTTATTACAGCTATAAGAAACTGTATATAAATTCCCTGTGACTGTCCCGTAGAGCCAACTGCCTCCTCATATCGCAGATACCTGCTCTGGTCCTTGATACGCTCACGTTTATAAAGCTGTACCCTTATTGCATTCATATCAGTTACTATTACAGAAAAAAGACGTTTCCATGTGAGCCTGTTTCTTATATACTTCAATCTTTCTTCCTGTGACGAAATGCTTTCAGACATTGCAATTGTCTCATCTATATATAATGACATCCTGCTCTTATACAGTTCTTCCTTTACATATGGAATAAACAGCCCAATCATCGATATGATTTCATCATCAAGACGTATTGTTGAAAGACCAGGAAGTCTGTCAAGTTCTGTTTTTATATTGCAGCACGTCTGTATACAACGGTTTTCAAAGTTGTCTTTTATCTGTTCCATATCTTCAATACCCTTTGAAACACGCTCTTTTTCCAATACTATGTATTCATTCGTCCTGCGAAGCCCGCTGCATAACACCTCAACATCTTTGCAATCAGACGGAATATTTATCGAAGCATTCATTTCTGCCGAAAGCTCATCTGCATCAAATTCCACAAGACGGCGGCAGAATTGTTCTTTCCTGCTCTGAAAATCTTCTCTTCTTTTTTCAATAAGCTTTACAAGCTGTGAATAATCCTTTGAGATTTTCTCATATGAATCTGTCTCAGTCTCAAGAATCTTTAAATCATATGCATTTTCATTCTGCCTGAAAACATTGGCAACTGCTTCCTCATCCGGAATATCCATACCGGCATCTGTCACAATTCTCTCAAGGTCTTTTTCACATATATAATATTTTTTTAAAGCTTTTGCCTGACCTGCTATCTCTTCTTTAATGCGTTGTGTTCTCTCATCAAGCTCTTTTATATAATTCTTATGCTGGCTGATGTAGCTTTCAGGATTTTCACACGAAAGCGGTTCATATTCACCGAATCTTTCTTTTATCTGGCTCACAGCATGTGCAATACTACCCTCAAGACGGTTCATAAGTGCATTCTGTGCATCAAATTCATCCCTGTCAGCTCTCGTCTCCTTCTCTATATCAGCAATCTGCTGTTTTATGTGAAGAAGTTCCTGTGCATCTGAAACAATCGTTTTACCTGTTTCAAAATCTGATTTTACTGTTTCAAAATCATCACCACGGTATTCAATGGCTTTTTTGCACTTTTCCATTGAAATACGGTAATGTTCCATAAGAGCTTCTTTATCTGCAACGTCAACCATCTCTTTGTCCAATATGTCTTTCAGTCCGAAAAATCTTGACTCAAGCTGCATGTATGTCATACCTGCAAATTCTTTTTCCGGTTTGTCTGATGTATCTATATCCATATCATAAAAATGGTTGTAATTTTCTTCCCAGTCTTTTTGTGCAGTCTCAATTTTTTGTTCATATACCGCAAGAGTTTTACTTACATTCTCAAGAATTTCTTTCTTATTTTCAACATCCGTCTGTGAATCTCCAAGTTTTCGTGAAAGATTATCTGCATCAAGAATTGCCTGTCTCTGCTTTGCATATTCTCCGGCAAGCTGCTCCTTATGTTTTTTTGCAAGTTTTAAAATCTCATAACGGCTACACTCCTCTGTATATGTCTTTTTTGCTGATTCTGCCTGTGCAGCCGCACTATAACACTGCTTTTTAAGAAGCTGTTCTTCTGATTTCAGCTTTTCATGATTTTCCCTGCTCTGCGACATATTCTCTGTTAGCCTGCGTAAATCATCTGATGCTTTTTCAAACCTTTGCATCTTATTATTTATGACATAACAATAGTCACCAAGTACAACTTTTCGGCGGTCTTCAACTTTTTCTATTTTATGATTAATATTATCAAGCTCTTCCTGTGCCGCCGCAATCTCCGACTCGGTTTTTGCATCATCTTTAAGGAAATCCATATCTTTCATTGCAAATACAACTGTATTTTTATCAATCTGGACTTTTGCATCCAGGACATTATCTTCACTCACAATCGGAACGGTATACGAATCAAGATTAAAGCTGGCAAGTGCTGCATCATTTTTTATTTTATCAAAATTATTTTTTACAATAAAACTGTATTCTACAAACGGAATACGCCTCTTTACATCTGTACGCTGTTTCTCATCAAGCTGTGCAAGCCAGTCAGCACCTTCTTTGACATCATCTTTATATCTTGTAAAAAGATATTCTTTTAACTTTGTTCTGTTCTTTGCATCTAATAAATATTGGTGTTTCTTTGCATTTTCAATAAATGCAGCAAGTCTTTGTGCCTCTTTTTCCGCTTCAAAATACTCGCTGTCAAGGCTGTCACTATACTCCTTTATCTTTATATCAAGTCCTGCCGTATTTTCATCATTATATATTTTTGAGAGCGTATTAAGTTTGTCCTTTGTCTGCTCATACTCTGCCTGTATTTTCTTGACATCTTCGATTTCTTTTTTTATAAATTCAAGTCCGACATCAATTCTTGCAATGTCTGTCTGAGTATCGCCAAGCCGGAGTTTCAAATCATTATATGCCTTATCTTTTTGCTGTATCTCCTGTCTGGCATCTTTAATATTCTCTTCTGATGTTAAAAGCTCTGCCTCGACATTTTCTGCAATAATTATTCCACATTTTTCCATGAGAACCGCCATCTGCTTTTCGTCATTTTCAATGCGGCTCTTTAAAAATGAAACAAGACTTTGTGCAGCTGCCTCTTCTTTTGTCAGTGAATCAAACGTTTTCTGTGCTTCTTTATAATTATCCTCCGCAGTCTGCAGCTCTTTTTGCGATTGTTTAAGACTTTCTTTTAATTTTTCCCGCTCATCATTTGACAATTCAAATATTTTTACAGCTATATCATGCAGCTCTGCCGTAATGTCGTCATGCTCACGCATTCTGTTGTCTATCGTCTGTTTTATTTTGTTAAAATCATTTTCATATTTAAGATAATCTGCATAATCATTGACTGATTCAGATTTTCTAAGCAGCTCTTTTCTTTCGGCAAAACGGCTGTCTGCCGCTTCAATCTTTGCACTGTAAACATCAACAAGCTCACGTATTGCATCAAGTGACTTCTGCTCGCTTGCAACCTGTGCCGACTGAATCAGATACTGTTCATTATTAATTTTTTCCTGTATTTTTTCCAAATCGGAACTATTCTGCTCTGATAATGCTTCCCTGTCAGCAATTATAATTTTGCAGGCACACAAAAGCCTGTATATCTTTTCCTCAAGTTCCTGCTTTTTTATAAAATTCAATTTGAATGATTCTGCATACTGTGCAAATTTTTCTATTTCTTCAACCTGACTGTTATAATTGCCTATCTGTGAATTCTTTTTTGACAATTCAAGCAGCTTATCTTTAATATCAAGAAGTGTCCTTGCCATCTGACCTTCATCATCAGTCACACCTAACTTATTATTAAATGATTTTTCTATAATCTCTTCAATAAGCAGATCTTCCACAACTTTACGGCTTGTTCTGTAATTGCTCTCAAAATAAGTTCTTACATGTCCTTCTGTTTTATTGATTCCACGTATAATTTCCCACTGGCTCTCATATATTCCGTAATGTGACAGGAAATTCTGATAATCTCCTTTTCTGTCAAATATTTTTACCGACACATTAAAATCATCTTTTTCAAGATTTCTAAGATATTCTTTCAATCCGTTGTATGTTATTCTCTCACCGTTACTTGTAAGTGGAAGATTTTTTATATCATTGTCGCCGAATTCCCTGTAGAAAATAGCATAATTAAAATATTCTATACCCGACGAATTGCTCTGTGCACCCGCTTTTCTCGCACAAAATCCTGTTGTCATATATGTATAATTATCTTTTCTGTAACATGGCTCCAGTTTCCATTCCACAAGAGAATGTATGACTGTATTTCCTCCCCCCTGCCTGAAAAGCTTTTCAACCGGCTGCTTCTCATCAAGTGTACAGTTCGGAATTACATTCTGCAAAAGCATGAGCATGAGAAGACTCTTACCACCGCCGTTCGCAAGGTCATAAATCATGCTGCTGCAATTTGGACGCATCATAAAATCATCATACATCTGTGTTCCGAAATTGTACTTTACATTGTTTACCCTGATTCTGTTAATCTGTGGCATCGTTCTTCTCTCCTTTCGATAAAATCTGCGTAAATCTTCCTTTATATTCATCAAAGTAATTCTCTATAAGTGCCCGGAATCTGTTTGTAGGATAATAAAGATTTCCACCAGAATTTTCATCTTCTTTTGTATTATCCACAGAATTATCCGGCTTTTCCGAATTATCAACAAGCAGCCCCTGATTTACAAGAAAATTAAAAACCATTTTGACAAATCCTGCTTTTGAATTTCTCGCTGCCCTCATCCCAGCCTGAACACTGTCAGATGAGGCCGGAAGTTCCTCCCAGCTTAACGCAATCTGCTTAAAACTGTTTTCCTCTATCTCATCAAGGACTATGCCGTTTCGCTTATCAATTATACCGTTTATGGAATTATCAACATTTTCTATTACATCTTCAATACGCACGTAACTTGTATAATTTGCTGCTGACGTATCACTGTAAAATGATGTGATAGTATTGTAAATAACAAAATATGCAAGATACAATTCTCTGTTCAACTTAACTCCAAGTTCTTTTCTCAACTCTTCGTTAGTATATCCAAACACCGGATTATTCTGGCCTGCACTTACATACAGACTGTTTTTATACTCATATATGTCAAGATTCATCTTTTTAAGAGTCATCATAACAATGTCATAAACCTGTGCATTTGTGCTGTACTCCTGATACAGTGCTGCATTATCTCCATTTTCACCAACATTTTCGCCATTGATAAGTTTTGACACGATATCTAATGCTCTGTCTAAATTTCTGCTCTCCATAATTTTTCCCTTCCGGTATAAATTTATATTAAATGTTAATTGCTGTAATCTTCTCTATGGAATGTAACATCGCTCACTTCACATCCGTCCATAAGTTCAAGAATTTTGCCATTCCCCTCATCTATAGAAAAAACAACCGGGGCTTCATTCTCAAAATATTTTTTCAATATATCATCCATAAAACTTTCACTATCCATATCTGCACCGCCGATTATATGCTTTTTCTTCTGGCACAGATTTACGAAAAATGAAAAATAATCTGCATTTTTAAGAACATTTTCGGAATACATATTTTTCATTGACAGATTAAATTCTTCCAGTGTGAACTCTTCTTTTTTGTGCAGTGCCGAAATAAGATTTTTCATTATAAATACATAATTATCCGCAATTCTTTTCTCTTCCAGTTCATCTTCAAATATGATTTCTTTCTGCTTTTTTACACTTACCTTTTCTATCTCCTGATATCTTGCAGGTCTCATTGTAAGTGCTTCATCTATGGAATTAAGATTAAATGTTTTCTTCGTATTTGGTTTTAAAATTCCGTTTATGAGAGGAATCAGCACCGATGCGTCACCATTTTCCGTCATCTTTTTTAAAAGTGATGTGAAATCAACATGGCTTCTTATCTGAGAAAGTTTTGCATGCCTTACAGCATCATCTGTGAGTTTCTGCATATGGGTGCATGCCCCAAGAAGCTGTGCGTGTCTGTTCATTGCAACTTTCAGCTGGTTTTCAAGCTCATATATCTCACTGATTGTCTTATAATATGCTGCATCCGCCTGCCCTCCCGGCGATATTTTTTCAAGTGCCGATTTTATTAAATCACTGTTTTTCTTAAACAGCTTTTCCTCATCATCAAACCAACGCATTCCCGTTTCCACAAAATCACGATATGCTTCTATTCCGGCAAAAACATCGGATGCAAGCGTATTCATTACATCCTGCTGTACAAGTGCAAGCCTGCTTACCTCTTCATTAATTCTTTCAACAACTTCCGTACCACCTTTGAAATTCTTTGCCTGTATCATTTTTTCAAGCAGAAGCTGCTGCACACTTATCCTGCTCTCATCTTTTATCTCTTTTGTATCAAGATAAAATTCCACAGCATCGGGACTTATCGTATACCACACTATATTGTCCCTTATTGTGCTTTCTATCATCCTTACCCGCGAAATTCTCTTTTTTCTTTCAACCGGGTCAAAATATTCAAAATCAAAAGGGCGGCCGTCATTTTTAATTTTATCAAAAATGTAGCCGCCAATTTCCCTGTTTTCTTCTTCACTTAATAAAAGTCCAAAATCCCTTGAAATGAGTTCATGAAAAAATTCAAGGTATTCAGGGTATGTAACATCTTTTTCATTGAAGTTATTTTCTTCTATAAAAAAGCGTAAAATACCCATAACGATATATCCCATATCAAGTATTTCGTACTTGCCGTCTTTAAACTGTGACAATGAAATCTCTGTGAGTTTAAAAAACGGATAATATTTTTTTAAATTGAGCATTCTTGCCCTGTGTCCGGAGACAATATCGTTTACCATATTTACAGCCATAAATCTGCTCCCATTTTACAATTGTGTACGTCCCTCAAGAGCACGCAGAAGTGTAACTTCATCTATATATTCAAGGTCTCCACCGACGGGAACTCCGCTTGCAATTCTTGTAACCGTAATTCCGGTCGGCTTAATAAGCCTTGAAAGATACATTGCAGTTGTCTCGCCCTCAAGACTTGAATTGGTTGCAATAATAACTTCATTCACATCACCCTCAAGCCTTTTTATAAGCTCTTTAATCTTAATATCGGCTGGTCCGATTCCAAGCATCGGGCTTATTGCACCATGAAGCACATGATATACGCCATTATATTTGCCTGTCTTTTCATATGCTGCCATATCACGCGTATGTTCAACCACCATAATTGTTGAATGGTCACGTGCCTTATTGGCACATATCGGACAAATTTCTTCATCTGTAAGTGTAAAACACTCTTTGCAATATCTCACATTAGCCTTCGCACTTGTGATGGCATTAGTCAGTCCATCTACTTCTTCCTGTGGCATGTTAATAATGTGAAATGCCAGGCGCTGGGCACTTTTAGCTCCAACCCCTGGTAATCTGGACAACTGTTCAATTAATTTGTTAATGTGTCCGCTGTAAATATCCATTAGAAAAGGCCTCCGCCCAATCCTGAAAGACCGCCTGTAATCTTAGACATCTGTGCCTGTGATTCTTCTTCACACTTTCTTAACGCTTCATTTGTTGCAGCCATAATTAAATCTTCAAGCATTTCAACATCATCCGGATCAACTGCTTCAGGGTCAATCTTGACTTTTGTCACTTCACGCTTGCCGCTCACTGTAACTTCTACAACTCCGCCGCCTGATGCCGCAGAGAATTCCTTTGCTTCAAGCTCAGCCTGCTGTGTCTCCATCTGACGCTGCATTCTCTGTGCCTGCTTCATTAAATTATTCATATTGCCCGGCATACCGCCCGGGAATCCGCCTCTTTTTGCCATTAGATGTATTCCTCCTTATCATCTACTTCTATATCCATATTAACAAGTTCTCTTATATCTGTAAATCTGTTTTGAAAATCCTCGTCATCTGCCAGCTTTGTAATTATTATATTTACCTTTATGCCGGTTCTTTCCTCAATAACATCAATAAGACGATTTACTTCCTCTTCTCTTGATATTGCATTATATGCCGATGTGGATTTCACCATTATCTCAAGACTTATGCCGTCTTTTGCAAGAGTAACATGGCATTGTCTTAAAAACGCAACATACATCGGGTCATCAATTGTATTGATTATGCCGTTCCATGATGCTGCAATCTGTCTTACATCATCCGGAAGAGCCTCTATGACACGCTTTTCTACCGGTTTCTGTGATTGTATACCATCAGTTCCACTGATTGATGCACCTGATGACGGAACTGGTGAACTAACTGCAAACGCACCGCTTTCAAGCTCCTTACATGTCTTTTCAAGATTATTTTCAAGAAGTGTGACACGCCCGGCAAGTTCTTCCACGCTGTCATTTTTTTCCATTGAAGGCTTGCACATCTTTATTATTGTAACTTCAAGTTTAATACGCTTCTGCGTTGAAAACTTTAACTCATTTGACAAATCAGACAACACTCTTATATACCGCATAAGCGTGCCCTCATCAATTTTTGATGAGTCTGACTTCAACTGTGCAAGGCTGTCTTCTGACACATCTATTATATCAGCAAGTTTCGATTCATCATCCGTCGTTTTTACGAGTAAAAGATTTCTTAAATACCATATGAAATCATTTACAAACTGACCAAGTTCCCTGCCCTGCATTATAAGCTGTTCTATAAGCTGCATGCATCCGGCAGCATCTGACGACATTATAAGTGCAAGCATATTTTCAAACACTGCCGTATCAACCGCTCCCAGAACTTCAAGCACATTTTCATACTTTAAATCCTGTCCCAGATAAAATGCTATACACTGGTCTATAAGGCTTAATGCATCACGCATTGAACCATCTGCAGCTTTTGCAATATATCGTATTGCACGTTCCTCAACATTGATATTCTCAGCTTTCATGAGCTCAGATAATCTGTCGGAAATAGTCTCTATGGAAATCCTGTGAAAATCATATCTTTGACATCTTGATAAGATTGTTATCGGTATTTTGTGTGCTTCCGTTGTTGCAAGTATAAATATAACGTATGACGGAGGCTCTTCAAGTGTTTTTAAAAGTGCATTAAACGCACCTATAGAGAGCATATGGACCTCATCTATTATATATACTTTATACTTACCCTCTGTCGGTGAATACTGTACTTCATCACGAATCTCACGGATATTGTCAACACCATTGTTAGATGCCGCATCTATCTCAATCACATTCATTGATGTTCCTGCCGCAATCGCCTTACATGCCGGACATTCACCGCACGGATTTCCGTCTATGGGATGCTCACAATTTACAGCCTTTGCAAATATTTTAGCTATCGTAGTCTTACCTGTTCCTCTCGTACCACAGAACAGATAAGCATGTCCAATCCTGTCTGATTTAATCTGATTACGTAACGTCGTGACTATATGGTCCTGACCTTTGACATCAGAAAAGGCGGTTGGTCTCCATTTTCTGTATAATGCCTGATATGACACCGGAAACCTCCTTACTAATACTTTTAAGTACACTGCTTATAAACATATTAAAACCGTGCGTCCGGCTTCGAACAATTGTCCACAGACGTTACCGGTACAGTTAGCTCGATCCAGGCACCCTTCCGGCACACAGAAGCTTTCGCTTAATGCTGCTTCATTCCTGACCTGACATGGTTCACGAATTTCTGTTGCGGAAGACCCAGATGTCATCACCACTTATACCGGGCTGCTCCATAAACTATTGCCCTCTGCCGAACATCACCCCTGCTATAGCGGATTGCAGGTACAAGGTGCCGCTACTACCCCGGCTGCACGGTAATTTTAATTATATCTGTAAACGTAACTCATGTCAAGGTTTATGAGGCTTGTAATATTTTTATTATTGGTGTAACATTATCTTAAATTTTGACAATTATTTCACTCAGACAAAGGGGACTGACATGAAACCAGGTAATATTCCTACAAATAATACTGATACATCAAAAGCTGATGAAAAATATATGAGTGCAGCTCTTGCACAGGCCGTCAAAGCATACAAAATAAAAGAAGTTCCAATAGGCTGCGTGATTGTCCATGACAACAAAATCATTGCACGTGGCTATAACCGCAGAAACACAGATAAGACCACTCTCGGTCATGCTGAAATAACTGCAATAAGACGTGCCAGCAAAGTTTTAGGCGACTGGCGTCTTGAGGAATGTACTATGTATGTAACTCTCGAACCATGTCAGATGTGTGCCGGTGCAATCGTACAGGCAAGAATTCCCCGCGTAGTCATTGGTTCCATGAATCCAAAGGCTGGATGTGCAGGTTCAATACTTAATATCCTTGAAATGCCTCAATTCAACCACATGTGCAGCGTTACACGCGGTGTTCTTGAAAATGAATGCAGCAGACTTTTAACTGATTTTTTTAAGGAATTACGCAATTCAAAAAAACGTGCGGAAACGGAGACTTTATGAAATTTGAATATCAACAGGACAGTCTTGTGTTAAAGGTATTAGACACAAGTCATACCGGAGAAGTTTTGGATTTTTACAAAAGAAATAAAGACTCATTTGAAAAATATGAGACAGACAAACCATCTAATTTTTATACATATACATTCATCTATAATCTGTTAAAGGCTGAATATAATGCCTGTATACATGGAAAACATATCCGTTTTTTTCTGTATGACAACAGTGTTTCGGATAAAATTATCGGAAGCGTTTCATTTACTGACATAAAAAGCTCAATGAAAAGCTGCGTAATCGGATATAAAATCGACGAAAAATACCGTCGTATGGGCTACGGCAGACGTATGCTTACCATGGCACTTAAAATTATGGTTACAGAATATGGCATGCACAGGATTGAAGCATACATTCTTCCCGGTAATGACGCATCTGTAAATCTTGCCAGAACTATGGGGTTTATAAGCGAAGGCAGTGCATACGCATATGCAAAAATCAACAAAGAATGGCGTGACCACCTCCGCTTTACTTATATATCGTAATTATCTCATCAAAACTCCTGATACCAGTATCCAAAATATGGATTTGAAAAATCACTTCTGTGACTCTTTTTGAAATTATCAAAACCAAACATTGATGCCATGAATCTGTCCCTGTTTGAATACATCCCCGGCACACCTATAAAGTACCGCGTGTGATTTTCATTTTCACGCACCCTGCCAAGCAGCAGATGCTTGTAATTGTAAAAGCCGTGTATCAGAAAGCTGTTGTTGACAATCACTTCATCTTCAACCGGGAGTTTCCTTAGTGTCTCCGGCGTTACTTCTATGCAGTCATAATAATAATCATCATCAAATACATTGACGCTGTCTTCCTGTTCAAACAATTTCTCAACCCCTTCAATATCAAGAATTTCCTGTATCTCAAAATTTTCTGTTTCTGTTGCCCGAAGAGGTTGCTGTGGCTGTGAATCTGTATTTTTTTGTTGTTCCACCGTGTTAATCACAGAGTCACCGACCTGTTCTATTTCTACCTGCGGTGACTGCTCTGTTGTTTGCGGCGTGGCAGCCTCATCCCCTGCCTGTTTCATCTGTAAATTTTTATTATATCCTTTTGGCAGAAGCTCGATATTATTCTCATTAATTTCGTCATCCTGCCACATGCTTGACATCATATAATATGTATCATTTTCTTTAGTTATTGCAATTCCACATATATCTGAAAATTCAAATCCCGAATTTTCGATATTCTCGGCATTAAACACGCTCATATACGAGCCGATTCCATTGTTGACAAGAATTCTTCCAACAACCAGAAGCCTGTATTTTGATTTATTTTCCTCTTTTTGCATTACAAAACTGACATTCATATATTCCGGTGTATCCGTATATACTCCTCTGAGATTTATTGCAAGTTCAAACTTCTGTCCCTGTACCTGTGCTTTTGCAAAGCCTGTATTTTTATCCCTCACTCCCCCTGCATAAGCATAAATATATGATATAAATCTTTTATACTCAATCATAAAATCCTTCCTTTCAACAAAACTGATACCTATTGCAAAGGTATGTCAAAGTCAGGATTATTATTACTAATTTATAAAATGTCAAAGTTTTGTGGATGTTCTCATCTTAACAAGGCAGGACATTTCCTTTCTGTCACTTTACATATTAAAATTTTCTTAGATATTCTGTCATCATATCTATAACTTCGCTGCTTTCGTCAAGAAATGGTTCAAAGACACTGAATGCATGTGTAAGATTTTTATTTTTTGGATAATCGATAAGTTCATGCTCCTTTTGTGCCGCAGCAAGTGCTTTTTCAAAATTAATTGTATATTTCCGCAGATAATCATTATGGCTTGTCACAAGCCATGCCGGTGCAAGTGAATTAACAAGTTCTTTATTTTCAGGATTTACATATTTGGAAAATGGTGTCTTTTTGTAATTTTTGCCATATAAAAATTTAGGAAGAAAAAGCCCAATCTTATCAAACTTTGTTGTGTAAAACATACCGCTGATAAGTCCGAGTGCACTAACATGCAAATCCGATGGTTTTACCCCTGCTGCCTTAGCAATTTTGTAGCTGTTCTGAATTGCATTAGCATATGTAATAAGGCATGCACCTCCACTGTCTCCGACCATGTATACATGTGACAAGTCACCACCGTCTGGCTTCACACGTTTCTTTATAAAATCCATAGCTGCAAATACATCCCTTAACTGATCAAATATCATGCAGTCAGGAACAAGCCTGTATTCTATACCGTATACAAGAAATCCTTTCTTGCAAAGCAAGGCACAAAAATATCTGTTAAACTCTTTATTGCCAAGAAGCAATCCACCGCCATGCACGTTAATTATAACTGGAAGCATAGTATCTTTAGCATTTTGTGGACGGAAAATATCCATCCTGTGTGCTTTTTTATTATCATCTGCATATGCTATATTTTCGCTAAAATCAACTCCGTCAGGAAATGTTAATTTTTCATCTCTTGTAACACATGATTTTTCAAAATCACTTCTTTGTTTATAAAATTGTTTTGTCATTACACTGTTCATTTTGTGCCTCTCGCATTTAGTATATTAGATAATTTTGCAAATTGCTCAAGTGTAAGTGCCTCACCTCTCACTGTCGGCAAAAGATTACATTCCTCCAATGCCTCAATTAATTTTTCTTTTGTTATTCCTAACTCTGCACAACCACACACGCTGTTTGTCATAGTTTTTCTTCTCTGGTTAAAAGAAGCTCTTATTATACCAAACATTAATTTTTCATTATCAGCTTTTACCGGTGGTTCTTTGTATCTTTCAAGTTTTATCACTGCAGAATCAACATTTGGACGCGGCATAAAACAACTTGCCGGAACTGTAAGAACGACCTGCGGTTTCGCATAATACTGCACTGCAAGCGACAGTGCACCGTAATCTTTTGTACCGGGACCCACCTGCATTCTGTCGGCAACCTCTTTCTGAACCATAATAGTTATGCTGTCTAACGGAACTTTACTCTCAAATAGCCCCATTACAATAGGAGTTGTAATATAATATGGGAGATTAGCAACAACTTTTATCGGTTCTGAGTTGTTATGCTCTGCCGCAAGCTTAACAATATCAAGCTTTAGCACATCTTCATTAATGACAGTAACATTGTTATAATAACTTAATGTATCATTTTCAAGAATCGGAATTAATTTCTTGTCAATCTCGACCGCAACAACTTCTCTTGCTTCCTCACACAGAATCTGTGTCATAGTTCCGATTCCCGGACCGATTTCAAGAACAAAATCGACCTTCGTCACACCTGCTTCACGCACAATCTTTCTCACTACATTTTCATCAATAAGAAAATTCTGCCCGTATTTTTTTTGAAATGAAAATCCATATTTATCTAGTATTTCTATTGTGTTTGTTGGATTTCCAAGATGCTTTACATTTTCAAATGCCATACAATCTCCATTCTGTTTTAAAAAAATAACTTTTTCGCATTTTCATTGGTTATATCTATAACTTCCTGTGCCGTAATTCCTTTAATCTGTGCTATCTTTTCGGCAACATATCTTATATTTCTGCTGTCATTTCTCGTTCCGCGGTGTGGCTCAGGTGCCATATAAGGGCAGTCCGTTTCAAGAACGATTCTTGTCACCGGCACTTCTTCTACCGTCTCAACAAGCTTTCGTGCATTTTTAAAAGTCACGACACCGCCTACACCTATAAAAAATCCCATATCAAGAAATTCCTTTGCTGCTTCTTTTGTATAAGAATAACAATGTATCACTCCGCCGGCTTTGTCTGCTCTCCTATTTTTCATGCACTGTATCGTATCCGCACACGCTTCTCTTGAGTGGACAATTATAGGCTTATTAACATCAACTGCCGCTTCAATCTGCGTCTCAAACCACATTTTCTGGACTTCCTTCGGATTATCAAGATAATGATAATCAAGTCCGATTTCTCCAATTGCAACAACTTTTTCATTGTTTAAAGCCTGTTTTTTCAACCATTGTATATCGTGCATGGTAAGATTCCCTACGTCCTCAGGGTGAACTCCTACCGCCGCATACACTTTATCATATTTGTCTGCAAGTTCAAGTGATTTTTTACACCCGTCTAAACTTGCCCCGACATTTATTAAATACTCCAATTCACCGTTATCCGACAACATCTGACTGATAAGCTCGTCCCTGTCATCGTCAAACGCACTGTCATCATAATGGGAATGTGTTTCAAATATTTTCACTGTTGCTCTCCGTTAAATACTTTTTTATATCATAATACCGCAAAAACATAAATTCGGCAAAATATTCTCTGCCTTAATATATTATAGATTAATTGGATATGTTAGTCAAAACGTAATTCATTTTCACGATTATTTTTTTGTTCTTTTAATTGAATTCCAACCATGACTTCAATATAATAAGTAATTATTAAAACATTTTGAACGGAGAAAGCTTATATGTTTAGAAAAATGAGAAGATTTAAACAGGAATTAAACGAAACCGAATGTAAGAAAATTCTTAAAAACGAAGTCCGCGGAGTCCTCTCCGTAATCGGCGATGACGGCTATCCTTACGGACTTCCTATTGATTATTGGTATGACGAAATCGAAAACCGCATTTATTTTCACGGTGCCAAAGAAGGACATAAACTTGATGCGATTAAAAAATGTAACAAAGTATCTTTTTGCACATACGACAAAGGATACAGAAAAGACGGCGAATGGCCTCTCTATATAAACAGTGTAATTGTTTTCGGAAAAATCAGCATTGTAAATGACAATGAAAAAATAATTGAAATTTGTAAAAATCTCTGCTGTAAATTCACCGATGACGAAAATTATGTCGCCGATGAGCTTGAAAAAGCAGGAAACCGCGTATGCTGCCTCGAACTTATTCCCGAACACATCAGCGGCAAACTTGTCAAAGAAAGTTAATTAATATTACATATCTGCATTGCTGCTCCGTTTTCCATAAGATGAAATCCGTGCTTTTCATAAAAAGGAACATTATTCTTATCTTCAGGCATAAGTTCAAGATACATAAAATTCTTATACTTTTCTTTAATGTATTCTACCATTCTGCCTGCAATACCCTGTCCTTGATATTCCGGATGTACAAGTACATAATGAATCTGTGCGAGCATTTCCGAATCATCAAGGACGCGTATGAGACCGACAAGTCTTGCGTCATCCCACACAGTAAGCACAGTTTGGGAATTCATAAGTGCCTTATACAGTTTTTGCGGATATTCACCCGATTTCCAGCCAACCGACAAAAATAATTCCCGAACCTGCTCTTTTGTAAAAATCTTTTCCTCTGTAAATTTCAACATACAAAACTCCTAACTGCGATGGTCACATTTCTGACACTGCACCATCTCATTTTCATTTCCATCTTTATAAAAAACGCCTGCCCACTGACATATATTTTGAAGAATCGGCACAACCGATTCACCCTTTTCAGTAAGCGAATACTCCACCCTCGGAGGTATTTCATCAAAAGACCGTCTGTTTACTATTCCGTCAGCAATTAATTCTTTCAATGTTGCCGCAAGAACCGCATCGGTTATATTATACATCTCTGTTCTTATTTCACTGTATCTCAAAGTCTTTTGTGTAGACAGAACACATATAATTCTTGATTTCCATTTCCCGCCAAATATCGTAAGTCCGTATTCAAGCGGACACCTAATATCAGCATCAAGTTTCTTTTTGTATTTCGCCATAATTATATCACCTTCTCAAATTGTTCCACAGGTCATAAAGCTACATGAAATCATTCCCACATTTATCCGCAGCATAAAAATATCCGTCGGAATTTTTGTTTTTAAGCAAGAACTCCGACGGAATGTTTTATCTTATATTTCTTTTTTATTATCAGCACCCGGAGTTGTGACAATCACCTTTTCCGGCGTAATAATAACAGCACCTTTTGCGGTAGCCGCACCATTAAACATCTTTTCTACCATCGCTTTAAAAGTATCGACAATCTCACCTTCAGCAACATACTCTGCTGTTCATTTTATCTGATTTCACTGCCCTCAATAATATCCTTATCAACAGTCAGAACAGAAAGATTATTCTCATCATCTGCTGCCGCAAGAATCATTCCCTGTGACTCAACGCCGCAGAGCTTGCAAGGCTTTAAGTTCGTAACTACAGCAACCTTTTTTCCAACCATTTCTTCCGGCTTATAATATGCTGCAATTCCAGAAACAATCTGTCTTACCTCATCGCCGATGCGAATCTGTGAAACAAGAAGTTTCTTTGCTTTCTTTACAGGTTCACACTTAATTACTTCACCAACCTGAATCTGAATCTTGTCAAAATCATCAATTGTAATCTCAGGCTTTTTCTCAACCTTTGGATAATCCTTAATTCCGGCTGCCTTTTTTTGTGCATCCTGAATCTTTTCAACTTCTTTCATAACTTCTTCAAGGTCAAGACGGGCAAATAATATTTCAGGTTTTTCAGTTACTTTTATATCATTTTCTCTTAAACCAAACTTGTCGAGGTCATCAAAATCTCTTTCTCCAGCCTTTGGATTTGCAGGATAAAGCTGTGCAAGAATACGCTCAGAAGTCTCAGGCATATAAGGTGTCAGAAGATTTGCTCCGACTGTAATGCTTTCAACAAGGTTATACAAAACTTCGCTGAGACGGTCTTTCTTTGTCTCATCTTTTGCAAGTGCCCAAGGCATTGTCTCATCAATATATTTATTACATCTCTTAAAAAGAGTAAATATCTCCGTAATTGCGTCAGCAACATGAAGTGTCTTCATCTTATCTTCAACTTTTGCCTTTGTACCTGTCACAACAGCTTTAAGTTCTGCATCAAAATCAAGGCTTGCACCATTCTCATCTGTACCCGCACCTGTCGTGTCGGCACCTGTCTTTGCAACATTGCCGCCAAAATACTTATTTGACATGGCAATTGTTCTGTTTACAAGATTACCAAGCGTATTGGCAAGGTCTGAATTCATACGCTCAACCATAAGCTCCCATGAAATAACACCATCATTTTCAAAAGGCATTTCGTGAAGGACAAAATATCTTACAGCGTCAACGCCAAACATATCTACAAGGTCATCTGCATAAATAACATTGCCTTTTGACTTACTCATCTTACCATCGCCCTGTAAAAGCCATGGGTGGCCAAATACCTGCTTTGGAAGCGGTTCGCCGAGTGCCATAAGGAATATCGGCCAGTAAATCGTATGGAATCTGATAATATCCTTTCCGATAAGATGAAGGTCTGCAGGCCAGAACTTCTTATACTGTTCGCTTGAATTACCGTCTGCATCATAACCTATACCTGTAATATAGTTAGTAAGAGCATCAAGCCACACATAGACTACATGCTTATCATCAAAATCAACCGGGATACCCCATTTGAAAGATGTTCTTGATACACATAAATCCTGAAGTCCAGGAAGAAGGAAATTGTTCATCATCTCATTCTTTCTTGAAACAGGCTGAATAAATTCAGGATGTGTATTAATATGCTCGATAAGTCTGTCCGCATACTTGCTCATTCTGAAGAAATATGCCTCCTCCTTAGCCGGCTTAACTTCACGTCCACAGTCAGGACATTTGCCATCTACAAGCTGTGACTCTGTCCAGAATGACTCACATGGTGTACAATACATTCCTTCATATGAACCCTTATAAATATCACCCTGGTCATAAAGCTTCTTAAAAATCTTCTGAACCTGTTTTTCATGATAATCATCTGTAGTACGAATGAACTTATCATATGATGTATTCATCAAATCCCATATTCTCTTAATCTCACCTGATACATTATCAACAAATTCTTTTGGTGTAATGCCGGCCTCTTCAGCTTTAAGCTCAATCTTCTGTCCATGTTCGTCAGTTCCTGTCTGGAAAAACACATCATAGCCCTGCTGTCTTTTATATCTTGCAATGCTGTCCGCGAGAACTATCTCGTAAGTATTACCGATATGCGGTTTGCCTGAAGTATAGGCAATCGCTGTTGTCATATAAAATGGTCCTTTATTCTGTGGCATTGTCATAGCCTCCTAACTCTTTACTGTTTCAATCTAAAGATGAAATAAGCTTCATACACTTAAAACATCCGCCATTTAATTAAATATTGTAGCAAAACTGATTTAATATATCAAGAGCCGCATTTTGCGTGCAGTGATAAAATATAGTATAATAAGTTAAGTTTACAACAACAGATTTCAGGAGGGTTTATATTTGAAAATTACAAAAAAACGCTTTTTATTAATATTTACATCATTAATCCTGTCATTTTCACTTCTTGCCGGTTGTCATTCTGCAGACACTGTCCTTAATAACCAGCAAAACACTGTAGCTTCTGCCTCATCAGAAAATGAAAATTTCAGGGAATTTACCGATGCAATTTTTCGTGATAATGTCTCAGGAGACATTCTTTCCCTTCATACGATATTACAACATCCTGAAAACTACGGTATCACCAATTATGAAAAAACACTCGGCAGATATAATCTCGATAATCCAACTGACAGCTCAGTTATATCTGACTGTCTGACGCAGCTTAATTCGTTTGACAAAAACAGTCTTTCAAAATACCAGCAGATTACATATGAATTATTAAAAAAATATCTTGAAACAAAGCTCGAATACTGCGATTTATTTCTGCTTGATACAGACTTATCGACAACAATAGGAATACAGGTTCAGCTTCCTATCATATTTGCGGAATATACATTCAATGAAGTAAAAGATATTGATGAATATCTTTGTGCTGTCGAAGATACGGACGAATTTTTTGAAAATCTTATCGAATATGAAAAAATGCGAAGCGAAAAAGGCTATTTTATGGAAGCCTCCCTCGCAGAAGAAATCATTGAGCAGTGCAATACATTTATAGACAGTGCCGATGATGGTTATCTTATAACAACATTTGAAGAAAAGCTGAACAATTTACCGGAACTTGATGAAACGCAGAAATCTTCTTACCGAGAAAGAAACAAAGCTGCCGTAAATGACCATGTGATTAAAGGTTACCGTATTCTTGCAGACGGCATTGAACAGCTTAAAAATACAGGAAAATACAGCGGCGGTCTCTGCAACTATCCAAACGGCCAGAAATACTACGAATACCTTGTAAATAACCAGATGGGCTGGTCCAAAACCATTGATGAATACGACGCTCTTCTTGATTCGTATATAAGCCGAAATATTGCCTCTATACAGGGGTTATACAGAAAAAACCTTGGACTTTCCGACCAGTTCAGCACATTTCATTTTCAATATACACAGCCAATGGAAATCCTTTCAGATTTAAAAGAGAAAATAAAAACATCATTTCCTGAGGGAGCCGATGTCAATTATGAAGTAAAATATATCACAAAAGCATTACAGGATTATGCAAGCCCTGCAATGTATTTTACTCCTCAGATTGACAACAATGCTGTCAACTCAATATATATCAACCCAAAAAGCACCGGCTCTTCAGATATTTATACAACACTTGCACATGAAGGATTTCCGGGACACATGTATCAAGTTACATATTTTGCAAACAAAAATTCTGATTTAATCAGACACATTATCCAGCCCGGCGGATATATTGAAGGCTGGGCCACTTACTGTGAGGCTCTTTCTTACCAATATGCCGACACAGATAATGCTCCGTTAAATACTCTTATGCAGCTTAATTATTCAACTATTATGCTAATCTATGGAAAAGTAGATATTGGTGTCAACTACTATGGCTGGTCAGAAGATGATGTATACAATTTTATAAGTTCATATGGATTTAATGACAAATCCGTTGCCACACAGATGTACTCGCAAATGCTCTCCGAACCTGCAAATTATTGCAAATATGTTCTTGGCTATGTGGGATTTATGGAATTAAAAGCTGCCGCCATGCAAAAACAAGGCAACAGCTTTAATCTTAAAGAATTTCATCAGTACATCCTCGATATGGGACCTGTACAATTTGATATATTATTTGAAAATCTGCCTGAATAAAATATCTGCGGATTGGTTTTCCACATAAAATATTTATTATGTTATCTTTTCCACAATCAGCAGAATCTTATTCCACAAGTTGGACCACAACATAAATTAAGGCATAAAAGCGTCATGCAATATCCGCCCGGATTCATAGTAGTTCTGCCATATGACTGTCCTCTTCCTGCATACCATTGTCCACCGCTTTGAAGCTGTCTGTAAAGATTCTGATATGCTACATTATCAGGGTCTATCTCCACGGCATGCTTTGCATGCTCAAGTGCTGTTGCAGTGTTACCGGCTCCCGAATTTGCCTGTGCACTGTAATAGTACCATCTTCCGTCACGGTTATCTATTCCATTAAGGACATTAATTGCCTCCTGAAAAGCTCCGCTGTTAATATAATTTACAGCCGCTTTGAGATGCATTCCTGTCTCATCATCTCCCATATTATCTGTGCGGTTCTGACCTCCGCTATAAGAATATCCACCAAATCCAAACGGTCCAAATCCCCAGAATCCACCAAAATCTTCATATGGATTACCATTCTGCTGATTATCTCCATCATAGCCATAACCGCCGCCTGATGAGCGTCCTGTCTGACCGTATCCGGAATAACCGCCATATCCGGAATATGAACTTCCGGATGAACTGTATCCCATTTCTTTTTCTTTCATTATCTGATTATAAGCCTGCTGGACTATCTTAAACATCTCTTCTGCTTTATCCTTATTCGGATTGTTAATATTAGCATCCGGATGATATTTACGGCTTAATGCCCTGTATGCTTTTTTTATCTCTTCGTCAGATGCATCCCTTGATACACCTAATACCTGATATGGATCACTCACTTATTTACTCCTGTATTAACATTAATTATTTTTCTTCTCATGTCTTAACTTTGCCGCATCAAAACGCGTCCAGACACCAGAATAGATTATGTTTCTTAAAATCTCAACATCATTAATAATAGGAAGACGCTCAAAATATCTTGCACATTCCGCCATTATACTATTAAGCAGATTTCCTACATAATTATCAAAATCCGGCTGTTTCATATATGGAATAAGCATATTATAATTCTTTTTTTCAACATCTTTTTCCAAATCGTCATATGCATCAAGTATATAAATATACTTGCCAAGAAAAAAGCCCAGCTTTGAAAGAGTCTCATGCCATTCATCGTCACGCCATGCTGTTATTGCCGCAAGCTGCTTACCAAAACAATGTGAAACTCTGTCAATATCATTACATTTCTGTGTTTCAAGTTCAGATAAATCCTTTAGTGACGACTCTATTATATGTGCTTTATTTTCGTATTTCTTCCTTATTATACTAACTTTGGAATTATATCTGTCTGCAAGAATCTTTCTCGTAACTTTATGTTCATCATTCCAGTCATCCATACATTTATAATACATCATAAGTATATTCATATCCGCAACATAATCTGTAACTTCATTAATGCGGTATTCATGCTTTGCAACCGGATGGACCAAACACTTTTCCTTTCCATATTCAGTCTTTGGTTCGTATAAACCACTTAACAGCATTATTAAAAAAGTCATATCATAACTAAGTGATATTTTACCGGTAAATCCGTATTCCTTTCCAAGTACCTTGCATAATCCGCAATAGTACGACCTGTAAACATCAAATTCACGAAACTTCAACTCAGGCTTATTAACAACCACATATCCGTACAAAGACCTCTTCCTCCTGCAAACAACAAGCCGGACATTCGGTAAATGAACTACAACATTCATCCGCCGGCTATCCGACTTGCTGTTATCATATAACAACTTACTTTTACAGTCAATTACAGCAAAAGATTTATTATAAAATGTTTATAATTATAGAATTATTCTAAATTAATTACTCATCAGGACTTGTCCCGAACTTATAAAGCTGACTGTAGTAATCAAGTTCTTCTTCTAGTCCTGTTCCATGTGTCAAAAGCCCTGTGCAATCATTTGAGGACACTGCATCTGCCATATCAAGATAATCTTCATCGTCATAATAACTGTCATCACCATAAGCCTCGTCATTTCCAAGCATTTTACGGCTAATCAGATAATCCTCATCATCATAATAACTGTCATTTTTCTCCGAATTTCTGCGTGGATACATAATCTCTGCCTCCTTTCACTATCAAGATAGTGTTAGTGTTCCCAGAGTAAATTTTATAATTCATATATTGCGTTTACTATTGCAATCAAAACTATATTATGTTATGCTTTGTGCAGAATATATTCTAATACAAGGCAAAGTAAATTTTTCTTATTTTCTATTTAACATTCTTTATTCCGGTTTAAGTATCCGCCAAAAGCGGCAATTCTTGAGATGTCCTGCAAGGTTGTAAAACTTCTCACCTGTGGAAATGATATTAAATCGGTTGCTGATATTACGGAACTGCCTGAAGAAACCGTAGCAAAACTAGCTGAAAAGATTTAACAAAGAGAGCCGGGAATTAAACTGCATCCATATAGAACAAATTTAACTCCCGGCTCTCTACATTTTTATTTTTCAAATATTCTCAATGCAAAAAATAAAAGCCCCACAACCTGGCTCCAATGACCAAATCATAAGACTTTCGTAAGTGCGCCGCCAGGGGTTCGAACCCTGGACACCCTGATTAAGAGTCAGGTGCTCTACCAACTGAGCTAGCGGCGCATATTAGATTTCTTCTGGCTTCCAGAAGTTTTTCGTTTTGTTCTCTCGAACACAATGGTTATTATATATGAATGATTTAATAAATGCAAGCTTTTTTTTGTTTTTATTTAAGAACAATTCATTTTTTTTACTTTTTCTTAATTCTTTTTTCTATTATTTACTATTGCTAAACTTTTAAAATTAATATATAATATTAATATATAACCTATATGATACACTGACCATGTAATTTATTTATTGGAATTGGAGGATTATATGCTGCATAAAAAGTCTCAGGATAAAACTTCTGAACATGATAAATTAACTAATGATGCTAACAGTGATGATGCTGTTGACGAAGCCGTACATTATAATAAAAGTAATGATGATAACGACAGTGCAGACAACGACAATAATAATCATCGTTTTTTCATACCGAACAGTAAATATTCAACGATTGTAATATATGCACTATTATTTGTTGTAGGTACTATCCTTATATATAAGTTTATAGGAACCTTTAACCAGACCATGCATCTTATAGGTTCAATTCTTAATCTTATTTCGCCTTTTATTGCGGGTGCATTTATTGCTTTTATACTCTTCCCTCTTGTTAAGCTTTTATTCCGGAAGCTTTTTAAGGGTGTACTTAACATGAAGTCCGATAAAGCTGCGAAGTACCTTTCAATAACAACTGCATATATAATTGCAATTGGAGCTATTACAATACTTCTTGTTTTTGTTATACCACAGATTTACGAAAGCATAACTGAAATTACAGAACAGCTTCCTGTATGGTATAATTCTGCACTTGAATTTGTTGGCAATTTTGAAAACAATCACCAGAATCTCGGTGAATATGTTGATTTCAATATGATAAATGAAAGAATAGAAACCGCACTCCCTAATATTTTCAATTATCTTACCGGAATCATGTCAAATCTTATTCCTGTGATTTTTTCAACCGGTATGGCTATTGTTAAAGGCATTATAAGTTTTATCATATCAATTATGGTATCTGTTTATATGATATCTGACCACAAGAATCTCTTTTATCAGGGAAAAAGACTTATATATGCAATTCTGCCTTATAAACCTGCCAACACATTAAGAAATGTACTACGCGAAAGTGGACGTATTTTTACAAGCTTTATATTTGGAAAGGCACTTGATTCACTTATCATAGGTATTATATGCTTTATTGCAATGGTTATATTCCGATTCCCATATGCAGTTCTTATCAGTGTAGTTGTAGGTATTACTAATATGATTCCATACTTTGGACCATATATCGGAGGTGCTGTCGGATTTCTTTTTATACTTATTGTAAGTCCGTTCAAAGCATTGCTTTTTGCACTGCTTATACTTGTAATACAGCAATTTGATGGTCTTTACCTTGGACCTAAGATTCTTGGAGATAAAACGGGGCTCAAGCCGCTATGGGTTATATTTTCAATTACAGTTGGTGGCAGCCTTTTCGGTGTTCTTGGAATGTTCCTCGGAGTTCCTTGTGTTGCTGTACTCGGATATATACTCAATCAGGTTGTTACACATTTCCTTGGGAAAAAGAATATTACAGTTACCCCTTATGATTCCCATGACCGCATATAGCTTTTGATATTTCATCCCAGTTTCTTCTGATTTTTACAAGACGTCGATTAATTTTTTTGCGGCAGAATAATGAATATGACAGATTTTGAAGTGATTTTGATATGCATCCCATATCACATATGCTCCTTATGTGTTTATATCATTATATGCCGCAATTTTCATTCGGGTTCGTATTTATTATTTATTTCAGACGTGCTATAAGCTTACAGATTGGATTACCCTGTGAAGAAAATTTTTCTTCATATTCCGTCATTACATTTCCTTCAACTAAATCTGCATCATTATGCAAGTCATATGTAACAGTTGTAAGCTCCCACTTAGGAGATTCTTTTACTTCTTCAACCGAAAAATCAAATAATCCTCTGTTATCCGTTTTGAATTCTACATATCCATCATCTTTTAAAATATCAGTATATCTTTCAAGAAACTGTCTTGAAGTAAGTCTTCTCTTGGCATGTCTGTCTTTTGGCCATGGGTCAGAAAAATTAAGATATATCCTGTCAACTTCACCCTTTGCGAATACATCACCTATATTTTCTGCGTCCATTCTTATAAACCTGAGATTAGAAAGACGCAGTTCATCCTGTTTTTCAACTGCTCTTAAAAGCACACTGGAATACTTTTCAATTCCAATATAGTTAATATCAGGATTCATCTGGGCAAGTGTCGTTATAAATCTGCCTTTTCCCATTCCTATCTCGATACGCACAGGATTATTATTGCCAAACACTTCTTTCCATGTTCCTGCCATATTTTCCGGCTCTGTAAACACAAATTCATTTTCAATCATGACTTCCCTTGCACCGGGAACATTTCTCAATCTCATATATTTTTAAAATCTCCATTTCTGTAAAACTTATTAAAGTATAATAAAAATATTTCCATTCGACAAGCGTTATTAATTGATTTGCATTTCAATCATGTGTATAATGTAGCATGATATTAGAATTATTGTAAAAGTCAGTTACACGCCGGCTTTATATTTGATGGAGATAATATATGAATAAATTTTTTAAAAGAATGACGGCTGTTTTTCTTGCTGTCAGCACAACTGCGGCTTCTATATTAATGCCTGCAACAGGCATATATGCTGCCGAAACAGCTGCCACAACACAAAACACGCAGGCTGCACAGACAACGCAGAATTCACAAAACACCCAGACAACCAAAAACCCACAGGAATACGACTGGCCGCAGGCACCGGATATTGTAGCCCAGAGTGCAATTCTTATTGATGCGGATACCGGTGCAATTCTTTATGAAAAGAATGCCCATGCCAAAGGATATCCAGCCAGCACAACTAAAATTCTTACCGGACTTCTCACAATTGAAAACTGTGGCCTTGACGAGACAGTTACATTCTCAAGTGCTGCAGCCAATTCTGTAACATATGAGGATGCCAGCCTTGGTACAAAAACAGGAGAACAATATAGCGTTGAACAGGCTCTATATGGACTTTTGCTCTATTCAGCCAACGAAATAGCATATGGTCTTGCTGAACACGTAAGCGGCTCACTTGCAGCTTTTACAGAGCTGATGAATAAACGAGCAAAAGAACTTGGTGCTATTAACACTCATTTTGCCAATGCAAGTGGTCTTCACGATGTCAATCATTACACCACAGCTTACGACATGGCAATGATTGCCAAAGGATGTTACAACAACTCCACTTTTGTAAATATTGATTCAACATCAACGACTTACACTATACCGCCGACAAACAAAACAGATACGGCTCGTAATTTTAAACACCGCCATCTCATGTTAAAAGGCAGACAATATTATTACGAATACTGCAAAGGCGGAAAAACAGGATTTACAGACCAGGCCGGTTACACACTTGTAACATTTGCGGAAAAAGATGATATGCGTCTTATATGTGTATGTTTCAAATCAGGAGACAAAGAACGTTTTACAGATACACGTTCATTATTTGACTGGGGATTTGCCAACTTTAAGAAAATCACAGCTTCAGGCGGAACAATAAGTTCATTATTTACAAGCGACAGTTATTACCAATCTCCTGTATTTAATAAATATAACTTAAAATTCAATCTGAAAGCCTCAACACTTACACTTCCTAACAACGCTTCTGTAGGAAATGTTGCAATGGGCATTGATAACAATTACAAAACAACAAGTGAAAACGGAATATATACCGCCCATCTTAATTTTAATTATGGAAATAATATTGTCGGAACTGCAAAACTGACACTTTCATCTGACGAAAATATCGCTGCTGCCAGCAATCTTCCTTTCGCAAAAGATGATAATAATTCTAATTTAAAGCAAAAACAATGTATAGTTATAAATATATGGGTCATAGTTGCAGTAATTGCCGCAATACTTATTGTACTTTACATCCACTCAGAAGTAAAACGCAGAAAAACACAGCGTAGACGCTACAGCGGCCGCAAATATTTGTAGAATTCATAAACTATGAGAAACACGCTTCGCGAGTTTCTCAAGTTATCGCGGCAGTCGCCAAGGTCTCGTGCAAGCACGGACTTTGGCTCGTTGCTCGCGTAAAATAAAAAACAGAGGCTGCATCACAAATTTTGCATCCTCTGTTTTCTTTATGTGCAGGGCAATCCAAATCAACGCCTGCATTTAAGCTTTATAATCTCAAACTTTATATCCTCTGTTTTCGTATCCTTTTGAATACTCATTTGAACCACCATCATTTGAATATGTAAAACCAGCATATACTTGCTGTGTATTTTTCATAAGTGGTTCTGAATCATCCTGTTTACTTAATTCATAGAATGATTTTCTCATTGTCTCAAGCATTTTCTTTACTGATTCAAGCAGCATAATTGTATTTTTATCCTTTTTTGCAACCGCCTTTACAAGATACCTTTGCATTACAAGATAAATGTTATAAAGCTGCACTGACACTTCATACTGCATATCAAGCGAAGTCACAAGGCTGTCTACAACTCTTTTGACCTGAACTACATCAGACTCATATTCATCTTTTTCTGCCTGCGTTTCATAATTATTTTCGATAGCATCGCTGACATACTGTATAGCCATATCATACATAATTACAATAAGCTGCGTCTTATTTGCCTGTGAAATGCGATATGAAAATGTCTGTATCTCATCTTTTTTCAACGCTGATTATTCCTCCACACTACTGTAAAATCTGAAGTACAGTTGACGGACGTTCATTTGCCTGTGCAAGAATTGATGTTGCCGCCTGAGTCATTACATTTACAGATGTATATTCTGTCATCTCTTCTGCCATATCTGTATCAGTCATTGCAGAGAGTGCTGATGTAAGATTCTCATTTGAAACAGCAATATTATTCTGTGTATGTTCAAATCTGTTCTGATATGAACCAATCTTAGAACGTACCGAACTTGCCCTATTAATAGCTTTATCAACCTTTTCTATTGACTGTGACGCAGTAAGTCCTGTCATAACATTTACAGTATCTATGCCAAGTGTATATGTTGTAACCTCAGGTATATCAATTCTTATAACCTGATCCTGGTTAGCACCAACATGAATACTCATAGTTCCAACATCTGTAACTTCCTGAACAATATCTTTTGATGATGTACCTGTTGATACCGGTATTTTTCCTGTATCATCAAACTTAGTTCCCGCAACATTTCCCGGAACATCCATCTCAAAGCTCTTGTTATTAACATCCTTTACTGTAATTCTTGTACCACTTGTTGAAAGTACGGCACTGTCATCAAATCCGACTCTCTTGCCATTGGCATCTGTTGTAAACTCTGCTTTAACATCGCTTCCCTGAACAACAAATCCGTCATCATCTGCCGCACTGTCAATTCCCAATGCCTGTGCAAGCTCCTTATTGCTGCATTTTACTTCAATAGACTGAGAACTGCCATACTCTTTTGTCATAATAACAAGACGGCTTCCCGGATATGTTGTCACTGGAGAATAGCCTGCGTAATCCATTCCGTTTGCAGTTGTATCATTAGTTGTATCTGTGACTGCAAATGCACTTCCCCCAATTATGCTTGCTGCATCAACGAGTTTTCCCATTATGGTATTAAGGTCATCACCCTCACTGACAGAAACTTTATATCCGTTTAATTCTATTACACCTTCCTGTTCCTTTGTAATTTTATCATTTGCACCAAGAGCGATTGTTCCCTCACCCACAACAATTGCCTGTCTTGCATCTTCTGTAACTGTAATTCCATAATCACCAGTTACAAAATTCTCAGAACATGTAATCTGATTAACACCCTGACAGTCAGAATAAACTCTTCTTGAAAGATTACCATCAATAAGTGACTGTGTATTAAATTCTGTCTGTGACGATATTCTGTCTATTTCCTTATTAATATTATCTATTTCACCCTGAATGGCATTTCTTTCATCATCTGAATTGACATCATTAGCAGCCTGTACAGAAAGCTCCTTCATACGTGTAAGCATTGACTGTATTTCAATAAGGCCGCCTTCTGCTGTATTAAGTACAGAAATACCATCTGTAACATTATTGTCAGACTGGCTGAGTCCACGAAGCTGAACTCTCATCTTTTCAGAAATAGCACAACCGGCAGGATCATCAGCTGAGCTGTTAATCTTGTAACCTGACGATAATTTCTGTATAGAATTAGACAGGCGGTCCTGTGCCTTCTGAAGTGCGTTATTTGCTATAATCGCAGAAATATTTGTATTAAGTCTCATATATATTCTCCATTCCGTAAATACATTGTCTATAATAAATATCGGCGTATTCACACTTTTTTTTACATTAAATCAGAAATAAATGATTTTGCAATTCTGTACAGCTTTGATGATGGCTGTGATTCAGATTTTTCATATGTAATATCTGTAACCTTATCATTTGAATTAGCATACACATTAGTCTTTTCAAAATTGAATTCTTCTTTTATCTTTTCAGCTGCATTTTGTAACAAACCGGCAAAATCATTATTTTCACCTGTGCATACGCCAAATACATCGAATGTATCATCTGTAACTTTAAGCTCAATGCTTACTTCTCCACAGCTTTCATTATCATATCTTATAGAAATTCTTCCACTATCACTTCCGTCTGAAATCATTGTAAGCTTCATAACGCCAATTTTGTCATCTGATAAAACTGGAATTCTATAGTCTCTTTGTCTGTTGAGATTTTTTACAAGGTCGATAATATTATTTTTTAAAGCTGCCTGACGTACAGAATCATAACTGTTTATATCAGCTTCATCTGATTGTGATATGCTTTCTGATTTTTCGTCATCCAGACTCTCAATTGCCTCTCTGAGCGATTTTTCGTCTGACATACTGTCTATAATCTTTTCTGCCTTATTTCTGTCAGCACCAAATATCCTGCCATATGCACTGCCGCTTACAAGCTCCTGCATAGCCTCTATATTATTTATTGTAACAGGCTGCTCTGCCTGTTCAAGCTGATGAAGCACTTCATCATCTGCCGCCGATACAGCACGTACAACTTCCATATATGCATCCATATACTCTGCTTCAGCTGCCGCGTCATATGCATCCTGCACACTTTCGCAGAAATTTTCTACTGTTCTTGTATTTATAGACTTTTCAGAATTAACTTCTTTTAATGTAAGCGGAGTGACAGATGATGCCGTATTATCAAAAAGATTAAGATAATATCTTACCTGTCCTGCCATTGCAATATCTGTATTATCCCCTACTGAATTATCCATTCCATACTGTTTTCTGCTGTCGTATGCCCGGCACAGATTTTCCATAGTAATATCTGCACCTTGCTTTACAAGTGCACCAATTGCATTTCCTGCATCTTTTGTATAGATATTAATCATTTTATAAATTCCGATAAACTGACGTCTTTCCTCTTCACTTATGCCACCTGTTTTGTCAAGCTTGTATAAAAATCTGCTGAACTTATCTGTATTATCTGAATCTTTGTTCTTATTGATAAGGTAATCATTTACACTTTCAATATCAGAAGTAAGCGGATTGATATTATCCTTTATCATATTAAGAACAGTCTCAGGATTCATCTGCTCTATGAGAGTATTTAATGACGCCTTAATCTGCTTAATCTGCTCAATATTGTTTTTTGTTATATCAATATTGTTATATGAAAGAATTCTTACAGCATCCGAATTTGCTTTGGTATTTTCCATGCCAAGCTGTGAAAGAATACTTTCAGAACTTGCCTCAACCGCATTTTTTAACGAATCTCCAAGGTCTTTTCTCACCTTTGTACCAACTGCTTCATAAGAGTTTCCTGCCTGTCTGAAACGTTCTTTGAGACTGCTTCCCATCTCAGAAAATCCGGCAATATTTATAACTGCCTGCGACTGCATATTTTCTTTATAGACAGCTCCAATAACTTCATCAGGTGCATATGAAATATCCCTGATTGCACGTCTTGTTGCAAGTGAAAGCTGATACATACTGATAAAATCAGCCGTTTTATTATCTGTTCCATTAACATCCGTCAATACATTGGATAATGCCGCAGCCCCTGTATCCGTAGGTACCTGACTATCTATGTCATCAGCAAGCTGTATTGCAATCTGTTCCATAGCTTTTTCCCGGTCATATGCAAGAAGATTTTCATGCAGTGTATCTATTGAAACTGACAAAATATCAATTCCGTTATTGTAAATATGCATGCCTGCCTGTGGTGTGAGCAAAATCTGAATTTCAAGCAGTTTTTTGTAATTATCCTCATATTCCGGCTTATTCTGCACAACGTCCTGTTCCTGGGCAACAGACTTATTTCCTATATTATACTGTGCCATCGCCTCCTCAATAGATTTAATTGACACATTATCACCATACATGTCTGTCGCTCTCGCAACTGCATCATAATCAGCATTTTTTACGATATCTATTGCATCTGCGATTACAACCGCACTGTCATAATCTTTTATAAGGCTTACTTCTTCTGCCTTGCTGCCATCAGCCATACCCTGTGCAATTTTTAGAGATGTCTCATCATAATCAAGATTAATCATATCAAGCTGATTTTTGTATACAAGATTTTGTTCAGTCACCGGTATATCCTGCGAAATAAATGTTATTGCATTATTTATGTTGTTATCATTAACTTCAAGCTTAGCTTTACCTATAATTTCTTTTATCTGCGGCATAAGCTGCTCAAGTTCCTGCCTGCTTAAAGTCTGCATTTTATCGCCAAAACCTTTTGATGCTGCCTGTGCAATCTGAATATTTTTTATTGTAGGCTGCATATTATTCTTAACAAGATAATTCTTTGTATCTTCTGACAAACTGCCATTTTCCATACCTGAAAGACTTTCTGCCATATCACTTATATTGTCATCCGTAAGCGGAAGTCCTGTATCCTGCATATTAGCAGCGACCTGTTGTGCCATACCGGCACTTCCGACTACCTTTTCTATCTTTGACACATCAATTCCAGACATGTCACCTGTATAAGTATCACAGTGTGCCGCAAGTTCTATTTTAATTCTCTCGATAATATTTACGCAATCATCCGGTGTTGCATCATTCAGATTAAATCCGTCTTCATCTATCTTTACTGCATCAGCACCCGAAAGTCTGTTAAATAATGCTTTAAGATTTGCTTTTGCGTCAGATGCACTCTGCATTATCTGCGATTTTACATCATCTGCCTGCTTTATAAGTGAAGTATATGTATTCTTATCAAGCTTTTTTGTATCAACTTCCATGCCGGATACTATAACTCCGTCAAATCCGGTCTTCTGGGTTTTCTCATTATTATTTTTTATATTAATAGACGCTCTGTTAGCGGCGTCTACATTATTTCCGGTTTTATAAATCGTTAAATCCACGCTCATATGACCTCCATTATTGCCATAACAAAAAACCTGTACAGGTTTCGATACTCTGTACAGGTTTTATCGTCTTTTTTATTCAATTTCTTTAGTCATCAATACCTAAATCACCGGAAAATTCATAAACTGCAATGCAATAGGCCGGCAAATCAATAAGAAGAGACTGCTTATATCCGTCGCAATCACCTTTTACAGCAGTCAGCGTCTTCTTCTGAATATCTTCATTACTTCCAAGTACAAGCTTATACTTGCCTTTCAAAGGTGCCCCTATACGGAATTTATTTCTCTCAACAGGCGTAAAGCTTAATACAAATAGCAAATGCTTATTATTATCAGGACTTATCCTTATAAATGAATATACACTGTTATCTTTGTCATTAGCATTAATCCATCTGAAGCCTTCAGGTCTGTAATCAGTCTCATAAAGACATCTGTAATTCTTATAAAGCAGCATACATTTTTTAGTAAAATCTTTCATCTGCTTATGGCTTTCATCATCTAAAAGATACCAGTCTAATTCTCTCTCTTCACTCCATTCATTCCACTGTCCAAATTCCTGTCCCATAAACAGAAGTTTCTTGCCGGGATGTCCACACATATATGCATATGCAAGCTTGAGATTAGAAAATTTGTCATCTTTGTCTCCCGGCATCTTGCCAAGCATAGAACACTTTAGATGAACAACTTCATCATGTGAAAGAACAAGAATAAAATTCTCGCTATATGCATACATAAGGCTGAATGTAAGTTTGCCATGATTAAACTTTCTAAAATATGGGTCAAGTTTCATGTATTCTGTAAAATCATGCATCCATCCCATATTCCACTTAAATGTAAATCCAAGACAGTCACCATTATCCGGATCACCACTTACATTAGGCCACGCAGTTGACTCCTCAGCAATAGTTACAGCCTGTGGAAAACGTTTTTTCATCATGCTGTTAAAATGCTTTAAGAAGCTCATGGCTTCAAGGTTGCCATTGCCGCCGTATTTATTAGGCACCCAGTTGCCTTCTGTTCTTCCGTAGTCAAGATAAAGCATTGACGCAACCGCATCAACTCTCAATCCGTCAACATGAAACTTATCTACCCAGTACATGCCATTGGCAATAAGGAAATTGGACACCTCATTCTTACTGTAATCAAACACCTTCGTTCCCCAGTCAGGATGTTCTCCTTTTCTTGGGTCTGCATATTCATATACACAGCTTCCGTCAAAATTGGCAAGTCCGTGTGCATCTTTAGGAAAATGTGCCGGCACCCAGTCAAGAATAACTCCGATTCCTTTCTTATGCATATAATCAACAAAATACATAAAATCCTTAGGCGTTCCATATCTGGCTGTAGGTGCATAATATCCTGTAACCTGATAACCCCATGAACCATCAAAAGGATACTCGGCAATTCCCATAAGTTCCACATGAGTATATCCCATATCAGACACATATTCTGCAAGTTCATGTGCTATATCACGGTAATTCATATATCCGTCTTTTGTTCCATCTTTCTGCTTTCTCCATGAACCAATATGACATTCATATATCGACATTGCACTAGAAAGATGATCTTCTTTTTTCTTCTTCTCAACCCACTTATCATCTGTCCACTTAAATCCCGTAAGATCCGTTATAACAGAAGCTGTCTCCGGACGCAGCTGTGCCGCATTAGCATATGGGTCAGCTTTATAAAGAGCCTCTCCGTCCTGTGATATTATAAGAAACTTATAGCATTGTCCTGCTCTGGCTCCCTCAACAAACAATTCATATACACCGCCGTCCGATACAGGCTTCATATCATATCCGTAAGCACTCCAGTCATTAAAATCACCTACAACATAGACTTCTTTTGCCTTTGGTGCCCATACAACAAAATATACCCCCTCCTTGCCGTTCTTTACAGCAAGATGTGCTCCCATTTTATTATAAATCTCATAATGTGTTCCCTGTCCGAAAAGGTATGTATCCAGCTCTGTCATAAAAATCTGTGTAGTGTCTTTGTTCATAAAATCCACCCTTCCATCATATATATTTATATGCAGCATATATACAAGCTATGCCTTATTTGTACTTTTGTCCCCATCTTCTACACACGTATTTCAATATGAATAGTATATCATAATCAAAAATAAATTACTATATAAATTTTTATATCTATTTATATTTCATTGTGTTATACTGACACATGCAGACTGTAAACACAAAATAAAACAAACGTGGAGGAGTACATTTTATGATTTACTATTTAATCGGGTACGATTACATCAAAATCATTACATTTATAAGTGTAATTTTTGCATTTGCCCTGACATGCCTCTTAATCGTTCTTGGAAAAAATATTCTGCCAAGAGATGCCGGTCGTGCATATGCAATTAATGGTTCCAAATCAGTCGGAAAACCGCGAGGAGCCGGAATTATATTTATACTTACATTTACATTATCAAGCGTTCTTTTTATCCCAATGGACGCCGAACTTGTTATCTATCTTATTCTTGTTCTTGCAGCGATGTTAAGCGGCTATCTTGATGACAGTTCACAGACTCCATGGGGCGGATTGAAAAAAGGACTTATAGATTTTGCTATTGCAATAATGGCAGCATTTACTTACCTTCATTACAATCCAAACACTTTTGATATTGCATTATTTTCAAAAACAGTAACACTTAATCCTGTTATATACGGACTTCTTATTGTTATCCTTGTATGGGTCAGCATCAATGTAACAAATTGTTCAGACGGAGTTGACGGACTGTGCGGAACTCTTTCTGCTGTAACTCTTACATCTGCTTACGTATTATTTAAAGTTTTTGAAATTGAACCTTATTTCAGACATACAATCCTTTTAATGACAGTATGTATCCTTGGTTATCTCTGGTTTAACGCCTCACCTAGCAAACTGCTGATGGGCGATGCCGGTTCAAGAGCAATCGGTTTATTTATAGCATTTACATTTTTAAAACTTCACCATCCGTTACTCTATATTCCAATGGCAATTATGCTTATACTTGATGGTGGTCTTGGTCTTATCAAAGTATCATTTATGAGATTTTTACACATCAATTTATTTAAAAATCTCCGCACACCAATACATGACCACATGAGAAAGAAACTGGAATGGTCAGACGCACAGGTTGTATTCCGCTTCACAATTATACAGCTCGTCATCTGTATCGGATGTATATATGCAATAATGTAATATATATTGATTTTTCATTCATGTCAGTTGTATAATAAATACACAAAAGCTGGAAGTCTTATATGGCTTTCAGCTTAATTTGCCTTATCAAAGAAAGAGAGGTGCTTCATGAATTATATTGTACTTGATTTGGAATGGAATCAGAGTGCAGATGGAAAAGCATATACGAACAGTCGTATTCCATTTGAAATTATACAGATTGGTGCAGTCAAACTTGATGAGAATTTTTCAGAAATCTCACAATTTGACAGATATATCCGCCCCGCAGTCTATACAAAACTGCATGATAAGGTTCAAGAAATACTTAATGTAACAATTGAAGAACTTACTTGTATAGGTCATGATTTCACATATGTTGCAAATGATTTCATCAGATGGTGTGGTGATGATTACATCTTCTGCACATGGGGACAGACTGACCTGACAGAATTGCAGCGTAATTTTGACTATTATAATATTGAATACAATTTTCCAATGCCATTTCTTTTCTATGACGTACAGAAGCTCTACAGCATATGCTTTCAGGATAGCAAGGAACGAACCACCCTGAAAAATGCAATAGAACATCTGGGAATGCAGGAACTTGAAGGTTATCACAGTGCCGGCAGCGATGCCAGATACACATCACAGATTATGCCTGAACTTGATTTTGAAAAGGTACGGAAGTTTTACAGTGTTGATACCTACAGAATTCCACAGAATATAAAAGAAGAAATTTATCTTGATTTTGGTAATTACGGAAAATATATTTCAAGAGGATTTACAGATCGTGAAGAAGCTGCCAACGACAAAGAAGTTACGGCATGCCGCTGTTTCAAATGCAACAAAACAATGAAACGGATTATAAAATGGTTTTCTACCAACAGCAAGTCTTATTATGGTCTTTTTTCATGTCAGGAACATGGTCTAATAAAAGGTCGATTCAGAATTAAAAGCACTGATGACAAACAATATTATGCAATAAGAATTTTAAAATGCACCGATGAAGAGGGCGGCAAAAAAATCAAGATGCGTCAGCAGCGTGAAAAAGAACATCGTCGTGCCAAAAGACTTGGCACGCTCTGAATAAAAAAAGTGTCCTGGAAAGTTCAGCTTTCAGGGACACTTTTTAACTTTAAATATCAAAGTCTTACGTTATTCATTTAATTTACCTGATACATATATATACCATATAAACCACATATACAAGTAACATTATTATTCCTTCTTTGCGGTTTATCTTCTTTGATGTCCATGCAAATATCCATACAACCGTACTCATAATAATGAGAATAATTATATCTATAATATTTTCCATAATAAATGTAACAGGACTAATTGCTGCGGCAACACCAAGAATTAATAAAATATTAAAAATGTTAGAACCAATTACATTTCCGAGTGCCATATCAACTTCATTTTTTCTTGCTGCAACTATAGAAGTTACAAGTTCAGGAAGACTTGTTCCCAATGCAACAATCGTAAGGCCTATAAGAGTCTGGCTCAATCCGAATCCTGCAGCTATAGATGAGGCACCATTAACAACAAAATCACCGCCAAACTTAATCGCAATCATTCCACCAACTATATATAACAAGCATTTCCACATCGGAAGAATCTTTATCTCTTCTGCCATTTCCTCTTCTTCAGTTTCAAACTTGTCACCTTCGCTTCTTGCCTTTTTTGCGGAATAAATCATCCAGAGAAGATATGCCACAAAAATAACAAGGAAAATAATTCCATCAACTCTTCCAAGTTTCATCCCAATAAATCCAAGAACTACAAGCAATCCTGCACAAACAATTGAAAACGGGAACTCTTTCATAAGCGTATTTTTTTCTATTGTAAGCGGTGCAAACAATGCACAGGCTCCACAGACGACCATAAGATTAAAAATATTAGAACCTGACACATTACTTACAGCCAACGTATTATTTCCTGTTATAGAAGCTGTAACACTGACTGCTAGTTCGGGAAGGCTCGTTCCCATTGCCACAATAGTCATACCGATTATAAGTGAAGGAACATTGAATTTCTTTGCTACTGAAGAACTTCCTTCAACAAAAAAATCTGCTCCTTTAATAAGCAGAACAAATCCGATTACAAGAATCGCTGCTGATTTTAAAATTTCCATATTTTTGTCTCCTTTTTTAATATGATTACAATGCCTGATGCAGGACATTATTCCTGCCGTCATATAATCTGTGAAGAACGCATTCTGCCGCATAAAAAAAGAGGCTCATGTATATCTGATGACATAAAATGCCATATCAGACATACATGAGTCTCATTCATTAAGATTTGCCAGATTAAAAATCGGGTCTGTTGACAAATCACGTATACACGCGAACTACTCCCTCACGAGAAAGTATTTAATTTATATTCAGTTTAAATTACAAATAAATATTTGTCAACTTGTTTTTATATTACTACACACCCATCACTATGCACCAAAAAATATCGAAGTAAAATGTAATATATCAGCAATACAGCTATAAAATCATTGAATTTTTAACAATTTGTAGTATTATAAAAATAATAATAAGTTTATTAAATTACAATAAACATATGAAAGGAGATTTTTAATTTATCATGAAAAAACAAGCTCAAAAGAAAAAAGGCACTATAGCAGTCAAGATTTGTATACTTGTAATTGCAGCACTTATCCTCTCTAATCTTACAAGTATGATTCTGATTGTAAATAATTCAAGAATACTTATACGCACCTCTGTCCAAAACAATATGATGAGCATGGCCAAAACATCTGCCGAACTCGTCTCTAATGAAATGCGTATCAATAACAACAAATCTCTTTCATATGATGAATATGCACGTATACTTAAAGACACAAAACTCACAGGTGTAGACAGCTCTTATGTCTATGTCGTATCCTCTGACGGAACCATGTTATATCATAATACAAAGGATAAAGTCGGCAAGCCGGTTGAAAACAGTCTTATCAATAATCTTGTAACACAGATTAAATCAGGAAAACAACCTGAACCTGCAATAGTTGATTATGATTATAACGGTGTTGTAAAATACGCCGGTTATGTTATCCTTAATAACCATGATATTGTTGTAGTCAGTGCCGATGAAAATGATGCATTAAGCGGAATTACACGAATTACCCGCATTTCAGGATATATTCTTATTGGTATTATCATCGTTGCCCTTATTGTTGCATATTTTTTCAGCAGATCAATTGCCCGTCCGCTTTCATCATTAAGCAGACTCATCAAAGAAATTGCTGATGGTAATCTGAATGCTGATTTTTCAAAAATCAAAAAGTCGAATGACGAAATTGGTCTTATAACCGAAGAAATGCAGTCTATGAGCAGTTCATTAAGCACAATAGTAGAAAAAATCAGGACTGCCGGAAATACGATGTCAAAAAACAGCACTGACTTGAACGAGACAAGCAACCAGACACTTTCTGCCAATAATGAAATATCACGTGCAGTTCAGGATGTTGCAGAAGGCTCAACAAATATGGCCAATGCAATAGCCGATATTAATAATTCACTTGAAACAATGTCTCTTGAGTCAGAACACATAGACAACTCTGTTACAGATATCAAAAAACAGACAGCTTCCGTTCAGGAAAACAGCCAGTCAATGAATGAAAAGATGCACCAGATGCAGGAAAGCAGCGAAATTATGGATGCCGGCATCAATGAAATATCAGCACGAATCGGCAAGGTAAATGAGATTGTTGACAAAGTAAGCCAGATTATTTCCGTAATTGAAGAAATATCAGAACAGACTAATCTTTTATCTTTAAATGCCTCAATCGAAGCTGCCCGTGCGGGCGAGGCCGGAAAAGGATTCGCTGTAGTTGCAGAAGAAATCCGTACACTTTCCGATAATACCGGCAATGAACTTAACAATATCCGTGAAATCATCTCAGAACTTGTTAATGAATGTGATACATGTGTAAATGATTCTAAAAAAATTGTAGAACATAATCTGGAACAGAAAGAATCTATTAATACAGTGCTGAAAGAATTTAATGAACTTGACGCACAGATTACATTAACAGCAGATAAGGCAGATGAAATTAAAGAACAGGTTGACCAGATGGTAGAACTTAATAATAAAATAACAACAACTAGCAACAATCTTGCAGATGTCAGCTCAACAAATGCTGCAGCATCAGAAGAAATGAATGCTAATATTGAAGAGTTAAATGCCATGATGCACAATGTTACAAATATGGCTGAGGAAATGCAGAATCAGTCAAATGAACTTAATACTGCACTTGAATATTTTAAGTAAAATAGACTCGTTGTAACTAACTATTAATAGGGCTACCGCTTTAACGATTGAAAATGATATGCTCCCTCCTAAGTGACAAGTTTTTATTATTTCGCTTGTCTACCTAGAAGGGAGCATATCACTTTTGCCCTTGCACCGTACAAAATCACTCTTTTTGCACCCATCGGGAGGTTTCTGCTTCTTTTGACAAAACCAGCAAAACATTCGGAGTATTACTTAATGCGGACGGAATCTCTGTCTGATAACTTGAACCAGCCGGTATCGAATATGGTGCCATCCAGCACTTAACGCCTCTTTCAGTAAGCATTTTTCGCAGACAATCCGCATACTCTCTTTGTGCCGAGCAATAACTAATAAATACATCACTGTTTTTATTTATATTGTCCGTAGATTCTAACATTGAGACAAGCTTTTTAACCTTTTCAATATCATAATCGCAAAATGTGATTTTTTCCAGACATTCAATTTCCGCTAATGCCCTCATACATTGATTTATTAACGGCGGAATAATATAACATAATTCTATATTTTGATTTCCGCTCCCCAATACAGGCAAAATAACTTTAGACGGTGCAATTCCCAATTGCTCCATATTAACAAGCATATCATAAAATGTTGAAAATAATTTACAAAGTGTCTTTACCTGCTCATCTGTGCGATTATTCAAATCTAATAATTCAATACAGCCCAAACGTCCGAATTTATTATTCAGCGGTTGGGATACCCAATAATTTTTTAATTTTCTACAGTCAATTTCCGCATGTTCAGCCTCACTCTCCACAGAAATTCCTTCTTTACTAAGATTTCCGATTAAAGTTCCCGGAAACGCAGCGTAATCCACTTTAAATGCTGAACAAACCACCAAATCATTTAACTGCCAATCTGTTATCTTCGCCACACTCAAATCCAATAATACCTTTAATCGAATTTTCTACCATATCAGACACAGCCTGCTCAGTATAAAATGCCATGTGAGGTGACAATATTACATTAGGAAAACTCTTCAAGATTGCCATATTATCGTTATCAAGTTTCTGTGTTTCCTTATTAAGATAATAAAGTCCAACTTCACCCTCAAAAGTATCGAGTGCTGCAAAACCAACCTTTCCATTTTTAAGTGATGCAATAAGAGCCTGTGTATCAATTATTAATCCTCTTGCTGTATTGACAATTATAACGCCATCTTTCATTTTCTTAAATGCTGCTTCATCAATAAGATGTGTATTCTCATCATTTCCCGGAACATGAAGTGTTATAATGTCTGATTTTTGTATAAGTTCTTCAAAACTTACATATTCTGCATATTTTTTCACTTCTTCATCCTCATAATATGAGTATGCTAATATACGGCAGCCAAAACCTGATAAATGCTTAACAACTGTTTTTCCTATATTGCCTGTACCTATAACACCAACTGTCGATGTAGATAATTCCTTTCCTACTTTTCCGCATAACGAATAATCCTGACAATCTGCTTTTTTCATTATCCACGGCATATTGCGGCATGCCATAAGAATAAGCATAATCGCATAATTCGCCACACTGTTTGGCGAATATACAACATGAGCCACTTTCATTCCAAGAGAATAAGCATAATCAACATCAATATGCTCATAACCTATGCTTCTTGTTGATATATACTTAACACCTATATCATGAAATGCATCAAGTATTTCCGGATACATAGGATTGGTTATAATTGATATGGCATCATATCCCTTAGCAAGTCCAACATTTTCCATTGATGGATAATCTGAAGTAAATCCATACTCAAACGGATACTTTTTTGCAAACTCTTCTACATATTTCTGCTCATCATATTCTCTAAGTGCATAAAAAAATATTTTCATAAAACCTGACTCCTTATCTTTAATACCTGTTTATCAAAATAATAAATCATTATTTATCCCACATTTCCGGCATATTCCTCAAATAACTTATCTATCTGATTCCAGTTTTTGCATCTTACAAAATTGTCATTAGGAAATTCTGCCTGCCTGTTCCACGGACGGTCAAATACAGCAACCTTACAATTATGAAAATGCAAAACATGTTCAAAAGCAGATGGCGAATCCTCTATTGCAAAATCAAATGTCATGCTGTAAAGCTGTTCTAACGTCATATTATATTCATATTCATGCTCGAATATTTCACGGCCATATTTATCGACACAAAACAAAGGCACTCTCTCCAGATGATGTTCGTCCAGCCATTTTCTGGATGGCTCATACGAATTAAAAGGTCTTCCTGTAATAATAAAAACCTCATGCCCTTCATCAACCCATTTGTTAATTGTCTCTGATGCTCCCGGCGTTTCCTCATAACTTAGCAGATTTTCAGGAAGATGTCCCGCTTCCATTAATTTATCATACTGCTCATCGCTTAAATCAAATGATTTCTGAAGATTAAAAAACTGGACCTGCCTGTAAGGCACATCAATTCCGAACAGTTCTTTAGCAATTTTCGTAAAATATTTTGCAGTCTCACATATTACATCATCAAAATCTATATATATTTTCATTGTTTCTCCTGATATATTTAACTTAAATATTTTATGTTAATATATTAGCACATAACATGATTAAAATATAGCTATTGTGGCTTTAATTTAATTGGATGCAATCCTGCTTCAAAAGTTTTATTCCGGCCACGATTTTCTGAGTGCCACATATGAAATCAAAAAATTTGCAAGCCAGCCGGCTGGTACAGCAAGCCAAACAAATGCAATCCCAAAACGCGGTGCAAAAATCAAAGCAACTGTCAATCTAATAGCAAGATTTACCATATTAGCAACAAGAAATGGACGCATGATTCCAAGTCCACGAAGCACTCCATCTGTTGCCATTTTAATCCCCATAAAAATAAAGAAATATCCAATCCATTTCATGTAATCACCTGATACCTGATATGCCAGGGCAGTTCCATCTTTACCCAGAAACAATGAGGAAATCTGAGTGTGCAGTGTTTCAATGATTATAAATGCAAGAATTGCAAAACATATATCTAACACAAGTGCCGCATGATATCCTTTTTTGATACGTTCAATTTTCTTTGCACCCAGATTCTGGGAAACATATGGCGAAACTGCATTACCGATTGATACAAATATCAACGAAAAAACATTTTCTACTCTCATTGTCGCAGCATAACCTGCAAGTGCCTGTGTACCGAAAGGATTGACAACTGCCTGTACTATCATCATGCCAATTGACACTGTGGACTGCTGAAGAACAGATGGAACCGCAATTTTAAGCATTGAGCACAATTCTTTCCTGTCAAACCATTTAAAATAACTTTTATAACGACTCATCCTGTAAAAAAGAATCAAAAGTGAAAACACTGCAGAAATACCTTGTGCAATAAGTGTCGCAATAGCTGCACCTAACACGCCAAGGCCAAGCCCCGCAACCATCCATAAATCCATAATAATATTCAAAACAGATGAAAATATCAGGAGAATCAGCGGAATTTTTGATTCACCGATTGAAGTGAACATAGTTGAAAGAATATTATACATGAATAAAAACGGAAATCCTAAAAAATAAATACGCAGATACAACACTGCTTTATCGAGTATATCAGCAGGAGTTTGTAATAAATTCATCATTGAATGAGAAAAACAAAATCCAAATACTCCCAGAATTATGCTTAAAACTAAGAAACTAATCAGTGACGTTGACACAATTGTTTTCATTTTACCATAATTCCTGGCACCAAAATAACGGCTCACAAGCACACCGGCACCTACGCCGGCACCGAGTGCCACACAGATAAAAACATTAGTAAGTGCTGCACAGGCACCAACAGCCGCAAGTGCGGAAGAACCAACAAACTGACCGACTATTATTGAATCAGCCATATTATATACTTGTTGAAAAAAACTCCCCAGAATCATAGGCATCGCAAAAACTGTCAACGCTTTAAGCGGTGCGTCTGTGATTAAATATTCGTCTTTTGACATTATTGTATTCCTCCTGCAGACATAAAATCCTGCTCTCTTTCACCTTAGTCATTTCCTCTACTTAAAGGCATCATAAAATAAAAAACAACAATGAAGCTTCAATCTTCACTGTTGCAAAATCAAATGTTCCCGGCGGGAATCAAACCCTCAACTAGTGCTTAGGAGCTCGATATACCACTGTAAATACATACAATGATTAATCAACCTAAGTCAAGGAAATCCTTGATTTTCCTAACTATTATGTTACTCCCTGTCAAAATAAGAAAACCTGTTTTCATCTCTGTAAAGCACCTTTCGGTGCTCGGAGCACCCGGAGGATGTAACCATTCCGTTCCATCGAGTTCACTCAGTTGGCCACCATTACGATTCAGCTTGTAACAATGATCACTTGGTTTTCTTATTAGATTAACTATATTATAACGTGCTGTAGGTCGGATGTCGATGATTTTTTGACCATATTTATTGTTTTATATGTTACTTCTCTATTAGTTCTGCAAACTGGAATTCACATTTCTTCCATCCTTCCCATCTTCAGTGCCATAACAAGAGTTCCGACTGCCATCACAAAGACACCAATTTCAATCACATAGATGGGAAGAAGCGCCGGACCTGCCACGGCAAAGAAGTCCACGATAAAATGAATCCCATATGCAAGAACCGCTGTAAAAGCCGCTGTCCTGCATTTGCCTGCCTTTACCGCCCGGTAGATCAGCAGTGACAACCCGATATGCAGAATGATGGCACTGATTCTTTCGATTCCGCTTACAAAAAAGAGTGGTGCCGGTGTTGTCCATAGGGCCGATAGCTGTGACACGGTCTGGTTTGCAGACTCAGCAGGAAGTGCCGCCAGCGTATTCTGCATGGCTCCGCTGTTGATCATCAGCATGGACACAAGATTGCTGACTCTAGAGAGTCCTCCGAGCAGAATGGCCTCCACACCGCCATGCCCTATTCCATACATCAGTGCATTTGGAAAATCCAGCCATTTCTCCATCCAAAACTTCATTGCAATCAGTCTTCCGGTCTCTTCAAAAACCGCTGCAGCCAAAGCCGCGTACACATAGTAAAGCCATGGCCTGCTCTGTGCGTTCAGTCCGCAGAACTGAATGACAAGAACATGCAGCAGCTGCTCCAACAGCATGGCAAACAGCAGATAGGTTCCTGCTCCGATAAAGAACGAGGAAATCCTTGCCTTAAGCTTCACCCTTCCTGCAATGAACAAAGTAATCGGTACCCCCATCGAGAGGACAACGGAGCAGATAACTCCCGCTATCGCCAGACCTGATATTGTGTTCAATTCCATCTTTATACCTCCCTGATTCTCAAAAAATTCCTTTATTGTATTTGAACTGTCCATACAATATAAAGCCTAATCCGACAATAACTGCTGGAAGAATGATATAATCTATAATTATTTCACTCCAAAACGAAACAATAAAACCTAATACAAGAGATATTCCTATAATCAGCGTTCCTGTGCCGACTGTTTTTCCATACTTTGGTATATCTTCTTCCTTTACTTTTCGCCTGTTATAAGAGTGAATTGTGCTGATATTGCCTTTAATATTTACAATTCCCACAACAGATATGAACACTCCCAAAATCAATATTATAATATTTTCCATAATGACCTCCTAAAAATAGAATAGTTCCTCAAATTTTTTGTCCAATGCAATACAAAGAATTAGAGCCAATTTTGCAGTTGGATTAAACTGTCCTGTTTCAATAGAACTAATGGTATTTCTTGATACCCCTACCATTTCTGCAAGCTGAGCTTGAGAAAGATTTGCTTCTGTGCGAACTTCCTTTAAGTGATTTTTCAGTTGTAATTGTTCTTTCATATTCTCACCTCTAAAAGATGGCTAACAAATCCAACAAATGCCAAAATGGAAAGCACAAAAAACAGAACGGTCAAGACCAAATCACTCTTTCGCTTCATTTTGATAAAACGAACTAACCATTGTGTTGCAATAATGCTGAAGTATATAACCCACGGACTGTAAATCATAGTATGAGCAAGCACAGAAGATAACAGCGAAAGCAAACAACACACTAAAGCACCAACTCTGCTTGCGTGACTTCCGGCTTGATATACCACTTCCATTTCAGCCAAGTCCTTATTGCGATGTTCTTTTCTGCTTGCATTTAAGATTTCGTCCTTTTTCATAAAAACACCTCCATACCAAGTTTTCTTTGCATATTTTAATTATACACACGCCAAGTTTTCTTGTCAATAGAGTTCATAAAAAAATTACAACCGATATAATAGGTAACTTTTCTACCACTTCGATTATACTCGCAACTTAATGACTTCTTGAATACTTGCCGAAAAAAAAAACTGCCATCGGTTTGACAGCAGTTCTTCTTCGGTTGGTATCCGTTAGGAATACACAATATCATTCAATACAATCTCATCGGCACAGGCTCGAATGTTATTTACCAATCCTATCCATCTCATCATATCCGTTGCTTTCAGTTCTTCCGTTACACCTTGCTTCTTTGCCATTTCCTTTATCAGATATTCCACCATATCACGAGCCGAAGTATCAATTTCGGCAAGGTGTTCATATAACTTTCCGCTTGTCAGCAGATTAAAAGTTAGCGATTTCTTTTTCCGGTATTCTCTGTCCCACGGATTTCCTCATGATAGAAATAATCTACGATCACCGGATGCCCCTGTGGGACTCTGCCATAAGGCATTTCATTATCCACAAAGGCACAATCATACTTCTTAGCCATTTTCTCAGCTTTTACTTCAAGTGCTTCAAAGTAGCTGCGGTTATGCTTGTTATAGATCTCGTCGTAAAGTGGTACAAGATCAGGATATTGTCCGGCGATATAATCCATAATTGTCTTATAAAGTTATACTTAAGTATGTACAATAAATATTAAATAAGAATGTACAAATGTTATGATATGTGAGTTGCAAGGAGGAACTCATAATGATATTAATAAATCAAATCATAACAGATATAAGAATAGAAAGTGTCAATGACCTGTACAAGTTAAAACCATTTTTGGAGGATGGCACATTGAAGATTAATAAAAGTCAAATAGCTAGAGAATTGGAGGTAGATAGGCGGACTGTTGATAAATATATAAATGGATATACAAAGCCAGAAACAAGAAACTGTGATGACTGTATTACACCTTTTTATGACATTATTACAGAGTTATTATCAGATAAAAATCAGCAGGTATTCTACTACAGAAAAGTATTATGGCAGTATCTGGTTGATAATCATGGCTTTAAAGGTGTTTATTGTAACTTCTGTCATTATCTCAGGAAATATCCTGAATTCGATTCATATTTCGGAAAAAACAGACCATCAAATACCAATAAGGTTACTGTCAGATATGAAACTCCCATGGGTAAACAGGCTCAGCTTGATTGGAAAGAATCTATTCCGTTTATTCTTTCTTCAGGTGAAATTATAGAAGTGAATATTTTTGTCCTGTTGCTTTCATATTCAAGATTCAGAGTATACAGGGTTTCACTTTCTAAAACACAGGATATACTCTTTTCGTTTCTTGATGATGCATTTGAAACACTTGGTGGTATTCCGGATGAAATAGTTACAGATAACATGAAGACTGTTATGGATGAAGCCAGAACAGAATATTATGCCGGTAAAGTTAATAACAAATTCCAGCAGTTCGCTGATGATTATGGTTTTAAAGTCCAGCCTTGTATTGCCGGACATCCGCATACTAAAGCCAAAGTCGAGGCACCTATGAAAATACTGGATGAAATAAGAGCTTATAATGGAAAATTGAATTACATTGAATTAGTCGAATTAGTGACAAGAATAAATAATCGTGTCAATACACAGGTAAACCAGGGAACAGGAAGGATTCCGCTGATGTATTATAACAAAGAAAAGGCTTTCTTAAACAGCCTGCCCGCTGATAACATAAGAAAGCCTTACCAAATCACCACAAATACGGTAAAAGTCAATCATTCAAGCATGTTTAATTACAAAAGCTGTCAATACTCTGTACCACCAGAGTACATTGATAAGATTGTCTCATTACAAGTATATGATGGTTATATACATGTGTATTGTAACACAGAATTCATAACCATTCATCAGTTAAGTTCAAAAAAATTGAATTATATTTCTGAGCATTATGCCGCAATTGCAAGAAAATCGCATATTTTCAGGGATGAGCATATAATGGACAGGGCAAAAGAAAATCTAGAAATTATAGGAAAGGTTTATGATTATGAGTAATAGTACATACAATCAGCTGACTGCTAATCTGGAGCTGCTGAAATTAACCCAGATGAAACTACATCTTGATGAAATAAGGGATTTTGTGACAACAAACGGATTATCGTTTACGGAAGGTTTATTAAAACTGAGCAGTTATGAAGTTGATTTCAAAGAACAGAATGCCTCCAGATCTATGATAAAGGCTGCAGCATTTCCTTTTGTAAAAGAACTAAAGGATTATGATTTTGAATTTCAACCAAGTGTAAACGAACAGGAAATGAGGGAACTTGCAAGCCTTGGTTTTCTGGAAAAGAATGAAAATATCGTGTTTTTAGGACCCAGCGGCGTTGGAAAAACGCATCTTGCAACATCTATAGGTATTGCAGCTGCTAAAAAACATGCAAGCACATACTTTATCAAATGTAATGATTTATTGCAGCAATTAAAGCGTGCACAGTTGGAAAACCGCCTGGATGCAAGATTAAAACACTTTAGTAAATATCGTCTTCTTATCATAGATGAATTAGGGTATCTGCCGATTAATAAAGGGGATTCAAACCTATTCTTTCAGCTTATAGATATGCGTTATGAAAAGAAAAGCACAATACTTACCACAAATATGAATTTTAATGAATGGGATGGAGTATTTTATGATGCAGTAGTTGCAAATGCAATCATGGATAGAATATTACATCATGCACATGTAGTGCCCATATCAGGAAAATCATATAGGCTAAAAGATCATTTAAGACAAACAGACTAACTGTACATTTTTATATAATATTTTTTGTACATTCGGTCTTGACATTTTATAAGAATGACTTCTTTTGAATCCAGCTCCTCAACAGCTTCCTTTGATACACGCTCCACCTGTTTGTTAATAAAGACATATGCCCTGTTCTCCGAAATAGCTTCTTCTGATATATCCACACAATCCCATGTCAGCCCAAGCAGCTCTCCTATTCGGACCGTTGCTGCGAATGCCAGATGAAATGCAACTTTTAGCCATTTATTCTCACACGCATCGATTGCCTGCATCAGCATTTCCGCAGTCCAGATTTCACGCTCCTCAGCTTTATACTTCGGCAGTGTCGCATCCGTTGCCGGATTCTTGTCCATCATATCCCACTTTACCGCCTGCCTGAAACAGCTCCTTAATACCTTATGTATCTGATGAACTGTCGCAGCTGTGATCAGCTTGTCCCCATCCGGATTCCTTGAACTCTTTACAGCCGGCATTTTCAGAAGATCCGTATAGTACTTCTCCATTCTACGGACACAACAGCCGCAAGATATCCTGCGACTACTACATAGATGACCGGATGCTGCTGCCGGAAAATGCGAAGGCATAGAACCTGTGATTGGTGCTATGCCTTTGTTTTTAACACTCTTCAATAAACACTATACCGTATATCTTTTCAGGCTTCAGCAGTTCTATCCCAGAAATCGTGCATTTTGTTTTCCTCGTCAATTCTATAAGCTGCTCTTTCGTACATTTATAAGCAAAACTTCCCCAGTCAACCTGTACACAATCCGTAAACAATTCATCTGCAATAAACAGAAAATCCCATCCGCCAAGTCTTTCTATCCTGTTATTATCTGCAAGTATGTCATAAGGATTTTTATTTCCTTTCCACGTATTCAACCTGTCCTCTTTAATTTCTCCATAAAAGATTGATGACATCATAAACATCTGCCTCCGTTAATCTTCCAGTCCCCATATAACAGTCACAGTATCAGAGATATCTATATCATCAGGCTCGATGTCCATATCATAGAAAGCAGACTCACATTCCTCCGGTTCACAGCACCGAAGCGACATTTCCTGCAATGGTCTTGATACAAAATCAATCTCTCCCCATGAATAATCAATATTTATGATTTTTCCCAAATTTACACCTGCTGCCTCTACCAGTACAGATGCCTTTGCCTGGGAATCCTTTACTGCTGCACCAAGCAGCTCATTCTTTGCCTTCTCCGGATCTGCAACTGTATATTCGATAGTAAATTCCGGAGATACAGAACAATGTGCCAGAGCATATAATATTTTTCCAAGTCTCTTATTATCTACTGGGAACTCCAGCTTCATACGGTGCACATATTTATATCCTTTGAATCTTCTCTTCCAACTTTTATCTCTCGCCTGATAGCGCTCGTATTCAGTATCAATGTTGAAATATAGTGTTTTCAGCTCTTTTCTCTCATATCCCAGTTTTTCAATAAGATCCTTTAGGATTTCCACACAATCGGATGATTTCCGCAATGTTTCATCATATTCTTCATACATCCCCTCTATATTGATTCTGAGTCGTATCATATCCGGTTTTACAGATAGTTTTCCCTTACCAGTTACTCTGATTGTTCTTTCCATCATGCTTCGCCCTCCATTTTCTGTCTGCACGCATCAAATATACATTCAATGACTTTTTTATCTGCTTTAAAATATTTGCCGAAAGGATTGATCACAACTCCGGCAACCTTATCATTATGCAATCCAATTTCTAAAATCTGTCTGAACGGAATTTCCATCACAACATTCGGAACCGGCTTTTTATGGCTTTCTTCCTCATTAGTAAAGATATACAGCCATTCTATTCCATCCTCTGCTGCAACGGTATCCATGCGAAGCCTTACTTCCTGGTCCACTGCCAGCTTGTCTCCTTCCTGCAAACTCCTAACATCAAGATTAGGAAACAATTCTCCACTTACTGTTACAAACGGTACCCATCCCTGTCCATCGTTCATTATGCGAAAACATATTGCTGTGATCACGTCTATAAAACTCTCATGATCCTGATTTTCATAAAGATTACTTATGGCATTCTCTATCAGATCATTTCCACTTAGCGACTCATCAACTTCCAGGCTATTCCTGCCAAGCACTTCATCAAATGCTTTCAATACCCTGTTCATTTCCTGATCTATCCTGTTCCGGCATTCAGCCTTCAGAAACGCCGGTATTCCGAAGAAAGCCTCGGCTATACTTCCCGTAATTGCCGCAAGTGTATCTGTATCTTCTCCCAACGAAACCGCATTTCTTACAGCATCCTCAAAACTTTCCGCATCCAGAAATGCCGTGATAGCTTCCGGGACTGTCTGTTGACAGCTCTCCACATGGTGATAATACGGACGTATTTCATCTAATGTTCTGCTCAGGTCATAATGGAATTCCTGTTCCACGTAATCCCTCATATCTTCCTTGGACGCTCCGCTTCTGGCAAGAAATATACAGCTTGCTGTTGCTTCTGCTCCTTTGATTCCTTCCGGATGGTTGTGTGTGACTGCTGCCGTCCACCTTGCGACCTCTCGCGTTCTTTCGATCGTAGAATATAACCAGCCTGCCGCTGATACTCTCATTGCGGATCCGTTGCCATAACTTCCATATGGCTGTGGATGCCTGTCTTTTAACCAATGTCTGAAACTCCCTCCATATCCTGCGTGAGGATAGTGTTTTCCCCAATCCTGCATATTGGCAATTACTGCTTCCTCTATTTCTTTTTCATCTGCATCAGGGCCTACTGCAATCAATGCCTCTGCCACAGCTATGGTCATGACCGAATCATCTGTAAAACCGCAGCCTCTTGTGAAAAATTCAAATTTCTTTGTCTTATCTCCCCTGTCAAATTCAAACGGACTTCCTATGATATCTCCTAAAATTGCTCCGTACATATCCGCCTCCAGTCTCCGGAAAGCATCCGGTATTATCTCTTTTCTTGTTACAATATGAGTATATCCCGAAGGTGCTTTGAGGTGGTCGCTGAATAGGCGACACTTTAAGGCAAAGAAAATACCGGTACTAATCCGTACCGGCATCACAAAGTCAATATTTACTTGTAAACCAATCATAAAACTCAATTTCTTCTTCATCAGAAGTATTTTTATCAATAAATTCCTGTAAATCCTTTTTCATATTATTATAAGTTTCCTGATATTGTGTACTGTTGCAGAAAACAGTATGCATCATTCCACCATAAATGCCACATGTGATGGCATAATATCTTTCACATTTTTCCAAAGTTATCCGGCATGAGTCCTTGTATTCTTCATCTGAAATTATCAATCCGCCTTCACTTCCTGTCTGATCAGGCTGATAAATATTATCCCACATATATTCTATACTCCCAATATTTCATTTGTATACTTGAACAGTGTCACATTCAACTGCATGATATCATACTGCTTGTCAATAATCGCTTTCTGCACAATCAGGTCAAACTTACTGCTTGGACTGAACGCCCAGTCTGCTCTAGCCATCAAATCTTTTGACTGCTCCAAGTCGAGATGCAGTGAAATACATAGTGCCATGACAGTCTTTTTCTTTGGATGATAATTTTCATCACACTGAATTTTTGAGAAATGCTTCCTGTCAAGGTTTGCATTTTTCCATACATCCTTATTATCAACTCCAGCTGTTGCAATCAATTCAAACAGCTTTTCGTGAAAAGACGCTCCCATATTTGCAAGCTGCTCTTCCAAGGACATGTCAGCTGACAGCATACAGGGTTCCGTCAACCTGACATCAGCATCCGATTCTTCATCGAATGTATAACTTTCCTCAGTTTCTTCACTGCGGAGCATTTGCTCATATAGTTCTTCTTCTGGTATATGTCTGCTTCTGACCCGCCCTCTGTTTCCTACCGGATATTCCTTCTTATGACTTTCCCTGACATAATTGGCATCTATATACGAATCTATCTCTCCAACTATCTGACCAGATAACTGAAATGATTTCTTATCAAACACCACAAGAATAATCTGCATTTCATTTTCTGTAAGAAACTCACTGAATACAGATACTGCTATCTGTAATGCCTTATCCTTTGGAAAACCATACACTCCGGTTGAAATCAAAGGAAAAGCAATGCTCTCACATTTTAATTCAACAGCCTTCAGCAACGCTTTTCTATAACAGCTCTCCAACGTATCAAACTCATGTTTCTTGCCATCTTCCCATATTGGACCTACAGTATGTATGATATATTTTGCCTGCAGCTGATATGCTCCAGTAACAGCAACATCTCCTCTCGCAATTTTGCCAATCTTTTGACGTTCTGCAAAAACCTGTTTCTTTCCGGCAGCCTCATAGATTGCCAGATCCGTACCACTTGCACATATCGGATTAGGATTAGCAGTATTGACAATAGCATCTGCCTTTACTTTTGTAATATCATTGTGAATTATCTTAAATGGCACTGTGACACCTCTCTTTGTACTTTTTATATGCTATTACTTACCATCAGAATCAAGCTCTTCATATTCCTCTACAACTGCATCTTCAACATCTATTATGATATCTTCTTTTTTATCATAATCCGGATTACTCAAGTATGTATCTTCCAAGACATTTTTAAGTTTTGTACAGCATGGCTTAAAGGTTGCATATGTCAGTCCACCACCAACTACACCTCCAACCACAGGAATCGCTTTTTTGAAGAACCCAGCAAACACCTCTTTGGTCATTTTCACACCAAACCACTTGCTTATACTCTTTACAATCGGGTATATGGTTCCTTTGGTTAGTGCTTTCTTCACCAGCTGTTTTTCAACGCCTGTACCTAATGCCTTTGCCATTGCTAACAAGGCATTCTTTGCATTTACAACTCCAAACATGACGCCCATGCACAATATAATCTGGTTCATTGTTTCCGTATCGAATGTCTGCTCATTTTCTTTATATTCTATCTGCGGGAATCCATACAAATACAGTAGCTTTTGTGCCACTCTTAATAAGCATCCATAATACTGTGCTATATCTGCCGGAATAGTTGCCACCATTGCTGCTCCACCAGGAGCCCCTAATGCTGCTGATATGCCTGAAACTTTTAACCGTTCATTCTGTATTATGGAATCAGCAATCTTATCAATATCCTTCTGTTTGATACATGCGATCATAGGCGTTTGATCTACTGCTTTTTCAATAACTTCCTCTGGATATTTATTTTTCAGTTCTTTTCTAAGAAAGTTGTCGCGTTTGATACTTACCCCCGGAACCTTAAACGCCATCAGTATAACATCTTCGATATCAATTTGCCCGTCGCCATTTACATCAACAGCATTAAATACTGCTTCCTTTGATTTTTCCAGAGATTCTGATGATTTCTTTAAGACCAGGTTTGCTTTGGAGCCTATTGATTTTGCCATTCCTTTTACAGACTCACCCATATTCTTTTTCTCTTTTGTTTCAGCTTCTTTTACATCATTGTTTTCCATTGAATCTGTCATATCAAATTCCTCCTCAAATAGTATTCATTACACAAAATGTAATTTTCGCGAATCCACCAAACACATATCATCAACAGATTCTTGTCATTTCGTATAGTCTATTTATGGTACTCAAATTAACATTTTATACATGATTCATATATTTATACCAGTCTTCCACACAAATTCCTTCTATCTCTGTTATTACCACGTTGTCCCATCTTTCTTTCAGACTCATTCCGTTATATATTGGAGCAGTAACTAATTCCTCTGCTGTACTAAATTCACAACCATTAGGTATATCACAGTACCCAGCCCAGTATGGACACTCGTATTTGGCAATAAATCCAATATAATGTACTTCCTCTTCTGCATCATCTGAAAAGTAAAAGCACGTTTCATCAATATGATACCCTGCTTCGAGTTGCCTGTAAAAGAAATCCCAATCTATATCTACCACTTCTTTCCCTCTTTCCTAATCCCAGTATAGCTTCAGCTATAAGAACGCTGAGCATATGACTTTTCTTTACCTTGCAAATTAATTGACATATATGAGTCCATAGGGTTCCTATCCAATCTACAATGCTCACTGCCTTGCCTGGAAAAATCATAAGTACCAAGGTTACAATTGCTATCAGTAGTTGTGCAACCGTTAAATTTCGATTACTTTTCTCTCTTGCAAATGCAGTCAATTCAGACGATATATCTATTTTTCGCTGCAAATCGCTTTCAATCTCCGTATAATTATTCTTTACCTGAGACCAAATCCATTCCGGATTATCCGTAAATAATTCATAGGGATGCCTTCCGTAACAAACAGAGCTTGTTGCGTACTCATTTTTTTCCAAGATTCGTTTTGCATGCTCAATTGTCTTGTCAAATGGCAATTTCTCAGTAATCTTATTAAAATCATAAAAATCCCTACTCAACTCATATTTCAGCTTAAGCAATCTCTTTTGAGATGATTTCCTGGAAGTAATAGCATTAACTTTATTTCTGTATTCTGTTACAAGATTCCAAAACTGCAATCCTAAATTTTTGAGGACAATTATTTTGTATATATAATCCATATGTCCACGTGTAAATTCGTAAACCATTTTGTTATGTATGGTTCCATATCCATCATGACTTTCCATCCAACTCGGATTATATATGTACATCATATCTGTCGGGGATGAATCACGCCACCGTATTGTTGCAGTTGATATATATAGGCGTTCGACAATGGACAGATTGAATCCATACATTTTGTCCAATCCCAATGCAACGTAAATTGATGGCTCCAATCCAAAATCCAGTTTATATTTGTCTCGAAAATATTAATACCCAAAATATTCTTTTCTCTTCCATAAACCATAAGCGGAAAGTATTTTTTTATCTCACGAAGAAAAAGTTTCTTTACAAATTCCATCTGCTCATAGATAAACTGGCTCTTAGCATATTCGTCCATAGTTCCACCACTAACGCCATAACCAATCTTTGCTCCTGATTTTCGCTTACTATCCTGAGTCCAAATTTCATGCACACACATTCCTGGCTTGAATAAATACTACTAATCTGTCAAAATCTGAATTGACCCAAATTGATTAATTGTTCCCTGATCTTCCTCTGGATAATGTTTTAATAAAATTTTATATCCAGAGTCAAAATATGAAGCTGGAAATAAACTACTTAAGGATAAAAATTCATTTGTTCCTAACCATTTAAATCCAACACATGTTGGTATTTTTGCTATCCCAACTACTAAATCGCTATAGTCACCAGGAAAATCTTCATTTTTTCTTATCATATATGCATGCTGTGCATGGGGTCTCAAAAAATAAGATGGTGTTGCTTTTCGAAGATCAACCAAAGTGGTATTTTCCCCCTTATAAACACCAAATTGCTTTGTTTCCTCTTTTGCATCAGAAACCATAAGAATAATATATGCATATTCTTCCTTTGACTTAAAATAATATACATATTCATGTGAATTAATTGATACAGTTTTAGCTTCATGTAATGCAAACCATAATGCCACCCATACATTATCTACTAAATCAATATATGGAGTTTTTACACCATAATGCTGGATTAAAGGTTCGAAAACATCTCTATTATATTGGTTAAAGATTTTTTTTTCTTTAATCACTCTATTAATACGTTCGTTATATTTCCACGTTATGCTATCTAATCTAGTTTTTCCCCTATATAAAGAAGGTATCATTGCACCATTATATAAAGATGTTTGCCCCCTAAAGTACACATTTCCAACCTGATTATTTTTATATTTTCCAAATCCGATAAATTGTGTTAAATCATGCACAGTTTCAATTTGATATATATTTACATTATTTCCGCATGCCAAATTGATATTTCCTACAATAATATCTGACGGTGTTTTCTTTTCAAAATTATCAACAATATAATACATTTTTCTCCCTTTTTACCACTTAACTAAAGAAATTATATCTATAATTTTTCTATACATAAAATTATAATCCATCTATCCAGGCTAATTTTAAAATGCCAACAATTAAAATATCTAATTTGATACTCATTTTCTACTGAATATACATACTAAATCAAAGTGCATGTATCAATATTTCGTTCTTAAATTTAGTGAAAACATCATTGCATTCAATACAAGTCAAGGGCCCTTTCAATTTTTTTCTTTTTTTCAGCAATCATTCTTGAAATGAATTGTTCATAACTTTCGTCTGGATAAAGGGAATTAGATTCTACCACCCTCTCTCCCTGAATACCCCATTTGGCAAAAATATCCACAAATGAAGTCATTCCATTCAAAAGACCATTTTTATAATATACATGATTTTTTTCAATGTATTCATAAAGAACTTTTAATTGTTTTAAATGTTCCTCTAATTTAAGTGGTTCTCCGTTCAATGGATGTAAATAATTCATACGTCTATTAAGCATTGCTTGTAATTCTTCTTCATTAGCAATTTCACAGGAAGTTCCACGACGAACATAAATCATATTTTGTTTAAGCGAACCACTATCCTTTTTAGATAAAAAAGGAATGTATTCCGGTGTATCTTCTACAACCAACATTTGAAAATCCTTGTCATTTAAAGCTTCGTATTCTGATGTGTTATAAGAGAAATCATAAATTTCATATTTTAAATTTGATGATATAAAATTCTTTATCTCATTAGAAATAACAGCCTTATCTTTGATTTTAGGTAACCCATCAATACGTATACTTTTATCTTCGTTTTCTGCCACTCCAAATACGATGAATCCACCTTGAGAATTTGCCAATGCTAACATTTCTTTCACTAAAGCAGCATTTTCAATCCATTTGCTTTTGAAGTCAATCGCATTATGCTCACCCATCTGTGCATGCAAAAACTCTCTAAATTTATCAAGTGTCGGTTCTTGTAATAATTTGTATACTTGATCTTTTAACTGTTTTGGGAAATCCACAGGTCATTCTCCTTTATGCAAACTATGAAATAATAATTATGTTTTGTTAAATTCTTCCTACAAGCCAATCTAGGATTTTGTAGAAAATTAAAATCCCAAATCATACGTTTCTTTTATACAGTATAGCACATGCATTTATGTACCATCAACAATTTAATAATCCTTATCGTCCTGTCGATTAAAAGCTCCTGCCCCACGTTCTTTCCACTCCTCAAACGTGAAATCCGGTATCAGCACTGGCATAATCACAAGCTGCCCGATCTTGTCTCCTGCTTTGATCTAATATTTTTCCTTGCCGACATTAGAAATAATTGCATGTACCTCTCCTGTATAACCGGAATCAATCGGTGGCAGTGCACATACAATTCCCTTCGCACTTAACCCACTTCTCGGAAAGATATATCCGGCATATCCATCCGGAATACGAAGACCGAATCCCAATGGAATCTTACTTACCTGTCCCGGTACCACTGTAAAATACCCCGGACTAAATACATCAGCCCCGGCATCATTGGCATGTGCCCTCTCCGGGCTCTTGCCTCCAAAATCAATCAGTTGAATCTTCATCTGCTTCTCCTTCCTCCAATATTGTTTCTTCACATAACTTAGGAAAATCCACTCGGATAATGTCTGACGGAGACATTTTCCACAAGTCATCTTTCCTTCCTCACAGCCTCCATTCATACAGAATGGTCCACAGTCAGAGAATAACTCCCCGTTCTGGCTGATCAGCTGCTCCCAGATTTTCAGCATCACATATCTTGTCTCTTTGGTGTTGCGTCTGCACACTCTCTGACGGATCGTGTGCTTCCACTGATAGGGTGTTGCACTGATCAGAAGGATATTTCTCATTCCCTGTGGTGCACAATATCCGTCTGAGTCGTTATCTACTCCGGCTTTTACCAGTTCCTCATAATTCTTCATGGAACTGCTGTGCAAATGCTAATATAAGAATGTAGGAAATATGGCATATAAAAATGTCGGAAAACCTACATTCTTATTTTGTATTTTTAGATGTATTGTTCACTTCCTTATGGAGGGTATCAGCATTACCAACATATATGGCGAGAAATTCGTTATAAACGTCCTGCATACAACACTGAAATATTCAAGATATGCCCATCTTGAAATGACCGCACAAAAAAGATTCGATGATGTTGCAAGAGGACTTATTAATAGTTTCAGAAAGTTTGGAGGCGTTCCAAAAGAATTACTTTTTGACAACATGGCGACAGTTTCCAATACAAATGTAACACCCAAAAAGCCTACAGATTCCATCATGCAGATAGCAAAAGACTTTGGCTTTAAAGTGCAGCTGTGTAAAGCACGCTCACCGCAGACTAAAGGAACTGTAGAAGCAAGAAATAAGATAATTGACTGGGTCAGAGCTTATGAAGGCGAGTTTGAAACAATAGAAGAACTGGAGGTGCTTATCAGTGCAGTTAATAAAGATATGAACATATCAATTAATCAGGAAACAAAAATGTCTCCAACAGCACTTTTTTACAAAGAAAAAGAGTACCTGAAGCCGCTTCCGCATAAAAGTATCATTGACACCTATTTCACACCAAACAGATACAGAGTATCATCTGAAGCACTTATACGCTTTAATGGCAACAGATACTCAGTTGACCCAAAGCTCATTAGCGAAGAAGTTACAGTGGACTGCTTAGACAACAAGCTTTACATCTATTATAACGGAAAACTTGTAACTATTCACACATTAAATGATAATCCTGTCAATTATAAAAAACACCACTATGAAAAGCTTATGAAAAGCAGAATCAATGATACGGACATGGAAACAGTAATTACAGGAAATCTAAAGATGATGGACAGATTATTAGACATCCGGAAAGTTACTGTGACCGAAAAAGAGGCCTTAAAATCTGAGGAAGCACTTATAGCCTATATTAATCAGAGTGATTATGGAAGATGGATTATAAATAATTATGCACATTTGTCAGGCACAGATAAAAGAACCTTTAGAAAAAGCATAAATGAAGTGCTTCCGTACATTGCTGACAGGGAACTATTCATATCACACATCAAATATTCCATGAAATCAGATATGTGCAGAAATCTTGCATATGACTGTGTTATGTAAGACTGCATGCACATGGATAATTCGCCATCAATTCTTCGCAAAGATGGATTTGAGTTCCTTTATGATAAGTACAAAGACAAGATATATAGGGATATGGAACAAATGGCAAAAGACTGGGGATTGGATGGTCAGAAAGAAGTAATGCATTCTGAAAATTCCAATGAACCAGACAGGAGCATATCCCTAACTGCCGAACTTCCATTTGATACAGACAAGGAGAATTAATGAATACATATAACAACTTAATAAATAATCTTGAAGCTCTTGAATTATTCAGATTCAAAGAAAATATAGACACATATCTGGATATGATTGCAGGTGGAGAAAAAACAGCTCTGGATGCTTTATGTGAACTTACATAAAGTGAAATTGACTTCAGAAAGCAACAGGCAATAACAGGCTGTGTAAAAGTAGCTAATTTCCCATTTTTAAAGGAATTTTGTGAATTCGATTTCAGTTTCCAGCCATCGCTTGATAAGTCCAAAATCATGGATCTTTTGACACTGTGTTTTATAGAAAAAGCAGAGAATATCATATTCTGCGGGACTCTGGGAGCAGGCAAAACAAATCTTGCAGTATCAATCGGGATAGAAGCTACAAAACACAGATACTGCGTATATTTTATAACATTTCAGGATTTAATATCACAGCTAAAAAAAAGCAGCTTCAGAAAACAGACTTAAGACAAGAATCAAATGGTTCTGCAGATACAAGCTTCTAATAATAGATGAACTTGGTTATCAGAAGATGGATGTTGATTCAGCCAATCTATTCTTTAATCTCATATCCAAGCGATACGAGAAGCTGTCAACAGTAATAACAACTAACAGTCCATTTTCCAAGTGGTCTGATATATTTCAAGAGCCAGTACTAACTAATGCTCTGCTTGACAGACTGCTTCATCACTGCTCTGTGATAAACATAAATGGACCATCCTACAGACTAAAAGATCAGATGCAGTATATGATTGAGGAAAATTAAGTTACATAAAATATCATATAAGCGTGTAGGTTTTCCTACATTCTTATATGATAAAAAACCTACAATTTTATATTGACATTTGCATGATATCCGTCTTTTCTGTCAACGACACTTTCTCCTTTTCCCTGAACGAAAAAAATCGCCCAGACTAGATTTTTTAATCTAATCTGAGCGATACTTCGTCAGGCCTGTTTTCTTCAAGCAAGAAAACCATTTTTACATTCATTGACAACCTAAATCTTATCCTACACTTTAGTTATCTCCATTGGGTGCTTGGATAGATTTAGTTCTCGGTGCTTGTTTTGTCTTTTCGTTGCTCCAATTACTCATTTTTATATTTTTTCGGTGCTCGCAAGCACCATAAAATAAAAAAAAAAACAATGAAGCTTCGATCTTCACTGTTGCAAAATTTGACTGTTCCCGGCGGGAATCGAACCCACAACTAGCGCTTAGGAGGCGCTCGTTATATCCATTTAACTACGAGAACAAAATTGGTATGCCAATAAAGATTACTCCTCATTAACATACCAATTATTGTATCATATATTGCTTACATGGTCAAATACAATTAAATCACCATCACCACATAAAATTTGGCTCACAATCTTATTCAAGAGTAAACTTGTCAATTGACTCTTTCAATGCGACAGCAATCTCATCAAGCTCGATTGTGCACTGGTTAAGGTTGTGCATTGTAGCATTTACTTCTTCTGCTGAAGCAGTAACCTCTTCTGCTGCTGCGGCTGTTTCTGTTGAAATTGCAGCAACATCTTCCATCTTCTCAATAACGCTCTGTCTGCTGTCATCCATCTGAGTATTAAGATTTGTAATATTATCAAGACCTTCCTTGAGTGCATTAACTGAATTAGAAATTGTATTAAACAGGTTCTTAGTATCCTGAATTGACATATTCTGTTCTGTTATAATGTCATCTGTCTCATCAAGAGTCTTCTCAACAAGCTGTGACTTTTCTGAAATCTCATTTACAATCTGCTTAATCTCATCTGTAGAAGCCTGTGACTGTTCAGCAAGCTTTCTGATTTCATCAGCAACAACAGCAAATCCACGTCCGCTCTCACCGGCTCTTGCAGCCTCAATACTTGCATTAAGCGAAAGAAGATTTGTCTGCTCTGTAATCTCTGTAATCGCATTTGAAATGAAGTTAATCTTTTCGATACTTTCAACCATTTCCTTCATAACTTCCTTAGAAAGTCTTGAATTATCAATAGACTGCTGTGCCTTACCGATAAGGTTATCAACAATCTCAATACCCTGATTACTTAACTTCTGTGTTTCAACTGACATATCATTAATATCACTTACATATGCCTTAGTCTCATGAAGTTTTTCTGCAAGATTTTCAACTTCCTTAGTAGCATTGCTTGTACTCTCAGCCTGTCCTACAGCACCTGTAGATACACTCTGTATAGCTTCTGATACCTGATTTACAGTCTCAGTTGTAGTCTTGCTGATTTCTGAAATATTTTCTGAAGACTTGATAATAACTTCTGAATGTTCTTCCACATCTTTTATAAGTACAGATACATTATCTACCATTTCATTAAAGTTATTCTCAAGTGTACCAAATTCGTTCTTCTTTCTTATAGGAATTCTCTGTGTAAGATCTCCAGAAGCTACACTCTTCATAACACCGTTAATCTTCTTGATTTCTTTTGTAAATGTCATAGTTACAAGAATAGCAATTATAATACCGATTATAAATGAAACAGCACCTGTTCTTACTGTAGCAGTTGTAATCTTTGAAACAACTGAAGCAGTTTCTTTATCACTTACAAAACCAACAAGTGTCCATCCTGTTACCTCATCCTTTGTAGCGATAACTTCTACATTTTCACCATTAATCTTTTCTGAGAAAATATTGATGCCATATTCATTTTCGCTGCCTTTGTAACTGTTTAACTTATCCCAGAAGCCAAGTGATGTAACACTTCCGCTGCAATATGTATTTCTTTCATTATCAACGATAACCTGTCCGTTGCTGTCAACAAGAAGAACATAACCAGTATTTAAAAGACCAATATTCTGAACATACTCTGTTACTTCTGAGAAATCAATATCCATACCCACAACGCCGTAATTTTCATTGTTTTTATACTTAATTTCCTGTGAAACAGTAAAAATTGTATCACCTGTCTCGCTGTCTTTATATGGGTCGCTCATATATGCGTAAACATTATTTCTTGCAGCAAGACCGATACTGTTCTTATACCAGACTTTTGATGTATCATTGGCATTAGTCACAACTGTTTTCTTATTAGTTGTCTTACCATTTGCAGGATTTGGCTCAACCCAGCCTGTAATCTTATATCCAGTCTTTGTTGTAAAGAATGCTCTCTTTGCACCGCTTGTAACCTTAACTGATGCACAAAGTGAATCCTGAATTGCTTTTACATTATCATCAATAGCTCCCTGATCTTCAAGATGCTTAACTTCATTTTTACGTGTAAGCAAATCGATAGGCTGACTTAGTGTTTTTAAATAAGTCTCAAAACCTTTCTTTGTCTCCTGAAGTGTCTGCTCACTTGTAAGCTGCATATTACTTCTCTGTGTTGACTTGGTTGTAACAACAACATCAATTGCCAACATGAATGTAGGAATACTGATTGCAATTACAAAAAATATAACAAGCTGTACGCCTATACCTCTTAACCTTTTCATATCATTTTTCTCCTGTCATTTTATTTTTGTTATTTGTTAAATTTAACATTTCCCTGAAGCCATATCTGCCCTTTGAAACGTCTGCCTACCATAGGTTCCCCGAGTAAATGTTTCTCATTTATCCCCAGCGTAAATTCAACATCATTACATTCAAGATTCATAATATATATATTCTCTCCCGTATAAGAATTACGCTCTTTTGATAACTCATGAATTTCACCTATTACCGAATACTGGTCACATTCAACACCGCACGGCATAAATGTTGAATCAACAATTGAAAATACATCTTCATACATAATCCTCTGACAAATCTTTGTATATGTATCAATATCTTCAATTGTAAGACTCTCCCTTGCTTCTTCGTCACCATTTTTTGCCGCTGCAATAAGCTTTCTTCGCTTTTTTTCAGCTTCTGTATTTTTAGCTGATTTACGACTGTTTTTATCTATCGGCAAAAGAATCATACCACCAAGTGAAAGTGCTGACAATACCACCGTTGTATTTTTTATAGGACATTTTGCAATAGCATTCCTTGTATCCGGATTAAATGAACCTTTTATATAATCAGGACGGCTAGTTACATAATTCATATAATCCATGACATTTTGTAAATAAAAAATAAGGGTCACACCTGTCCGCGATTCATCACATACAATAGAATATGATTCCTTATCAACATGCCTTTCTATTGTAAGCTCATCATTTTCAGAGATTTTATTTCCTATTATAAATGGGTAATAATATTCATATACGAACTTCTTTCCTTCGTATCTTCCAAAAATATATATTCCTGCCGACTCACTTACCCTTACAACAGCAATCCCACGTTTTAATGATTCATTTTTTAATATGTATCCCTCATCAATACATTGTCTGACAGCCGCCTTGATAAATCTTGACTCTTTCATTGAATCCATATCTGAAAATCCAATGGCACTTAAATATAAATTCATATATTCCTCATTCCTACAATGTATCAACAACAAACAATGTGAGTTTTTTTAACAAATCTATCTCTGTCTGTGGATTATACTCACTTCCATCTGCATGAGTGAGCATTTTTATTACCGGTCTGTCAGTTGAATCTTTATTCTGCCTTATTACTATTCCGACATCACCATCATTAAGAACAACCTTTATTCCAACAGGATACCATGCAATCGTCTCAAGAAACTTTGCTGCTATAGTAGAATCATACTTCTTACCTGCATTAACACGGATATACTCAATTGCCTGATAAACCTTAATCTTCTTATTACCAATTCCGCTTATAAGACTGTCATAATCATCACATATTGAAACAATCTTAACTTCTGATTTTAATTTGTCGCCCTTCTGTTTAAATGGAAATCCTTCTCCATCAACCTGTTCATGATGAAGAAGAATAATCTCCTTTGAAACATCTGAAATCCACTCTTCTTCCTGAATAGAGCTATATCCATAAATAGTATGTTTCTTATATTCCGGAACGTCTGATGCTCTCATCTGTGAAACACTGATATCAATATACGGAACCTGTATATACTTCAATCCTATATCATGAAGTATCGCACCCATGGAAACATTACGCACCTGACGCTCATTCATCTTTAATCTTAATGCCAGAATCGTAGAAAGCACACATACATTAATACAATGTGAATACATATCTGTACTAATATTTCTTATATCTGTTACTGACTCAAGTACCTCAGGTTCAGATAATACACTGTCAATAATCTTGTTAGCCTGCTCACCGATTCTTTTTAATTCATCATTATGTTTATAAATATGACGCTCAAGTATACTCTCAACAACCTTTTTTGAATTTTGAAGGGTTGCTTCAACGTCAAATTTTACATCATCTTTTATGTATACGGATGGAATATTATACTTACGCAGTTTATCAATATACTCTCCACGCAGTACCGTGTCAGACTGTATTAAAACCTGATCTTTGGCAGACATTATCGGAACAGCAAGTACTTCGCTCCCATTTAAATCATCAATCTTAACCAACCTCATAGAACTGTTCTGCCCTCCATTTATCTAAAACTGTTCAAAACAAATTCACCTCTGCTTATGTGTATAATTTATCATATTTTAGCTATTTTTACAACCTTTACAGATGTAATATACTTACTAATCCACTATGCTTACGCCAGTCAGATACATCCGCACAAGTTCATTCATTTTTACACTCCTATAACATAAAAATACTGTGGGCAAAATGTATTGCTCACAGTATTTACCAATTACAAAATATATCATATATTAAAATGCATTTCAATAAATTGTCTACTTTGTTTATTTAATATTAATATTTATACATATATATTAATGTGGTGTCCATTATTCGCCAAGCTTAGATTTACCACCCATATATGGTCTTAAAACTTCAGGAATTCTTACGCTTCCATCTGCCTGAAGGTTATTTTCAAGAAATGCGATAAGCATTCTTGGTGGTGCAACAACCGTGTTATTAAGAGTATGTGCAAAATACTTATTCTTGTTTTCATCCTGAACTCTGATTTTAAGTCTTCTTGCCTGTGCATCGCCAAGGTTAGAACATGAACCTACTTCAAAATATTTCTTCTGTCTTGGAGACCATGCTTCAACATCGATAGATTTAACTTTTAAATCTGCAAGATCGCCTGAGCAGCACTCAAGAGTTCTTACAGGAATATCAAGACTTCTGAATAAATCAACTGTATTCTTCCAAAGTTTATCAAACCACATCTTGCTGTCTTCCGGCTTACATACAACAATCATTTCCTGCTTTTCGAACTGATGAATTCTGTATACACCTCTCTCCTCAATACCATGAGCACCTTTTTCTTTTCTGAAACATGGTGAATAGCTTGTAAGAGTCTTAGGAAGTTCTGATTCTGGTGTAATTGTATCAATAAACTTACCAATCATTGAATGTTCACTTGTACCGATAAGATAAAGATCTTCACCTTCAATCTTGTACATCATGGCATCCATCTCATCAAAACTCATAACGCCTGTAACAACATTACTTCTTATCATAAATGGAGGTACACAGTATGTGAAGCCTCTGTCAATCATGAAATCTCTTGCATAAGAAATTACTGCTGAATGAAGTCTTGCAATGTCACCCATAAGGTAATAGAATCCATTACCTGCCACCTTGCCTGCTGAATCAAGGTCTATACCATTAAATTTGGCCATGATTTCTGTGTGATATGGTACTTCAAAATCAGGAACTACAGGTTCACCGAATTTTTCAATTTCAACATTTTCGCTATCATCCTTACCAATTGGAACACTAGGATCAATTATGTTAGGAATCGTCATCATAATCTCAGTTACTTTTGCATTAAGTTCACTTTCCTGTGCTTCAAGTTCCTTTAATCTGTCAGCATCTGCATTAACCTGAGCCTTAACAGCTTCTGCTTCTTCTTTCTTTCCCTGTCCCATTAAAGCACCAATCTGCTTAGAAAGCTTATTTCTGTTTGCACGAAGTTCATCAGCTTCTGTCTTAACTGCTCTTGCCTTTGCATCAAGTTCAATAACTTCATCAACTAACGGAAGCTTTCTATCCTGAAATTTATTTTTAATATTCTGTTTAACAATGTCAGGATTCTCTCTGACAAATTTCAAATCTAACATTTTTCCTCATTTCTGCACTGTCTTCTTAATATTTATAATCTAAAATAATACATCACGTGAAACATACGCTTATCTTCATTTGTGAAACAGTGCTATCCACAAACTAATTTATATCCTTTGATATTATGCACCATTTTACTTATTTTTTCCACTATTTTCAAGCATTTCATTAACCTTTTTGCCAAGTATGGCATCGCCGGTTCTTCCTGCAACTGCTTCATCAAGAGCTTTTTGTTCCTCTTCGCCAAGTTCAATATAAGACTGACCATCAACAATCTCTTTAACATAAGCAAAGCAACCATTATTACTATGCATAACATTTACAAGATATCCGTTATTCAGCTTATCAAGCATACATAATGCAAAACTGAGTTTTCCGCCCATTTCATGGAATGCATCATACTTAACAACGCCAATTTTCTGGAATGTATATTCCAATTTTTCATATATATCTTTTATATTATTTTCATTCTCAATAGATAGTTTTTTAATCTGATTAACATCTTCAAGATTACCCTTTATAAGTTCTTCTATAGATGTTCCATCACTTCCACCCATGAATTCCTTGTATTTCTTTTTCATTGATGAAGTTTTGCATATAGATATAATCGCTATGATTAGCGAAATCAACGTTACTGCCGCCATTCCCGTAAATACATATGCAGCATCTACAGAAAACAAGCCATAAAAATCAATCATCTTATCCTCCTTGTTTTGCGAAGCAAACCTTATTCCTGTGTTTTTTTGAGCATCTCGTATATTCTTTCTAATTCTGCCTGAGAGTAATACTCAATTTCAATTTTACCCTTATTATTATTTTTGTTTTTTATTGCAACCTGACTGCCTAATATTTTGCTGAATTTATCTTCAAGGTCTCTGTAAATAAAATCATTTTCTGGTGCCTGTTTTACTGGTTTTTCAGGTTTATCAAGATCACGCATAAGTTTTTCTACTTCACGCACACTAAGCTTTTCGTCAAAAATCTTTTGTGCAATCATATATTGCTTATCACCATCTTCAATTCCAATAATAGTTCTCGCATGGCCATTACTTAATTTTCCTTCCATAACCATTTCCTGAACTCTAGAATCAAGCTTTAATAATCTCAACGAATTAGTAATTGCTGCTCTTGATTTAGATACCTTTTCAGCAACTTCATCCTGCTTTAAACGATAATCCTTTATAAGTCTCTGATATGCCTGTGCCTCTTCAATTGGATTCAAATCTTCTCTCTGAATATTTTCAATAAGAGCAATTTCCATTACTTCCTGGTCAGAATAATCTTTTATAATAACCGGCACTTCTTTGACTCCTGCCAGTTTTGCTGCTCTCCATCTTCTCTCACCGGCAATTATCTCATAATAATTATCCTTTTTCTGCACAAGTAATGGCTGTAATACACCATACTGTTTAATTGATTCAGATAATTCAATAAGGGCATCTTCATCAAACATTTTTCTTGGCTGTTCTCTGTTTGGCTCAACTTGAGATAATCTTACCTTTGTCTCTGCCGGCTCTTTAACCACAACTTCTTTAACTATTACTTTTTCATTTGTTTCTGCTGGCTCTTCCGGAATTAAAGCATTAATTCCACGTCCCAATCCTTTACCAAGTCCTTTTGATGAACTTTTACTGGATGAGGTTTTTTTGCTAACTGCCATTTATATATTTCCTCCAACTCATTTAATAATTTTGTTATATCACTTTCAATTTAATAAGACATAGGTAATCATCTACTCATAACTTCATCTGCAAGCATCCTATAACTCTCAGCTCCTGATGATTTTGTATCATACTTATTAATCGGCAATCCATGACTTGGTGCTTCTGCAAGTCTGATATTTCTAGGTATGATTGTCTTATAAATATTCTGTTTTAAATTATCTTTAACATTCTCTACAACCTGAAGTGACAAATTTGTTCTCGAATCATACATTGTAAATACAACACCTTCAAGTTCAAGAAGTGGATTCAATTTTTTCTTTACAAGATTAATTGTATGTATAAGCTGAGTCAAACCTTCCAACGCATAATATTCACATTGAATTGGAACTAATACAGTATCAGCTGCTGTCATCGCATTTACAGTAAGCATACTTAGTGATGGGGGACAATCCAATATAACATAATCATAATTATTTCTTACTGTATTAATTGCATTTTTTAAAATATATTCTCGATTTTCAATATCAATCAAATCAATCTCTGCCCCGGCAAGATTTACATTAGATGGAATGATATCAAGATTTTCAAATATATCTTTACATATTGCATCAGATATATCAATTTCTTGCAACATAACTTCATATATTGTATTATCTACATTGTCTTTTGCTATCCCCAATCCACTTGTCGTATTTCCCTGCGGATCTATATCTATAACTAGAACTCTTTGACCTTTTTCAGCAAGACATGCTGAAAGGTTAATTGCTGTCGTAGTTTTGCCTACGCCACCCTTCTGATTTGCTATTGCTATTATTCTCCCCATAACTCCTCGATTTCCATATATGTTCGCGTTCTTGCATTTACTTGCATATATTTATTCAGCTGCCACAACCAATAATGTTTCACGTGAAACATATATATAACTTATAAATATCACATAAGATGTTTCACGTGAAACATCTAAATAATATATATCACATTAGCATTTTCATTAAATAAATATAACTCAATACCATTAATAATTATAACACACAATATTTATTTTTTGTTGTATATTATATAATTTTTTCTTTATTTTTTTTGATACATTAGACAGTCATCAATTTTTTATAAACATAAGTTTTATATAATAGCACACATATATAGTAACAAACATAAAAAAAAGATGAGACTTGACCTACAAATCTCATCCATATACATATCAATTATATATAATTAATTACTTAATCTCAACTATTCCATTTTTAATTGCAAAAACTGCAGCCTGTGTTCTATCTGATACATCAATTTTCTTAAATATATTTGATATATGATTTTTAACTGTTCTTTCGCTAATATTTAACATTGCTGCAATTTCTTTATTAAGAAGTCCCTGTGCAATAAGCTTTAATATCTCAAGTTCCCTCTTTGTAAGAGAATCTATCATAGATTTCTTAACATCTCTCCTTGCAAGGCTTGAATTAAGCATTACTGTAAGACTAGGTTCTACATAAATCTCATTTTTTTCAACGCTGTCAATAGCGTCCTTTAAAATAGAAAAATCTGAATTTTTTAAAACATAACCATTACATTTATAATCAAGAGCCTTTATTAAATAATCAACATCATCATAAAGTGTAACCATTATAACTTTTTTATTTATATTTTCCTGACGCATAATTTTTAATGTCTGTAATCCATCAAGATTTGGCATATTAATATCCATAATTATAATATCAGGATTTGTCTTGCTAACAACATCAAGACATTCATATCCATCTCCTGCCTCTCCAACAACATTATATGTCTTATCTAATTCAAGAAGACATTTTAAACCTTCCCTTACCATTTTATGATCATCTGCAATAACAATATTAACTGCCATAATACTTAACTCCATTTATATCTATTTTTCTTTGTACTCCAAAGGAATATCAATATAAAATTTAATTCCCTTATCATTATTTTTTGTTACTTTAACAGAACCATTAAAAATGTATAATCTGTCTCTTATCATTGATAACCCTTGTCCTTTAGTATTTTTACATACATTATTATAATCAAATCCACAGCCATTATCAGCCACAAAGAATTTAATGCTTTTTTTTGTTATCTTAATACTAATATAAATATTTGTTCCTCTTGAATGTTTAATAGAATTTGTACACAATTCAAAAATCATTCTTATTACATTAATAAGAAGAACCTTATCTATATCCGGACATTCATCGCCTTTATATTCATATTGAATTAACATATTTGTTTTTTTTTGAAGTAAATCAACCATCTTACAAAAACTATCTTTAAAATTAGAATTTTCCAATGGCAAAGGTCTTAGATTAAAAATTATATTTCTTAATTCACTAATACAGTTATTTAACATATCACTGTTATTTTTAATTTCAATTCTGGCACGTTCAATATCACTCTGCATAATATGCAGAATAAATTCATTTTTAAAAATTATTGCCGCCAAATCTTGAACTACAGTGTCATGTATATCCATCGCAATACGTCTTCTGTCTTTTTCCTGATTAGACAATTCATTCATACTTACTGTATGTGAATATACTTTTGAATTATTATTATATATATCTGATGCAATTACATCATTATTACAATCATCACATAATTTTTTTATACGTTCACATCTGAATGTCAATTCCGAAAGTTCATCTTGCAACAAACTTTTTTTTGAAAGAAGCTCTTGTCTTTGACTCTCAAGTTTTTGAATCTCATCCTCACGAAAACATGTATCATAATTTTTTGATTCAAATAATGATTCAGGTTCACTTTCCTTTTGTCTTATTTTTTTAAGATAATTGTCAATTGAATCTATATCAATATCCAAGCCTCTTATAGAATAATTTATTTCATTTATTTTATGATTAGTATTATCATATTCTTCAATTAAAAACTTACTAACTTCACTCATTAAATATTCCCCATGCTTGCCAAGGAGCAGCTCATAAAAAACACAACCGAACTGTATATTTATAATATACTATTTATATTGCAACAGTATCATATTACCTTGAAACATTTACAATATAATACATTATATTGAGTAAATTTTAAAGTATTTTTTTAATATTCGTTGCGAGTTTAGTACATATATACTATAATATTATTAATATTATGGTAAATGAAACATATGATTCTGTATAGAATGGAGAATGTAATATGAATAAATGGAAAAAAACAGGACTTGCCGTAACTGCATCTGCAGCTGTTATTTCAACGGCACATATCATTAATCAGATGATTTTTTCATCTTCTGTTGTTAAAAACCTTACCAATAAAGAAACACGCAGTACATATAAATGGAAATTCGGTAATATATCGTATACTATTTCAGGAGAGGGTTCTCCAATTTTGCTTATTCACGATTTAAAATCTTCCTGCTCATTATGCGAATGGGACAGAATAATAAAATCACTTGGCAGAAATCATACAGTATATGCCATCGACCTGCTTGGATGTGGTCATTCCGATAAACCGAATATAACATACACAACATATATGTATACACAGATGATTCAGGATTTTGTTATTAATGTCATTCATAAAAAAACGGATATTATTGCACAGGGTGATTCAGCCCCAATGGCAATAATGACAGTGTATTCTAATCCATACATTTTTAATAAACTGATTCTTGTAAGTCCACAGGATATAAAATCAGCATTAAAAACTCCGGATAAAATGTGTGAAATAAGAAGATATCTTCTCAACTCACCTGTTTTAGGCACTCTTATTTATAATATATGCATGAGTCGTCAAAAGCTTAATTCCGGATTTGTATTAAAATACTTCAATAACAAAAATTCAATATCACAGAATCTTATTGATACATACAGTGAAAATGCACATCTTGGCGGAAGTAATGCAAAATATCTTTTTACAAGTACAGAATGTCATTATACAACTGTTTCTATAAGCAAAGCTGTAAGTAAAATTGACAATAGCATTTACATTATTAATGGTTCATGTGACACAACTGCTATTGAATCTGCAAAATTGTATAAATCGCTTAATCCGGCTATAGAATCTGTTACAATTGAAAATGCAAAACATTACCCACAGATTGAACAGCCGTTAAAATTCATAAAAAATATTGATATTTTTCTTAGCTGAAACCAATTAAAAATCCGGATGTTTTTCTATCACCCGGATTTTTAATTTTTTATTTAATTGGTTCCTTTGAAGGCAGTCCTGATTTTCTTGGATATTTCTTAGGCGTAATTCTGTTTTTCTTTATAAATACAAATGAACGTCCAAAATCTGTACCGGGCAGACTAAATTTATAAACATGCTTAATTTCACCACCAAGCACACCGATTGCTTTTTTAGATGCCTCAAGTTCTTCATCTATTTCACCCGATTTATATGCAATAAAATATCCACCCGGCTCAACAAAAGGAAGTACATACTCGCTTAATGTTGCAAGATTTGCTACTGCTCTTGATACACCAATTCTGTATTTTTCACGATATAATGGATTTCTCGCTCCGTCCTCAGCTCTGCTGTGAATTGCATCAACTTTTTTTATTCCAAGCTGATTTATAACTTCATTTAAAAAATTAACCCGTTTATTTAAAGAATCAAGAAGACATACATCTGTTTCCGGAAATGCAATCTTTATAGGTACTCCGGGAAATCCCGCACCTGTTCCTACATCTATTACAGAAACATTCTTAAAATAGTTAATTTTATTTTTTATATCATTATCTGTTCCGGATAATTCACAAACAGCTTTAAAAACAGCCAGACTATCCACAAAATGCTTAACTAATACCTCATCATATTGTGTAATACCTGTAAGATTCATTACTTTATTCCATTCAACAAGAATTTCATAATATTTATCAAACTGATCACATTGATTATCCGTAAGTTCAACATTAATTTCTTTTAATATTTTTTGAAATTCACTTCTGTCCAAATGCTTTCTCCTTACATCTTTTTTCTTCTGAACTGTTCCATATAAACAAGAAGAACTGAAATATCTGCAGGTGATACTCCTGAAATTCTTGATGCCTGACCTATTGAACGTGGTTTCATCTTATTGAGCTTTTGCATTGCTTCTTTTCTTAATCCGGTAATTTCATTATAATCTATATCATCAGGAATAATCTTGCTTTCAAGTTTCTTGAAATGTTCAACCTGACGCAGCTGTCTTTCTATATATCCCTCATATTTAAGATTAATATTCACCTGTTCAGCAACATCCCATGCAAGCTCCGGTCTGTGTTTATCAATAGGTGCAAGAATCTCATAATTTAATTCTGGTCTTTTAACAAGCTCAGCAAGTGTAACACCTGTCTTTAATTCTGTACTTCCGTACTTTTCAAGTAAATCAAGGACTTCTTTACCTGTACCGATATTTACAGATTTTACTCTCTCGACTTCTTCAGCAATCTGCTTTTCTTTAAGTTCTACTTTAGCCATTCTCTCATCATTAATAAGACCAACTCTGTGACCATATTTTGAAAGTCTCAAATCTGCATTATCCTGTCTTAAAATCAGCCTGTATTCTGCTCTTGAAGTCATCATTCTATATGGTTCTGTTGATTCCTTTGTGACAAGATCGTCAATCAATACACCAATATAGGCCTCTGAGCGGTCAAGAATAAGAGGTTCTTCATTTTTTACATACATTGCAGCATTGATACCGGCAATTATTCCCTGTGCTGCAGCCTCTTCATAACCTGAACTTCCGTTAAACTGTCCACCCGCAAAAAGTCCTTTTATTTTCTTAAATTCAAGTGTTGACTTTAACTGTAATGCATCTATACAGTCGTATTCTATCGCATACGCGTTTCTTACTATTTTTACATTTTCTAATCCCGGTACAGTACGATACATCGCATACTGAACATCTTCAGGCATTGAACTTGACATTCCACCAAGATACATTTCGTTAGTGTAAAGTCCTTCAGGTTCTATAAATACCTGATGTCTTTCTTTATCCGCAAATCTTACAACCTTATCTTCAATTGAAGGACAATATCTTGGACCTGTTCCGTGAATAACTCCAGCATAGAGCGGAGAACGGTCAAGATTATCTCTTATAATCTTATGTGTCTCTTCATTTGTGTATGTAAGCCAGCATGAAACCTGGTCTTTTTGTACTGTTTCAGGGTCGGTTGTAAATGAAAATGGCACTACTCTTTCATCACCAAACTGCTCTGTCATCTTTGAAAAATCAATAGAACGCTTGTCAACTCTCGCCGGTGTACCTGTCTTAAATCTTCTGACTTCAATTCCATTATCAACAAGAGACTGTGTAAGATGATTTGCAGGAAGAAGTCCGTTTGGACCTGTTTCATAGCTCACATCACCAAAAATACACTTTGCCTTGAGATATACACCTGTACAAAGAACAACTGCTTTAGCAAAATAACTTGCACCCGATACTGTCTTTACACCTTTTATAATGCCATCTTCAACTATTATCTCTGAAACTTCAGCCTGACGCACTAAAAGATTATCAGTATTTTCCATTATTTTTCTCATTCTGTGACTGTAATCAGACTTGTCAGCCTGAGCACGAAGTGAGTGCACAGCAGGTCCTTTTGATTTATTAAGCATCTTTGACTGTATAAATGTAGCATCTATATTTTTGCCCATCTCACCACCAAGAGCATCTATCTCTCTTACAAGATGTCCTTTAGAGCTGCCTCCTATATTAGGATTACATGGCATCATGGCTATGCTTTCACAGCTAACGGTAAAACAAATTGTATTAAGTCCAAGTCTTGCACATGCAAGAGCAGCCTCACAGCCGGCATGTCCCGCACCTACAACAACTACATCATAAGTTTCGCACAAATTTTTCACAGCAGTCTCCTTAAATAATCTTTATTTTCCCATACAGAATTTACTGAAAATACGGTCTGCAAGGTCATCTTCAACCTCTTCGCCTATAATCATTCCAAGTTTTTCGTACGCCGTCATCAAATCAATTGTAAGAAAATCCTCGCTCATTCCCTGATTTATTCCATCTTTTACCATATGAAGGCTGTCAAGTGCCTCCTTTAAAAGCGTTTTATGACGCACATTTGTTATATATATTTCTTCATTAAATGATATTTCACCGTTAAAAAACATGTCTTTTATCGCATGTTCAAGCTTATCAAGCCCTGTCTCATTCTTTGCCGAAATTGAAACCATGCTGAATTTATTAAGATTCTTCAAATCCTCAGGTTTTACAACTTGTTCCATATCTGACTTGTTTAAAAGAACAATAACATTTTTGTTCTGAATAAGTGAAATAATATCATCATCATTTTTATCCAAAGGTCTTGAACTGTCAACAACAAATATTACTAAATCTGCATCCTGTGCATATTTTTTTGCTTTCTCAACACCGATGCTCTCAACATAATCATCTGTCTTTCTTATTCCGGCTGTATCTACAAGATTAAGAGTAACTCCACCGAGATTTACCTGTTCCTCAAGTACATCTCTTGTTGTTCCCTCTATATCAGTTACTATCGCACGCTCCTCTTTTGCCAGAGCATTAAGCAGGCTGGATTTACCCGCATTAGTTTTCCCCAAAATAACAGTTCGTATTCCATCCCGCATTATACGACCGTTATCAGAAGTTTTCAACAATTTATACACATTATCCACACAGTTATCCACATCTTTTTCTATGTTATTAACATAGTTATCCAACGAAATATGTTCAGGGTCATCAAGTGCAGCCTCTATATATGCTACATGATTAAGGATAACTTCCCTTATTTCCTTTATTTTTGCAGATAATTTTCCATCAAGCTGGCTTACAGATGACTTCAATGCGTATTCATTTTTTGAATTAATAACATCTATTACCGCCTCTGCCTGCGATAAATCAATTCTTCCGTTAAGAAATGCTCTCTTAGTGAACTCGCCGGGTTCAGCCGGTTTTGCACCTGCTTTAATCGCCGCTTCAAGAACTTTTCTTGTTACAAGAATTCCTCCATGACAGTCAATTTCCACAACATCCTCTCTTGTATATGTGTTAGGTGCACGCATAACTATTACAAGCACCTCATCTATAATATTACCGTCTTCATCAACAATATTTCCATAATGAACAGTATGGCTGCTGGCTTCAGACAGTTTTTTTCCGTTTTTAGATACAAATATTTTATCTGCCGTCTCAATGGCATCTTTTCCGCTCATTCTTACAATACTTATTCCACCACTGCTCATTGTACTTGTTGAAATTGCGGCTATTGTATGTTCCATACCTAATACCTCTGATTAATATTAAAATTGTCATACAGATTGTGGCTTTTACAGCCACAAACCGCATGACTTTAAAAAATACACTGAATTAAAACAGATACAAATTAATATCTTGAATTTTTTTCTTTGTCAAGATATACAACTACATGTCTGAATGGTTCTTCACCTTCACTTCTTGTAGATACAAACTTATCATTTTGAAGTGTTGAATGAATAATTCTTCTCTCATATGGATTCATCGGCTCAAGTGAAACAGGCTTTCTGCTTCTCTTTACCTTATAAGCAATATTCTTTGCAAGTGATTCAAGAGTTTCTTTTCTTCTGTTTCTGTAATCTTCAGTATCAACTTTAATTCTTACATATTTGTCTTTTCCCTTATTTACAACAAGGCTTGTAAGATACTGGATAGAATCAAGAGTCTGTCCTCTCTTACCTATAAGAACACCCATGTTAGGACCAGAAAGTTCAACATTTACACAATCAGGATCATCAAATTTAACATCAATCTTAACTTCAAGATTCATTGCCTTAAACATATCACCTAAAAATGTTGTAATTCTGCGTTCAACTTCTTCATTAGGCATAACTGTTGTATATTTTGATGTTTTCTTAGGCTGCTCATGTGAGTCATCCTTAATCTCATTATTATCAACTGATTTTACAGGCTCAGCTTTAACAGGCTCATATGAAACAGATGAATCTGCTACTTTCTGTGTTTCTGTTTCTTTTGCCTTGACATTTGCCTCAACCGGCTTGTCTTCTTTCTTTCTTACTTTAATTACAGCAAGTTTTCTTCCCATTCCCAGAAAACCGGCACTGCCTTTTTCAATAACTTCATATTCTACTTTATCGCTTGTTGTTTCTAATTTTATTAAAGCATTAGTGAGTGCTTCATCAACATTTTTACCTGAAACTTCAATATAATCCATAGTAAACCGCACCTCCGTTAATTCTTCTTAGAGTTTTTCTCATTATACTTTGCTACCATTCCGGCCTTTTCAGCAAGGCTGCCAGGTTTAGCTGATTTATAATAATTAGTTGCCTCAAGAATTTCTTTTACTTTTTTATCATTTTGTTCTTTCTTCTGCTGAAGCTTATCGATTCTTTCCTGACTTTTTGTCTCTGAATCAATCTTCTTAGTGCTTGTTGTAGCATTCTTAGCTATTTTTTCAGGAGGTAATCCCTTTTTGGCACGTTTTTTGTTACGCTGCTCTACATTTCTTCTTACAATCTCATCAACACCGAGTTTATCATAGTAACGATTGATGCAAATCTGGATGATTGTCTGGATTACAGCCGTTGCAATCCAGTAAAGACCAAGACCTGCAGGTACTGAGAATGCGATAAATGCAGACATAATCGGCATGAAAATATTCATCATCTTCATTGATGCAGCTGCCGGATTATCAGAATCATCCTGATTTGACTTGCCCTGACTTACTCTTACACTGATATACTGTGTAACACCTGATAAAATAGGTATAAGTATAGCAATATTTAATGCTAATGTAGGTACCTGTGAAACATTGATTCCGAGGAAAGTATTCATCTCAGTAATCTTTGCCTGATTATCAGCAATTACAGATGCATAAGATGTGAAATGCTCTTTAAGCAAGTTCCACTGTTCTGTTGTAAATGAGTTCATCGCAACTACAGCATCATTAACATTTGACCAGTCAACTTTTGCAAGTGTACCTGTATTAAATGTATTACTCATAAAATCAGAATAATCAGCCGCACTCATAATACCATTGCCGCCATCACCAAGAATATTAATAAATAATGCCTTGAGTGATGTTACATACATAGGAATTCTCTGGAATACCCTGTATAAAGCAAGAAGAATAGGAAACTGGATAAGCATCTGGACACATCCACCCATCTGTGAAGTTCCATACTTTGCATATACAGCTTTAGTTTCCTCCTGCATTTTAAGCATTGCATTCTGGTCACCTTTTTTATCCTTATACTTGTTCTGAATTGCTCTTACTTCAGGTCCGATAATAGAATTTAGCTTCATCATCTTAGACTGCTTTGCAGTAAGTGGAAGCATTAACAATTTTACTAATAAAGTAAATAAAATAATTGCTATCGCAATATTTCCCAATCCGATTGCATTGATTCCAACGAAAAGAACGTCAAGAACTTTTCCAAGTAAAGATGCTATCGGCTCGATGATTGCATTATACATGTGTTTCCTCCAAACAATAATCCATATGTCAAAGGCTATTTAGTTATCTTTTTTACATTCACTGCCCCTTTTACCGGAACAGGATCATATCCTCCCTTAACAAACGGATTACATCTTAATATTCTTTTTAATGCCATAAATCCACCCTTAAATGCACCATATTCAGTAACTGCCTCTTTTGCATACTCTGAACATGTCGGGTAATAATTACAGTAGCTTCTTCCTTTATAAGGAGATATAGCATGTTGATAAAACCATATCAGCTTTAATAATAACTTTTTAATCATTATTTTCCTCTTTTGGGTCTGTAATTATATCAAGATGCTTCATAAGATGAAGCATTGCACTTTCAGTTTCTTTATAACCTTTTTCTTTCAGACCCGCTCTTGCCACAACGACAATATCAAGACCACGCTTTACATTATCATTATTAAGACGAAATGCTTCACGTATAAGTCTCGCAAGTCTGTGCCGGACGATACTATTCCCGACCTTTTTACTCACAGATACTCCAAGTCTTAATGTATCCGTTCCATTCTCTAAAATATACATAACAAGATACTTATTCGCATACGAAATCTTCTTATTATATACTTTTTTAAAATCACTGTTTTTCTTCAATGTTTCAAAATTACTATACTTCATATCAATACTCATGCCTCTCGATAATTATCAAATATGGGACATTCACCAGATTCTCATATAGACAAATAATCCGGCTTTATGCCCTGCGTAAAAAAAGACAGACGAACGCCCATAAAATATTGGCACCCGTCTGTCGAAAAATTAAAATTAATTAAGCTGAAAGTCTTTTTCTACCCTTAGCTCTTCTTGCTGCTAAAACTTTTCTTCCGCCTGGAGTACTCATTCTTGCTCTGAAACCATGAACCTTAGATCTCTGTCTTGTCTTTGGCTGAAATGTCATCTTCATTGTAAACGCACCTCCTTCTTATACCACAATAATATGGGTTATATTATAATCCTGTTTTATGTGGCAGGAATATTATATCAAGTCTAATATTAAAACATCAGCATTTATTATATTAAGAAAATGGCACTAAGTCAAGCAAAAAAAATTATTTTGCAAAATAATTTTTTATTCACTTTAATTAACATTTAATACCACTATTTCAACAAGTTATCCACAAAATGTGTATAATTCGTGGATAACTGTTGATAATTATGCCTGTTTTCCACTTTTATACTCAAAAACCGCCTATTTTCGACATGTATTGTGTGGAAAATCAATCCACATTTCTTATCTTTAAAAATGTTTCTTCCTATTATAATGTCAGTTTTACGTCATACACAACATATAGTTTCTTCCACATCAATTCACATTAATTATCCCTGATTGTGATTTTAATTTTACACACTCAGTCATATCTTTGATACCTTGATTAAAACCTCGTTTTGGTATATTATATATTAGAATAACTTTACATTTTAATAAACCGAAAGGTGTACTATATAATTATGGAAGAATTAAAACAAAAGTGGGATCTTATAATACAGACCCTCAAAGAAGATTACGACATTACAGATATGTCTTTCAGAACGTGGATAAAGCCTATTCAAGTATATTCAGTTGTAGGCGACAAAATTACTCTTTTAATTCCTGAAAATAATAACGATAGTGACGGCAAGGGATTAAGCTACAATATGCGTGTTGGCTATATAGAAAGAAAGTATCTTGCAGCCATCACTCTTACAATCGCTGAAATTATGGGCAGGGAATATGATGTAACACTCATGTCTTCTATTGATAAGGAAAAGATTGATAAGAAGCAGAAGCAAAAAGATACTTCCGCATCCAAAAATAATAATATACAGAATCTTAATCCTAATTATACATTTGAAACTTTTGTCATCGGTAATAATAATAATCTTGCACATGCCGCATCTTTAGCTGTTGCCGAGACTCCCGGTGAAGTTTACAACCCGCTTTTTATCTATGGTGGTGTTGGACTTGGAAAGACTCACCTTATGCAGGCTATTGCACATTTTATTATCAAGACTAAGCCTGAACTTAAAGTTTTATATGTAACATCAGAGACATTTACCAATGAGCTGATTGATTCCGTAAAGAACCAGAAGAACTCTGAATTCCGTGAAAAGTACAGAAACATTGACGTTCTTCTTATCGATGATATCCAGTTTATTATAGGTAAGGAATCTACTCAGGAAGAATTCTTCCATACTTTTAATGCACTTTATCAGGACAGAAAGCAGATTGTAATATCTTCTGATCGTCCTCCTAAAGAAATGGAGACACTCAGTGAACGTCTGCGTACTCGTTTTGAGATGGGGCTGCCTGTAGATATACAGATACCTACATATGAAACCAAGATGGCGATTCTTAATAAGAAAGCCGAACTTGGCGGATATGATATTCCTTATGAAGTAAAGGATTATGTTGCAACTCATATCAAATCAAGTATCAGGGAACTTGAAGGAGCTTTAACAAAACTTTCAGCTTTTGCAAAGCTCTCATCTAATCCTATAACTGTAGAATTTGCTGAAGAAGCATTAAAGGATTTAATTTCTCCTGATTCAAGAAGAGAAATTACACCTGAGCTTATTATCGATATAGTAGCGGAACACTTCAATATTAAATCAGAAGATATTCTCTCACAGAAGCGTTCTGCCGATATTGTATATCCAAGACAGATTGCAATGTATCTCTGCCGTCAGATGACTACTAATACAGTACAGTCTCTCGGAAAAGCATTCGGCAACCGTGACCATACAACTATTCTTCACGGTGCTGACAAGATTAACAAGATGGTTATAAGTGACGAAAATACAAAATCAACAATTGACATTCTTATAAAGAAGATTAATCCTTCTTAATGTCTTATAACTTATTCACATTATCCACTGAATAAGTTGTTGATATCGTGTTATACGTTGTTTAAAGCCGTGGATAACCGTTTATTTTTATTTTTTTATTTTTTTGTCAAAAAAGTTATCCATACGCATTTCACACCAGAATCAAGCGGATTCAACAGGGTTATGCCAACGCTTTAACCCAGTAATTTCAAGGCTTACAACCACTTATTAACTTATTAACAGCCCCTACTACTACGACGACTGATTAATATTTATATATATATGCCATTCGATTTTGTTGACATATCATGAAAGGAGTTTTACACATTATGAAATTAATCTTTACAAAGAGCAGCTTAAACAAAGCAGTCGGTATTGTTATGAAAGCAGTTCCAACAAGAACTACAATGTCTATATTGGAATGTATCCTTATCGATGCTTCGACAAATGAAATCAAATTTACAGCCAACGATATGGAACTCGGTATTGAAACTATCGTAGAAGGTGAAATTATTGAGAAAGGTAAAGTTGCAATAGATGCTAAGATTTTTTCTGAAATCGTAAGAAAGCTTCCGGACAATGATATCACTATAGAGACGGATGATAATTATACTTCAACAATTACATGTGAAAAGAGTAAATTCAACATTGCCGGAAAATCAGGAGACGATTTTTCATATCTTCCTGTAATTATCAAAGAAAAGAGTATAAGCCTTTCTCAGTTCACATTAAAAGAAACTATCAATCAGACAATTTTCTGTACATCACCTAATGATAATAATAAGATGATGACAGGTGAATTATTTGAAGTAAAAGATAATGTACTCAAGGTTGTAGGTCTTGACGGACATAGAATTGCAATAAGAAATATTAATTTATCAGGCAATGCAGATGATGTTAAAGTTGTTGTACCGGGTAAGACACTTAATGAAATAAGCAAAATCCTTTCATCAGATGCAGAGTCGGTTGTAAATATTTATTTTACTAATAATCATATTCTTTTTGAATTTGATAATACAATGGTTGTATCACGACTTATTGAAGGGGAATACTTTAAGATAAACCAGATGCTTTCAAGTGATTATGAAACAAAAGTTGTAATTAACAAGAAAGAATTTCTTGATTCTATTGACAGAGCTAACCTTCTTATCCGTGAAGGAGATAAGAAACCTATAATTATTAATATCACAGATGGTTCACTTGAAGTAAAGGTACAGTCTGCAATTGGTTCACTCAATGAAGATATTGACATCAACAAAGAGGGTAAGGATATCATGATTGGATTTAATCCAAAGTTTTTAATTGATGCTTTAAGAGTAATTGATGATGAGACAGTGGACATTTACCTTGTAAATCCAAAGGCACCATGTTTTATACGTGACAAAGAGGAAAATTATATTTATCTTATTCTTCCTGTTAATTTTTCAGCCTAAATAAATGTTTTTATTAGTTAACTATTTATAAAAAAGTATATAAAGATTGGAGAAAAAATGCAGGTAATAAAATTGCGTGATGATTTTATAAAACTTGGTCAGGCAATTAAGGCAGCCGGACTCGTTGAGTCCGGTGTTGAGGCCAAGATTGTAATTCAGGACGGAGAAGTTAAAGTAAATGGTGCTGTCGAAACACAGCGAGGAAAAAAGCTTACCGGCGGAGAGATTATTTCTTACAATGGTGAGGAAATAAAGATAGAACGATAGTGTGGTGTAAAAGTGATAGTTGAATCCCTGAAGTTACAAAATTACAGAAATTATGAATATCTTAATATGAATTTTGATGAAAAAATAAATATTATATATGGCGATAATGCACAGGGAAAGACTAATATACTTGAGTCAATGTATGTATGTGCGACTTCAAAATCACATCGTGGCAGCAAAGACCGCGAAATTATAAGATTTGATAATGATGAGTCACATATTAAAGTAAATGTCAAAAAAAACGACATGAATTACCGCATAGACATGCACCTGAAAAAAAATAAACCTAAAGGAATCGCTGTCAACGGAATTCCGATAAAAAGAGCGGTTGAACTTTTTGGTATACTTAATATAGTTTTTTTCTCTCCGGAAGACCTTAATATTATAAAAAATGGTCCATCGGAAAGAAGAAGATTTATTGATATGGAATTAAGCCAGCTTGATAAAATATATCTTGACTGTCTTATAAATTATAACAAAGTCGTTAATCAGAGAAACAGTCTGCTCAAAGAATATGCATTTTCGGGAAGGGAAGATATAATATCATCCCTTGATATATGGGATATGCAGCTTGTAAAGTATGGTAATGATGTCATAAAAAGCAGGGAAAAGTTTGTAAAAGAGATAAATGATCTTGTAAAATCAATTCATACAAAACTTTCCGGAGACAGGGAGCAGCTTGAAATAATCTACGAACCATGTGTAAAAGAACAAGATTTTGAATCTGAACTTGTAAGGGTTCGAGACAGGGATTTGAAGTTTAAATGTACCAATATTGGACCACATAAAGATGATATGTGTTTTTTGATTAATGGAATGGATGTAAGAAAATATGGTTCGCAGGGGCAGCAAAGAACAGCAGCACTGTCTTTAAAGCTTGCGGAAATTGAGCTCGTTAAGCAGATAATCCATGATACGCCGGTACTGTTTTTAGATGATGTTTTATCAGAACTTGACAGCAGGAGACAGAATTTTCTACTGGACAGTATAGGTAATATTCAGACTATGATAACATGCACAGGCCTTGATGAATTCATAAATAACAGATTTTCAATTAATAAAATTTTTAAAGTCGTAAATGGAACAGTAAGTTCTATGGAACACAGATAAAAAGGAGGATTTAAAAGTGTCAGAACAACAGCAGTATGGTGGTGACCAGATTCAGGTTCTTGAAGGACTTGAAGCAGTAAGAAAAAGACCCGGTATGTATATCGGTTCTACATCTGCAAGAGGACTTCATCATCTTGTATATGAGATTGTAGATAATGCAGTTGATGAAGCACTCGCAGGATACTGCAATACAATACAGGTAATAATCAATAAAGATAATTCAATAACAGTAGTAGATAATGGTCGAGGTGTTCCGGTAGATATCAATCATAAGACAGGAAAACCGGCTATTGAAGTTGTGTATACAATCCTTCATGCAGGCGGTAAGTTTGGCGGCGGAGGATACAAAGTATCCGGCGGACTTCACGGCGTAGGTGCATCCGTAGTTAACGCACTTTCTGAATGGATGGAAGTTTATGTAAAAAGAGGCGGTCATATATACAATCAGAGATATGAGAGAGGTAAAGTATGTTATCCTCTCAAAGTTGTAGGTGACTGTGATGAAAATGATACAGGAACAAAAGTAACATTTTTACCTGATAAAGAAATATTCCAGGAAACACAGGTGTTTGAATTTGATATTTTAAAACACCGTTTAAGAGAGATGGCATTTCTTACAAAAGGTATCAAGATAATTTTAAAAGACGAGCGTGAGGGAATAGAGCAGGAAAGAACATTCCATTATGAAGGCGGTCTTAAAGAATTCGTTGAATATCTTAACAAGAGTAAAGTGCCTCTTTATGACAACATTATTTATTGTGAAGGTGTCAAAGACAATGTACAGGTAGAAGTGGCTTTCCAGCATAACGATGGATACAATGAAGTTATAGATTCATTTGTAAATAATATCAAGACTCCTGAAGGTGGTACTCATCTTACAGGTTTCAGAAATGCACTTACAAAGACATTCAATGATTATGCAAGAAAAAATAAAATAATAAAAGACAGTGAACCTGCACTTACAGGCGATGATATACGAGAAGGACTTACAGGTATAGTAAGTGTAAAGATTGAAGACCCTCAGTTTGAAGGACAGACAAAGCAGAAGCTTGGAAATACTGTGGCAAGAGGTGCCGTTGACAGCATTGTAAGTGAGCAGCTTACATATTTCCTTGAGCAGAATCCTTCTGTTGCCAAGTCAATCTGTGAAAAATCAGTTCTTGCACAGCGTGCAAGGGAGGCAGCAAGAAAAGCAAGAGATTTGACAAGAAGGAAGACTGCACTTGAAAGTACATCACTTCCGGGTAAACTTGCAGACTGTTCAGATAAAGACCCTAAAAATTGTGAAATTTTCATCGTTGAGGGTGATTCAGCCGGAGGTTCCGCAAAGACAGCAAGAAGCCGTGCAACACAGGCGATTCTTCCTCTTAGAGGCAAGATTCTCAATGTAGAAAAAGCACGTCTTGACAGAATTCTTGGAAATGAAGAAATAAAGGCGATGATTACGGCTTTTGGAACGGGTATACATGAAGATTTTGATATAAGCAAATTAAGATACCACAAAATTATAATTATGACGGATGCCGATGTAGATGGAGCACATATTGCAACACTCCTTCTTACATTTTTCTACAGATTCATGCCTGAGCTTATTAAACAGGGACATGTTTATCTTGCCATGCCGCCACTTTATAAAATCGAAAAAAATAAAAAAGTATGGTATGCATACAGTGATGATGAACTTAATCAGATAATGCTTGAAATTGGACGTGACCAGAATAACAAAGTACAGCGTTACAAAGGTCTCGGTGAGATGGATGCAGAACAGCTCTGGGATACAACAATGGACCCAGAGAAGAGAATTCTCAAGCGTGTAAATATGGATGAAGACCTTGAGTCAGAAGTTGATGTTACATTTTCAACACTTATGGGTGACAAGGTTGAACCAAGAAGAGAGTTTATTGAAGCAAATGCAAAGTACGTTAAAAATCTTGATATATAAAATGTATTTGCAGCATGGAGGTAGATAATGGATGAACATATCTTTGATAAAATACATGAAGTAGATATGCAAAAAACCATGGAGAGTTATTATATTGACTATGCCATGAGTGTTATTGCATCAAGAGCACTTCCTGATGTAAGAGACGGACTGAAACCGGTTCAGCGTCGTATCTTATATTCAATGATAGAGTTAAATAACGGACCTGACAAACCGCACAGAAAATGTGCCCGTATTGTCGGTGATACAATGGGTAAATATCACCCACATGGTGACTCTTCAATTTATGAGGCATTGGTAAAACTCGCACAGGATTTCAATACACGTTATCCTTTGGTAGACGGACATGGAAACTTTGGTTCTGTTGATGGAGACGGAGCTGCAGCCATGAGATATACAGAGGCGAGACTCAGCAAAATCTCAATGGAGATGACTGCTGACATCAACAAAAATACAGTGGATTTTGTACCAAACTTTGATGAGACAGAAAAAGAACCTACAGTTCTTCCGTCAAGATATCCTAATCTTTTAGTAAATGGTACATCAGGTATTGCCGTTGGTATGGCAACTAACATACCCCCTCACAATCTTCGTGAGGTAATTGCGGCAGTTGTAAAAATTATTGATAACAAAATCGAAAAAGATGCAGATACAACTATAGAGGAAATTCTTGAGATAATTAAAGGACCTGATTTTCCTACAGGTGGTACAATTATCGGAAAAATGGGAATTGAAGAGGCTTACAGAACCGGACGTGCAAAGATTAAAGTGCGTGCTGTTACTGATATTGAGCCTATGCAGAACGGCAAAAACAGAATTGTTGTAACTGAACTTCCGTATATGGTAAACAAAGCAAGACTTATTGAAAAAATAGCAGAGCTTGCAAGAGATAAAAAGATAGACGGAATAACAGATTTACGTGATGAGTCAGACCGTCAGGGTATGAGAATCTGTATTGAACTCAGGAGAGACGTAAATCCTAATATTATTTTAAATCAGCTCTACAAGCATACACAGCTTCAGGATACATTTGGCGTAATAATGCTTGCACTTGTGGATAACCAGCCAAAAATTTTAAATATTCTGGATATGTTAAAATATTATCTTCTTCATCAGGAAGATGTAGTAACCAGAAGAACAAAATATGATTTAAACAAGGCTGAAGAGAGAGCCCACATTTTAGAGGGCTTGATGGTTGCACTTGATAATATTGACAGAGTAATCTCAATTATCAGAGGTTCCCAGAATGTGCAGATTGCAAAGGAAAGCCTCATGGCAGAGTTTGCACTTTCAGATGCACAGTCACAGGCAATTGTGGACATGCGTCTCCGTGCTCTTACAGGTCTGGAAAGAGAAAAACTTGAAGCAGAATTAAAAGATCTTCTTGCAAAAATAGCAGAATACAAAGAGATTCTTGCAGATAAGAAAAAGCTTCTTGGAGTAATCAAACAGGAAATTTCTCTTATTGCGGACAAATACGGTGATGACAGAAGAACATCAATCGGATTTGATGAATATGATTTGTCGATGGAAGATTTAATTCCTGATGAGCCTGTTGTAATTGCAAGAACAACACTTGGATATATTAAGAGAATGACTCCTGACAACTTCAAGAGCCAGAACAGAGGCGGTAAAGGAATTAAAGGAATGCAGACTCTTGATGAAGATTATATACAGGATTTGTTTATGACAACGTCACATCATATCCTTACATTCTTCACAAATACAGGCCGTGCATATAAGTTAAAAGCATATGAAATTCCAGAATCTGGCAGAACATCAAGAGGAACAGCCATAATCAACTTATTGCAGCTTCAGCCCGGCGAAAAAATTGCTGCTGTAATTCCTATAGATGTAAAGCAGATTGCCGATAAAGACAATATGTTTATGGCAACAAGAAAAGGTATCGTTAAAAAGACACCAATTAAAGAGTTTGCAAATATACGTAAAACAGGAATTCAGGCAATCGGTATGCGTGACGATGATGAGCTTATAGAAGTTAAGCTTACAGACAGCGACTGTGATATAATCCTTGTAACAAAGCTTGGCCAGTGCATCAGATTTAAAGAAACAGATGTAAGACCTACAGGCAGAAGTGCTATGGGTGTAATCGGTATGAATCTTCTTGACGAAGATGAAGTTGTAGGCATGCAGCTCGACAAACAGGGAGATTCACTTCTTATCGTATCAGAAAACGGTCTTGGAAAACGTACAGACATTAACGAATTTGTTGTACAGCACCGTGGCGGTAAGGGAGTTAAATGTTATAAAATTAACGAAAAAACAGGAAATGTTGTAGGTGTCAAAGCAGTTGATGACACAAGAGAAGTTATGCTTATAACAACAGATGGAATAATAATCCAGATTAAATGTGATGACATATCAAATCTCGGACGTATAACATCAGGTGTAAAACTTATCAATCTTGATGATGGTGTAAAAGTTGCAACAATAGCGAAAGTACGCAAAAAACCTGTAGATGAAAATGACAAGGATGCTGACGGATTTGAAGAAGAATCACAGGAAAAATCTGCCGTGGTATCAGAAGCAGACTCACAAGCGGAAGGTGAAAAAGAACCTGAAAGTGAGATAGATGCGTCTATAGATGAGCTTTTAGAAAGAGCTGAAAAAGATAAGAACGAATAAATTCAAGTTAAAAAGAAGCGGTGAGATTGCCGCTTCTTTTGTAATAAATTTTTTAAATGTATACAGGAGGTGTTTTAATTGTCACATTTAACAATAAATTTCAAATCAAAATCACTTAACATGCCTGTTATGCTCGATGTTTTGATGCCGCAGGGACACGGTGGATATAAGACATTATATCTTTTACATGGAGCGGGCGGAGACCATGCATGCTGGACGCTAAAAACACGTATTGCCGATTATGTTGAAGGTAAAAATATTGCGGTTGTCATGCCATCAGGAAATAACAGATTTTATGTTAATAATGTAAACGGAAAAGATTATTTTTCATTTATTGCAGACGAACTTATAGAAAACTGTGAGACATGGTTTAATATAAGCAGAAATTCTGACGACAGGTATATAGCGGGAATGTCAATGGGGGGATACGGTGCATTTTATGCGGCACTTAAAAGACCAAAGCAGTATAATACGGCATTTTCGTATTCGGGACTTTTAAATCTTATCGAAAGATATGATAATCCGCAGGGAATAGACATGTATCCTGTTTTTGGTACGCGTGAGGAGCTTATTGACAATAATTTCGATTTATATTCTCTTTTCAACAAAAAAGGTACAGATGACAGTAAAATTGTGGATAACCCTACAAAATTTATTATTGCATGTGGATTACAGGATCCGAGACTTCATATGAGCAAAGATTTTTACAAAGAAGCGAAAGAGGCCGGACTGAATGTTTCAATGTATGAGCAGGATGGAGAACATGAGTGGGATTATTGGGATAAGTGTATCGAACAGACTATAAAATGTATTGCAGGGGAGGATTCAAAATGGCAGTAATAAATCTTAATTTATTTTCTATGATGCTTCGTTTTGGAACGGACGTAACTGTAGTTCTTCCGGATGAAATACAAAAAGACGAAAAACTTGCTTGTGTATGGCTTTATCACGGAGGAAGCGGAGACCACACAGACTGGCTTTATCATACCGACCTTGTGGATGAGGTTGAAAAACGCCATTTTGCCGCGGTTCTTCCGAATGTCAATGAATCATGTTTTGTAAATATGAATATCGGCGGTAAATATGAAAGTTATGTTGCAAAAGAACTTCCGTCAATAATATGGAATATGTTTGACTGCATTTCAAAAGACCGCGAAAAGAATTTTGTATCGGGACTTTCAAACGGAGGTTACGGCTGTCTTCATACAATATTAAAATATCCTGATAAATTTTCAAAAGTCGGGGCATTTTCCGCTGGAGATAAAGCAGATTCCGTATTTTTAAACGATGGAAGCGAAAAATCAATCAACAGAATACGTTTGTTTGGTGATGGTGATTTACATAAAACAGAATATGGACTTACATATCTAGCAGATTTATTTATAGAAAAAGAACTTCCAAAGATACAGATTTATCATGCATGCGGAAGTCTTGACCCATGGCTTGACATGAATCATATAGTCAGGGATTATTTTCTTGAACATAAAGATTATTTCGATTATACTTATGATGAAATGGAAAATTACGGACACGAATGGAAGTTCTGGAATATCGAATTGAAAAAATTTCTAGATTTTGCAGGACTTTGTGAGAAGCAGAATTAAATATTACTGTTTTGAGCTTGTATACAATATCCGCATAAAAACAGGAGGGTGACATGAGGGACGTAAATGTCAGTGAGATTACAAAAAATATCAAAGAAATGTGTATTGAGGCAAATCATTTTTTGTCTGAAGACATGAAAAAAGTATTTAAGAATGCTGTTGATTCGGAAGAATCACCGCTTGGAAAGCAAGTTTTAAATCAGTTAAATGAAAATCTTTCCATCGCTGCATCTGATATGATACCGATATGCCAGGATACGGGAATGGCTGTTATTTTTATAAATGTCGGTCAGGAAGTGCATTTTACAGGCGGAGACATTACCGATGCAATTAACGAAGGCGTACGGGAAGGATATGTTGAAGGATATCTTAGAAAATCTGTTGTCAGTGACCCTCTTATAAGAGAAAATACAAAAGACAATACTCCTGCTGTTATTCATTATTCGATAGTTCCGGGAGATAAAGTTGAGATAACGGTTGCACCTAAAGGTTTTGGAAGTGAAAATATGAGCCGTGTATTCATGTTAAAGCCCGCAGATGGAATTGAAGGTGTTAAAAATGCAATTCTTACAGCAGTAAAAGATGCAGGTCCAAATGCCTGTCCTCCTATGGTAGTCGGAGTCGGAATCGGTGGTACATTTGAAAAATGTGCAATTCTTGCAAAAAAGGCACTCACAAGAAATCTTGAGGAAAAATCAGACATAGAATATGTAAGAAATCTTGAATCCGAAATGCTTGAAAAAATCAATAAACTGGGAATAGGTCCCGGCGGACTTGGAGGAACACAGACAGCACTTGCTGTTAATATAGAAACATATCCGACACATATAGCAGGTCTTCCTGTTGCAGTAAATATATGCTGTCATGTAAACCGTCATGTTAAAAGAGTATTGTAAAATTGGTTTGCATAATAAATATTTTATGGCTTATTAGCCGGAAAAGAGGAAATAATGGATAAGCATATTACAGCACCAATAAGTGATGAGGACGCAAAAGAACTCAGAGCCGGTGACTATGTATACATAACAGGAACTATTTATACAGCAAGAGATGCCGCACATAAAAGAATGGCAGAAGCTTTAGCAGCCGGAGAGCCACTTCCTATAGATATGAAAAATAATATTATATATTACATGGGACCATCTCCGGCAAGAGAAGGCAGACCAATCGGTTCAGCAGGTCCGACAACTGCGAGCAGAATGGATAAGTATGCACCGGATTTACTTGATCTGGGACTTAAAGGAATGATAGGAAAAGGAAAGCGTACTGATGCAGTTAAAGCTGCAATTGTAAGAAATGGTGCTGTATATTTTGCTGCGGTAGGTGGTGCAGGAGCATTACTTTCGCAAAGAATCAAATCATCAGAAGTAATTGCATATGATGATTTGGGTACAGAGGCAATACGTAAGCTTTATGTAGAAGATTTTCCTGTAATTGTAGTAATTGACAGTGAAGGAAATAATCTTTATGAAACTGCAATAAAAGAATACTGTCGTGAGTAATTCAGATTTTTGAAATTTTGGTCATTGATTTTTTACAAATATATTTGATAAATATTTTGAAAAATATTATTGACAATTAAAAACTGCTTTGATATAATTTAACTTGCGTTTAACGCAAAAGTAAATATTTCAATTATGGAGAAATACTCAAGAGGCTGAAGAGGCGCCCCTGCTAAGGGTGTAGGTCGGGCAACCGGCGCGAGGGTTCAAATCCCTCTTTCTCCGCTTGGCAGGAGATAGCCGCAGACAATTTTGTCTGCGGCATTTCTATTTCTATTTTTGTTTCATATAGCAAGGTTCTGTTTTGTATTAGTAACGAAAAAAATATGAAATTAAAAATTATTTTTACGGTTATTTAAGAAAAAGTCTTATAAATAACAAAATAATGTATATGAGGTGTGAAAATATCTAGTGTTTTTGCAGCTGCAAAAACACTAGATATTGTATTTCGACCAATTAATTTCAAAAAAATCAAAAAAAGTTAAAAAAAATCAAAAAAAGGTGTTGACATATATAACCTCAGGTGATATTATAATCAAGTCGCCGCGAGCGACACACAAAACAAATGACTTACAGGCCGGCAGACATGCGGCTTTA
>PVML01017720.1_pt1 | contig 193348 bp, 168 predicted proteins | sample 1853371 | NCBI WGS metagenome assembly PVML01 (sample SAMN08533508, study PRJNA380276) | Human gut metagenome, whole genome shotgun sequencing project. | isolation source: participant 1, chromium library | host: Homo sapiens | collected 2017
TGGTCACATTCTGCCGCTGCTGCCGCACACGGAGCAGATCCGGAACCTGCTTCATTCGAAAACAGTCCACGTTTGATTCCATTCATTAGGACTGCGCCAAAACCGCCGGCTGCTGCCTGTCGGAATCCAAATGCTTCCTCAAAAATTCTTGCAAAAACACCCGGCAAACTTCCAAGATTCATCACAATGATCAGAATCGTGATTGCAAAATAGCATACCGCCATGACCGGCACTACCATATCCAGGATCTTAACTGTCGCATCTTTACGAAGCACTATCACAGCAGCCACAGCAACAAGTACTACCGTCATATAGATCGGCGGAATGGAAAATGCATTTTTAAATGAAGAAACAACAGAATTGCTGATCACTTGACTGATACCGCACCAGCAGATCAGACCGGAGATTGCAAACAACACAGAAATCACCACTTTGTTTCTCTTTTTCTTCTGTTTTTCTTCTACATATGCATGAATATAATACGCCGGACCGCCGCGATAACCTCCGTACAGCGGATCTTTTTCTTTATAAAGCTGTGCCAGTGTCGCTTCAATAAAAGCTGTTGATGAACCGATAATTGCCGTCACCCACATCCAGAAAACCGCACCGGCGCCGCCTGCCGAAATTGCCGCAACAACACCGATCAGATTTCCCATACCGACACGGGTTGCCGTCGAAACGATCAGTGTCTGAAATGAAGACAGACTGTTTTTTTCTTGTTTCTTCTCAACCAGTGCCTGCACCATATCCGGGAACAGGCGAATCGGCAGAAAACGCGTCCGAACCGTAAAATAAATTCCTGTGGGAATCAGTAATATAATCAGAAGCGAAATCCCCAGAGTGCTGCCGCCCGGCAGTGGAATCTGCACCAGATCTCCCCACAGAAAACTATATACTTTCTCAATCAGAGTAACTATCATACTTTAAACCCTCTTCCATACTCACAACATCCGGGATACATGCTGCTCACGTCATCTACAACAGCCTGATTCCCGGACAGATACCATAATAGTATAGCCCATATTAACCCTTAAACGCAAGTACTTTTAGGGTTTAAAGTCAAAAACTTTAAATAAAGAATTTCTATGGGGTAGGGGAAGTGCGCTTTCTTTGCGCATGATTTCAGTCATTTATACACAACAGGTACAAAAAGGGAGATGCGAAAAAACTCAATCGAGTTTTTTCACATCCCCTTTTTGGTGCTGAATAGCCTTTCATTTTTACACCTGAATAGCAACATTCTCCCTGACATTTTTTCTGAGTGACATCAATAGCAGCAAAAATAGAACAATTATGAACCACACATTTCCAGCCTGAAATTTAACACTTTGATAAATACCATATTCACGAATATTAAATTTCCTTATAATCTCAAGACTAAGCACTATCCCGGCTGCAATTCCCGAAAAGATAAACAGGATAAGCTGGTACCATATTATCTTTTTCACTCTTCTTTCTGACATTCCAAGTTTTCTTAATATTACATATTCTTTTCTTCTCGACTGTATCATATTTGCCGCCGCATTTACCCAGCCTATTCCTGCCATTATGCTTAACATATAGAGTAAAAACCTCACAATAAAATATCTCTGTTTAAGAATTTTATGCGAAAATGCCATTACCTGCTCAAAACTCTGCCATCTGAGTGCCGTAAATCCCATGCGGGCATTTTGCAAACTCACATCAAGTTTTTTTGTCATTTCATGTGCAAATATGTTCCATTGTTCTACTCTCATATCTTTTGGAAATGATTTAAATATTTCATTATCTGTGTCAATGATGACGACATCAAAAATATTGTCAGGAATAATCCCAACAACCGTTACTGTTGTACTAACTCCCTTATAATCCTTCCACATTCTATACTCGTTTTCTGTTTTTTCATCATAATATGAAAAATCTGCATCTTCTGTACTAAGCGTTATCTTATCACCTGTTTTTATCTTATATTTTTTAGCAGCTTTCCTGCTTATCAATATCGAATGTGCAAAATCTGATATATCACTTTTCACAAGCCCCGATTTCTGCATTTTTTCCAGTGATGCAAACGATTCTCCACCTCCAAAGAAAAACTCTTTGCCCGATGTTTTTTTTGCCGTAATGCCTATTCCCGTATCTATATCCGCCTGCAGAAATACATTTGTATCTGCCTGCTGTTGAATCTTTTTACACAGATTGTCAATTTTTGAATAACTATATGACTGGTCATCATTTATAAGTACATCATCCATATATATGCCCTTATAATATATATCATTGTTTTTTCCTATCTCATCCATCAAATCCTCACCGCAATAAGAAAATGCCGTGAGCATGATTATCGTAAGTATCATAAGAAAATTTTCTTTCATTTTCGGAACAGCCATCTTATAACTTATGAGCATATCATGCGGCAATACCATTGATAAAAAACGGTTTATAATTCCTTTTCCTGAATATGCTTTATTTGACGAACCATCATTTTTCATGGACTGGTATGGAAGTTTATTTATAAATGACTTTGAAAATAATGTAAGAAATATTTCTACCCCGGCAAATACTATTGCCGTAATCCCTAACGCCAATGAAATATCAACTGTTCTCGCTTCCGCAGCAAAATCAAATTCTTTAGCTGTAATACTAAACAGAATGTTTCCGGCTAACAGAGAAAACACAAAACCTGACAGACACCCTGCACCTGTTATATAAATTCCAAGCAACGAAAATATCGTTTTTACCTGTCGTATACTTGCACCCATCGTCCGCATAACAGCCATATCCCTGCTGTATTTCTGCATAAATCTCCTGAATACGGCAGCTATAAACAACAGACTTATTATAACGACTATAACCGCAAGAATGTTCATAAAGCTCGAATACACATTTACATAGGACTGATACTCCTTAGAATCCTCTATCATAGTTATATCAAGTTTTTTATCTGCATTCTTTATAGCATTTTTAATCCCGCTCATCTTTTTGCTGCGTTTTGTCTTTATCAGGATATATGATGAACCTATATCTTCTTTTTTAATCTCACTAAATGCTTTCTTAGTAACTACAGTAAAAAATATATTTTGAAAAGAAAAATTATCATCATAAATTATCTCTGATACAGTAAACTCCTTTTCACCGCAGTAAACAGTATCACCGACTTTAAGATTTTTAGAATCAGCAAGCTTCTGATTTATTACCATCAGGTTGTCTCTCAAACGGCTGTAAAACTTATATCGTGCCCTGTTTAACCTGCCATTGTCAGTGCCTATCATATATGTGTTAACTGAAGTTTTTTCTTTCAAATCCGTTCTAATATCAATATAATCAAATATTCCCGTATTAAGTTCATCAATTCCATCAATACCTAATACCTTTTTTAATACGTTATCATCAATTTTTGAATAATCTTCATGAGAAGCTATGATGTCACAATCCCCAAACGTCTCTCTCATATTTTGAAGATATGACTTTTTAGAATTTCTTGTAAGCTGAAACATCAGAATAAGCATTGTACTCACAAAAAATATGCATATTACACACGAAACCGTCAAAAATCTGCTCTTTTTTAAGAAGTTAATACTTATTCCGTTCAGCTTTTTTATATCTTTATTCATTTTCATGATTTTCTCCCATCAGGCAATAAGACTACGAAATATATCAAGTATATTCGTAAAATTATCGCTGTCATCCCTATTTTTGTATTCGCTCTTCACCTCACCGTCATGCAGAAATATTACTCTGTCAGCATATGTGGCAATAATCGGATCGTGCGTTACAATAATGAAACTCTGTCCTTCTTCCTTTTTTAACTGCATAAACAAGTCCATTATCTCAAGCGAAGTATTATAGTCAAGATTTCCGGTAGGTTCATCAGCAAGAACAATGTCAGGATGTGTCACGACCGCCCTTGCAATTGCTATCCTCTGCTGCTGTCCTCCTGAAAGCTGTGTGATATTGCTGTCAAGCTTATCTTCAAGCCCAACCCTCATAACAATATCTTTCACAATTCCCTCCGTCTTTTTTTCCTTTTCACCTTTAAGAATCAACGGCAAAGAGACATTCTCCCTGACTGACAAATCATTTAACAGACTGAAATCCTGAAATATAAAACCAATGTGCCTGTTTCTTATCTCAGTAGCATGAGGTTCCTCTGAATACTGTTCTTCCTTTTTCCCGTTCAGCCAAATCTCTCCGTCATCCGGTATCAGAAGTGCACCCAAAACATTTAAAAGCGTACTCTTTCCTGAGCCGCTTCCTCCCATAACAGCAAGCATCTCACCTCTTTTAAGGCAAAATGAAATTCCTTTCAATGCCTCAACTTTTGAATCACCTGTAATAAATGTTTTTTTAATGTTTTTTACTTCTAATATAAACCCGTTTTTTTCTTTCATTTTTTCCCGCCTATACTTTTTTGTCCAGAGCTTTGACTTCATCTATGAACAATTCTGCTATTTCAGCTATTTCTTCATATGACAATTTACCAGACTGCAACATGCCCTTTGCAACTTTAATTGCTTTTGCATGTTCTGTTTCATTTCTTCCATCGCTCTACACATAGTCGCAACCCCTTTCTCATCTTCTCATAAAAACTAATTGCAATAATTTTTACTTACATAATTTTTTATAGACTGCACATCTTCCGGCATACGACAGCCTACGATATACTCACCGTCATTGTTTGAACTTCTTATAATACAGCCCTCAAGCGGATGAGCTGAAATTTCGTCAAAATCATCTACGGAAACTACGATATTCTTTTCTCTTGCATCTGCAAAAACTGAATCAAAAATCGAAATGGCAAAACCGTTTGCGCTGATATTTACCATATGGCCCTGATATGTTTTATCTTCACCTTCAAATTTTACAGTACATGTGTTTGTAATCGGCATACGAGGATATTTTCTTCTATTATATACCTGTGGATTTGTTTCAATATGTAATTTAAACTGTCCGTTTTCACCTGGCTTGCTGCGTTGGATAACTATATCGCTCCAACAGTACAATACATTATCTACTACAATATTAAGTTTGCAGATATTGTTTTTGTGTCTTTCCCTGTTCTCAAAAATATCACCAGCTTCATTTTCAATGGTTACATATATATCATTGCCGTTTCTGTCAGTAACTTCACCTGTATATTCTTTCTTTGCACCATTTACATCACTTATCGAAATTTTCATGCCGTGTTTTACATCCTGAACTCCCATAAATCCTCCGACACCGAGTTCTTCCATAAGTTTTCCGACAACCTTCTCAATATCTATTGCACTCTGTGCACTTGACTCATATTTGCTAAGCATCGTCTTTGTGGTGAGTTCTGCCTTATTTATGCTCTCCGTCATCACATCCATGACATCGCCTACCTGGTTCATGTTGTCGATAAGCGTCTTGTTTGATGCCTCCACTTCTTTGACAGCATTATCTACTGTTTTAATATTTTCACCTAAAGTTGTCGCATCATTTGTAATCTTTGTCACACTTGTATTTACATTTGAAACTTTTTCAATATTTGTCTGAATAAGTTTTATTGTCTGTGCAATCGACTCCATCATCCTGGCAGATGTCTCTTCAAGTCTTGAAAGTGCTTCCATTATACTGCTTGAAGAAGCCTGCGTTCCATTGCTAAGATTTCTTATCTCATCAGCAACAACTGCAAAACCTTTACCTGCTTCACCTGCTCTTGCTGCTTCAATGGATGCGTTGAGTGCAAGAAGGTTTGTCTGTGAAGTTATACCTGCTATCGTGCTTGTTTCATCTTTAACACTTCCGAACTCTTTCTTAAAATCTACCAGTATATTCTCAACTTCCTTTGAAAGCTCTGACATCCTGTTTGTTGTATCTACTACCTCAACCAGATCTTTTGCACTTGTATCCGCATGCTCAACTGAAGCATTTATAAGATCAACCACCTGCTCCATAAGACCGGCAACATCAGTCACCTGATTATCTATCACCTTAGTCATCTCTATTGATGAAACAGTTTTATCATTCAGCACACTATTGTTGTCCGAAAGCTTCACCATGTCCTCTACTACATCATCTGCACCGGCTTTGTTCTCATCAGCGAGTTCTCTTACAACAGTTACACCGTCTACGACTTCATTGCTCGCAACTTTGACCTGCTCTACAGTCTTAACAACCCTTGCAAGATTTTCCTCAATTGAAGATGTAAGTGCACCATCTGACTCTACCAGATGCTTGATTGCCATATTTGTACAGGCATAACAGCACAAAACAATAGCAAATTCCAATACACATTCTTCACTTGATACAAAATCCATAATCCCCTTTACAAATCCCTTATACATATTACTTGAAAACAAAATGAATAATGTTATCCACATCATTACCTTTATAAATTTCGGATCTTTATAAAGTACCAATATCGACAACAACGGTAATATAAATACATATGATACCTGATCAAGAGAAGTCCATGCAATAACTGAATAAAACAACAGATACCCCAATCCAAGTATCCACTTGTACCGTTTGTTATCTTCCCCTTTTACCTTTAACAGTATTTTGCTAATAATAAGTAATAACCAGCCAAGAATACAGAACATCAAAAAATATCCCATATCAAGCTTGCCTGTAAATACCTTTACACTATAAAAAACCGACACAATAATCATCAATACAAACCACGTAAGCCCTGCCATTTTATTTGCCTTGGCAATGAAAAACGCCTCATCATATTCTTTCATACATCTGTACCTCGTTTCTTTCATTAATTTAAATACTGTTTACCAAATATTTTAATATACTCTCGTGTTTAAATCAATATTATATATTGACAAATTTTTTGTAACAATATAGAATATGCATTACAATTTTAATTAGAGTTCTAATTAAAATTGTAACCAATTTAAAATTATTTTTCAACTTAAAATCGGAGGTTTTTTATTATGAAAAAAAATTTTAATACATTTCTTAACATCTGCGCTTTTAATTTCAATACCACTGACATCTTTAACGATATCAATGTATACCGTAACAACCATAGCAAAAGCAGGCAAAAAAATTGAATGGAGTTCAAGCAACAACTCCATTGTTACGGTTAATAAAGCAGGACTTGTAAAGGCAAAAAAGAAAGGAAAAGGCAGAATAATGGCAAAATACAACAAAAAAACTTATACCTGCAATGTCACAGTAAAAAATAAAAACATCTCAAAACCCGATCCATATGATGGAGATGTATCATATCCTGTATCTTTTGCATTTGCAGAAAAAAACAGTGCTGTCACCTACGGCAAGGTTAATATTGACAAATATTTTTCAAATACCACCAACAAAAACAAAAAATGTGCTGTAGTACTGCCGCCACATTATGACAAAAATAAAAAATATCCGGTATGTTATCTTCTACATGGATTAGGTCAGGATCACACTGATTGGCTTAATGCAAAAGCACCTGTAATCATTGGTAATATGATTGCCGAAAAAACAGCAAAGGAAATGATACTTGTACTTCCAAACTGTCGTGCGAGAGCAAATGATACATATGTCGGTGATGCATTTTCTCTTGACAATTATCACGCATTTGATAACTTTATAAACGATCTTCGTGATAACCTTATGCCTTACATAAAAGAGAATTACTCAATACTTGAAGGACGTGAAAACACTGCCATTGCCGGTTTTTCGATGGGCGGGCGTACAGCCTTATACATAGGACTGTCAATGCAGGATACATTTGGCTACATAGGCGGTTTTTGTCCTGCTCCGGGACTTTTTGCATATAAAATGAATGGTATTGCTGAGGATGGTCTTTTCAAAGAAGATAATTTCAAACTAAATGATGAATATTCTAATAACACACTTTTAATGATTGTTGCTGGAAAAAGTGATTCCGTTGTCTTTGATATACCTGAAACATATCATAACGCACTTGTACAAACAAACACAAAACATATATGGTACAAGACAACAGGCGGTCATGATATTACAGTAATGGATCATGGTTTTTATAATTTTGCAAAAAGACTTTTTAAATAATTAACAACCAATTATTATATACATCAAAATATTCTGACTATTATCACAACAGCCGGAAAATTGATAGTAGTCAGACATTTTTTATATACTCCCGGTATCTTCTGAACAGAAAATTCCGAAAGTACATTTTATAGATAAAGAGGATTTTATGTATGAATGAAAAATTTTTTTTGAAACTACTTGAACTTTCAGCAGCTCACGCCAAACGCAGCCAGATTATTTTTGAAAAACTTAATCTTTCAAATGCACAGCCCAAAGTATTGTATATTCTAAGAACAATTGACGGATGCACCCCAAAAAAATTGCTTCTGTATGTAAAGTCACTCCGCCATCAATGACCTCCATCCTTAACAATATGGAAAAAGCAGATTTTATTTACCGTGAAAAAACATTAACCAATAACAGAAAACATGCACATAGAGTTTATCTCACCAAAAAAGGAAAAATAACTGATGAAGAAGTTTATTCCGAATTTGAAAAAATCGAAAATTTATGCCTAAAAGGTTTTTCATACGAAGAAAAACTTCATGTATTTGAAATTTTTGAAAAAATAACTGAAAATCTTAACTCACGGTCAGATTTATAAAAATTATAAATCTGACCGTTTTTTCATTTGCATCTTCTAACTATATTTAAAAATTCTTTTTTTGCACTCTCAAGCAGATTTTCTGTTACTCATGCTGTTTCATGTCGCATATACTCTTTCCTTCATCTTTATGTAACACTGTTATTTTATTTGTCAAGTGGGCGTGTAATAATTTTAATCTCACTTATTTATTGTATACTTTTCAATAACACATTCATGCTTTTTTGTTTTTTTATCATAGCTTATTCCAACTAGCAATATTTCCCCTGTGTATTGCTTTACTGTATCTGAATAATCTTTATCTTTTATTTGTTTTATTGCCGTTTCCGCTTTTTGATCCCATTTCAACTCAACAACCATTGCAGGATAATTCAGGCTGTGTTCCGGTTTGGGCATAAAAACAAAGTCTGCAAAGCCTTTTCCTGTCGGCAATTCCCTTACAGGTTTAAAATAATACTGCATTGCCCCAAGATACGCTATGCTCAATACACTGCTTAAAGAATTTTCATCATTATACTGAATTGCTGATGCATAATTTGTATGAATCTCTTCAATTTCTGCTGCCACTCTGACACTATCCAGCTCAAGAGTTGCCTCAAGTAATTCAAGTGATTTTTGTTGAAATTCTATGAATTCATTCCATTTTTTCTTTTTTATCGCTCTGAATAATTCTTCCCTTATCTCCTCATTTGGCACAAATGCCATTTCTCTTTTTTGATTATATGCAAGATAGCCAAGATGTATAAGATATGTCAAAATATCATCTTTGTCTTCAAAATTGACCGTATCGTTTTGAAACGAAGTAACATCTATTTCTACCGAACCGCCAGCCAGCATCTCTATTACCGCACTCTTTAACCCGTCAAAATCCATATTTATCAACGGAACTATTATCCTGTATGAACCTGTTTCTGACCAATAACTCCTAAATTCCCCCTCAATCATCAGACTTACTACTGCATTTGGATTATAAATATGATATCTGCCCAGTTTATAGCCGTCATACCATCTTTTTACTTTGTAAAAATCCTGTCCATACCTATCACATAACTTTTTCACTTCCTCTTCTGTAAATCCGATGTATTCTGCTAACGGTCCTGGGGTTAACATTGTATATTGTTTAAAATTATTAAGTGCCAACTGTGTTTTTAATTTTTTTATTGGTAAAATCCCCGTAAGATAAGCAATACCTATATATTTGGTGGGTTCAACCCCCTTAAACATCGCTCTTAAAAAATTGATATATTCTTCCTGAACTTTTTTATTATTTGCTTCATCACGAATTATAATGTCCCATTCATCTATAATAATAATAAATTTTGTTCCATTCATCGAATTTATTACAGATAACGCTTCGGGAAGCGATTTTATTTTTTCAGACAATTCATTCGGATAATACTCTCTCAATTCACATATCGTTTTTTCTGTTATATATGACACTACATTTTCTGAACCTCCTGCCGGTTCAATGCACCATTGAATGTCAAGATGTATAACATCATATTTATTTATATTTTTTTTAAACCCTATACTTTCACTTATTTTTAATGTTGAAAACATTTCTCTCGAATCACAGCCTTTACTATAATATGCTGCAAGCATATTTGCCGTGACAGACTTTCCAAACCTTCTTGGACGGCTGTTACATATATACCCCTGCAATGTATTCATAACTTTATTTGTATATTCTAACATCCCTGTTTTATCCACATAGATTTCTGAATTTAATGCCACCTGAAAAGCACTATTGTCAGGATTAACAAACATTGCCATACCTTTGCACCTCTTTCTCCAATATACTGTTTACTATTTTAACATACTTTATTTTCATTTGCCATAACGCCGCTTATTTGCAATATTCGATTACCCTGCGAACAAAGTCTTCGTATGTCGAAAATATTTTTTTATCGTTTATACTGTAAAACTCAAAATCAGGCTGTGGACTAAATGAATTATTTATTGTTATCGTAATCGGTTTTTCTTTTGCAATTTCAAGAAGATACGGAATACAATTATCTCCGCATCTAGAAACACATACATATTGTTCATCAGTATTCAGCAAAATCAGAAGTGCCTTAGTTCCAGAAGATAATTTATCAGGAGAAATTACAACCGGCTTATCATCAACAAAATGCCTTGCCGTAAAAGAAAGACCATTTATCTCATAAACACGGTCTATTCCCTTTAAAATATTTTTTGCTAATTCGCTTGTAAACCAATCTTCTTCATAACAGTTGTCAAAATATGAGTCAACATAATAAAGTTCATCATCCAAATGTCCAAAATAAACCGAAAGATTGCAACTATTTTTTTCATCTTTCAATTCCTGTATGTTATCTGCCATTCTAATCCTCATTTCTACACACATTTTTATACATCTCAAATTTATGTCAAGTGTGCACAGACACAAATTGCCGCTCCATACAACTATGAGTTCTATACTTGTATAGACTCTTTATCAGTATGAGCTTGTGACAAAATACTGTATAAACAGTATTTTTCACATTATCACTTCAAAACCACATAATCTGAATACTTACTTAACTTAAAAACTTTTCTGCTATCAGTAAAAAAATTTTTAAAATTGCAACTTTCACACTGCTTACACTTTTCAAAACAACTGCAAGTAGATGATTTGCCATATTGACTCAGTTTGTCATGTACAAATGCTACAAGTTCTTTTTCAGAATATCCTTCAACATCAATATTCTTATCCATAATCTCCAGCAAAAACGCTTCAAAACTATCATAATCTAATATCTGAAGTTCTGAATGTTTCAATAAAAGATTGTAAAAATCTTTTATACAAGTACCAAAACCCATTCTGTCAAAAATTATTAACTTTCCATATTTAACAATATTAAAACATCTTTTGTAATTGTCTTTGCCATAAAATGATTCACAATTTTCAACACACTTTTTAAAAAAGCTAAATCCCGTCGTTGAATCTTCTATCATTATCGTATCTATTGGATACTTTGAATTTTTTGTGTAAAGTTTCTGATATTTAGGGCTTATTGTCAATTCTGTGCTTTTCTTTACAATCTTATAAATAGCATCAACCGAATACGCTAATTGAGCAAGTTTATTTTCTCTTGTCATTAAAACAAACCAATCATCTGAATTTGATATATATTTTATTGTTTCTTTTATATTATTTTTCTGCAGACAGTTACAATCCTCGTCTATCAATATTATTTTTTTCTCATTATTATTTTCAATATCATTTAAGCTGTCAACTGCCTGTAATTTTAAACTAGATGTCAAAACAGCTCTATTTCCTGGAAATTTCTTGACAGCATCGAACAGACAAGTTTTTCCCTTTCCACTTTCATCATCGATTACCGTTATTCTATATTTCAATTCAGCACTAAATTTTAACCTGCCTAACTTCAAATTAAATCTCTGCACTCTTATCACCTCATCTACACTAATTTAATAATCTCAGTAAATCCTAATAGTTCTGTAAATAAATCCTGTCCTAAATTTTTTAATGTTGGGATATGGATAAACAGCACATTTCGAAAATTCTTTTGTAGCATATCATAATATGCTGCATTACATAAATACTTTGTTGAAGTATTTGATACCGTACATTTTATGTTTCTTTTTTCAAAGTATCTTTTTATTTTCTCTGTATCAAAATTTGTAACTATAATATCACCATCATTCTCTGCAATTTTTTCTATCCTAATCTCATTATCTAAATTTTTATCCAAACCAAACATCAATACCACATCATATATTTGTTCAAGATGATTTATCTCTTTCGCAAGTCCAACATATGAATTTGTCAGATATAACTTATCACCTGTTATCTTATCTAATAATATAGCTGATGAATTATTCTTTCCCTTGAAAGCGGTAAATAAAATATTCATTGCCATACCTTTACACCTCTTTCTCCAATATACTGTTTACTATTTTAACATACTTTATTTTCATTTGCCATAACACCGCTTATCTGTTACTGTCACACTATTGTCATGAAACAGCAAAACTTCTTTAAAGTAACAGTTCAGCCTTTAAAAGACACAATAATGTAATAGATTTGTAACGCATTTTTACCTGACATGATATATAATAATATCATTAAGTGATGCTGTCCATCCTGTGATGCATCAGCGACTTTAATTTTCACTAATATGGAGGAGTTTCAAATGAAAAATATTAAAAAAATAATATGCCTGATTTTAATTTTCTCACTTGCTTTTTCAGGCACACAAAATGTAACGGCAGCAAAAAAACATTACTCTACGAAATCTGTTGACTGGGGATTGGGGCTTAATAACAATCATGCAACACCTGGCGGAACCGTACCTTACAGCGGATTTTCATTAAAAAAGTACAATACCATATACACTGGCAATACTAAAAAGAAATGCATATATCTTACTTTTGACTGTGGATATGAAAATGGATACACAAAAAAAATACTCAATATTTTAAAAGAGAAAAACATCAAAGCAATCTTCTTTGTCACAAAACCATATATCGAGGGTAATGCAAAACTTGTTAAACGCATGAAAAAAGAGGGACATTTAGTTGGTAATCACACCTCAACACATCCAAGGCTTGGTGAATGCAATACTGACAAAATACGCTCTGAATTAAAAAGTGTTGAGAAATGTATGAAAAAGAAAACCGGTTACACGATTGATAAATTTGTCCGCCCGCCAGAGGGTAATTACAGTGAACGTGCATTAAAAACAATGCAGGATATGGGATATATAACTGTTCTCTGGAGCCTTGCCTGGTATGACTACAATCCTGCTGACCAGCCTACCACAGATTATGTCGTAGGAAGATTTAAAAGCTATTACCACAAAGGAATGATTCCTCTGCTGCATGCTATATCAAAAGCAGATACAAATGCACTTCCAAAAATTATTAAATATATGAAATCAAAGAATTATGAATTTAGAACATTAGATACAATAAAAATCAAAAAATAATAATATGGAATTATTTTCGCTATGGCTTTTTAACGCAGAAATTGATATAAATTTTCCGACTCATGGACGGCTCTCGCCTCGGAGAATATCAGTAGCAGTACATAAGTGTGCAAAAAACGCACACTAAGTACTGACTGACATTCTAACGCCATTCGCTGAAAAGTTAATACCAATCTCTGCTGTTTACTTTTTTATTTCCATATTCCTTTTTGTTTTCTGACTACATAGTACAAATCATTTTCCATTGCCATTACTTTTTCAAGCGGCACATGTTTAAACACCGGCATTTTTAATTTCACTTTTATCCATATTGCCGAATATATGCCAAGCACTAAAAATGATACTCCAGTAAGTAGCCATATCATCATTCTTTCGTGTGCATCCGTAGATATATTTACAATCATATATGCAGTTCCTAAAATTCCTATAATCGGAAGCACCCATCCACCTGGCACTTTAAAGTTTCTCGGTGCTTTCGGAAGTCTTTTTCTAAATACCAGAACATCTATGTGTGCAAGTATATATGAAACCATCCATATTACCGAACCGGCAAGTATAAGAAAATCTATCATATCCGCTGAGTTATTGCTGACATATGCGAACAGAAAGATTGCTGTGCTCACAAAAACCTGACCAAACCACGGTACTTTATATTTATTTGTTTTCGCAAATATTTTTGGCAGCATATTCATTTTTGCCATACCCTGACAAATCACGGCAAGTGAGTTTACAGTAGAGTTCTGTGTGCTTATAACTGCAAGTGCTCCAACTAACATCATCCATACTTTACCAAACTTTCCAAGAATTGCATATCCATAAAGAAGGTGTGGTGCTGCTGAGTCGGCAAGTTTTCCCCACTCAACATAATTGTGAAATCCAAAGACCATGACAGACTGCATTATGAAGATTAAAAACAGTCCTATCATCATTCCAAGGGGAACGTTTCTCTTTGCGTTTTTCACTTCCTTTGAGATTGGTATTGCATACTCTGCTCCGATAAAAAGCCAAAATGCAACTGCCGTCATAGATGCAATCCCCTTAAAATCTGCCTCAAGTACAAACGGCTGTTCAACCCTCGCTCCCATGCCTGCTCCTACCATTCCGATAAATCCCATTACTACAAGCGAACCGACAAGAAGAAATGCAACTACATCCTGAATCTTTGCAAACATGTCAACTCCACGTAAGTTTGCAAGAAGAATTATAACTGTCATTATAAATGTATAAACTATACTTGGTACATTTCCACCAATTATATCTGCAAGTGAAAACGAAAAAATCGATGCCTCTACGCCGCATGACATTGTATTACATATTATATAACCGCCTACCATTGACACAAGTGTCGGCAATGGTCCCAGTGCTGCAAGAGTATACTGTGCAAGTCCACCCGTTGTATTTGGCATCAATGCATTTAGTTCAGATAAAGATGCAACTGTTGTCATATTTAACAACATCGCTATTGCCATAGCAAGAATAAATGTAACTCCCAATGTTCCGGAGCCTTCTCCCAATGAAACAAGACAGCTTGTAGCAACTACAAGCCCGACAGATATTGATACTACATTTGCAAGCCCTAATTTCTGTTTATTCATAAGCAAATTCCTTTCATATTACTATAACGGACACAACCGCATCTGCATCTGCAATGCTCCATGTTAAAAATTCAAAGAGCCTCTACACCCTCATCTCCTGTACGAACTCTTATAACATTGTCAATACTATACACAAATATCTTTCCGTCACCGATATGTCCTGTATAAAGTTCTTTTTTAATAAGGTCAAGTATCTTATCTATTTTTTCATCCTCAACTACAATATTTATCTGCTGCTTTGGCAAAAGTTCCATCACTTCGTTAAGCTCAACCTCATATTCCTTTGTACCAAGTTCAACACCACATCCAAGCACCTGCATTACGGTAACTCCACGCACACCTACTTTGCTGAGTTCACATATAAGATTTGTAAGTTTTGACATTCCTGTTATTACTTCTATTTTAGATATTCCCATAGTCACTCGCTCCTTTTAATTCATTTCTATCTGCTAAATTTCTTCCAAACTACTGTATCATTAATACAGTACACTGAATCTTTGTCTCTTATCTTTTTACTATTGCAATAATTTTTCCTGTTTAATTATCATTCTGCGATACTGTTCAAGTGTAATTCCCGCATATTTTTTAAATTCCTTCATCATATGCGGCTCATCATAATAACCACACTCAAGTGCCACCTGCTCGTATCTTACATCCTTTTTATCTGCCTGCATAAGAAGATTTTGAAACCTTATATACTGTGCAAACTGCTTTGGCGAAATTCCATGATAACTTTTAAATATCCTCCTTAGATAACAAGCCGAATAATTCGTCTCATCCTCCAGCTGTCCCATTGTTATCATTCCTTTAGTTCGACTTATTCTGTTCACAAGATATTGATTTATCTTTTCTTTGTCAGATAAAGAATTTCTTTCTAAAACCATATTTTCATATGCATCTTTGAATATCTCCATTCTCTCATCCATAGTCTTTGCCAGAGCAATTTTTTCAGTGAGGTTTTGTCCAAAGATATCACCATCTATTTCAACGTCATCATTCACTATCATTTCCATTGTAAGCTCTTTTGGAAGCAGCCCCTGTCCGGGCTGGAATCTCACACCAAAACAGTCATCCTGAGTGCCAAGTTCCCATTTTTTTACACCAAACACCGTTCCACTTATATATGTTGAAACTTTGTTTGTACCTATATTAAACAACAAATCTATACTTGCATCAGGCACTGCTTTTATACAATGTTTTTTCTTATCATGAATTGTAAATTCATAGAAATGTGAAATTCCATAATCAGGTCTGTCTATCTGATTGTAACCATCCATCTCTAATGTCATATATGGTTGAAAAGGATTTATGATATCTGTCTGTTCCATAATAAAACCTCATTTCTGCTATTTCGCAAATTGGCAATGCAAATCTTAAATTTACATCTCACAGACATTTTTACATTTAATGAAGTTCAGGCTCATCCCACAAGTGGAGTTTAACACCGATTCCCATCTTCAAGGCATTTTTATATACTGTCTCGCCCCATGCGATGTCCTCTACAGGCATTCCTCCTACAGAATATATAATTCTCTGTTTATCATTATCTCGTCCTGCAACCTTCTTTGTAATAACATCTGCTATATCTATTATTTCTTCTCTTGTTATCTTCTTGTCATGAAGCAAATCCATAAACTTTGCTCCGACTACCTGAACCGGATCATAGCTCGGATATGGATATTCGTCTGCCCATGCTTCGTAAAGTTTATAGTTGTCTACCACCAGTTTTGTATTTTCATCAAGATAAAATTTTTCATCAAATCTTGCTGCTGACGGCATACATATAAGTGCACCTTCTTTTATCCATTCATCATTTATGTAAGGGAAAAGACTTTCCTTATCACCTACCGAAGTTGCCGTATTTATAATATCACTGTCTCTTACAGCCTTCTCCATAGTCTCGCATACCTTGATTGTTGTTACCTGTGGAAATTCCTTCTTAACAAATTCAACAAATGAATCTATTGATTTTTTTCCTCTTCCTTTAATTTTCACCGTGTCAATCTTAGGACATACACTCATAAATGCTGCAAGGGCTGTCTTTCCCATAACTCCCGGTCCTACTATGGCTACCGTTTTTGAATCTTTTCTTGCAAGATACTTTGCACCGACACCGGGAATTGCACCTGTTCTGTATGCACTCAAAAGATTTGCTGACATAAGTGCCAATGGTGCGCCTGTGTCTTTGTCATTAAGCATCATCATAAGAATTGAACGTGGAAGTCCTTCTTTCTTGTTCTCAATATTTGAGCCATACCACTTCATTCCTGCCATTTGGAAGTTTCCTCCAAGATATGCCGGCATAGCCATAAATCTTCTGTCTTCGCCGTTCTTTGGCATTCCTTCAAACTCCGGATTGTCAGGGAATGTAACCATACAACCGTGTGAGTTATGATTTTCGCCTCCCATAACATAGTCACCCTTGTTTAAGGTAACCATCATATCTTCCATAACATCAACACATTTGCCCATATCTTTTACTCCGGCTTTTATCATATCCGGCTCACTTAAATAAAGAAAATCAATTTTTGCACTCATATTTTATTCCTCCATTTCTTTTCAATACACAACAAAGGAATAAAAGCACAAAAAAGTGCCAACGGAATACAACCGTTGACACCTTTGTCATGTATTGATAATATCATAATTGTCAAATTTTTACAAGTATTTTTTCAGCCTTAACTTATTTGCTTACAATAAACATATTATTCTTTTTTATCCTGTTTGTATTGTAAAAAACGATACAGGGTTATTGTATTTTACGCATGGGAAAGTTCCGGAAAATAAATTTTCTCATGCATTATACTTTCCATTTTCTCTCCCAAATAAAACAACCTGTACTCATTCTCTCCATTATAACGCTCTGAAATGCACATATACATATCGTCACTGGCAGGTGTAAATCCCAGCCTGCATTTGTGATATTTAGTTCCCACTCTCTGTAAAATTTCCGAAAGCATAACCTTATTTCTGCATATTACACTCTGCAAGAGCAATACATCATTTTCTACCTCTGCAACAATAAAACAATCTATATCTTTTGCATAATATACATTCTCCATGTCCGCAGTATAAAACATTTGCAGACTGAATTTATTTATCTGTTCCATAGAAGAATTTACCGCACTGTGACGAACCATATCCATATATTTCTGTTTCATCTGCTTATCTGATGCATCCACCGGAATAAAGTTTTCTCCAATAGATTTAGATTTTTCACGGCAAAATTGTTTATTTCAACCATATTGCTTACCACACAATTTGTTAATATCTCAATGGAATCTTTGATTTTTTAATTCTATTCTCATGCATTATTCCACACTGATCTAGCAGCCGTTTCAATCCTGCCTCTGTCATTTCATTATACAATGATGGTGAAAATGTTACCTCTGAAACGCTTTTCATATCAAACAAACATTTTTGATATGGCACCAAGCATCCATCATGGATTCTAAACTGCTCCTTATATGGTATCCCTTTTTCAGAATTATTTTTTAGTAAGTATGTAGCATAAATAAAACGATATTCCTCTTCTATTGAAAATTCCTTTGATTTAAAAAACATACCATAATTAATTATTTTAGAAACGATGAAATGAGCAACTAGGCTTAACATCTCCTTATCACTCAATTCTATGTACTTTCGGTAAAATTTATCAAAAATTGATTCTACTATAGAAACCTGTTTATCTTTATCATAGATTACCTTTCCTTGATACAGTACTAAGTGCTTCTCATTATCTCTCGGTATCTGACCGCCATTATCATCCAATATTTCTATCTGAATGCATGATGATAATTTATCAATATCAAATCCAATATTATATCCTTGTATCGAATTACCCTTTGTATAATAGTTCCACATTTCAAGTGAATCCCCATTTTGGCTAAATGAAATTATGTAATTATGTATTTGTTCCTGCCATTTTCCTGATTTAATAAGTCGCAATTCTTTCTCTACATATCTCTTTAATTCATTTTCACTTTTACATAATCTATCAATATTTTCCTCAATAAGCGATATTACATACATTCCCTCACTCGAATCATTTAAAAAATACATATCTGAAGCAAATAAGGAGCTTGTATCAAATATTCCCTTCAATCCTTCTGGACTCGTATAATGATAAATATTCCCGTGTAATTTTTCAATTTCCTCGTATTGAAAACTATTATACAGCTTAATAAATTCATTCCAATTGTTCATATATTCGTCTCTATCCTTTATGTTATTAAATATTCTAAAATCCAAAATCATCCATAAATGCAATATCAATCATAAACTCATACTGCTGTAAAATATTCTTCTCATCACTAGCATCTGCCAATACAAGATAATACTTATCACCGTATTTATATTCTCTTGATTTCAAAGTAAACTTCTCATGGAAAGTTCTCTTCTCCGGTGCATCTTCTCTGCTATTAGCAATCATCGGCACATCAAATGAAATCTTTTCTCCATCCTCCGTAGTAAAGTAAGCCACTATACTTCTAGCTTTCATAGTGTCTGTAACTTTCTCGGTCTGAATGAAATCAAAGTATGTGATAAGATTTGTCACTTTACGAGTAACAGATGTAAGGACAACATCCACATAATCGTATGCTACACCTCTGGTATTTGTTGTCAGTTCAATTATCGGAACTATCATCTCCTGCAGAGATGTACCGCCATGTACATAATTCTGTCCACCTCCGGAAACTTTGAATATATCTGCTCCTACCGGAGTATCTACATATAGTTTATTAAGGTATGGCATTGTTCTTGCCATGATTCCTTGTTCATTTACTGCATCTTCTGTAATAATAAATCTCTTGTTGGTATATAAGCATTTATCCTTCGGATATGCAACCTTATCAAACTCCTGTAATCTGTCTCTTCTATATAGAAAGCCATGATCTGCTGTTATGAAAAACTTCGGTGCAGATACATATATTGTCAGCTTTCTAACCAACTTATGTATCTCTTCTATAGCCTCAGCACAAGCGTTAAATACCTCATTTTCACTTGCAGGCTTGTCTCCTCTTGCATCCACCTGATTGTGATAAATATACACGATATTCCTGCCCTGAATCAATTCTCTGATTCGAGCCTGATTTGCATTTGCAACTTCATCAAACGATAAAGCCACATTATTTTCATTATAAGATTTCAATATCTTATCCCTCTGCTCCATACTTGCACATACTTGTCCATCAACAGTTACATTCATACAGCCATCTACCTGCATATCTTTATGTGGGAGCAGGCTTGCCATTCCAACCGATGTCACAGAAGGCAGACAACTAAGCATACATTCCATCTTTGGTGTACACTTCTCATCTAATTCCAGTCTGCCAAAAAGTTCCTTTGCACACTCATACCTGAAAGCATCCGAGATAATTACAATAACTCTCTGCTTTCCATCGTAACCTCTAATATAATGCTTGTAGAAATCTTCCTGCTTAGGCAAATCAATAGTATTCATTAACTCATTTGTGAAATTCTCATTCCACTTTGATGTTATCTTCTGCAAGTATATATTCGCATAAATATTCTCTATCTTCTGTCTTATATCAGAGAATTTGGTGTTATCTTCAATCTGATCATATGCATAATAAAACCATCTGTAATACGAATCTATCAGGTAGTATTCTTCCCGGTAATTTGCAGCTAATGACTTAATATCACTTGATAACTCCATAAGTGATATAGACTTCATCATCAAATATGCATACTTGATAGTTGTATATTCATTCTTGTATCTGTCACTATAGTGATATGCCTTAGACATTCTCTGGTCTGCTGCCTCGGCAATACTCAGTCCATCAATCTGTGCATCTAAAATCTCATCATTTAGCTGTTCCAATGCCCAATCAATAATAATGTCATCTAACCCGGCAAACGCATCGCAGGCAAATATGTCAGATATTTGGAGAGAACTGTCTTTTTTATTTTCCACATCTTTCTTTAGTCCACCCTGTATTTTTGCCACAAAATGTAATGACTTATCTATTCTTTCTACCAGTTTGTCATAGGCATCCTGATAATTCACATTGTCCATGATATTACGGATAAAAATCACAACATCATTACGCTTCTTAAGAATATAAGACCTTATTGTTTCTGGAACAGCAGACTTTAATGTAGACGATGCATAAGTTAATATCATACAAGCAGACAAATCATCTATGTTTGGCTTTTCAGACTTATAACCGAAGAATTTTTCACAAAGCTCCCAGAATTTATCAGTCAATCCATTATCAGCCAATGCCTTAAAGTATTTTCCACTGTCACCTAGCATCATCTGTTTAACGACCTCCTCAAAATTCGGAGTTTTCACATCTGTAAGCACGGCAATCAAACCAATATCAATCGTCTGTGCATTGTAATAGTCAATTCCAAGTTCCTTAAACTTCTCAATACGATGCTTATTTTTCCAGAAATTGCCATACTGCGACAAATGCTCCTTAAAACGATTATCAATACCAATCTCCTGAGACATCTGTGACACTCTGTCTGTATAATAATGTATTGAGTAATAATACATATCTGCAAGAGGATTTTTGGCATCACTTGGCTTTGCAAATGCTGCATAAACAAGATATTTACTCTCTGTATCTGCTTCATTCAATAAATACTTAGAATAAAACCAGTTTAAACCATCAAGAATATGCAGCTTTACATCACCAAGCTGCAGTTCTGATACCTCATCTTCATATTCACCTTTATCATCAAACCAAAATACGATTCGTGTCTCTGACTTGTCAAATTCTGTATTTAATTGTTCCTGTATGTTCTGTAAATCCATATTTCACCTTCTAATCCATTTGTGCAGGTGGTATGCACAAATTACATTCCTCTGCGAATCAGCGAATTGTAATGTTTTCTAAAATAATATATCTGAACACCTACAAACTCATCTCTTTCTTCTCTGTTGTATAATTTATCCATTATCTTTTTAAGCGTTGCTGATGTACATTTTCCTTTTGTATTCAAGGCAGCCATCATTTTCTTTGCTCTGTCATAGGCATCTTTTCTGCCCTTTAACAGTTCCGTAGAGGTATCTCTTACCGTCCCATCTTTTTTCTGAATACCGTTCAACAAGAGAACTTCATTTATATCTCTTTCCATATCTTCATCTTTCGGTTTCGTGAAGATTTTACCTTTTGAGTCATATGCAATCTTATCCATCTGAGACCTATTTAGAGGACTAATCGTGATTTCTATCTCTTTTTTATGTGCATCACAACAAAGAATATGTCCCTTATCCCCAGTAACTTTCTCCCCACCATCACATACTCCAAGCATATTGTTATAATCAATTGCCATGTCCTTGTTTCTACTCAATGGTACAAGATGCTCCACTCTGGAATGATTGTCCATACGAATACGTCTCATACAATATGCACAGATTCCATGTTGTTCATGAAGTAAAATCTCTTTAACCTCATTCTTTGGAAAATCATTATCGAAGGCATTGCGTATTGCTGTTGTGTCGTCTTCGCCGATGCTTTTCCATTCCTCGCTTTTGCTCAACTCTATAATTTTTCTGTTTATATCATTCGACAAACCTTCTTTTTCTATATACAGCATGTCAGCACTCCTCTATCAGCTTTGCATCTGAAATCATTCCTGCCATTTTCTTGTACTCTAAATTATCTGCACCAAGCACATCTTTTAATCTTTCCAATGCAGCATCTGCTTTGTCAAATGCTATATCGTCAATCGCATTCTCTATCTCATCAACCAGGTATTTTAACCTCCTTTGGTCTTGATACACTCTCCTGACGGTAGCTCAGTACATCCTCTACTTCATATCCATAACAATCTGGTAAATAACTCACTGCTTTGACTTTGTCTAAAAGAATCAGGTTTACCTCTTTTGACGCTGAAATTACAATCGGTGAATGTGTTGCAATGATAAACTGAACCCCTGAAAATGTTTTTCGCAATGCATCAATTACATTCCACTGCCACTTTGGATGAAGGTGTAAATCAATTTCATCTATAAGCACTATACCTGTAATTTGGTCTCTACTTTCTAATTCCGGATTAAGCATACAAACACGATATGCCAAATCCATAACCATCCACAATAAAGACTGGTAACCGGCACTCAGCTTTGAAATAGGCATTTCTTCCTTATCATCCTTGTAAACTAATTCATCAAACTGTGGAGAATAATAAATTGAAGGCATCTTATCTAGTTCGTTGATTTCTTTCATAAACAAAGCTACAATATTCTTAAACATTTCGTATTCCCGCACTATTCCTTTATTGGAGGTCACTATTTCCTGTTTGAGACACCACTGCTGAATAGATTTCACATCCATTGAAGAATCCAAACAACCGATATATCCACATCTTCTGTCATCTAACTTCTTCTTTAATTCCGTTCCAAAATCTCCTCTTCTTACTCTCCATGCTCTGGCAGCACTTTGAAAACTAATCAATGGCAGAATTGTACTTGAATTATTAGCAAGTTTCTTCATCCAAACACATACATTTTTATCATCTATCTTTGTATGGGTAGCAGATACCTCTTCCTTGATTCTGTTCCATGTAAAATTCTGGTCTTCCGTTACCTGAAGTGTGCAGCCAGCCACTACAGGTTCACAATATTCAATCGTCGTTGAAGAGTCACCCAGAGCTTTTATATTCATACGAACATCATCTTTTACGATATTCTTAGTTCTGACACCTGCGACATTGACAAACAAACCTCCAAGAGCAACAGCAATTCCCTCAAGGACAGAAGTTTTTCCTGAACCATTATCACCAATAAGCAGATTCAGCCCAGGTTTTAAATTAATATCTAATTTTTCAATTGCTTTATAATTCTCTATATGAATCTTTTCTAAATACAAATATCTCACCATCCTTTATCTATATCTTTGCCAGCAAATCCACTTTCAATGCTTTCTTACCTTCCTGAGCGACTTCCACGCCCTGAAGTTTAGCATAATTTACCTTTACACCATCATCATTATTCAGATGAATCTCAATTGTATATTTTATAAATCCATTTATTTACTCCCATCTCTAATTATGACACACTATACACATAACTTATAATATCGTCAACTATATTTCTACTCTGTACAAATTGCCCCTTTAATTGACATCATATATTTTATAATCTTTTGTTCTAATTCTTCTGATGTAAAATAATCTAATATGTATGTTCCCCCCAAAACATTTAGATACTTAGTTACTTCATAATATACATCTCTATGGTTTTTTCCTTTTATTTTATATCCGATATTTTCAAGATATTTTAACGCTGAAAACAGTCCTACAGTAATATCATGATTACTTATGTAATTATTAGAAAATATAATCAACATTTTAGTAGCATAATCATCAATGAGATATATTGTCAATTCAATTTACTCTCAAGCCATGAAATAATTATTCCACAATATGGTGTCAAATTTCGTTCCTGTACCATAATAAGATATCAACGGAAGAATTAATGACTTGTCTCCTGTCATAATTCTCTTTTGTACATCCTTTGATATATTAGTTAATTCTTTTGCTTCTTTAACTGTTGTATTTCCACTTTCAGAATTAAGAGAACGCACCCATTTCAAATCATGATTGTCCAGACAGTCGCCTGTACTTTCAATACTTACAGGAAACTGATGCTGCGGATCAACTGTACCATCAAGATCATGGAACTCATATCTGGCATCATCTTTTGAAATACTTCTGCTTATGACTTGAATATTTCATAAATTACTCAAGACGCAATTCTATTACTTTCAAATAAAAATTTCAGTTTATCGTCTTTTATTCCTATTCTAAGTAAGAAACAACAATATGCTAATGCCATCAAAGTATATGCTGTCTCAGCAACCACCGAATCTAATGTCCTATATCTTCCATGTGTAATATCGTTTCTATATTTTACAAATGTCGCAATATCTTCTTCTGTACATGATAATTGAGCTTTTTCCTTGAGTATTTTCATATAATAATCTTGTCTTTTATAAAGCAAATGTATCTTTCTACTATTAGCCATCCCCCAATGAGATATACTGCTAAAAATCATATCATAAGTTTTGTCTTCTAATTTTTTATCTGACTTTTTATGCTGTTTAATTACCGCTTTCACATTTTTAATTAAATCTGTCAAATTATTATTTTCATCATCTTTAAGATCCGTTACAAAATCTAATTCACATTCAATAGATGAACATATACTTTTAATCTTATCATTAGACAATATGCTATAATCCTTATCGTTATCTGCATAAAAATCAAATAAATAGGTTGCCTTTCCCTCAGTATCGGCAGACATTACAGAGTGTAAATTAGCTATGCATTCATCAACATCATCAAATAAAATATTCTGTTGATATTTCTTTTCTGTAAACTTATCATACTGGTAATCTAGGAATCCATCAGCAAACTTAAACCACTTACCTGTTTTGTCATCAATCTGATAGAGACACACCTCATCGAATCCGACATTTTCTCTATTTGTCATAAACCTGCATATTTTCATTAAAACATTATAGGTAAGTCTTATGGTTTTTATAGGCATTTCCTTTGGAAATTCATATCTCGCAATCAAGTTCATGATTGATGGATTATTCTTTGATGGTATATTTTTCAAAATAAACTTGCATTCAATACCATTTATTCTTACAGAATACTCTTTCTTAAATTCAGGATAAGTTTTAATATAGTACTTCCTTTCTTTGTCATATTTTGTAACGATTTGGGGTTGCTGATACAAATTGTTAAGAGTTCCACCAATAAACTCTATTGCTTGCATTTTAGACATATCATAGCTACACAAATTAGCTGTACTCACAAGATAAATTCCTGGTCGCAATTTATAGTTTGACGATATTATCCTTTCATCATACCCAGTATATAAAGCAATCTGATAACCATCCGTTGAATACCCATGTAAAAAATAATCTGGCGATTTCATTACGCTTTCTGAGAACTCAGCAAATATACCCACTCCCTTTGTTATAAAATTAAACACTTTATCCTGTGCATGAAAATATATTTTCTCTTCATCTTGAATTACAAATCCTGTAAAATTATCTGTGTTACGACTTATCATGTCTAATATGCACCACCTTTAATCTATATATCTTTTAAAACAATATTACCTATATCTTCGCCAACAAATCAACTTTCAATGTTTTCTTACCTTCCTGAGCGACTTCCACACCCTGGAATTTTGCATAATTTACCTTTACGCCATCATCCAGATCAATCTCTATCCTCTGATTAGCAACATGAGCAATGGCTTCATCATATATCTTCATCTCAGCAAGCTGCTTTGTGTACTTTGTTACTGCTTTTGTAGCTTTTGATTTTTCTGATGCAGATTTAGCATTGTCAATCGTATATTGTGCACTCTGCATTGCATTTTCTACATACTTCTGTGCCTTATGAAGATAGTCTGTTCTTACTCTGCCTACTGTATCAGCATCATATCGATGCATATAGATAAGTGCTTTGAATCCATTTTGCTTACCACTATCAAAAAGCCAGTAGATAGGACGCTTACCGGAACCCGTAACAGAATAAGTATTACAATGATCCTTAAAAAAATTATTTAAAAAATAATTTCTGATTACTTCTCTACTTGTGTTGCCCTTATTACCAAGTGCTTCTGCTACGAAATTGAGATTTTTCTCCAGTGTATCTTTTCCATACACCGTTTTTATAAAATCTTCAAATAGTCCAACAATATCATCTGTAAAATATTCTTCGTCTGTAATTGGAATAATATTGTCAAAATCTGGCATATAATGAAGTTTTGTATAAAAATCAGATACATCCGGTCTTCCTTCCGTTCTCCATGCTGCATCCTTATACTTACTGTAATCCCACATGCCACCAGCATACATCAAGCCCTCTTGATAGATAGAATAACGTCCAAACATACAGCCTACTGCATAAGAAATTAAACTCCTAATATCTCGCTGCAAATCTGCCTTATGGACTGTGATATCTCTTTCTTCAACATCTGGTGTTACCTCATTTCTTAACCCATATGCATTAATAAATATTTTATTTAATTCTGTTTCATTTCTAATAAGTGTTTTAATTCTGTTGTCGCACTCCATTTCCCATTCTACAAATTTCTCAGAAAGATCTTTTGATAATGTATTCTTCACTAATGGATGTATCTTATAGTCCCAAGATGTTTCATAAGAGTCCCAATCCATTTTACAGCAATCAATATTTTCTTTTGCCAATTTTTTTATTTCTTCTAATTCAGGTAAAATTATTGGAAAACTTTTAACATCCTTAATTTGTAAATTTATTGATGGATTAAAAACCCAAAAGTAGTATTTTGCCACATTAGAGTTTAGTAATGCTAAAACTTCATCTTTATTGATGAACAGATTTATTGATGGTCCTCCCTTATCAAAAATACATCCTTTAGGTAGATATCTAAAACCAGTCCCTCTACTCGTAATTGCCGAATATGTTATCCCCTCTTTGTACCAAAATTCTTCTGCTAATAAATTAGATGTTTTATTTGTCGCATAAAACTTTCTAGCTTGTTCTGACCAATTTACAATATAAGATAAATTACCATAATACTGCCTGTAATCACCACCTTTAGCATACAATCGCCATTCATTACCCACTTTTTCTTTTTCGACTTCCCAAAATAATCTTAAATATTTCTCATTATCACCTGTAATATTTTGCGAACCAGTTAATTTTCCATAATCTTCAATATATTTTGCATTTTGAAAATTATCTATAAAATTGTCACTCACATAATAAGCATATGGTATGCCTGGTATATTGCCAAATCTCATACATTTAGAGTTTATTCTATTATGCGTATTGAAAAACTCCTTTTCCTTCTCGCTATAACTTTTATATTCTACAAGTCTTACAAATTTTGTAAAATAATTATTTTTTTTATCTTTTTGATAAATAAACGAACATGTCTGTACAACATCATTACCAATCTCTTCAAATGCTTTTATTCCTAAATGAACCATACTTATTAAATTACAATTAAGCATCTTGCTTCTTAATGTTTCAAAACTTCCAATGAACATCCACGAATGCTGCGTTATCATCGCCTGATATCCATTTTTCTTAAGCATCTCTCCACAACGCTCAATAAACACAGCAAATAAATCAGCCTTACTATCAGGATAATTTTTCTTAACAAAATTATTTACTTTTGCACTAAGATTACTCGTACCCGCATACGGCGGATTAGTAACAACAACCTCATATTTCTGAGCCATCACCTTCCCAATTCTAATCAATCGTTTTAACTTCTCCGCTGTCTCATCCAATCCGTATGTATCAAAAGAAATCTGACCTTCAGTATTGCTGCTTTCTACAAATCTGCCTAACAATTCCCAATCATAGCTTTCCACATTAAGCAAAGAACCATATTCCTTTGCATCATTTAATGTATTAAGAAGTCCTTCCATTTGCAATAATGCGGTCTGTTTCTCTTCCTCTGTCAATCCTGCACCAAAATATTTAAGCTGACCTCGATTAATACCATTACTCTCCTGCACAGCATATACATTCGGCTCTATGCCTCTTGTCAGTATTCTTCTGTCATACTGTCTTGCTTTCATCAATACTGCAAAATAACTCAACTGTGCTGCTCTGTCGTCTATATCAAGTCCGTATATATTATTTTGTATAATGCTCTGTGCAGCATCTCTCTGTGACCATCCTGCATTTTCATATATCTGCATAAATACATCAAACGCATACACCAGAATATGACCGGAGCCCATGCAAGGATCAATAAGCTTTATATCCTCTGGCTTTAATGTTGCATACTCTGCCTTTATCTTATCAAGTTCCTGCTGTACGGACTCTTCCTGCTCTGCCTCATCCAGATAGTATTTCCATTTGCTCTTCAATTCATCATCCGGATGTCCTTCTACCCACATTCTGCCGAGGCTGTTTTCTACCATATATCTTACAATCCAGTCCGGAGTAAAAAGCTGGGTAACCGCCGGAATTTCCTCTTTTGTGATTTTGCCTTTCTTTGCAAATGCTTTATTTTTAGGCTCTGTATTATAATATTGATATAACCATCCAATGATTTCCACCTGTCCTGCTGCCTTGCCATCTTCGCCAACAGTAGTGATATTAAATTCTTTTTCATCTATACCATCTACAAGCATACGAATTACATCATCTTCATTTGTAAATGAGATGTTAAGAAGCATTTCTGTATAGTCTTCTGTCTCTTCAAAAAGTCCCGGTAATACTTCATGAAGCAGATTGCACTGCTTTATAAAGAGCATTCTGAATAAATCATCAAGTCTGTTATTCATCTTGGCATCAATGATTTCATCTCTCTCTTTATCTGTGAAATCCCAATCAATATCAGGTGCCATTGTTACCACATCAGGCTCATTCTTTACCAATCCGCTTACAGAAGATTTTTTTTCAGAAGAAAGCACACGAACTCTTACAGGATACATATAATCATTAACTTCCATAAATCGGATAGCACATATACGATTAAACCATGTATATGCTACTTCTTCCACTACCGCCTCAAAGCCTTTTGCATTAATCTGGTCTACCAGTTTTCTTCTTTGCTCACACTGCTTTTTGTTAAGTGTTACTTCTGTTCCTGCGGTTGTCTTATATACTTCAAAATCGACACCTTTTGTTATTGCTTCACTGCAGTTATCCGGTGTGATTCCAAGCATACCTGCCTTGTCTGTGACAGATGCTATCAGTTTATTTCTTGCATCTATTGCAAATTTCTTAATTGCATTTTTGTTCATGTGCTATATCCTCCAATCAAGCTCATCAGCTCAATGTAATTATTGTGTCTTCTTCCAGCTCCTGCATCAGTTTCTGCTTCATCTGAGCAAGGAATTTATCAATATCCTGCTCTGTCTCAATCGAATATGTTCTTGCCCCAGCCACATTGCTGATGGAAATATTTTTGCGTCTTTTCGTCTTTACTTTAGTTGGTGTCTGAACATCATTAACCGGCTCTTTACCGGAAACTACCGGTGTAACAGGCGGTTCTGATACCGGTTGATGCACTCTCTCATATTCATCTATCTCATCCAGGCACTTTATTTTAAGTGCATCGCTTTCCAGCCTGATATTTTTAATCGCAGCTATATCACCGGATGTTGTAAGTTTCTCCCGTATTTCATCAAATCTTTGATTGATATGGGAACGGAGCACTTCTGCAAAAGGTTTACTATCCAATACTTCTTTTACTTTAAGAAAGTCATCGTGTACTAACGGTTCCATTATTGCAGCTTCTTTTTCAAGCAATCCCATGTGAAGGTCTTCAAACTTCATGTTCAACTCCGGCAATCTCTGAATCTTACCAAATGGCTTACCGGTCTTTACAACATCCTCTATCTCTTCAACTACTTTTAACAGCTCACGGTCACTTACATAAGTCTTACTGTTTTCAAAATAAGCAAGGTTCTTTACTGCTTCTTCAAAAATCTTTCTCTGTTCGCCATTAAAGAAATCAAATACAGGTGCCGTATCTTCTGCGTCGTCAAGCAAGTCATCCCTCTTTTTATCTACAGTCTTAAAAAACTCTGCTGCCTCATTTATATTAAGGATTTTTGCAAGTCTGTTTCTTGCATCTTCCATCAGTCTCTTGCAAGGATATTTTGGATTAATTCGGTACTCTACAAGAATGTCATCATATACTTCCACTTTATCTTCTGCTCTATCCTTAAAACTGCTCATGATTTTATCATCATCATCGCTTGTTACCGTGAATCCGAAGTAATCCTTCATAACTTCTTTGACAGAACGAATCTGTCCGTCAGTCGCTCTCTCTCTAATATCAATTAAAAGTTTTTCTACATATTCACGCTTTGTAATGTATCTGACTAATTCATCCGGATTTGTTGAAAGCAATGAAAGATTCCGGCTGTTAAGTGTAAGAGAAACCCTTCCCAGTTTGAACAGCATTGCAACAAGCCACTGCACATCTTTTGTATCAAATCCATAAGGTGCTGCACCAAATTTATCCTGTAATGATTTGAGAGAAGTCTTCATATGTCTGGCATTATTTAATCCAATTACCTGCACTACCTCCTCTAATGCAAGTTTATTCGGTGTTGTATCACTCGTGCCAAGAAAACTCATCTGACCATCGCTACGCTTAAAGATGGCACTAATATCTGACAGTTCAGGTGCTGTCTCCATATAAGTGAGCTTATTGTATTTCATAGCTACAAGCTTACCAAGTGCCTCGTTAATCCTTGCCGCAGGCTCCTTAGCCGAAATGACTGCCTTATCGCCATTTACATAAATGTCCGCATTCTTTAATGCATCCTCAATAAAGATTCTGATTCTATCCTTTTTTTCAATACGCTCATCCTCTTTTGCCCTACGGATGCTGTCAAAGCTGCCTCTGGCACCGGAAGCATTTTTATTAAGAAATTTATATATTTTTATTGATTCTGTAATTTCATCAAGAAATGTACCGTCATTTGGCAATTTCACAATTATACTGCTTTCCTGTGCCGAGAGCAGACGAAGTGCAGAATCTGCATAATCCCCACCATAAGGTGTTATAATTGTCACTCCGATATCGTTAGACTGATTACTTTTGAAAAATCGATCATCCACCTTCTGATTAAATGCAAACATATATCTATTACTATATCTATATTTTTTTTCTGTATAGATTTCCTCAAATATAACTGTTGAAGCTTCTCCTATGATTTCTCCCATCTCTACAGACTCATTATTGATGGCATTGTTGATTTCCTGCTCTTCATTTGTCAGGAAAATGTATATCTCACCATTCTTTTGTACAAGCGTCTCTTTAATCAGTTTCTTTAATGACTCCTCAATCTTAGAACGAACTTCAATTCTGTCATCATCAATATTTGAAATCATAAGTGTAGTGAGATTATCTGCATTTGCCTTGATTTCCTTGACATACTTAATCATAAAAAGAACTTTCAACAGCTCTACATCAAACTCATCCAGTTTACTGTTATCCTCTGCATCTGAGATTACCTGGCTATGCTGGTGATCAATAAACTTATGTAATGGATTATAGAAATAGCTGAATGGGACTAATACTCCATCCTCTTTATCCATTACTCTAATTGCCGACTCCTGAAACAATGCAAGCATAGAGCGTGACTGGTCAGACAGATGTTTTCCACTTGCACCATGTGTTCTGACAGCAGTAAGCACCTGTCCTAAAAGACTGAACTGATACGGAATAAAAGGATAGCAATCTGCAAAATCAGCTTTATCTTCATACAGCTTTTTATCTGCCGTATCCACTGTAAATGTAATAAGATTCTTTATAATTGACTCTTTCTGCTCATAGATGAGTCTGAGAGCCTGTGCTGCTGTATCATTCTTTGCAAGTACACGCTTACGAATAACCTCATCCACATTTGATGCCGATAATGAAAGTCTTGTATCAAATCGTCCCTGAATCTTAGAAAAATCATTTCCTTTTGTCTTGGTGATAGAGTCAATGTCCTCCTGACTTGTTACGATAACCCATGCTTTTCCACGGCAGGCAGTTCCCAGGTCTTCTACAATTGTCTGAAGATTAAGCATCAGTTGTGTATCATCCGCAATATACTGACCAATCTCATCTACTAAAAAAATCACATGATGATTCGGTCCTTTCTTTGCACAATATTCCTGCACCAAAGACACAAACTTTTCAATACTAAGGTCATAATTGCCCTTTGCATTTTTGCACCAGTTTCGTGCTGCTTCCTCACTCATAAAATCCATTTCAACAAGCGTCTTTACAACTTTGTCCTGAATCACGGCAAATGCCTGTCTCTTCTTCTCCCATGGTGCTCCGGCAATCTGTTCAAACTTTTCTTTGAACTCCTCAAATCTGCCTTCACCATCCAACTGGCGTTCAAAATCTGCAAGATAAGGAACAGAACCACAATATCCCTGCATCTCATTGAACACCTTCATAAATACTTCAACAATAGCCTCTTTCCCGGAACCAATTTTTGCAGAACCCTTTGAATCAATATTAAAAAGCACAACATCTGAATCTGTTTCTCCGGCTTTTGTCATCTCTGCGATAAGCATAGGATCTTCGATTTTGGGTCTGATGCCTGCATCAGACTCACATCCGGTAAAATACTCAATGGCTCTTTTGCCTTCTACTGTGCTGTTTTTTAACAGATAGGACAAAATCTTTAAAAAATGTGATTTACCACTTCCAAAGAATCCAGAAATCCATACCCCCATCTTATCTGTATATCCGTCTATACCCTTTTCATAATTTTCAAAAAAAACACGAAAATGCTTTAACAACTCTTTCGTAACAACATACTCATCCAATTCCTGATAAATATTTTCTTCGTCCGACTGACCTACTTTAATAACGCCTTTTATGTCACGGTCAATCTGCTTTTCAAACATATTTTTAATCTGCATTGTTAATTCTCCTATTTTTTACGAAAAACTGTTTCCTTTCAGAAAATACTGCTGCCACCTCTACACCAAAGGTAATGCTCTATAATAATTATGTGAATCCATCGTTCCAAATAGCTTCAGATCCTGTCCACTATATTCGCCCGGATAAAACATTACCACTGGAACACTATCCAGTACCTGATGCAGGTTATTAAGGATATTGTGACTGGCAATAATTGGATGGCATTTGCCAACTCCCGTAAGAAATACCACACTGTCTGTTAAATCTTCCTGCAATATTCTGGATATGATTAAATTCAGCTCATTTGTCTCATCTAGTCCCAATGTTTCTACAAGGCTGTCTGCCATCTCAAAGAATCCATTCTCTCTTTCCAAATCAAAGAATGCTTCCAGATAACCTTCCTCCTCTAACACTTCTATCATCAAGTGAAACAGATCGAGTTCTATAATCTGAAAGCCCAAGCTGCTCTCATTTATTCTGTTCTTTAGATACTGTATATGATTTCTCACATGAAGTTCTTCTCTCGGATCATAATCAAATATATAATATCCGACCTCATTTCCCAATCCTTTATTGCTGCGAAAGCTCTGATCCGATATTTTCTTCTCTATCTGATTCAACCTTTCATCCAATGATAACTTTCCCATCAACGCACCCCCTTCACTGCATTCAGATATGCTTCTAATCCATTCCTTTTCAATAATTCTTCCATTCTATAATCAATGTGTATCCGCCTCATAGTCCTAGGCTTGGCACTGCTTTCAAGCAAGCCTGCCTCATACATCATGCGACAAAAACACTGTTTAAGTTTTTTTACTGCTGCATCTGTCCATCCGGCAACCACTTCACTCTGCATTGCCTTATCCGCAAAAAATACATTCAAATCACGGTCTGTAATCTCTGACTCACCAATTCTAAGCTTTTCATCATACACTTCATGCATAAATTCAAAAAACAAACGGCTGTCCATCAATATCGAAATCAGATTTAAAACCTTCGCCGTCTCAATATCGCAGGACAAAAATGCTTTTAGTAAATCCATTGGAAGAAGAGAAACCCTACGATATGTACCATTCAACACCTCATAAGCACGATACTCGGCTCTTACCTGATATATATTCTCATCCCATGCAATCGCTCTAATCTCAGACTTGCTAAGACCATCTGCAATATATGATGCCGTCTTTCTTGCCTCCTGCAGCCAAAACAATTTAGATGTTAATCCTGCACTGTATTCCATGATCATTCACCCTCCTCATCTTTCACATAGCGAATAATATCTCCGAAATCACAGTCCAGCTCCCGACAAATCTTTTCAAGTACCCGCAAAGAAACCACCTCGTTCTTTGTCATTTTAGCTATTGTACTGCTGCTAATCTCTAATCTTTCTATCAGATCAACCTTCTTCAGATTTTTGTCAATCAGCATTTTCCATAATCCGTTATATGAAATCGACATCTACTCTACCTCGCAATATTAAATATCAAATCATCAATTAGATTTTATTCAAACCTAACTGCATAAATCATAATTACAACATGATAAATATAATACCATAATTCAGAGTACAAATCAATGAAAACTTAAAAGAATCATTCGAGTTCTCAAACTTTTTATTTATCTTATCACAAGCAATTCATAACATTTTCAATACCGTTTACTTGTAATTTATTACTAATTTTATGAATATAATAAGCCTTACAAGATAAAAACAGCAAAACGGAAGTCACCACAACTACTTATTGTTTGAGACCTTCTTAATGGTGTTAAACAATTTTAAAAATAAAAAGTAACCCACAAGTTCACAACTTGTAAGTTACTTTCTACAATAATTACATTATCCTGTCAAAATCATCTCACCGGTTTAAATCTGCTATAATCAAGTGCACTTATATCTACTACTGTTTCCTCTCCAACTACCATCTGCGCAAGCATAAGTCCTACAGCAGGTGCCGTTCCAAATCCATGTCCTGTAAATCCACATGCAAGTATAAGTCCTGGTGCTTCTTCTACCGGGCTCAGGAAAGGTACTCCGTCAAATGCATTATCAAGCCATCCGCACCAGCTTCTCACAATCTTTGCATCTTTAAGTGCAGGTATGTAACTCTGGATTGCCCTGCAGCTTGCCGATAATGTCATGGAGTTAGTGATAAGCTTTGAAGGGTCTGCCGTATTTGTTGAAGGGTCTACCATCTCATCTACTGCTTCCCATCCTGAATCTGATCCAAATACAAAAGAACCGTGATGTGTCTGATGTCCATAGAAATCTGCTGTCGCACAACCAAACATTACATCTATCATATGAGGCTGCATTTCAGTTACAAGACATTCATCTATAAGTCTTGTCATAGGTACGTCGATGCCTATTGTCCTTGCTATCTCCCTGCTTTCATAGCCTGCCACAAGTATTACTGTCTCGCCTTCAAATACGGTACCGTCATTTAATATTACTTTTCTTACCTTACCCTTAACTTTCTGCAGTGCTTTTACAGGTGCATCTGTATAAAATTTCACACCCATTTCAAGTGCTCTTTTATAGTATCCGAGTGTTGTTGTGAGAGGGTTTGCATGACCGTCTGTCGGACACCAGCTTGCCCCGATTACATCATCTGAAAGATAAGGGCAAATCTCCTTAACTTCTTTTTTATCAATCATTCTTACATCAAGACCTACTGATTTTGCATTGTCGGCAAGCGTCTGAAGTTTTTTCAGATGTTCCTCTGTCTTACCCATTCTTAAATTTCCTTTTTGAGTATACTCCGTATCTACACCAAGTTCCTCCGATAATGTAGGCCACATATTTTTAATTCCATACATCGCATATGGAAGTTCTCTAACATCACGTCCCGACTGGCGTACACCGCCTCCGTTTCTTGACGAACCTCCATGCCCTATACTGTTTGTTGCTTCTAATACGACCACATCCTTAACACCTTTTTTTGCAAGATAATAAGCTGCAGCACATCCGTTTATTCCACCACCGATAATTACTACATCTGCTGTTTTATTCATGGCTTGCACCTCCATCCTCTGCTAATATACACATTTCTATTGGTCTCATTGGAGCTCTTGAACTTGCAGGTACAACCTCAGACGGAGATACCTTAAGTTCAGATGCAATAATTGATTTAACCATTTTTCCACATGTCTGTCCCTGGCAAAGACCCATTCCTGACCTTAAATATCTTCTCATTTCTTCCAATGTAAATATTCCCTCATGAACAGCTTTTCTTATCTGTCCTTTAGTAACTTCCTCGCAACGGCATACCAGAAGGCTGTCGTCAGCACCTTCAACAAATGGTCCTATTTCTTTTAATTTTGCCTGAATGTCTGTCATAACTAAACCCTCCTTATGCTTCTTTTTTATAAAATCTTGCTTTCATAACCATGTCATTCGGAACTTTTATTGTAAGAAGATTTGTATGGTCAAATGCGGGAGCTGTCCTAACTTTAGTAACCTCTGCCTTACATACCTCTTTTCCGTTTCTTCCAAGTGCAATACCTTTATCTCCGACTTTTGGAACCGGTAAAAACTCATATGGCATTGTCACTTCGCCAAATCCCGGTTCTACATCCTCTTCTACAAGGAAAATTGACTGACCTGAACATGATGCAACACACATACCGCATCCGATACATTTTTTCTCCTCATCAATTGCAGGAAGTGATGTTATATTCTTACCGATGCGGATACATCCCATCTTACAGGCATCCTGACACGGATTACAAGGAATATTCTGTGTACATTCTATAACAGGATGTATTCCTTTCTGGTGTGTAACACCCGGAAATCTCTCTATCTCATCATCAGCTACAAAACCCTTATTTAAAAGATTCATTGAGACATCTATTCCCTCGTCTGTCTTTTCGACAAGCTTACCTCTGTTCTTTGGTGCAAACATACCCTGTCTCAATGTTTCAAGCTGATTTTCAAGTTCCTCTATTCTTGCATCTCTCTCTTCCTCTGTCATATATCCAAGATAACATGCAATTGATGCTCCCGACATTCTTCCTTCTATCATTGCCGAACTTGCTTCCTCAATACCTGAAACATCACCTGCGGCATATATTCCCGGAACACTTGTTGCACCATATTTATCGATTTCAGGGACATGACCGCCTTTTGTGTCATTCATTTTTACTTCTGCCTGCTTTAAAAGCTGTGACATCGGAGACAATCCAACAGCAAGACATACTGTATCTACATCAAAATGTTTTTCGGTTCCCGGTATTATCTTCCAATCAGGTCCTACCTGTCCGATAACAACTCCCGTAACCGCATCTCCGCCTTCAACTCTCACAATAGTATGTGACAGATAAAACGGAACACCACATCTTGCAATCTTTGCAGCATGAACACCATATCCTCCAACTCTTGGAGCTGCATCTGCAAGTGCCACAACCTCACATCCTGCCTGTAAAAGCTGGTAGCTTACGACAAGTCCTACATTTCCTGAACCAAGCATCAATATTCTGTTTCCGGGTTTAATGTGATGAAGATTCATCATTGTCTGTGCCGCACCTGCACCGATAACACCGGGCTTTGTCCATCCCTCAAAATTAACCATGTTCTCACTAGCTCCGGTTGCAACTAAAACAGCATCACCTTTATAATGCTTAACGCTGTCACCAACCTTTACCGTAACTTCCTTCTCAGGATAAAGACCAACAACAGTTGCATTTAAAATTACTTCAACACCATATTCCTCTGCCTCACTGAGAAGTTCTTCCCCAATCTTAAAACCTCTTACCTTGGCTTTGTGCTCTTTTGAACCAAAAAATTTATGTATCTGTTTAAAAAGCTGTCCGCCCGGCTTTGCATTTTCATCAAATACAATAGGCTTTAAACCTTTCTTTGCCGCCTCGATTGCTGCCGATAAACCCGCCGGACCTGCGCCAATTACTATCATGTCATATCGTTCTATTTTCATAATGTACCTCTTTTCTGAACAATTTATTGTTACAAAGTTACAAGCTCTAAAATATCAGTTGTCAATACTTCTTGTTTTATAATTCTTTTATTCTTCCGGTTTTGCAGAAACACCATACTGTGTCTGCACGACCATTCCTGCCTCAAGAGGTGTAATGCATGTTCTAATATTAGGCTTACCGTCAACTATCATTACACAATCCGTACATCTTCCTATTGCACAAAAGATTCCTCTCGGCTCATGATTTCTCGCCGTGTATCTGTGAGCCATAACACCTGCTGCCTTCAACGCTGTAGCAATCGGCTCTCCTTCATATCCTTCTAAAAGCTTTCCGTCATAACTGAAAGTTACTTTTTTACGCTTAGGTGTCTCACCTAAAATCGGATGATTTTCTATTCTTTCCATATATATCAGACCTCCTTAATTTCCCGAAAACAAAAGACGCCTGTTATCTCTAACAGACGCCTTTGTCTTAATCATTTGTTGATTAGACTTTATCATTAAATTATTTAGTTGTATTGTAAAAAACGATATAACTTTTTTAAGCAGCTAATGCATTCTCCTTAATACATTTGATTATCTGAACAAATTTCATTTGTTCTTCTCTCGAAAAAATCGCACTAAATTTATATGGTCTGTCAAACGGAGCTTTCATTAAATCAATAACATTATCTATACAACCATTTTCTACCACATAATCAACCACCTGTTAAATAAAATGTCTATGAAGTTCTCTTGCCTCCATCCCCTTAAAATTTCTCCAACGAAGTGCCTGTTCTTCTTTCGACTCTCCAAATATATGCTCTTGCTTCTGACCGGAAAGTAATTCTGCCGTCTCTATATCTGCCTCTCTTTCATCAAGCTGCTTTGCAAACATAAGATATGTCAGCTGCTCAATTACTTCTGTTGGCTGAGATACCCCTCCCGCAATAACATCAAGCCAAATCTGTTCAATTTTATTTTTAACTGCTGCCGGTAACATCATTTTCCTCCTATAACCTCTTATTTATTCTACAATTCATCACTATCCAACAACACTGTAAATGGTCCATCATTTACAAGCTCAACTTTCATATCTGCACCAAATTCTCCCTGCTCTACAACCTCAATCTCATTTTTACATTTTGATATTATATATTCATACAAAGACTTAGCCATGTCGGGATCACCTGCTTTAACAAATGACGGTCTGTTTCCTCTCTTACAGTCAGCATACAATGTAAACTGCGAGATAAGCAGCAGACTTCCGCTAACATCTTTTAATCCAAGGTTTGTCTTCCCGTTTTCATCTTCAAAAATACGCAGATTTATCATTTTATGAATCATTTTATCGGCTGTCTCCACAGTGTCACCTTCTCCGACACCTATGAGAACCATAAAGCCCTTTCCTATCTGACCTCTTATTTTACCATCAATCGTCACTTTTGAATTCATCACTCTTTGAATTACAAAACGCATCTTAAGTTCCTCCTGTTAATTTATTTATCTTCTGCCCAGGCAAGTGCACAACGTATCGCTCTTTCCCAGCCGTCTAACTTCTGCTTCCGCAGTTCCTGTGGCATATCAGCTTCAAACGACCTTGAAAGTGCCCAGTTATTGCGTATATCCTCAAGGTCTTTCCAATAGCCGACTGCAAGACCTGCCAGATAAGCTGCTCCTAATGCCGTAGTCTCCACACATTCAGGGCGAAGCACATTTACATCCAGCACATCCGCCTGAAACTGCATCAGAAAATTATTTTTTGATGCTCCTCCATCGACTTTAAGGCTCACAATATCCACACTGGACTCTTTTTCCATTATTTTTAAAATATCATATGTCTGATAAGCCATTGCTTCTAATACCGCACGCACAAAATGTTCTTTTTTGCAGCCTCTTGTCAAACCCACAATCGTTCCTCTCGCATACGGATTCCAATACGGTGCACCTAGTCCGGTAAATGCAGGAACCACATAAACTCCATTCGTATCTTCCACGGAATCTGCATATTTTTCCGTCTCGGATGCATCTCTAAACAAGTCCATCTCGTCACGCATCCACTGTACTCCGGCTCCTGCCACAAAAATACTTCCCTCCAACGCATATTGTACATTATTTTCAAAGCTTGCCGCAATTGTTGTAAGCAGACCATTTTTAGAATTTACAGCCTGTTCTCCCGTATTCATCAGCAGAAAGCAACCTGTCCCATATGTATTTTTAACTTCTCCTTCTGAGAAACAGCATTGACCAAACAACGCTGCCTGCTGGTCTCCTGCTGCCCCTGCAATAGGAATTTTGCAGCCAAGTATTCCCGAATCAGTGTATCCATACACGCTGCTTGACGGACACACCTTTGGAAGCATTGACTTTGGAATACCAAAATATGCAAGTATCTTTTCATCCCAGCATAAATTATGAATATCAAACATCATTGTTCTGGACGCATTTGTATAATCCGTCACATGAACCGAACCTTTCGTCAAATTCCAAATCAGCCAAGTGTCAATCGTTCCAAATAACAAATCTCCCGCTTCAGCCTTTTTTCTTGCTCCTTCGACATTGTCTAATATCCATGCAATTTTAGATGCGGAAAAATATGCATCAGGAACAAGACCTGTAGTTTTTTGTATATAATCTGACCATCCGTTTTTTACCATATCTTTAATACATTCTGCTGTCCTTCTGCATTGCCATACAATCGCATTGTAAACAGGCTCCCCTGTATGACGATTCCATACAATTGTTGTTTCTCTTTGATTTGTAATGCCAATACCTTCTATATTTTCTCCTGTTGCCCCAATTTTACTTATAGCTTCTGTTGCAACCGATAACTGTGACGCCCAAATTTCCATAGGGTCATGTTCTACCCATCCTGCATGAGGATAAATCTGCTCAAACTCTTTTTGCGCCATACTGCATATATTTCCCTGCTTGTCAAACAAAATACAACGTGAACTTGTAGTTCCCTGGTCTAATGCTAAAATATATTTTTTCATGCAAAATCTCCCAATAATATATTATTTATAGTTTATTAGTATCCATTATATTATTTATTTTTTTCTTGTGCAATAACTCGAATAGATTTCGCTATCGCGAAATCTATTATAAAAATATTTATATATTTTTAGTGCACTTTTTTAACTCATTATATAGTCTGCAAACCGGTAATCCTACCACATTATTGTAATCACCTTTAATTCCCGTTACATACTTTCCGAAAGTCCCCTGTATACCGTAACCTCCTGCTTTATCATACGGTTCTGTACTGTTTATGTACTCCTCAATTTCCTGACTGCTCATATGCACAACTTCAACATCTGTTTTCTCCGAAAATACATCAATACGCTCCACCTTTCCGCCTTTTACAAGTACAAGTGCCACCCCTGTATATACCTGATGACTTGCACCAGATATTTTATTTATCATCCTTCTCGCATCATCTTTATCCTTGGGTTTGCCAAAAATCTCTGTACCTGATGCAACAACTGTATCTGCCCCAATTACAATAAAACTATCTTCATCTTTTACCGTTGTTTCAATTTGTTTATCATTCTTCTTTTGTCTATTCAACTCATTTGCAACCGCCATGGCTTTTTGCTCTGCAAGTTCCATCGTAACCTGCTTTGGTTCACTGCTTGTTATTATTTCCTCACAGTTTGAAACTTTAATCTCAAATTCCGATTCAATCATTTTTAATAACTCTTTTCTTCTTGGTGATTGTGACGCAAGTATCAGCTTATACATAATTCTCCCCTTTTCTTTTAAAACATGCTACTGTGCAAAAATCAAAATATCTTTTGAACCTTGCATCATATTATCAAAAAACGATGTTTCTATGATTTTGTACACACTGAAACATCGCTCTTTTTAATTGCTTTTAAATTTTCTATTGATTATCATTATCCAATGATAGAAAAACTAATACTCTTCAACTTTTGCATTGATTTCTGCAAACATTTTTTCTTTAAGTCCCTTGATATATTCAAATGCCTCTTCAACAGGAACCATTTCCTTTACAGACTTATCTCTTGTTGTAATCTCAACACATGATTCCTTGAGGTTTCTTGGACTTACAACCACCCTTATAGGTGCTCCAAGCAAATCGGCATCTGAGAACATTGCTCCCGGACGTACATCTCTGTCATCATACAAAGTTTCTACTGAGGCTGACTGCAAATCCTTGTATAATTTATCTGCAACTTCTTTTGTCTGTTCATCATCCACACGCAGACAGCATACTTCAACTTCCCAAGGTGCTATTGAAATAGGCCAGATAGGACCATACTCATCATGCTTTGCCTCACATACTGACGCTGCAAGTCTTCCTACACCAATTCCGTAACATCCCATAATAGGATTCTTTGTCTCTCCGTTCTCATCAGTATATGTCATATTCATAGCTTTTGTATACTTTGTTCCGAGCTGGAATATATTTCCAACCTCGATACCACGCTTAATGCTGATTGAATTTTTCTTACAGCATGGACATATTCCACCCTCTTTAACTTTTGCAATATCAACATAGTTAACTTCGCCAAGGTCTCTCTCAAGATTAAGTCCCTTATAGTGGTATCCCTCTTTATTTGCTCCGGCAACCATTCCCTCAACACCTTTAAGAGAAGAATCGATATAAACCGTAACTTCCTTTGAAATATTGTATGGTCCGATATAACCTGCAACAAGTGGGTCATCTTCCATAATCTGTGCAACATGTATAGGCTCTCCAACAATATTGCGAAGCTTTGTCTCATTTACCTCATAGTCACCACGCACAAATGCTACAACAAATGAATCATCAGCATTTCTCTGATATACAACTGCCTTGCATGATGTCTCTACAGAGCTGTGAAGAAAATCACATACATCCTCAATAGTTTTGCAATCCGGTGTTTCTATACATTCCAATTCAGAAACAGTACCTGTCTTTTCATCAGGCATTATATTTTCGGCAGCTTCCATATTTGCTCTGTAATCACACTCTGTACATGTAACGATAGAATCTTCTCCTACAGGTGTAAGGAGCATATATTCATGCGATACGCTTCCTCCCATCATACCTGAGTCAGATGCTACAGTAACAACTTCCGGAACACCTGCTTTCTGGAAAATTCTGTTGTATGCCTTATAACATACATCATAATACTTCTCAAGATCCTCCTGAGAAGTATGGAATGAATACGCATCTTTCATTGTAAACTCACGCACACGTATCATCCCTGCTCTAGGTCTTGCCTCGTCTCTGAATTTACGCTGAATCTGATATATCATAAACGGATAATTATTGTATGACTGGCCATACTCACGAACAAGCTGAACAGATGCCTCTTCATGTGTCATACCAAGAACCAGTTTAGAACCGCTTCTGTCTTTAAGTCTTACAAGCTCATTTCCGACACTTTCATATCTTCCTGACTCTTCCCAAAGTTCAGCCGGCATAACAACAGGAAATAATACTTCCTGACCGTCTATAGCATTCATTTCTTCACGAATAATCTTCTCAATTTTTGCAGTTACTCTTCTGAGTGTAGGAAATTCAGAATAAATTCCGTTTCCTACATATTTCATATATCCGCCTCGAACCATAAGTGCATGACTGTCAATTACGCAATCAGCAGGTTTTTCTTTAAATCTTAATCCAACTAACTTTGATACTTTCATTTTGTTTTCCTCCATATTTTTCTATAACATAGTACAAAGAGTCGCTTGCGACTCTTTCGCGCTTGAGCGGAATGCATAGCATTTATTTCCTATAACATAAAAAAGTCCTAAACAATAATGTTCAGGACGAAATATACTTCCGCGGTACCACCTAAATTTATATATTAAACAAACATTTAATAATACACACTCTATGCCATAATAACGGTGGCTTTCCGGCAGGTTTTTTATTCCTGCAGCTCCCAGGCTGGTTCAATATTTTTATGTCAGGACTTTTCAGCAGCCAGTCCCTCTCTAAAGACTCCAAATATTTACTATTCTGTTCAAAGCTTTTTATTATATACAAAAAACCTGTAAGCCATAAACGACTCACAAGTTTTTTCGGGTTGGGCTGATTTTCATCAGAGCAGTCTGTAGGGGAATCGAACCCCTGTTTTCGCCGTGAGAGGGCGACGTCTTAGCCGCTTGACCAACAGACCATATATTTAATTTTGACAAATATCAAAAGATATTTCACATCATTTGATTTTCAGCCGGCATATCACCGAAGCAGTCTGTAGGGGAATCGAACCCCTGTTTTCGCCGTGAGAGGGCGACGTCTTAGCCGCTTGACCAACAGACCATACGCTTGCCGACAGAAAAACATCCCTGTCGCGCCGACAAGCAATACTATACATCATTTTGTTACAAAATGCAAGCATTTTTTTAATTTTTTTCAATTTTTTGTTATTTTTAATTATCAGCTATTTTACGCATCCCTTTACTGCGTATATATAGCCTCTTCTCGTGAATGATTTGGATTTTTTTCAACAAGCTTGACAGCTTGATAAACACATGAGGTTATCTCAGCATCAGATTGTGCCGTTGAAGCATTAAATCTGTGAATAAGCTTTCCCTGAAGTGAATGTACATATCTTGGCGGCAGTCTGTTAAGCGCATATGTCGCTATGTCGAGTTTGCACTTCTGACATTTACATCCATCTGTCGTCTCCCATAACTCATCAATTTTCTTTAATACAGTTTCCTCCATCATGTTAACTAAACCTTCCATCTTTCTCCTCCATTCATACCCGTACCTTAAATAATTTTCAAACAATCATATACTGTTTATTTAAAATATGCGTCAATTCCATCTGCAATTCCTTTTGCCATTTTTGTCTGAAATTTTGACTTTTGCATTTTTCTGTCCTCTGCCGGATTGCTCATAAATCCCATTTCAATAAGTGAAACAGGAATCTTGCTCCAGTTTGTTCCGGTAAGGTCATCCCTTGTTACCACCCCCCTGTTTCTAATCTTAGTCTCCTTGCAATATGCTTTAAGAAGACATTCTGACAGCTTCTTTGATTTTGAACTAAGCTTTGAAACATATTTATTTGCCTTTGACGGATACAATCCGCTTGCACCTGTTACAGCACTTGAAGCAGAACTGTCACCGTGAAGTCTTATGTAAATGTCTGAACCACTCTTGTTGGCAAGCTGTGCACGCTTTTTGTTACTGATATTTACATTGTTTTTTGTTCTAATCATATAAACCTGATAGCCTCTGTTTTTGAGTTCCTTCTGAAGCTTCTTTGCCACTGCTAAAGTAAGTTTATACTCAGGTACATGTGTTGCAACTCCTGTTGCACCCCCTGCCACTTTTGCCTTTCTTGTTGAAGAACCCGGTCCTATAGGCTCTGTTGCAGAATTTCCTCTTGCCTGGTGTCCCGCATCAATAGCAATTTTAATATTTTCCTTGCTTTTCGCAGTTACTGTCTCCTGTTTTGCCACTGTCACATGATTTATACATAAAACAGCCACCAAAGACATACATAAAATCTTTTTTAATTTCCTTTTCATAATCGTTTTTCCTCCTTTTTATTTTAAACATAATAAGGGCAGATAAAAATCTGCCCTTGTTATAAATCCAATACTTTTTTCGCTTACAATGCGTTATTTAAATGTACCAAACTCAGACAACGGCGAAATTCTCAAAATTGCTCTGCCTGCTATATTCTTTCTCTTAACCGGTCCTACATCCTCGTATCTGCTGTCATCACTTATCTCTCTGTTATCACCAAGAACAAAGAATTCATCATTTGCAAGTTTCAAAGGTTTTTCTGCGATACCGGATTCTGTCATTGGATCCTTACCATAATTTTCTTTTATCGCCTTTCCATTTATATATATGGTATCTCCCTTAATCTGTATTGTCTCGCCCGGAAGTCCTATAACTCTCTTTATATAATAGTCATTACTCTGTCTTCCGTGTGGATAAAACACTATGACATCAAATCTCTTAGGGTCTGAAATGCGATATGTTACTTTCTCAACCAAAAGATTGTCACCATCGGAAAGTGTATTCATCATAGACGTACCGTCTACTATTGTTCTCTGCAATACATATTTTGGGACAACACATACACACATTATTATGATGGCCGCATATATGATAAGTTCTGTAATAACACCCTTTATTTTCTTTTTCTTTGGTTCTTCATCATCGTCAGGATTTTCTATAGGCTCTCCGTAAGAATCAAGTTCTCTTTCCTTATCATCAGCTTTTTCATCATTTAGCTCAGCCTGATTTGAAGTTTCTAGACTGTTTTCCTGTTCTTCGTCTTGATTTTTGTATTCGTTATCCATGTCAAAACCTCTATTACTCTTCTTCATCAAATGAGAAAGTCATCTCACTCATTGCTTTTCTTTCTTCTTCTTCAGCAGCTTTTTTTGCTTCGATTTCTGCTGCTTCCTCTTCGCTTAAAATTCTAATCTTTGAATTGTATAATTCATCAACTGCAATTGAAAGAGGCTTTGGACATCTGATATCAATAAGCGGGTCAGCCCCTGCTATGAGCTGGCGTGCTCTTTTTGCACTTGCAAGTACAATAGAATAACGGCTGTTTACTACAGGAGCTTCTCCTGTTTCAACTTCGCTGTTAATAACTTTCATAAGATCTGTATAAGATGGATGTAACATAATTATTTCTTCCTTTCATGTTATATATTATTATTTAAATTTTTTTAACTCTTCTGTTATTTTTTCAATAAGCTCAGACTGATTTTCTTTAGCATTATGTATTGACTGCAAAAGCCTGTGTATCTCGTCAACACACTCGTCTAAATCGTCATTCACAACTATATAATCATACTTGTTCATATAATCACATTCGTCAACGGCTCTTGACATTCTCTTATCAATCTGTTCAATTGTCTCTGTACCTCGTCCAACAAGTCTTTTCTTCAATTCGTCTGCAGATGGAGGTGTAATGAAAATCAGAGCAGTCTCAGGAAACTTTTCTTTAACTTTAAGTGCTCCCTGCATCTCAATTTCCAGTATAACATCATAACCTTCTTCTAACTTTTTGAAAACATAATCTCTCGGAGTTCCATAATAATTTCCCACATATTCAGCATACTCTATAAGCTGATTATTTTCAATCATATTTTCAAACTCATCCCTGCTCTTGAAAAAATAATTTTTCCCGTCAACTTCCCCCTGTCTCGGTTCACGGGTCGTTGCAGAAATTGATACCGCATAATTATCTTTTTCTAAAAGTTTATTTACAACAGTACCTTTACCCGCACCGGAAAATCCTGAAATAATCGCAAGAATACCTCTTTTATTCATTGGTTCTGCTCCTCTCTGTATTGATTTTCATTCACACGGTTTTCAATAGTATCCGGCAGAAGTGCCGACAATACAACATGACCGCTGTCCATAACAAGGATACATTTTGTCTTTCTGCCACATGTGGCATCTATAGCCATATTGTTGTCCTTTGCAACCTGTATCATTCTTTTTATCGGTGCTGCTTCTGTTCTTATAATACTGACAACCTTATCCATATTTACGATATTGCCGTATCCCACATTTATAAGCATTGTTAGCACCTCATATCTACTCAATATTCTGTATCTGTTCTCTTATCTTCTCTATCTCTGTCTTTAACTCAATAGCTTCTGCTGAAAGCTTCATGTCATTTGCCTTAGAAAGAATTGTATTTGCCTCTCTGTTCATTTCCTGTGCCAAAAAATCAAGCTTTCTTCCTATCGGCTCTTCCTTAGATAAAGTATCTTCCATATTTTTTATATGGCTGTGAAGCCTTACGGTTTCCTCATCTACACATACTTTATCAGCAAAAACAGTAAGTTCCGTAGCTAAAATTGCGTCATCTATCTGTTTATTTTCTAACAGTTCTTCAACTTTGTTCATGATTTTCTGCTTATATTCTGCTAAAATCTCAGGCGACCTTTGTTCAATCTTTTCTACAAGTTCGTGTATATACGCAAGTTTTTGCTTTATATCATTTTTAAGATGTTCGCCCTCTTTTTGTCTTGCCTCCCTAAATATCCTGCAGGCTTCTTCAAACGTATCCTCAACAGCTTTCTCAAGCGATTCGTCTATCGCATCATTTACTTCAAGTGTCACAACCTCCGGAAGTCTTATCAGTTCTGTTGCTGTCGGATATTTTAACTCTGCTCCCGTAAACTTTTCCCCATATGAAGCAGCTACTTTCTCAAGTGCATCCATATATCCTTTTGCAACATTTTCATGATATCTTACTTCAACATTGTTCTCAGAATAGTCTTCATATAGAACATAGACATCTATCTTTCCTCTTGCTGCATATTTTTTCATAATATTTCTAAGATTATTTTCATATGCATTAAATTTTTTAGGAAGTTTAATATTTAAATCACAATATCTGTGATTTACTGATTTTATTTCTATTGAAATCTTATAGTCAGCAGTTACTTTTTCAAATCGACCAAACCCGGTCATGCTTTTTATCATAATACTCCTCGTTCCTACCCAAATAATATAATACAACTAACTAATTGTATATTAAAATGTATTTTTAGTCAAGTTTGACATTCATTTCTTCCGCCATCAAACACAATTATTCATCATAAATCATACCGACCGCATGGCTGACAGCAGCTATTTCTCATCATTTTTATCTTTTGATATCTGTTTTGAATCCATCACCTTTTTCAAGAACTTCTTTAACACTGACATCAAACTGCAGCTCTTTGCCTTTGAGGCAGAATTCTTTTTATTCCGCTTTCCGTTAATCTCAGATACGGTGTATTCTATATATTCATACCCGTCTCTGCCATCCTCGATTGTTTTAAGATTGACATAAGTCTGTGTATCCGTCGATAATTTTCTTTTTTCAAGACAATAATTGATAAAATCTTTTGCAATCGTATATATAACCGCAAATAGAGGACAACCAACGAGCATTCCTACAATCCCCCAAAAACCGCCAAAAAACAGAATCGAAAAAAGTACCCAGAACGCTGACAGTCCGGTAGATTCACCAAGTATTGCAGGTCCTATAATATTTCCATCAACCTGCTGAAGTATTGCAACAAGTATAATAAAATACAAAGCCTGTACCGGACTTACAAGAAGTATCAAAAGTGCGCTCGGTATAGCTCCTATATATGGTCCAAACACCGGGATAACATTTGTTACACCTACAATGACACTTACAAGAAGCGCATATGGCATTCTGAAAATAGTCATGAGGACGAAACATATAATTCCTATTATCGTTGAATCAACTATTTTTCCTGAAATAAATCCGCTGAACATATTATTTGAAATGCGTACATAATGAATAATTGTATCTGCTGTTTTCTTTCTGCATACACCATAAGTTATCTTTTTTGCCTGTGCCGCGAACACTCTTTTTCCTTTTAATAAATAAATTGCAACTATTATTCCTATAAAAAGATTGTACAATACATTTATAAAGCTCATAACGCCGTTTGCAAACTGCTTTGCATATATGTTTAAATTAGGCAGCAGTTCACTTTTAAGCCATGGGAACAAATCATTATTCATAATGTTATCCATATATTTTGTTGCCTGCAAAGCTGTATCCTGCATTCTTGACGCAATATACTTATTGCTTTGTATCTTATCTGTAATGTAATTATAATAATCGTTTGCCTGTGACGGAACTGTTTCTATAAGCGAAATAACTGTTGTAATAAGCTGTGGTATAACAAGCCAGCAAAGAATCGCAATAATCAAAACTCCTGTCAGCAGAGCAAACACTATAGTCATGCTTTCCATAATAAGAACAGTTTTGTCTGACGGACTTTTGCCTTTTTTCTCATATCCTTTTAACAACAGACGATAATACATTTTTGTAAGCGGATTTAAAAGATATGCGATAATCGCACCATAAATTACAGGTTTCAAAACACTAAGCATAAACATAAATCCTGAAAAAATGTCATCGAGATTTATAATCAGCAGATAAACTACCGCTGCCGAAATCAGCACTAAAAAAAGTCCAAACCACTTACCAAATACTTCTTTTATTGTTATTCTTTCGTTTTCATCTTTTTCATTCTGAGCCACTATATACCTCCCGATAATTTTCCAACTGAAATTTTATTTTTATGTAAATGACTTTTGGAACTTACATACTTTGCTTTCCTGCCAGTCATTCCATTCATTTATGCCTATTGTACCACAAATTCGTTTCTTCGTTCAAGTTTTCATCTAAAACCTTTTATGAAGGAAGTAATCGTTCAGTTAAGAAAAAAGAAACCGCATAATAAACTATGCAGTTTCTCTTTTCTTCATTATATATATTTGGGAATATTAATATGAAAGCAATTCTATAAGTATGCATTATACTTCAAATAATAAGTCACCATATGATGGTACAGGCCAAAATTCCTGATCTACTATCATCTCTAATTCATCAATTGGTGCACGAAGTTCTTCCATTGCTGTAAATACTGTATTCTTAAAGAATAATGCCTGCTCCTGTCCCTCTTCTTTACCTGCTGCTTCTGCAGTTACTTTTTCAAGATTTGCAAGTGCTTTCTGAGCCTTAGCAAGGAGTGAAGAGCATTTTGTAAGAAGCTCTGTCTGTACTGACACATCTGCTGCTGCACATGCTGCTGTTACTGTGTTTACTGAGTCAGCAAGGCTTGTTACATATGAGATAACAGCAGGGATAAACTGTTTTCCAGCCATATCAATCATAGTCTTAGCTTCGATATTTATTGTCTTTGAATAATTCTCATAGTTGATTTCTGCTCTTGATTCAAGTTCTGCCTTAGAAAGTACATTCTGTCTTTCAAAAAGGGCAATTGATTTGTCTGTCACAAGATATGGTACAGCCTCAACCATAGACTTAACATTCGGAAGTCCTCTTCTCTCAGCTTCTGCTACCCACTCATCTGAATATCCGTCACCATTAAAGATAACTCTCTGATGCTCTGTAACAGTCTTTTTGATGAGTTCCTTTACTGCTTTATCGAAATCTGCAGCACCTTCAAGTTCATCTGCAAAATCCTGTAATGTATCAGCAACGATTGTATTAAGTACAAAGTTTGCACCTGCTATTGACATTGAAGAACCAAGCATTCTGAACTCAAATTTGTTTCCTGTAAATGCAAATGGTGATGTACGGTTTCTGTCTGTAGCATCTTTCTTGAGTACAGGGAGTACATGAACACCTGTATCAAGCTTGCTTCCCTGAATTGAAGATGAAACATCACCCTTAACAATCTGCTCAACAACATCTTCAAGCTGTTCTCCGAGGAACATTGAAATAATTGCCGGAGGTGCCTCGTTTGCACCAAGTCTGTGGTCATTTCCAGGATTTGAAGCTGAAAGTCTGAGAAGTTCTGCATTCTCATCTACAGCCTTGATAATCGCTGCAAGGAAAAGAAGGAATACTGTATTCTCATGTGGTTTCTTTCCCGGTTCAAGAAGGTTCACTCCTGTATCAGTAACAATTGACCAGTTATTATGTTTACCTGAACCATTTACGCCTGCAAATGGCTTCTCATGAAGAAGACACTCAAGATTATGTCTCTTTGCTACTTTCTTCATAATCTCCATTACTAACTGGTTGTGGTCTGTTGAAATATTTGCTGTTGTAAAGATAGGGGCCATCTCATGCTGTGCAGGAGCAACCTCATTATGCTGTGTCTTAGCAAGAATACCAAGTTTCCAAAGCTCGATGTTAAGATCTTTCATAAATGAAGCAATACGCTCTTTGATTGCGCCAAAGTAATGGTCATCAAGTTCCTGTCCCTTAGGAGCAGGTGCGCCAAACAATGTACGACCTGTAAAGATAAGATCCTTACGCTGTAAATATTTATCTCTGTCTACAAGGAAATATTCCTGCTCAGGTCCTACTGAACAAGATACTTTTTTGACATCATCCATGCCAAACAATTTAACTATACGAACAGCCTGTTTGCTGATTGCCTCCATTGAACGAAGAAGCGGAGTCTTTTTGTCAAGTGCCTCACCTGTATATGAGCAAAATGCTGTAGGAATGCAAAGCGTAACACCTGCTGCATCCTCCTGAAGGAATGCCGGTGATGTACAATCCCACGCTGTATATCCTCTTGCCTCGAATGTTGCACGAAGACCTCCTGAAGGAAATGAAGAAGCATCCGGCTCACCCTTTATAAGTTCTTTTCCTGAAAACTCAAGAACAGGCTTGCTCTCTGATGCAGGACTGAGGAATGAATCATGCTTTTCTGCTGTAACACCTGTCATCGGCTGGAACCAATGAGTATAATGTGTAGCACCATGCTCAAGTGCCCACTCTTTCATTGCATGAGCAACTACATTTGCAATTTCAATATCAAGGTCTGCTCCACTCTCAAGTGTCTTCTTCCAAGATTTATATACATCCTTTGGAAGCTTAGCCTGCATTACTTCATCATTAAATACGTCTTTCCCAAAAACCTGTTCGATAACATTATTTTCCATTTCGTTACCTTCCTTTCATATTAATATTTCAATATTCTATAATAGCTAAAAGAATTTACTCCTTTAAACTATTTTATTATATAAAGTGTCCGGAATAATTATGTCATTCCTATGATGTCGCCCGGGCACCATATAAGTTGTGGTACAGCTTATGTCATTCATTCTAGCAAAAAAGGCGTACTCAATTGTTTAAATTGAGAACGCCCTTGTTCTGTACTTCTTTATCAACTGATATGAAGTATATCATACTAACTTTAATTTGAAAAGCATTTTATTACATTTTTTTACTTTTTGACATATTGTACATTCACTTTTGAAAATACGGTCGATTTTTGTAATTTTTATACAATACAGGTCAATCTGTCTGATAGCAATTTGTATGTAATCGTACATTACTATCTGCTTTTAACCCTTGCATCATATCATCCCTTTATAATCAAACATATCAAACTTTACAGCTTTCATATTCTCTTTTCCGTTCCCACTGGCATATATGGCAATATAATTTCCTGTAAATTTTCCTCCAACTTCCGTTGTCAGATAAGCAGCCTCACCTCCCCCTGCTTTAATCCAATTTTCATCCTTATTGTAACTGAAACAATAAATATTTTCTCCATTTTCGTTTTTCAACGCCTCAAGTCTCACACGAACCGTATCATTATTTAACGTCGTAATTTTTTCTTCATTTATAAGCGAACCTATACATCTTCTGAAAATAAGCCACTTTACCCCTTCAATCACTGTAACCGCAAGCTCGTAATGATGTTTATTATTCATATAAACAGAAAGACCCGCCTCACCTCCGTCAAATATATCTCCAAATTCAATACAGGTTTCTGCCGTAAACTCATGATGTTTTTGTCTGTAACCGACCCATGCAGCCTCATCACTCGATATAACAGATGATTTTGTTCCATATAAAAGCAGTCCTCCATCTTTATCCAAAGATGCATATTTTGATGTTGTATTATAAATAAAATTCCAGTCCTGTTTTAGTTTATCTCCTTTAAAATCATCGTGAAAATATTTTCCCTCGTCTGTCATCGACTTTTGAACAACCCCACTAAGCAGTTTTCTGTCAGTTTCTATTTTCTCGTCAAGCAGACCGTCTCTCCCGATAACAGGCCATCCACCCTCATCCCATACCATAGGCACTAAAAATGTCTCTCTTCCGAGATTATGTTTAAACGGATATGTAATAGGACGGTTTCCAAGACAAACTCCCCACCAGTCTCCAAATTTATCACAAACTATATCCATATGACCTGTTCCCTTGATAGGAAGTGATGTTGACCTGTTGCTAAAAACAGGATTGCGTGGACATGATTCATATTCTCCAAGGATGTCTCTACTGCGCGCAATTGTTATCATATGGCAGAATTCTGTACCGCCTTCTGAAATAAGCAGATAATACCAGCCGTTTATTTTGTATAGATGCGGTCCCTCAGGGTCATTTCCACCGGTACCGTTCCATATTACTTTTCTATCCGAGACAACATCACACGACATATCCGTGACCCTGCCATTCTCATCATATTTATATGAAAATTTGAGTTCACTGATAAATATTCCATTGTCAAAGGCACCCGTATAATACACTCTGCCATCATCATCAAAAAAAAGTGACGAATCGATTCCCGGCAGGTCAATAAAAACAGGATCTGACCACTCACCGTAAGGATTGTCAGTCCATACTATAAAATTTCCCTCATCTTTTCCGCCATAAGCAACATTTGTAGAAATCACATAAAAAACACCTTCATGGTATCTTATGGTCGGCGCGTAAATTCCCACACAATTTGGCACGCCCTGCCTAAGCGTAAGCTGCTCCGGTCTTGATATACAATGCCCTATCTGCTCCCAATTTATCAAATCTTTGCTGTGAAAAACAGGAATCCCCGGAAAATACTCAAATGAACTGTTTACCAGATAAAAATCATCCCCAACTCTGCAAATGCTAGGGTCAGGATAAAACCCCGAAATTATTGGATTTATATATTCCATATACTTATACCTCATTTTATATATTTTTAAACACAGGGGGCGCAAAAGCCAAAAAAATATTTTACACCCAATGTCATTTTCATTATAACTTTAATTATAATTTTAGCTATAGCTTGTAATACAACAGTATATCTTTCTATCAAATTTTTCCATATTTTGCTAACATTAACAACCCTAATAATCTGATAAATGATACACAAAATTTAATCACCAAATATTTTAACAGCAGCTACAGCGAAAATAATTCATAAGTATTACTCGCTTGAATTTATTCATGCGTCATGTTAAAATTATATAATATTCAGACTAAAAAGTACAAAGATTTACAAAATAAATATAAGATTGGAGATTTTATTATGGGAAAGAAAATTGTCGTAGCACTTGGACACAGTGCACTCGGAAAAACATTTCCGGAACAAAAAGAAGCCGTTAAAAACGCTGCATCTGCTATCGCAGATTTAGTTGAAGCAAAATATGATATAGTTATCACGCACAGCAACGGTACACAGGTAGGCATGATTCACTCTGCCATGAGAGAATACAGCCGTCTTGAACCTACAAACACTGTTGCTCCAATGTCTATATGCAGCGCCATGAGCCAGGGATACATAGGTTACGATCTTCAGAATGAAATTCGTACAGAACTTTTAAACAGAGGTATATATAAACCTGTATCTACTATTATCACTCAGGTAAGAGTTGATCCTTTCGATACCGCTTTCTCTTATCCTACAAAGGAAATCGGCAGATATATGACAGCCGAAGAAGCAAAAGCAGAAGAAGAAAAAGGAAACCATGTAGTAGAAATCGAAGGAAAAGGCTACAAGAGAGTTATTGCGGCTCCACGTCCAATGGAAATCTATGAAACAGATGCGATAAAGACACTTATGGATGCAGGTCAGATAGTTATAGCTGCCGGTGGCGGCGGAATACCTGTATTACAGCAGGGTACAAGGCTTAAAGGTGCAAGTGCCGTCATTGAAAAAGATGTCACAAGTTCATGTCTTGCTGAAGAACTTGGAGCAGATGTTCTCCTTCTCCTTACCGGCGTTGAAAAAGTCTGCCTCAACTTTGGCACTGACAATGAACAGCCACTTGACACAATCTCTGTTGAGGATGCTACAAAATATATTGCAGACAAGCAGTTTAATGAAGGCGGAATGCTTCCAAAAGTTGAAGCAGCTGTCTCATTTGCATCTTCATCAAAAGAGCACAAAGCAATCATTACAAGTATTGATACTGCACTTGATGGAATTTCAGGAAAAACAGGTACAGTTATCACCTGCTAAAACACAACTCAATACAATCATAATACTAATAATAAACAATATAAATACCATACTCAAAAAACTCAGATTTTATTCTAGTTTTCAGAGTATGGTATTTTTTAGTGCAAGAACTTTTTATTACTATTGACAAAAAATAAATATCAATATTGTCGTTATCATTACAGCCTGCTATTTCAACAAATGCAAATTCAAACCAAAAGCCTGTTTTAAGTCACAAAAAAATGACACTTACTACAGGACAGATTAAAAAAATCAAATTAAAAAATGTTTCCATTTCAAAAGCAAAACTGATAAAATGGAAATCAAGTAATAAATCTGTTGTTACCATTACTGCTAATGGAACAATACATGCCAAAAAGAAAGGTAAGGCTAAAATCATGGCAAAATATAATAAAAAGACCTACAGCTGTGCTGTTACAGTGAAAAATAAATCAGTTACAAAACCAGATCCATATGACGGAGATACAAATTATCCGGTCTCATTTGCATACACTGAAAGAGACAACAGTATAACTTACGGCAAAGTAAAATATGATACATACTTTTCAACTACAACCAATAAAATGCGAACCTGTGCCATCATTTTGCCGCCAAACTATGATAAAAACAAGGCATATCCTGTATGTTATCTTTTGCATGGTCTTGGACAGGATCACACCGACTGGCTCAATGCAAATGCCGACACTATTATCGGAAACATGATTGCAGCAAAAACAGCCAGGGAAATGATATTAGTCCTTCCAAACTGTCGTGCCAGAGCTAACGATACATATGTTGCCGACCAGTTTTCACTTGACAATTATCGTGCATTTGACAATTTCATAAATGATCTTCGTGACAATCTTATGCCTTATATAAAAGAAAATTATTCGGTAGCAGAAGGTCGTGAAAACACAGCAATTGCCGGTTTTTCAATGGGTGGACGCACTGCACTTTATATCGGTCTTTCAATGCAGGACACTTTTGGATATATAGGAGGTTTCTGCCCTGCTCCCGGACTTTTTGCATATGAAATGAACGGAATAGCTGAAGACGGTCTTTTTAAAACAGATACATTTAAGTTAAACGATGAATATGCCGACAACACTCTTTTAATGATTGTTGCAGCCAAAAACGATACAGTTGTTTTTGACATTCCTGAAACATATCACAATGCACTTGTTAAAAACAACACTAAACATATATGGTACAAAACAACCGGTGGGCATGATGCTACAGTAATGGATCACGGTTTTTACAATTTTGCAAAAAGACTTTTTAACAATTAATAGTTAATAGTAACAGTTAATATTTACTATCAAACGAGGATTTTACATATGAATGAGAAATTTTTCTTAAAACTGCTTGAACTTTCCGCAGCACACGCAAAACGCAGCCAGGCCATTTTTGAAAGGCTTAATCTTTCAAATGCACAGCCAAAAGTTTTGTATATACTCCGAAAGACAGACGGATACACCCAGAAAGAACTTGCCTCTATCTGCAGAATAACTCCCCCATCTATGACATCCATACTTAATAACATGGAAAAAGCTGATTTTATATATCGTGAAAAAGTATTAACTGCAGGTCAAAAACACGCACATAAAATTTATCTTACGACAAAAGGGAAAAAAACTGCTGAAGAAGTTTATTCCGAATTTGAAAAGCTTGAAGAGATATGCCTTAATGGTTTTTCGGAGAAGGAAAAAATTTATGTATTTGATATTTTTGACAAAATAATTAACAATCTTTCATAATTTCATAACGATAAAAATATCGTTAAACATTTATATCTTGTATAACTTTGCATTAAAAACAATAAGCCGTATTCTAAATATCATTATCATTTTAGAATACGGCTTATTTATTTAACTTAATATGTATATTTATAGCTGTAATATGCCGTCTGCAGATTTATATCCGAAGTAAAAGCATTATTTCTCAAATCTATAGTATGTTTCATTTTACTGTTTTTTGATACTGTTACCGTTATCGTTTTTGAACTGTATGCTTTCATATTCACTTTCTTATTAATCACTCTCTGGTGCAGACATCCGCCATTTGCATATATTTTTACATCAAGTGCCTTTATAACTTTTAATTTTCTGTCAGTATATGTATTATATAATTTTATCTTGACTTTAAGTTTGTTCCCTGAAAAATATGTCTTTACAACATGATAATATATCCTGTCGAGAAGCATATCTTTAATTTTTGCAGAGGGCTGTGTATATACATTCTTATGTACTGTGACTTTCTTCTTTATTGTAATGCCATTTACCTTACATTTCAAAGTTCCTTTTTTATCACACACTTTTACTTTCTGCGTATTTCCAATATACAAATAACATCTTGAGTAATTCAGATAAGGCCCTTTAACAGTAATTTCACATGACATCTTGATATGCTCAACATAGTTATTTTCAACATCATCATGAATCCTTATAGTCATTCGTTGATCTTCATAATCATTTTTATTGTACCACATATTTACAAAAAAATCTCCTAACAGCATACAACATAATACTTATTTCCTCTTTCTATTTTTTCATATATGAATAATATCCGTCATTTTCCTTTCGCACTGTCATATTAAATCCATCTGATATTTTATGTCCCTTTTCTTTAAATTTCACATTTATTTCTGACAGCTTTATATCTTCCTCCGACTGCTGTTTTTTTGTCATATTGGCTGTAAACATCAGCTTTGTTCCAGATTTACACACAACTTTTACTTTTTTATTTTCTTTCCAATTGCTGTCTTTGTCAGATGAAACTTTTTTTTCTATCGACATACTGGCATTTATCTCTTTAACATTGCAAATATATGTGTCTCCATCACCAGCTTTGCCAAATTGCAATATAAATTGGATTTTTATTATCTCTCCGTCTTTTGTTGCATGGACTTTTAATTTCTGTTTTTTGTTAGTTCTTATTTCTGTACCATCAGCACAATTGTCCTCACTTTTAACCGAACCACTGGTTTTTTCCTCCGTTTTATCATAATCTGTACTTACATCATCTTCTGTCCCACTTTTTTTATTTTTCTGCGTGTCGGATATATTTTCATCATATCCTGCTGCTATATCCTGGAACACGCTGGTTCGTGTTCCGTCAGAGTCCTGTGTTTCTTCCTCTGTTATCTCAGGATTATAGATATGTATATTTTCTGACGCATAATTAAATGTCTCACTTTCATCCATAGAATCATCATTCTTGCTTTTATCATAGTTTTTTTCAATATTCTGCCCTGTCGGCCTTAAATCATTTTTATATGACTTTTTCGGTTTTTCATATACAAGTAACGCACAACCTATAACTGCTGCGGCTGTCCCGATGGCAAATACCGTTTTTGCATATTTTTTTAATCTCTTTTGTCTAAAAGACATCTTTTTAATATTTTCTGAATAATCCTCTGCTTCTTTTAGCATTTCTTCTGAAACATCGCCAATGGCATACATCAGCTTTTCTGCCTCTTTTTCGCTCACACTACCGCCTCCTTTTCAAGCCATACGGCAAGTTTCTTTCTCATACGGCTAAGGATTGATTTTACCGTACCCTCTTTTATATCAAGCTCCTCAGCGATTTCCTTAATATCCATAACATAGAAATATCGTTTCAAAAAGACGGTACGGTTTCTCTTAGTCTGTTTCCACAAAAAATCTTCTATCGACTCTGTAAGAAGTTTATATTCCATGTCTTTTTCCACGGTCTTTCCGTCAGTTATACATTCATTAAGTTCCTCTATCGCAATATTCACACTACTCCCTCCTCTTTTTAATGCGTGCATATCCCTATACCTGTTAAGCGACAGATTTCTAACTATCTTGGCAAGAAATGTACTAAGCACTGACGGGCGGCTTGGTGGAATCGTATTCCATGTCCTTAGCCATGTATCATTTACGCACTCTTTTGCATCTTCCTCATCATGTACAATACGCTCTGAAATACAAAAACAATAACGGTCATATTTTTCAGATAATTCGTTAATACCGTTTTCATTTCTGTCCCATATCAACTGTACTATTTTCTCATCTTCCATGTATCTCCTTTTTGTTAAGTCAAAATTTCAATGTTTATAATTGATTTCCGTTTTATACCAGTAACAGTTCAGCCTTTGATTGCATCTGCATCCTGTATGCTGTATGTTTTTTATTTTTCTATAACTCTATTTACTGCTCCCATAAATATCGGAAGACCGTCACTTGTTGAAACTATTATAATAAATGGTCTGTTACAATTCATTGTGACAGTATCCTTTTTTTCGTCTGCAAACCCCACAAGGGCAACCTCTGTATATGAGGCCATACTGCATCCGTTTTCGTCAATCGTCAGCCTGCTTTTTTGTTTTGCTTTACTAACATAAATTCCACCTTCTGATTTATTTTCTCCATCTGACACAAACATTTTAGAAAAATCTGCTTTTTTCCCATCAAAAATATTTTTTATACCCATATCCTGCATCAATGGATTTAATTCAAGTTCACTTTTAAAATCTAGTTTAGGCATTGAAAATCTTACTATCTTAGAATAATCCCATTTTTTATTGAATTTGTTACACAATGAAATTATCTGCTTTGCATCCTTTTTATTTATGAGTTTGTCTGCTGCCACATTTTCCTTTGGCAGTATTATATTCATATTTGCATTTGTCATGGGTATCGAAACTGCCTGATACCTGCCATTCTCGGTATAGGCATAAGCATACTCTGAATTTAAAAAGCTGCATTTTTCCTTATCAATCTTTTCCTCCTCAGTTGTATTGCCACAGGTGTATCTAGACTGACCGTAGAATATACCTGTCTTTGTATTATCTTTATCAAATCTGACATTCCACTGCTCCTTAAAATTTACGGCCGACAACATTAGCATAGCCATGTCTTTATTTGTTTTCAGATTACCTTTTATCTTACCACCTGTCTGCTCATCAATCCATTTATTTATTTTATTATTAAAACTTTTACTTCCCATCTCTCCCGTTAAACTATACGCATTATAATCATTTTTAAGTATTGTGTCGACTCCTCCGGAATAATCATATTTATCACTTTGCCATACTGAATTACCCAAAGAACAATTTTCGGATTTTATTTTGCCGCTTATATACCCCATCATCTTTCTTACTATCTTCTGTTCTTCCTCCCTTTCTTTCTCCTCTCTGTCATTTGCATTTATGTAATCCGAAACAGCTGCTCTAAACATATTTTTGCTAAATGAATTTAATATCTGTTCCCGACTCTGCCCTGCAGTCATTTCCGAGAGCATTCCGCTTGCAAGATACATATTGATGTTTGAGCAGGCAACAAGCCCCTGTTGTGGATTATCCCCCCAGCTCTGTTTAAGAAAATGATATAAAAGACTGCTGTTATAATCTTTATAAATCTGTTTATAGTTTTTAACTTCTTTCTTTGACAAATTTACAGGTAATTTTTTCTTTTTTCCAACAAGTTTCTTTTTCTTGTCTTGTACTTCACTACTTAATGACTCACCATCCTTTTTCTGATTATCAGATATTTTTTGCGTATCTACATTTTTGTTTCCTTTTTCATTAAGACTTGTCTTTCTGCCGCCACATCCGGTCGTCGTTCCTGCTATTACAAGTGTCATAAATAATGCAAATACCTTTGCAATCATGTCTTTTCTCATAAAAAAACCTCCTTTAAACTTCCGTTATTATTGAAAACAAACATCATAAGAAATTAAACTTATGACAATTTTGCTTTCTACTTATAATAACCCGGTTATTTAAAGAAGGTTGCATTTTTTTATAAATTTTTTAACACAATTTGCAAAAGCAATGCAATAGCATCATCAAGGATACCACGACATCATTTTACACCTCGTGCTGCTCTGAGATAGTAGCCACATCTACAATAGAAAGCTTATCTTTGCCCTCTGTCTCAAGTGATGTAAGAAGTGCTGCTGCCGTATCAAGCGATGTAAGACAATTTACACCTGTCTCAATAGCAGTTCTTCTGATGATGAAACCATCTTTAAGTTTATCATCATGTGTCGGTGTATCTATTACAAGGTCTATCTGATGTTCGAGAAGCAGATCCATAAGCGTAGGTGCTTCTTCATTTATACGGTTTACAGGGATTGCAAGAACTCCTGCTTCGTTAAATACCTTGGCTGTTCCTCTTGTAGAGAATATATCATAGCCAAGTTTCTTAAAACGTTTAGCAATCTCGATTCCCTCTTCTTTGTCGGCATCATTAAGAGTGATTATCATCTTCTTGTGCTTTGGAAGATCTACTCCCGCTCCCTTGAATGCCTTGTAAAGTGCTTCGTTAAAGTCTTTAGATATACCGAGACACTCTCCTGTTGATTTCATCTCAGGTCCAAGGCTTATCTCTGCACCTCTAAGTTTTTCAAATGAGAATACCGGCATCTTTATTGCAATATATTTTGACTTCTTTGCAAGACCTGTTCCGTAACCAAAATCTTTAACCTTAGCACCAAGGATAACTTTTGTTGCGAGGTCTACAATAGGAATACCTGTAACCTTGCTGATATATGGTACTGTACGGCTTGAACGAGGATTTACCTCGATTACATATACCTGATCATGGTAAACAATAAACTGTATATTGATAAGTCCGATTACATGAAGTGACTTAGCAAGTTTTCTTGTGTAGTCAACAAGCATGTCCTGAATTCTCTCTGTAATGGTCTGTGCCGGATATACCGAAATACTGTCGCCTGAATGAATGCCGGCTCTCTCAATGTGTTCCATAATACCCGGAATAAGAATATCCTCACCGTCGCATACTGCATCTACTTCTATCTCTTTTCCCATAAGATACTTATCGATAAGGATAGGATGCTCCTGATGGTATCTTGTAACTATCTGCATGAATTTTTTAATATCATCATCAGATACTGCTATCTGCATACCCTGTCCACCAAGTACATATGAAGGACGAATAAGTACAGGATAACCGAGTTCATTTGCAACCTTAAGAGCTTCCTCTGTAGTAAATACTGTATCACCCTTTGCTCTAGGTATCTTGCACTCTTCAAGAATCTGGTCAAATAATTCTCTGTCCTCTGCAGCATCTACGTCCTCTGCACTTGTTCCAAGAATTTTGACACCCATCTTCATAAGGGACTCAGTAAGATTTATGGCTGTCTGTCCACCGAACTGAACTACTGCTCCGTCAGGCTTTTCAAGACGGACAATATTTTCAACATCTTCCGGTGTGAGTGGCTCAAAGTAAAGTTTATCTGCTATATCAAAGTCAGTACTTACTGTCTCCGGGTTATTGTTTACGATAATTGTCTCATAACCCTCCTGTTTGAGAGCCCATACGCTGTGAACCGAACAGTAATCAAACTCGATACCCTGTCCGATTCTGATAGGACCTGAACCAAGTACCATAATTTTTTTCTTTTCCGTTTTATCTTCAACTTCGTTCATTCCATCGAAACAGCTGTAATAATATGGTGTCTCTGAAGCAAACTCAGCGGCACATGTATCAACCATCTTAAACGCTGCCGTAATACCGTATTCATAACGGAGATTTTTAATTTCTTCCTCTGTTTTTCCTGTCCAGCGTGCGATAACATTGTCAGGGAACTCAAGTCTCTTTGCCTCTTTTAATAATTCCTTGTCAAGATTTCCTTTTGACTCCTTAATCTTCTTCTCCATTTCAACAAGGATTGCAAGTTTATCAATAAACCATTTGTCAATCTTTGTAACTTCATGAATCTCATCATAAGATGCAATTCCACGGCGTAGAATTTCTGCGATAAGGTAAATTCTGCGGTCATCTACTACCGAAAGATGTTCAAGCACTTCCTCATCAGACATATTGTCATAATCTCCTGTCTCAAGACAGTCAACATGCTGTGAAAGTGATCTTATAGCTTTCATAAGTCCGCCCTCAAAGTTTGTGCAGATACTCATAACCTCACCGGTTGCTTTCATCTGTGTAGTAAGAGTTCTCTTTGCACTGATAAACTTATCAAACGGAAGACGAGGTATCTTAACTACTACATAGTCAAGTGCAGGCTCAAAACTTGCATAGGTCTTTCCTGTTACGGCGTTTGGTATCTCATCAAGTGTATAACCGAGTGCAATCTTTGCTGAAACTTTTGCAATAGGATATCCTGTTGCTTTTGAAGCGAGAGCCGAAGAACGGCTTACACGAGGATTTACCTCGATTACTATATATTCAAATGATGTAGGATGAAGTGCAAACTGTACGTTACATCCACCTGTAATTCCAAGTTCATCAATAATCTTTAATGCAGATGTACGGAGCATCTGATACTCTTTATCTGATAATGTCTGAGATGGTGCAACTACGATACTGTCACCTGTATGAACTCCTACAGGGTCAAGGTTTTCCATGTTGCAGACAGTAATACATGTTCCGTTGCTGTCACGCATTACCTCATATTCAATTTCTTTCCATCCGGCAATACATCTCTCTACAAGTACCTGACCTACTCTTGAAAGTCTGAGACCGTTTGAAAGGATTTCAACAAGTTCTTCCTCGTTGTGTGCTATACCTCCGCCTGAACCTCCAAGTGTGTACGCCGGTCTTAGAACAACCGGATAACCAATCTTATTTGCAAATGCAATACCATCCTCAATATTTTCTACAAGTTCAGATGATGCACATGGCTCCCCGATTCTTTCCATAAGGTCTTTAAATTCCTGACGTCCCTCTGCGTTTCTGATAGTTTCAGCCGTTGTTCCAAGAAGTTTTACTCCATGACTGTCAAGAAATCCTGATTCTGCAAGTTCCATACCAAGATTAAGTCCTGCCTGTCCACCCATATTAGGAAGAAGACTGTCCGGTTTTTCAACTTCAATGATATGCTGTAACACCTCTGTTGTAAGAGGTTCTATATAAACCTTATCTGCAATGTCCTTATCTGTCATAATAGTTGCAGGATTTGAATTGACAAGGATAACTTCCATTCCCTCTTCTTTAAGAGAACGGCATGCCTGTGTTCCTGCATAATCAAACTCTGCGGCCTGTCCGATTACAATAGGACCTGAACCGATTACAAGTACTCTCTTGATTCCTTCCATCTTTGGCATTATTTATTTCCTCCAATCATCTTCATAAATTCATCAAACAACATCTCTGAGTCTTTAGGGCCTGCATTTGCTTCTGGATGAAACTGTACTGTTTTTACAGGCTTACCGATATATTCAAGTCCCTCAATAGTTCCGTCATTTACATTTACGAACCAAGGTTTAGCAACTGATGCGTCTATTCCGTCTGCATCTACTACATATCCATGATTCTGTGAAGATATATATACTTTTCCTGTCTCAAGATTTTTAACAGGATGGTTTGCTCCTCTATGTCCGTATTTCATTTTATATGTCTTTGCATCATGTGCAAGTGCCATAAGCTGATGACCGAGACAAATTGCGAAAACAGGAATTCCCGAATCAGCGAGTTTCTTTACCTGGGCGATAATATCAACACACTCTGCCGGATCTCCCGGTCCGTTTGTTATCATAATTCCGTCAGGTTTTGACGCAATAACCTCATCCGCATCAAAATCACAAGGATAAACTGTTACATTGCAGCCTCTGTTCAAAAGACATCTTATAATATTTTTCTTTGTTCCTACATCTATAACAGCAATGTTTTTATCTGCTGCAACCTTCTCTGAACCTATATCTCCCGGAACATATTTTTCTATTTCATCACAGGAAACCTTTTTTACAACTCCCGTAACCGTATATTCTTTAAGTTTTGGAATAATCTCATCAAGATTATAGTTCTCATTTGTTGTTATCATTCCATTCATTGTACCCTTTTCACGAAGAATCTTTGTGAGTGCTCTTGTATCAATAGAGCAGATACCCGGAATATCATTTTCTTCAAGGAAATGCTGTACAGTATCTTCTGAACGGAAGTTGCTTGGCATTCTCGCAAGCTCTCTTACTATAAATCCGTCAGGCCAGCCTTTTTTTGATTCCATATCCTTATAACATACGCCATAATTGCCGATAAGCGGATATGTCATCGTGACAGCCTGTCCTGCATAACTTGGGTCTGTCAGAACCTCTAAATAACCTGTCATCGATGTATTGAAAACTATCTCTGAAATTATTTCTTTGTCTGCGCCAATACTTTTTCCTTCAAATACTGTTCCATCTTCTAATATAAGAAACGCCTTCTTCATACTAAAGTTCCCATTCCTTTCCATTAAGTTCTAATATCATTTCAGCGGTTTCTACCATATTTGTACCACTGTCCATACTAAGTTTTTGAATATAATGATGTGCTTCATCTTCTGTCATTTGATTACGTTCCATCAAAAGCTCTTTAGCTGTCGTAATCACTTTTCGGTCATTTTCAGATCTGGCTTTCGGTTTCTTCTTCTGTTTCTTCTTCCATCTGTTGTACTGAACCATCATCATTTCCAAAGTGTTCAGCAAATCCTGTACTTTAAAAGGCATGGCGAGAGAAACAATACCGTCTAAGTCACAATCCTCAAGTTTTGCAGGAGACGCAAGTAACAGCATATTAAACCCTTTTGGCAGGTAATCATTTATCTCCGAATAATGCATATCCGAAAATTTATATCCTGAAATAATGATACCTCCATCAAGTTCATTTACCGCACCTACTATTTGTGCTCCACTGTCACAAACCATGTTTACATCATAACCATTACGAACAAGAAGCTTTCTTAAGTTTTTCGCATCGTCCAATTTAGGAAACGCTATAATTAAATCTGCCATGCAGAAACCTCCTGTCTGCTGCTGTATAAACGATTAATTCTATAAACTGGTCAGATATCTTTTTGTCTCCCAAAGAGTTACCTGTGTGCAGTATTCATTCCATTCCTGATCTTTACTCTTTATCAGATGCTCTGAAATATGCGCACCGACAACCTCCTGCAGGAAATCATCTTCTTCAAAGAGCTTTACTGCTTCATAAAGTGTCCTTGGAAGAGTTTCGCATCTTTTTGCCTCTTTCTCAGATAAATCATCCATACAGACCGGAGGTTCAAGTCCTTCTTTTATACCGCTAAGTCCTGCCGCCAGACATGCCGCAATAACAAGATACGGATTTGATGCCCCATCAGGGCTTCTGAGAACTATCCTTGCTCCGTCACTTCCTATGGAAGTAAGCCTTATAAGGGGACTCGAATTGGTAGATGACCATCCCACGGTAACAGGTGCAAGATATCCCGGTATCAATCTTTTATAAGAATTGACTATAGGGTTATTTATGAGCGACATATTTGCAATATGACTTAGAAGTCCTGCCATAAACTGATATCCCTCTTTGCTTACACCAAGGTCATCATTTTCATCATTAAAAACATTTTTTCCATCCTTATATAAAGCAAATGTATAATGTGCCCCGGAACCTTTTGTATCCTTCTTTGGCTTTGGCATAAACGTCGCATTCACACCGTGTCTTTTTGCAACGGTACGAATGACAAGCCTTGCAGTCATAATATTGTCTGCCATGTCAAGTGCATCTGCATAGCTTAAGTCAAGAACATGCTGCGCCGCCTCATCCGAATGATAAGAAGTCTCAACACTTATTCCCATATCTGCAAGATAAAGCACCATATCACGTCTTGCATTTTCACCACCATCAGCAGGCCCGACATCAAAATAGCCGCCCTGTTCACTTGAATGATTGGTCGGCTCTCCATTTTCGCCGAGGTCAAAAAGGAAGAACTCATTCTTGATGGCTACCCTAAATTCGTATCCAAGTTCCTTTGCCTCTGAAATAACTTTCTTTAAAATATATCTGCTGTCACCGTCAAACGGTGTACCATCAGGTTTGACAACATCGCATAAAAAGCGTGCAACCTTGCCATGCTGTGGACGCCAGGGAAATATAACAAATGTATCTAAATCCGGAACTAAAAATAATTCTTCATATCCAGTACCACGGAAACCTTCAATAGCTGCACAATCGAACTTATAATGTCCGTCTAAAATCTTGTCAAGCTGATCAATTGTAGTGGCCATGTTCTTTAAATTTCCGGATATATCTGTAAATTGAAGACGTATAAATTCTATATCTTCATCATCTATCAAATCCACTATATCCTGTCTGGTATATTTTGCCATCATTCTTCCTCCTTGCATCATTTATATATGTCTACACATTGTTCCTATTATACATAAAAAACGCCAATGTGTCAAAGTAATTTGCAATCATTTTTATTCATTTTCCAGTTATATTTATTCATTTTTGTTTTACATAAATGCAGTACATTTTTTTCAAGACCATAACCAGCCGTATAAATCCAAATAAACAGGAGTACCGGCTGTTATGCGGCACCCCTGTTTAAATGAATTATATTTATATTTTTAGGACTTTACAATTATTTTTATGGCAATTTTTTTATGCAAGATTTGTGTAACCCATAAGGAACTCATCTACTTCTTTCGCTACATGTCGTCCCTCATTTATTCCCCATACTACAAGTGACTGGCCACGATGCATATCTCCTGCCGTAAATACCTTATCCACTGACGTTTTATAGCTTCCCACGGCTGTCTCAACATTTGTACGGGCATTTAATTTTACTCCAAACGCTTTGGCAACATACTCCTGAGTTCCAAGGAAACCTGCAGCGATAAGTACATAGTCTGCCGGTATCTCAAACTCACTTCCCGGTATCTCGGTCATATTTAATCTGCCTGTCTTTGCATCTTTCTTTGGCTCGAGTTTTATAAGTTTAACTTTCTTTAGTTTACCGTTCTTATCAGCAATAAACTCTTTTACTGTTGCCTGATAAATTCTAGGGTCTTTTCCAAATACTGCGATTGCTTCTTCCTGACCATAGTCAGTCTTGCAGACGCGTGGCCATTCAGGCCATGGATTGTTTGCTGCTCTTTCATCCGGAAGTTTAGGCATCATCTCTATCTGTACTACTGATTTTGCACCCTGTCGTACTGCTGTACCAACGCAGTCATTACCTGTATCACCGCCACCGATAACAACTACATTTTTTCCTTTAGTGTCTACCCATCCGTCTTTTTTTCCTGTAAGTACATGTTTTGTAGAACGTGTAAGGAAATCAACTGCAAAATAAATTCCATCAGCTTCACGGCCTGTTGCTTTAATGTCTCTTGGATTTGATGCTCCGCATGCAAGAATGACACTGTCATATTCTTTAACAATATCTTCTGCTTTTACATTCTTTCCGACATCTGCATTTACTATGAACTTAACGCCCTCTTCTTCCATGACTTTCTGCTTTCTGTCGATAACCCATTTTTCAAGTTTCATATTAGGAATGCCATACATAAGAAGTCCGCCAATGTGGTCATTTCTCTCAAATACCGTTACGTCATGACCTCTTCTGTTAAGCTGGTCTGCTGCCGCAAGCCCTGAAGGACCTGACCCGATAACAGCTACCTTTTTTCCTGTACGGACTTTAGGTTTTCTTGCCTCCATAAGCCCATTTGCATAGCCGTATTCAACAATGGCATTTTCATTTGCCTTGCATGTTACCGGTGAATCATTGAGTCCACATGTGCAGGCAGCTTCACAAAGTGCCGGACAAACTCTCGAAGTAAACTCCGGAAAGTTGTTTGTCTGGCGAAGCATCTGGAGTGCCTCCTTCATGCATCCGTGATAAAGAAGATCATTCCACTCAGGCACAAGATTGTTCAAAGGACAACCTGATGCCATTCCGTTTATCATCATGCCTGACTGACAGAACGGAACACCACAGTTCATACATCTTGAAGCCTGCTCTTTTCTATCTTTATCACTCATAGGTGTGTGAAATTCATTAAAATTCTTTATTCTCTCTAAAGGCTCTACTGCCTTATTATTTTTTCTTTCATATTCAAGAAATCCGGTTGGTTTGCCCATAATTATCCTCCTTATCCTGTCTGCTCAAACATTACCGCACAGCCTGACCGGATGCCAGGTCTGCGTATACACAGTATCTATTATCGATTATGCCTGATTTTTGTGTGCATAAAATGCCTCTATCTGCGCCTGCTCGTAGCTTAAACCTCTCTCTTCCATCTGAGCAATGAGCTGAAGCATCTTGCTGTAATCATAAGAAATAATTTTCTTAAATTTAGGAAGATAATCGCTAAAGTTTTCAAGGATATTCTTTCCTTTTTCTGAATTTGTAGCTTCAACATGCTCCTCTATGATTTTCTTCAACTCAAGTACATCATATTTGTCAGTAACAGGCTGTGACGATACAAGTTCTTTGTTAAGCTTAAGGTATAAATCACTGTTTTCATCAAGTACATACGCAACACCGCCACTCATACCTGCTGCAAAGTTCTTTCCTGTTGGTCCAAGTATTACTACACGTCCACCTGTCATATATTCACATCCGTGGTCTCCGACACCTTCAACAACTGCTGTAGCACCTGAGTTACGAACACAGAAACGCTCACCTGCAATACCGTTTATGAATGCCTTACCGCTTGTAGCACCGTACAGTGCAACGTTACCGATAATTATATTATCCTCTGCCTTGAATTTAGTACCGGTCTGCGGATATACAACAATCTTTCCGCCCGAAAGACCTTTTCCGAGGTAATCGTTTGAATCACCGACAAGTTCAAGTTTAAGTCCCTTTGGAATAAATGCTCCAAAGCTCTGTCCGCCGCTTCCGTGACACTCAACTGTAATCGTATCTTCCTCAAGTGTATCACTGAATTTCTTTGTAATCTCAGAACCAAGTATTGTACCAAATGTACGATTTATGTTTGTAACATCTACAGTAACTTTAGCAGGCTCACCTGTCTGAAGTGACTTTTTAAGTTTAGGAAGTAAAACTTTCTCATCTATTGTCTTTTCAAGTTCAAAGTTAAATACATTCTTTGGATTGAATTTATTTTCTTTTCTCTCACCGGCAAATGATGAATCAATTATCTCATTAAAGTTGATATGATGTTCCTTAACCTTAGGGTCATCCTTTACTTTGAGAAGGTCTGTACGTCCGATAAGGTCATCAACTTTCTTAATTCCAAGCAAAGCCATGTACTCACGAAGTTCCTGCGCAATAAACTTCATAAAGTTCTCAACATATTCAGGTTTTCCTTTAAATCTCTTTCTGAGTTCAGGATTCTGTGTTGCTACACCTACAGGACATGTATCAAGATTACATACACGCATCATTACACAACCCATTGTTACAAGCGGTGCTGTTGCAAAACCATATTCCTCTGCTCCGAGAAGTGCAGCCACAAGTACATCACGCCCTGTCATAAGTTTACCGTCTGTCTCAATGCGGACACGTGAACGAAGTCCGTTCATTATCAGTGTCTGGTGTGTCTCAGCAAGACCGAGTTCCCAAGGAAGACCTGCATTGTAAATTGAACTTCTAGGGGCTGCTCCTGTACCTCCGTCATATCCTGAAATAAGAATAACTGCTGCTCCGGCTTTTGCAACACCTGCCGCTACCGTTCCTACACCTGCTTCTGAAACAAGCTTAACTGATATTCTTGCATCTTTATTACTATTCTTAAGGTCATAGATAAGCTGCGCCAAATCTTCGATAGAATAGATATCATGATGTGGTGGAGGTGAGATAAGGCTTACACCCGGTGTTGAATGTCTTGTTTTGGCTACCCAAGGATAAACCTTTCCTCCCGGAAGATGTCCGCCTTCACCCGGCTTAGCTCCCTGTGCCATTTTAATCTGAATTTCTTTTGCACTGACAAGATAACGTGATGTAACACCAAAACGTCCTGATGCAACCTGTTTGATTGCTGAACATCTGTCCTCAGGCTGTCCTGCTGTAAGAAGTCTGTCAAGACTCTCACCACCCTCACCACTGTTTGATTTACCATGAAGGTGATTCATCGCAATGGCAAGTGTCTCATGTGCCTCCTGAGAAATTGAACCATATGACATAGCCCCTGTCTTAAATCTCTTAACTATCTCGTCAACGCTCTCAACCTCATCAATTGAAATTCCCTTTTTAGGATAATTGAAATCAAGCATGCTTCTAAGTGTTACATTATGCTCTTTTTCATCTATGCATTTTGAATACTGTTTAAACAGTTCATAACTTCCTGTCCATGTAGCCTGCTGTAAAAGATGAATTGTCTCAGGATTATATAAATGCTCCTCTTTGTGTCCTCTTTCTTTATGCTGACCACGGCTTTCAAGGTTCATATCCGTCTCAAGTCCAAGTGGGTCAAATGCTGCTGAATGAAGTGCATCAACCTGTTTTTCAATATCCTCAAGTGTAATATCTCCTGCACAGCATACTGTATCAGTAAAGTATTTCTCAATGACATCCTCTGATATACCAATCGCCTCAAAAATCTTTGAACCCTGATATGACTGGATTGTAGAAATACCCATTTTAGAAGTAATTTTTACAATTCCGTGAAGAACTGCTGAATCATAATCATCAACTGCTGCATAATAGTCTTTATCAAGAAGATTCTGGTCAATAAGTTCTTTTATTGTGCTATGTGCAAGATAAGGATTTATCGCACATGCTCCATATCCTAAGATTGTCGCAAAGTGATGTACTTCTCTTGGTTCTGCCGATTCAAGAATCATTGCCACACTTGTTCTCTTCTTTGTAGTTACAAGATGCTGCTGCATTGAAGCAACTGCAAGAAGTGACGGAATAGCTACATGGTTCTCATCAACTCCCCTGTCAGTAAGGATAAGAATATTTGCACCCTCCTTGTAAGCTCTGTCAGCTTCAAGACACATACGGTCAAGTGCTTTTTTAAGTGATGTATTCTTATAATAAGTAATAGGAATATCCACACACTTAAATCCCTCTTTATCCATATATTTAATCTTCATAAGGTCTGTATCCGTAAGAATAGGATTACGGATTTTAAGCACCTTACAATTGTCTGCTTTTTCTTCAAGCAGGTTTCCGTCCTCACCAATATAAACGCTTGTCGATGTTACGATTTCCTCTCTTATTGCATCGATAGGCGGATTTGTAACCTGTGCAAAAAGCTGTTTAAAGTAGTTGAACAAAGGCTGCGGCTTATCTGAAAGCATTGGAAGCGGTGTGTCAGTACCCATTGAAGCAATAGGCTCTGCACCTTTCTGTGCCATTGGAAGAATTGACTCTTTGTAATCCTCGTAAGTATATCCAAATGCTTTCTGAAGTCTTGCTCTTTCTTCATCTGTAAATTCCTCAACTTTTTTATTAGGAATACGAAGTTCTTTCAATGTAACGAGGTTGCTGTTAAGCCACTCACCATAAGGCTGACGTGATGCATATTTTTCTTTGAGAACCTCGTCATCAATAAGCTCACCCTTAACCGTGTCAACAAGAAGCATACGTCCCGGTCTCAATCTGTCTTTCTTGACAATCTTTTCAGGTGGAATATCAAAAACGCCTACTTCTGATGAAAGGATAAGCTGGTCATCAGTTGTAATGTAATAACGTGAAGGGCGAAGACCGTTTCTGTCAAGAACAGCTCCCATAATATCACCATCAGAAAAAAGGATTGAAGCCGGACCATCCCAAGGCTCCATCATTGTTGCATAATACTGATAGAAATCTCTCTTCTTCTGGCTTACGCTCATATCGTGTTCCCAAGGTTCAGGAATAGTAATCATGACAGCAAGCGGAAGTTCCATACCACTCATTACAAGAAATTCAAGTGTATTATCAAGCCTTGCCGAATCCGAACCATTTGGATTTACAACCGGAAGGACTTTGTGGAAATCATTTGCAAGAAGTGATGTCTCCATTGTCTCCTCACGTGCAAGCATCTTATCTGCATTACCTACAATAGTGTTAATCTCACCGTTATGAACGATAAATCTGTTTGGATGTGCTCTCATCCAGCTTGGATTTGTGTTTGTACTAAATCTTGAATGCACTGTTGCGATAGCAGATACATAATCAGGATCCTGAAGGTCTTTGAAGAAAAGACGAAGCTGTCCAACAAGGAACATACCCTTATAAACTATTGTACGGCTTGAAAATGAGACAACGTATGTATCATCATTACTCTGCTCAAATACACGGCGTGCGACATACAGTTTGCGGTCAAAATCAAGTCCCTTTTCAACATCTTCAGGTCTTTTAACAAATGCCTGCATAATACATGGCATACACTCAAGTGCTTTATGGCCTAATATGTCAGGTTCAGTCGGAACTTTTCTCCATCCAAGAAGCTCAAGTCCTTCTTTTTCAATAATGACTTCAAACATTTTCTTAGCACGGTTTCTTTTAAGCTCATCCTGTGGGAAGAAAAACATTCCAATACCGTAATCTCTTTCTTCTCCAATTTCAAAACCGAGTGGTTTAACTGCTTTTTTGAAAAATTTATGTGATATCTGTAAAAGAATACCAACACCATCACCGGTCTTGCCTTCTGCATCTTTACCGGCACGATGCTCTAATTTCTCAACAATATCAAGAGCTCCCGAAACAGTATCATGTGTTTTATTTCCCTTAATATTTACAATAGATCCAATTCCACAGTTATCATGTTCGTAACGAGGATCGTAAAGCCCTCTCTTTTCATGGTCAATAACTTTTGAGGCTTTTGCTAAAACCCTGCTGTTACAAGTTTCAGTATTTGTCATCATTTCTACCTCCATATCAATATTCTACAACTTTGTGTTTTTCTTTTACTCTTTGGATATATTTGATTTACATATAGTAAACAAAAAGAGGCTCAGCAAATAACAGAAAACACTTCTTCACATAGAAACTCCTATATAATACGCATACAAATACATTAAAAATAAACATACTATGCATATATAGAAGAAACTTTCTCAGAAAACAGATGCTGTATAGACATCCGTCTGCTGATAAATGTTTTCTCATCATTTGCTGAACCCCTTTGTTCATCAAACTGGTTTGATTATATATTTTTTTGATAAAAAAAGCAATATTATTTAGTCAATTTATATTTTTTACTAAAAAAATTAAGTGAAATTGATTTTAAGTTTATTTTCTTCATTTTATCAAACTTGTGTTCTAAAGATAATATTGATAAAATTTATTTTTTTAAGCCGTTTTTTCTCTTATAAATTCAACAGGTAAGTTTTTAAATTTATTCACCTATTCCCACTAGTGTGCTGGCATGTTGCTATTTAGATAAACATCAGCAGGTCACTACACTAGGAACCAATAAGTACTTTCTTACCTTTAAATACAAAGCCGTAATGTCTGATTTTTTCTTTTGCAAAACCTCTGCTTAAAAGTTCTGCATCATACTCTTTTTCACTTATCTGCTTTAATGCGCTTGAAAGAGTATCCTCAAGCGAATTTTCCTCATCCGAATCATAAACCTTGAATTCAAGTACCATTGCATCCTCTTTCTTATCAAATGGCACAATCATAACATCATACCTGCCAAAACCACTTTCACGATTTGACTTTACTTCATATTTGTCGCTCAGTTCAACAATAAGTCCCAGCACAAATCCATGATAAAATTTTTCCGGTTCTGATATTTCTGAAGGTCGTTTTCCTGTATCAAAATAACTAAATGTCGCAAGCGCTACTTTATTCATATAATAATTCATTTCTTTTATATTGCCTCTAAGCAAAGCTTTAATAAAATCATTATATCTCGCATCTGAACTTTCAAACCACCCTGAAAACATATTTGCAAACATGCTTAATGTTTCAAAATTTGTTATACTTATATGATACCATGGATTCAAAAGCAAACCTTTATATTCTACATAATCTATCTTTAGATATCCACTTGCTACAAGCAAACTCCATATTGCATCATGACTTTTGTCAAGCTGTTCAAATACTATCTGCTCATCAAACTTTACTTCTATACTCTCACCTTTCAAAAGTTGTTCAATAAGCTCTTTCGTTTCAGCCGGAGCGGTTTGAATCAACTTATTCACTAATCCATTAGAACTTGTATCTGCCCAATACGCACTAAACTTTCCTGTTTTCAAATAATTCGTTATAGACCACGGGTTATATATATCTTTTACAATTCCAAAAGTAAATCCGTCATACCACTCCTTTACTTTTGTTTTTTCCTTAGACATATCAGCCTCATCAAGTGCATCAAAAACCTCTTTTTCCGTAAAGCCAAAGCAATCCGCATATTCATCACTTGTCGTTGTCACAACTTTAAGATTATTCAAATCAGAAAAGATACTTTCTTTTGATACCCTCGTTATACCTGTCATAACTGCTCTCTCAAGATACGGATTCGTTTTAAACGTAGCATTAAATAAACTTCTCATAAAAGAAACAATATCTTTCCAAAAGCCATACACATAAGCTTCCTGCATTGGCGTATCATACTCATCAAGAAGTATAATCACTTTCTTGTTATAATATCTGCTTAAATAATTACTCAATTCATTTAATTTCGCTGATATATCAAATTTTTCCGGTTCTAATACAAACTGTTTATATTTAATTTTCTCACTTTCGCTCATAACATCCGCATCAAGCAAAAATCTTTTTTCCTCAAATAAATGTACTATCTGTGTAACAATCTGTTGTTTTGTTATTTCAAATGTGTCTCCCTTTACAGCAGCAAAACTAATAAAAATCACCGGATATGTTCCCTGAAGCTTCCTATATTTTTCTTCTTTCCATATTTCAAGACCTTCAAATAAATCACCTCTATCTGTAAATTTATTTGAAAAAAAACAGTTTAACATGTCTATGTTCAATGTCTTACCAAATCGGCGTGGACGAGTGATAAGTGTTACAACATCCTCATTCTCCCACCACTCTTTTATAAATTCACTCTTATCTATATAAAATATATCTTGTCTTCTTATTGATTCAAAACTCTGATTTCCTATACTTACTGTTTTTGCCATACTCTGCCTCCGTTTTGCCATTACCTTTTATTCAGTTTTTCCACAAAAATCTTCCCCCTATCAAGGTTTCCCCTCTCCATACATCCTACCACATTTAAAAATTTTAAACACGCACTAACTCCAATACGGCTTCTGATCCTTATGTGTAAATCCCTCAAGTTCTCTCTTATACCTCGTCATCCTTGCACTATATTCCAACTTCTTCTTTTCACTAAGCTGCCCATTTTCCCAAAATTCATTTATTTTTCTTTCTAAACATTCCACCGCTTCCTGTGCTGCATCTTTATAATTATTTGCAACATTAGAATCTATCTGTGCTATTATCTCATCAAGTTCTTTATATATCTTACCATTCTCCAAAAATCCAAACATTTTCAAACCACTCCTATTCACAATTACTTTTATCTGCCACCGCTCATGCCTGTCGAACCGTTAACAATAATTCCATCTTATTTACAGTATATCCTGCTCATTGTAAAGTAATATAATAATACTACTGTTACCACCCATAAGCAAGCATAACACCCACATACATCAATGTCACACAACCTGCATGGAAATACCGAAAAACAAAGTGTTGTAGATACTTTAAGAGATTTTGTTTAAACTGTCTATATGATTTTAGATAATATGTATTCTTATCATCTAAAGACAACGACAGGACTATAATTTTTCACTATGCTCTATTCTAAGTAATAAGTGGCTGCTGTTTGCTTATACGCTTAGAATGGAGCATAGTGTTTTTATTGTCAAGGATATTCGCAATTCTCGTTGGTTTTCCGCTATGTTAAGAGCATTTTCCTATTCCATAAAAAAAGAAAGAGATTAACCAAATAACCTCTTTCTGATTTCAGGATTCGACACTCAAATCCCTTACATACGATTAGTATTTGCGCTTACGAGCTGCCTCAGACTTCTTCTTACGACGAACACTTGGCTTCTCATAATGCTCTCTTTTACGAATTTCCTGCTGGATACCAGCTTTAGCACAATTTCTTTTGAAACGACGTAAAGCGTTATCCAATGTCTCATTCTCTTTTACGATTACATTTGACATAGTCTCACACCTAACCTCCCTCCAGTTGTAGATTATGCATCAAATACACAAACAACTGTGTAGGGTATTTTTTCACAGAACCACAGTCCTGTACGCACAACAATTATTATACCACAACTTTAGCATTAGTCAACAGCTTTTTTGTGTTTTTTAACATTATTTTTCTTAGATTTTCCTGCCGCACCATAAAGCTGAGTATCCGCTTAACTACACAATCTGCTGATGCACTCTTTTACCTCTTTAGAAGGTGTTTTCGATTCACATATCTTTCTAACTGCTTTTTTATATGAAACGTCATCAATTTTTAACTTTTCTTTATCTGTCAAATAATTCCACACAGCCTTCGGATATGTGACAAATAACTCCGCAATAAGCCAGCCGGCTGCCATCTGGGTATAATACCCGTTTTTAGAAAAATCCCTGTCAACAAACTGAAGTATTTTATCTGTATATCTGCCCTTTTCAATGTCTCCTTTATATTCACAAGTTATATCACAAATTTCAACAGTTCTCTTTCTGGCAGTCTTTTTTCCTGCCATATCCACCTTTACATAATGATTCAGCAGCAGGATAAGTCCGGCTCTTGCCTCATATTCTTTTTTTGACTTTACCATTTTCTCTATTTCAGCAATAAAATCTTCTCCATGCTTACCTGCTATTTTAAAAGCATTACAAAAACTGTCGTTTATTGACCAGTTATCTATATAAGCAACAAACTCTGCCAGTTTTTCTTTTGCAAATTCAACATCGTCTTCCTTTAATGTTGCCATTCCTATAATAAATCCACGAAGCATTGTTTCTTCAAAATAAACATCGTCTTCTACAAGTATTTTCTGCCAGTCTGCATTTTCCTTTAAAAGCTCTTTTGCGTATTTTCTTATAACAGGTACTCTAACACCTAACATATTTTCACATCCCGGAATAAGTGCACTTGAAAAATCTCTGTATTTTTCTTCTCCCATCGAGACAAGTTTATCCCGCACAGTTTTATTCATATTTTTCCTGTTCTCTCTTTCATTCTTCTCTTACCACTACACATAAGAAAAAGCCATCTTACGATGACTTTTTCTTGTTGTCTGAATACTATAATATACATATTATAACTGGCTCTCTACAACCTCATATGCCTTTTCGATTGCTTCCGGTATTCCGTCAGGATTCTTTCCTCCTGCCTGAGCCATGTTTGGACGTCCACCGCCGCCACCGCCAACAAGTGCTGCGATTCCTTTTATAAGATTTCCGGCATGAGCACCTTTCTTAACTGCATCATCTGTTGCCATTGCAAGAAGTGTCACTTTTCCGTCAACTGCTGACGCAAGCACTACCACACCGCTTCCAATCTTTTCTTTCATCTGGTCACCAAGATTTCTAAGACCATTCATATCTACATCAGGAACTGCCATTGCAAGAACCTTTATGCCTTTTATCTCTTTAATCCGGCTGTCTACATCTCCTACCGCATCATTGGCAAGTTTTGCTTTAAGTTTTTCATTTTCACTTGAAAGTTCTTTTATCTCATCATGCATTGCATTAATCTTGTTTACGAGTTTTGAAGGCTCTGCCTTTGCTGCCTTTGCTGCCTCGTTAAGTGCTCTTTCAATCTCTGCATAATATTTCATAAGTCCATCGCCTGTGAGTGCTTCAATACGGCGTGTTCCTGCTGCTACACCGCTTTCAGATATAATCTTGAAGTATCCTATAACTCCTGTATTCGCAACATGAGTACCACCACAAAGTTCTGTACTGAAATCTCCCATCTTTACAACACGGACTTTCTCACCATATTTCTCACCAAAGAGTGCCATGGCGCCTGTCTTTTTAGCTTCATCAAGTGACATAACTTCTGTCACTACCTGAAGATTTGCTGCAACTTCTTTATTTACAATATCTTCAACCTTGCTTATCTCCTCAGGTGTCATTGCTGAGAAATGTGTAAAGTCGAATCTAAGTCTGTTTGCATCATTGTATGAACCTGCCTGCTCTACGTGAGAACCTAATACTTTACGAAGTGCTTCCTGTAAAAGATGTGTTGCACTGTGGTTTTTACATGTTGCTGTACGATTTGCGGCATCAACTTTGAGTGTGACCGTATCTCCATCCTTAAACATACCCTTGACAACTTCACCAATGTGTGCGACCTTTCCACCGAGAAGTTTAACCGTATCTTTTACCTTAAACTCGCTGTCTCCACAAATGATTGTTCCTATATCTGCCTGCTGACCACCCATTGTTGCATAGAACGGTGTCTTATCAACAATAACAGTTCCACTCTGACCGTCTGTAAGTGCTGCAACCACATCACTCTCAGTTGTAAGTGCAGTGATTTTTCCATCTGCCTCAAGTCTGTCATATCCGATAAACTCTGTCGTAAGTGCCGGATCAAGCTGCTGGTAAACAGTTTCTTCTGCTCCCATGTAGTTTGTAGTCTTTCTTGCGCTGCGGGCTTTCTGCTTCTGTTCTTCCATAGCAGCTTCAAAGCCTTTCTCATCTACCGTGTATCCTTTTTCCTCAAGGATTTCAGTAGTGAGGTCTACAGGGAATCCATAAGTGTCATATAATTTAAATGCATCTTTTCCATCAAGTTCTTTTTCACCTGATTTTGCAAGTTCTTCCTGCATCTGATTAAGAATATTTAATCCCTGATCTATTGTCTTATCAAATTTACTTTCTTCCTGCGAAAGAACATTTAAAATAAATTCTTTCTTTTCTTCAAGCTCCGGATAACCGTCTTTTGACTCATTTATAACTGTCTGTGCAAGCTCTGCCATAAACTGTTTGTTGATTCCAAGCATACGTCCGTGACGAACAGCTCTTCTTATAAGACGGCGGAGCACATAACCACGACCCTCGTTTGACGGCATGATTCCGTCTGAAACCATAAATGTTGAAGAACGGATGTGGTCTGTGATAAGTCTTATTGATACATCCTTTGCCTCATCTTTCTGATATGTGGTATCTGCCATCTCACATATTTTGTCTCTGATAGCTTTCATTGTATCTACATCAAATACGGAATCAACATCCTGAACGACAACAGCAAGACGCTCAAGTCCCATACCTGTATCTATGTTTTTATTTTCAAGCTCTTCATAACCGCCATGTCCGTCACCATTAAACTGTGTGAATACATTGTTCCATACTTCCATGAAACGGTCGCAATCACAACCTACCTTACAATCAGGTTTGCCACAGCCATACTTTTCTCCTCTGTCATAATAAATTTCTGAACATGGACCGCATGGACCTGCACCGTGCTCCCAGAAGTTGTCACATTCTCCGTTTTCATCACGGTAAAAACGTGTAATCTTTTCTCCCGGTACACCTATTTCTTTTGTCCAGATATCGTATGCCTCATCATCCTCACCATAGATGGAAGGATAAAGTCTTTCAGGCTCCATTCCGATAACCTTTGTCAAAAACTCCCATGACCAGGCAATAGCCTCATGTTTGAAGTAATCACCAAAAGAAAAGTTTCCAAGCATCTCAAAGAAAGTAAGATGACGTGCTGTCTTTCCTACATTTTCAATATCACCTGTACGAACACACTTCTGGCATGTCGTAACACGTCTTCTAGGCGGAATCTCCTGACCTGTAAAATATGGCTTAAGCGGCGCCATACCTGCATTTATAAGTAATAAACTGTTATCATTGTGTGGAACGAGAGAAAAGCTTTTCATTGCAAGATGACCTTTACTCTCGAAGAACTCTAAGTACATTCTACGAAGTTCATTAACACCGTATTTTTTCATGATTATATTCCTCCAGCTAATGTCGGGACACTTTATCATCCCTCTATTTTCATAACCTTTTTCTAAGTCTTCTTATAAAAGATTAAAGTCTAATAAATAATTATAAGTTATGAAATTTAGTCTGTCAATAAATCATTCCCTTTATATTTCATATTTTTCTGATGCAATATCAATAATCATACTCTTCATATGTTTCGTCTGATTGCTTCAACAATCCGTCATTTGTCAACTCAGTAATTGCAGACATAGTATTTTTTGCCTTTTTAGTTACAAGTAATATTTTCTTTAAGGCAAACTTATCTGACTCATTCACATAGAAGAACTTTCTTTCACAAGCAGTCATTTTATACTTATCAGCCATAACTTCACTTACAAACGTCTTAAATTGTATTTCCGCATAATCATTACCGCCTGCAGTGTTAAGGTTTAATATGTCAATATTTCCATCTGCTACATCAGTCCTAAGAGCATCATATAATTTCTTTCTTGCTTTTTCGTCTATAAGAACACGGGTATACCAGACATTGTCATCTCTGTCAGCATCCATACTTTCAACATCTACATTCTGTAATTTAAAGTTCTCATCATTATATGCCTTTGAAAAAACAGCCTCAAGTTTCTGATTGCTGCTATTTGCACATTTAATGAGTTCATCGGATATTGAACCTTTTCTTACCGGTATTGTATAAGAAAATTCACGCTTTGAGCCATTTTTTAATGTATAAATAAAGTCTATTCCACAGTTGTTTTCTTCTTCACCTACATCAAGCTTTTTATCCTCAATCTCTTTTTGTATCTCAATAAATTTACTGATGTCCTCCTCATCGGTATACAAAAGTTCATTGTATGCTGAAATTTCAAGTGAACTTACATTTTTTGCATCAGGAATTTTCACACCTATAAGTCCTGCCGCCTCCAAAGCAAGAAATATAAACATAACTCCAAATACAGCAAAAAAGTTAGTCTTACTGAATGTTTTCCAGACGAAAAATGTTTTCTTTAATATCATTTCACTTATAAAATAACATATTGAAACACATATCAGAACCAATATACCCGCATATATAAGCTTTCCACCCTCATATCCCATAGAATGTAATGATAAACCTGTATTATAAAATCGTATAACCCAAAGTATAAGTGCCAAAAAGACTCCGCCTGTAATAGAAAATACTGTTCTGAATACCGGCTTACACCATGTAAACGAAACTACATCTCCTACAGTTTCAGATTTGCGGTACTTATACATCATTAAAGAAATTACAAATATGATTATTCCAACCGCAAAAACTCCAACAAATGGCATAATATCATTTCCTGTAATCGCATATTTCTGTGAATATCCCGGAGTATACTTTCCTGCCACGGAGGTCACATTTTTTATTCCTGCCTTCTGCATGCAATATATAACAGGACTAAGCCATATAAATCTGTTTTCCAATATATCCGTAGGCGAAACTTCTCTTGTTGCATAAGAGAACATCTGATTTATTGAATAGAACATCATAAACACAGCAACATAAAGGACATTTGCAACATCGTATATAACTATGGACATCATGCTGTTTCCACACACCATAACAACCGTACATGCCATACTGTAAAACAGCACTATCATGGCAAGCACTTCAAATGCAAGTAAAGCAATATCTGAAACCATTTGCGTTTTATAAACACATGCTATTTCAATGTAACTTATAAAGCTTAATATATATGGTATCAGCAAGATGATTAAACCTGCCAGATAGTGTGATACAAATAACACCTCCCTCTTAATAGGAAATGAATGCATCATATACATGTCTCTCGAATTAAATGTATAGTGAAATATAACTATTGCCACAACTATTGCGAGTACACCTATCACAATTGGATTTGACCATATCAACGAAAATTCTTTTATCTGATCTCGCACATCATCCGGTATTGCCAAAACATTATCTGCGTTTTCTTTCACTATGCTTCTGACTTTGCTCATAAGAGGCATTATAAAAGCAATTATAGAAATGAATATCTCAATTGCCCATAAAGACCAAAACTGCATCATATCCTTTTTAAATACAGCTTTGCTAAAATAAGATTTCTTTGACTTCATAATTTTCCCCTCCCAACTCATATATAAATATTTCTTCCAGCGTAAGCGGCAAAACATCCATGAGTATCGGATTTAAACTCATAATTTTCCTCTCTGCCATTTCCGGTTCACCTTTTACAATAATAGTATGAACCTTTCCCATGACAGAATGATTTACCACATTCACATATTTCTCAAGTTCCGGTACTTCATCTGCAAATGCTACCTGAACTTTTGAAACACTTCCCTGAAGTTCTGTCAAAGAACGCTCTATTATCAATTTGCCTTTATTCATAATTCCCACATAATCACAGACATCTTCAAGTTCCCTAAGATTATGTGATGATACAAGCACTGTCACACCATATTTACTTACTTCATTTAAAAGAATATTCCATATCTGTTTTCTCATAACCGGGTCAAGTCCGTCAACCGGTTCATCAAGAACAAGAATCTCCGGCCGCATACTAACTGCAAGCAAAAAGGCCGACTGTTTCTGCATACCCTTTGACATTCTTCTTACACGCATCTTTCTGTCAATTGCTGGAAAACAATTACAAAGTTTTACATATAATTCTTTATCAAATTTCTTGTAAATGCCTGCATAATACTTCATCATATCATCAAGGCTCGCCTGTTTAAAATAAAATACATCATCCGGGATGAATGCAATTTTTTCTTTTACATCCGGATTTTCAAAAACATCCGCTCCTGCCACTTGTATACTTCCGCTATCCGGTTTAAATATACCTGTTATATTTCTAAGGAGTGTTGATTTACCGGCACCGTTTGGTCCCACCAATCCATATACCGAGCCTTTTTTTACATGAAATGACGCATTATCCAAAGCCTTAAACCCTTCAAAACTTTTACATACATCTTTTCCTATTATCATTTCTACCTCATTTCTGTGCATAATTCCTGCACCCGTCTGATTTGCTGCCTCATATAGTTTTTCGTGTAGCAGCTTTAATTTTCACTAAAGATTTGCTATTTGCTGTTCCATACCTTATCTATAACAGCAAAAATATCTTCTTTTTTAGTCCCCATAAATTTAAGTTCCTCCGAAATATCCGCAACCTGTTTCAAAAGTTCACTCTTCCTTGCCGAATTTTCCTCAGGAATGCCCGCAACAAAACATCCTTTTCCTTTCACTGTATATACATAACCTTCTGCTTCCAATTCCCTATACGCTCTTTGTATCGTATTTGGATTTATGGTAAGTGATGTCGCCAGTTCCCTTACTGATGGCAGCTTCTCATTGCTCTCCATAATCCCCTGTACGATAAGTTTCATAATCCCATCTTTAATCTGCTCATAAATTGGTCTTGAATCACGATAATTTATCTGAATCACTTTCTGTCACCTCCCCTCATATACGCTTGAAACGTTTATTTTTCGTCATATGTAGAAATTTCAATCCCAAACAACTGACATATGATACCGTTCCCCAATTCTTTCTGATAATAAAGCCTCCCACAACCGTATTATCACAATTAACTGTATTAACATTCTTAATACAGTTAATATAATAAAGCAGGTTGACAAAAATGTCAACCCACTTTTTTTATGAAAACGAATGCCCGCTCGAAAACTCCGCTGTTATATCAAATGATAATACACACAAGTCCGCCGTTACTGTCATTTATAACCTTTTGTATTGTGTCCTGAAGCTTCACCTGACTTTCATCCGTAAGTTTATTGACTTTCGATTCTATTCCCTCCTCAACAAGCTGCCGCACTGTTTTTCCGAATATACTTGTATCCCATATCCCCGACTGTCCGTCCTCAGAAATTATATCCTCGCCTCCTGCAATGTATCTCACCAAGTCCTCTGCCTGCTCTTTTGTTCCGACAATAGGCGCAATTTCCGTTTCGATATCTGCCTGTATCAGATGAATTGACGGACTGGTTGCTCTCAACTTAACCCCGAATTTATTGCCATGATGTATAAGTTCAGGTTCATCTATCTTTATATCCTCTATTGACGGAGTGATGACACCATATCCTTTTCTCTTTACTTCCGCTAACGAATCACTTATTTTTTCAATCTCCTGTCCCTTCTTTGCAAATTCTTTCAATATATGTATAAGTTCATATTCTCCTTTTATATCCATTCCTACAAGTTCACTTAAAATCTGATAATACTTTTCTTCATCAAATTTAACTGTAATACTGACATTTCCATTAGTCATATCAATATTATTGATATCAAACTGCCTGATATAATCACTGTCTGACAGCATATTTTCCCTGTTTATGTCTCCAATACAACTTACTTTTGCAAGTATTTCCCTGACTTTTGCTATAAGTTCCTGTTTAAGCCAATGACTTGTTTTAAGCATTTCTACCCATTTTGGAAGATAAAATGAAACCTGGCTTACCGGAAATGAGTCAAGTATCTTTTTCATTATCTTTTTAACATCCTCACTGCTAAGCTGCATACAATTAAGCGCTACCGGAGTTACACCTGTTCTCTCTTTTATTTCTGTAATAACATCTTTTGCTTTCTCTCCAAAAGGATTTGCCGAATTTACTATTACTATAAACGGTTTTCCCAAAGCTTTTAATTCAGATATTGTCTTATCCTCTGCAGCTTTATAACTCTGTCTTGATATGTCACCAAAACTTCCGTCTGTCGTTATAACAATTCCTATTGTCGAATGATCATGTATAACTTTTTTTGTTCCATACTCAGCTGCTTTTGCAAAAGGCATAGGTTCTTCTGACCAAGGAGTCATAACCATACGCTCACGCTCACCTTCCATAAGACCATTTGCATCTTCAACTATATAGCCAACACAATCTACCATTCTGACTTTTATTTCATTGCCATCAAAAAGATTTATCCTGACTGCCTCTTTGGGAATAAATTTCGGTTCCGTTGTCATTATTGTTTTTCCTTCTGCCGACTGCGGCAGTTCATCCATTGCCCGTTTTCTGTCATTCTCATCCTCAATTCCGGGCAGTACAAACATTTCCATAAACTTTTTTATAAATGTTGACTTTCCTGTTCTGACCGGGCCACAGACTCCTAAATAAAATTCTCCATTTGTACGCTTTGAAATGTCATTATATACGCTATACTCTTCCATACTGCCCCCATATATATTTTTTTATATGATATTGTAGTCAAAAGGCATTTTGACCATTGCATCATTACGTTATTTATTGTTATATATATGAGTAAAGGAAGAAAAAAATGAGCAAAAAATTAATTTTGCTCATTTTAATCACAAGTCCACGCATATCTTACATATAATTTTTTCAATATATGTGTATATTTTTTTCATGCCATTCTTTCAATAAGACACTCATGTCTCTTACTTGCCTTATCATAGTTTATGCCAACCAGCAAAATATCTTCTGTATAATCAGACAGCGCTTCAGTATAATTTTTATTCTTAATTTGATGCAATGCAGTCTCAACATTTTTATTCCATTTCAGTTCAACTACAAGTGCAGGATACTCACCCCTGTATTCAGGTTTTGGAATATAAACAAAATCTGCAAATCCACGACCTGTCGGCAGCTCCCTTACAGGCTTAAAATAATATTGCATTGAACTTAAAAAAGCAATTGTCAGCACACTGCTAAGAGAATTCTCATTATTGTATTGAATAACCGATGCATACTGTGAATGTATTTTTTCAATCTGCTCTGCTGCTTTCTCACAGTTCATGTCTAAAACTGCATCAAGCAGATTTTCTGATTCCTGTTCAAATAAATAAAACTCATCCCATTTTTTACTCTCAACCGCATTTTTTAATTCCTGTCTTATCTCCTCATTAGGTATAAATGCCGCATTTCTAACATCATCATAGCCTATATATCCTAAATGAATAAGATAAGTAAGCACATCATCTTTATTTTTGAAATTTACTGTATCATTTCTGAAAGTTGCCACATTTACCTTAACTTTATCTCCTGAAAGCATTTCTATAATTGCGGTCTTAAGTCCGTCATAATTCATGTTTATAAGCGGAACTATGGCATCATAAGAAGCTGTTTCTGACCAATAACTCTTAAAAGTACCTTTAAGCATTACACTCACAACTGCTTTTGGATTATAAACCTGATATTCTTCTAATATATATCCGTCATACCATCTTTTTACCTTTTCATAATCTCTGTTATAGTTACTGCAAAGCAATCTCACCTCGTCATTTGTAAAACCTATATAAGGAGCAAAAACACCGGCACTAAGCATTGTAAATTCATCAAAATTATTTAATGCAGACTGTGTTTTTTCTTTCTTAATCGGTAAAATTCCGGTAATATATGCAAGCTGTATATATTTTGTAGGCTCAACACCTTTAAACATTGCTCTCAGAAAATTAATATAATCATTCTGAATCTTCTCTTTGGCTGCTTCATCTCTGATAAGTACATCCCATTCATCTATAATAACTACAAATTTGTTTCCTGTCTCCTCCCTGATATTTGAAAGTGCCTGTGGAACAGTTGTTATCTCCTGTGTAACTACATTTGGATAAATATCTTTAAGCTCATTTAATATACTCTTCGTAATAAAAACCACAAAATTATCTATATCATCGCAATTTGTAAGAAACCACTGAACATCTATATGAATCACATCATACTTATTCAAATGTGTTGTAAAATCTTCTTTACTGCTTATGCTCAAACCAGAAAGCATATCTTTAGAGTCGCAGCCTTTGCTATAATATGCTGCAAGCATATTGGCTGCATACGATTTACCAAACCGTCTCGGACGGCTGTTACATATATATGCGTCAGTTGTTCCAAGAACACTGTTTGTATATTCGAGCAGTCCTGTTTTATCGACATATATTTTTGAATTTAATGCAACCTGAAATGCACTGTTATCCGGATTTACAAATCGTCCCACTAAGTCTGTCTCCTTTCGTCACTTTTATAAGTATGTTATCATATGAATATATGTTCGTCAATGTAATTTATTGTGCCACAGATTTAAGCACTCTGGCAAAAGTCTTATAATTTCTATCATCTCTTGGACTGCAATAAACAGCAAACTCAATCGCTTTAAAGGCATTTAAATAATCTTTTTAATTCCAATGCCCTAAATTCGGATTCTTCTAAAATAAGCTGCTGATTATCCGTCGAAAACTGAACGGCATTTAAAATTTTCTTATTACTTTTCACCAAATACCATATTCCGAATTGTCAATATAGCCTTTTTCACGCAACTCATCCAAGTATTCAATAGCTCTATCTACTGTCCATTCTCCTGTTTTTAACTGCATTAAAGGTGTTAAAGAATCCATAAAATGTGAGAAAGGCCTATCAAACAATTGCTTTTCTAATTCCACCGGATTATCTAATAACTGCTGTGGCAAATAACATTCATAGCAATAGTCATTATCATTATTAACTAAAAAACGTCCAAATTCCGATCCCAGCCACATATTAGCAGCATTTGCGAATTGAATAAAAGAAAGCCGATTTTTTTCTTTTATGATAACCGGATGCATAAAAAGCATCATATGAATCAATCCTTCTTTCGTTATTCCTATAGTCATTTGAAGCTCCCATGAAAATAGTTCATTACTAAGAACAGTTGTTAACTGATAATCCTCTGCCTCAGATAAATCAAATGGATAGTCTTTTCTCTTAAGTAACTTCATATTAAGCAATTTAGCGTTTTTATCAATTACTTTTTGTAATTTTATTCCTGTTTTATTCATTTGTTTTTCCTTTCGTTGTCAATGCTCTTAAATACTTTTTTATTTTCACGACATTTCTTTTATATAATCCATGAATATTAATGCCTCAATTGCGGGTGTTTCAGAAGCTAATTGAGAATTTTCAATTCCCTTAGTCAGTATCAGACGTTCCCAAATTTTTCTATAATTTTCTATGAAATTATTAGACTCCAGTAGTATATATTCTGATGAACCTTCTTGCATATCCAATGAGGAAATGCTTAAAGCAATAATTGATTTACTATATGCTTTTACGGCTAAATCCGCATCTGAAACTCAAAACAGAAAAAAAACTATCAATCAAATGAAAGAATTAATAAAACCTTATTTAAAATAATAAAATCTCATTTATTTACTACATTTCATTTCTCTTGAATGAGAAATGAAATATAGCAAATGTTTCTTCTGAACCTATACAATTAAAACTGCCTCATCCATAGACTGAGACAGTTTTTTATTAACTCTTATATTTATTTACTTCCACACTACTCCATACTATTTATATTGTCAATAATGCTCTTATAATCATCAGCCGACATACTCGTTCCGACTACGACTACCATAACCAACATAACGATAGCTATAATAATACCGATTGCAGCACATACAAGACCGGCTATTGCCATGCCTCTTCCAGGCTTATTTTTTGTGAGTACAATTATTGCAAATGCTATTGAAAGAATCGCAAATATTCCTGAAATATACCATGCACAGCAGCATACTATTGATAAAATACCAAGCACAAGAGATGCTATTGCAAATCCTGACGGACTAAAAGTGCTATTGCTTGACTGCTGCCCATTTACATTCTGATATCCGGCATTATTCCATGAACCATTCTGATTTCCCATACCGTCAAAATTATTTTGATTTAAATTCTGGCCATCATTGTATGGATTGTCAGACTGATTTAAATTATCCTGATTCGGATTTCCGTTGTAAGCATTATTATACGAACCGGCATTTTCGTTATTAGTTACTTCGTTATCATTTTTTTCCAAAGAAACCTTGTTGTTTTCATTATCCATTATATATAATCCTCATTTCTGCACACATCCTTTACACATAACAATTTGTGTCAGGTGTGCACAGACACAAACTTATTTTAATAAATCTATTCCACAAACTATCAAAAGATAGTTCTTGACTAAAAACTGTACCAAAAGCACAGCCACTCCGGCATACACATACCACATTCTAAATTTCATATATCCTTTGTTTTGATTAAATATGTATGCCCATGTTCCTTTTACCATAAATAATATGTAAAAACATATACAATATAACACAAAAGGATGAAAACGAAAAGACCTTAATATCTCTCCTTTAAACAAATACACAACTGCTCTCGTCCCGCCGCACCCCGGGCAGTAAAGTCCGGTCAGTGCATGAAATGAACACCTTATAATATGCAGAATATCAATATGCAAAACCTTTATTATACATAGCAGCAATATGACACCTGCACCTATTAACAGCCCGGCTTTATACAGCCGTTTTTCAAATAATTCATTCATTTTCCACTGACATTATCCTCTCAGCAAGTTCACGCTCCTTTGGTGTAAGCTCAGCTTTTTCTATTAAATCAGGTCTTCTTTTTGCTGTTCTGATAACAGACTGTTCTCTGTACCACTCGGCAAGTTTCTTATGATTTCCCGATAAAAGCACAGGCGGTACAAGTTTTCCCTCCCAGTTTTCAGGTCTTGTATATTGAGGATATTCTAAAAGATTGTCCGTGAATGACTCTGTCTGCGCCGACATGTCATTATTTAAAACACCCGGAACAAGTCTCGATATTGTGTCCATCATAACAAGTGCCGGAAGTTCCCCACCCGTAAGCACATAGTCTCCTATTGAGACATAGTCAGTAACTATCTCCTCAAGAACTCTCTCGTCTATGCCCTCATAATGGCCACAAAGAAATATAAGATTTTCTTCTTTTGCGAACCCTTTTGCCATTTCCTGATTAAATGTTTTTCCCTGTGGTGACAGGTATATTACTCTCGTTTTATTTTCATCTGCTAAGTCTTCACCAGCATTTACAACACTTCCGGTCGAAATCTCTTCTTCTATAGCCTTATAGCACCTGTAAACCGGACCTGCCTGCATAACCATCCCGGCTCCTCCGCCATAAGGATAATCATCGACCCTGTTGTGCTTATTTTCTGAAAAGTCTCTTATGTTTACGGCATTTACAGCTATATACCCCGCTTTTATTGCTCTTCCTGTTATACTTTCTGACATAGCATTATTTATCATATCAGGAAATAATGTCATTACATGAAAATTCATCATAAATCAAGCAATCCTTTCATTATATGAACTGTTATTATTTTATTCTCGTCATCCACTTCTTTTACACAATCCGGAATATCCGGCAAAAGAACTTCTTTTCCATCATGTTTGACAACAAACACAAGATTTGCACCTGTTTCAAGTATATCCACAAGTTCTCCGAATTCTTCTCCGTCTTCCGTTACAACTTTTGAGTTCATAATATCGGCAAGATAAACCTCACCTTCTTCTAAAGGTATTGCATTTTCCCTTGTCACATAAAGGTCACAGCCTTTATATTTTTCTATATCATTTATATTATCAATTCCCTTGAATTTTACAATAACAAGATTTTTGAAAAATCTCACACTTTTAACTTCAAGATCTATTTTTTCTTTTCCGGTATCCAAAATAACATCTTTTAATTTTTTAAATCTTTCCGGTTCCTGTGTAGTCGGGAAAACTTTTACCTCTCCCCTGACACCATGCGTATTCGCTATAACTCCTACTCTGAATAAATCTGTCATATTTCCTCCATATGATTTTACACTTTCCATAAAAATGATGTTGGTGCAAAAAGTCTTTTTACCCCAACTAATGCCACGGATTGCTTCATTGCTTTTGACCCTTGCATCATAAAGATTACTATACAAAATAAGCCCATACCCAAGATGGTACAGGCTAATATCTATTACTGTATTATTGTTCTATCTCAACAATAACTTTCTTATCAGTACGTGAAGCCGCCGCTTTCACCATAGCACGTATTGCTTTTGCAATGCGTCCCTGTTTTCCAATAACTTTTCCCATATCTTCTGAAGCAACCTTCAAAGTCAAAAGGATTTCATTATCCTGCTCAGTCTCTGTAACAGTTACCTGCTCCGGATGGTCAACGAGGGATTTTGCAAGAACCTCTACTAATTCTTTCATAAACCTGAAACCTCCTCTTTTTGGCAATCAGTTTATAAACGACGAAAAGACAGTCTTAAAACTGCCTGTCCGTCATGAAACTATATCAGGAAATTACTCCATGATACCTGCCTCTTTTAAAAGCTTGCCTACTGTCTCAGTTGGCTTTGCGCCATTTGCGAGCCATTTCTTAGCGCTCTCCTCATCAAACTTGAATACGCTAGGATCCTGATTTGGATCATAAGTACCGATTTCCTCGATGAACTTACCGTCTCTAGGACTTCTTGAATCAGCAACAACTACTCTATAGAAAGGTGCTTTCTTCTTACCCATTCTTCTTAATCTGATCTTTACTGCCATGTTTTCACCTCCTTAAAATAATTCATCTATATCAAATTCCACATATCTTAGCTTGTGCACAGCACAAATGTAAAATCTGAAAACAATTTAAAAGCCAAAAGGTAATTTCGGCATTGAAAATTTACCTTTTTTCTTTCCCTTGCCACCCATCATTCCTGACATTTGTTTCATCATCTTCTTTGACTGTTCATACTGCTTCATAAGTTTATTTACCTCTGCAATATTTACACCTGCACCCTTTGCAATACGGCGCTTTCTTGATGGATTTATAATAGCCGGGTTTCCTCTTTCCTCAGGTGTCATAGAATAAATAATAGCTTCTATCCCCTTAAAAATGTCATCATCTATCTCAAGATCAGCAGGCAGTCCCATTCCGGGAAGCATGCTCAAAATGCTTTGAATGCCGCCCATTTTTTTCATCTGCGCCATCTGATCAAGGAAATCATTAAAATCAAATTCAGCTTTACGGAACTTACGCTCCATCTCCTTAGCTTTGTCCTGATCTATCTCCGCCTCTGCCTTCTCAATAAGTGTAAGTACATCACCCATACCAAGAATTCTTGAAGCCATACGGTCGGGGTAAAATTGTTCCAAATCTGACAACTTTTCACCCATACCTACATAAAGAATAGGTTTTCCTGTAACCGCTCTGATTGAAAGAGCCGCACCACCTCTTGTATCACCGTCAAGCTTTGTAAGAATAACTCCGTCAACACCAATCTTTTCATTGAACGTAGTTGCAACATTTACCGCATCCTGTCCTGTCATGGCATCAACTACAAGAATAGTATCATCTATCTCTATGTTCTCTTTTATCTCCTGAAGCTCAGCCATCATATCCTCATCTATATGAAGACGACCTGCCGTATCAAGAATAACAACATTAAGATTGTTTTTTGATGCATGTTCTATAGCCGCTTTCGCAATATCAACAGGCTTGTGGTTTGTTCCCATTGTGAACACTTCAACTTCCTGCTTTGCACCGTTTTTCTGCAACTGCTCAATAGCTGCCGGGCGATAAATATCACATGCGGCAAGCAGAGGTCTTCTGCCTTTTTTCTTAAGCTTACCTGCAATCTTTGCTGTCGTCGTTGTTTTACCTGCACCCTGTAAACCACACATAAGTATAACTGAAATCTCACTTGATGGTTTAAGAGTAATCTCGGTAGTATCACTTCCCATAAGATTAACAAGCTCTTCATTAACCAGCTTGACTACCATCTGTCCGGGTGTAAGACTGTTTAGTACATCCTGTCCCACAGCTCTTTCCTGAACTGTCTTGACAAAATTCTTTACTACTTTAAAGTTAACATCGGCCTCCAAAAGAGCCATTTTAACTTCTTTTAAAGCAGCTTTTACATCTGCCTCTGTAAGTCGTCCCTTACTACGAAGGTTCTTAAAAACATTTTGTAATTTTTCTGTTAAACTATCGAATGCCATAATAACCTCCTCTTGACTAATATTTGTCAGATATCATAAAAAGAACACTTTCTCTCTGACACCTTGAATAGTATATTACAGCGAAAAACATTTGTCAAGTTTTTTTCTTGACAAATGTTTCGTTTTTTATTCTTCATCTAATATTTCATCAATAATAGAAAAAACTTCTTTAAGTTCCCCATCATCTGTATTCATCTCTTTCAGAATAACATGTAACCTTTTTACGAGTTCCTTTTGTTTCTCAAATTTTGCAACAAGACCAAGTTTTTCCTCATATCCACGAAGCTGTTTACATGCCCTCTTTATCGCGTCATGCACACCTTGTCTCGTAATATTTTCATCCTCTGCAATTTCTGAAAGATTATAATCGTCAAGTATACTTGCTTCAAACATGCGGCGCTGATTATCCTTTAACAGTGCGCCATAAAAATCATATAAAAGAGAGAGTTCAACTCTCTCTTCAATACTGTGTCCGTTCTCCGCCATATTATTTTTCTGCCTTTCGCGGATTTATCTTAAATGAAAAATCCGGGTCATTTATATTAACCTGGATTTCCTTGCCGCTTTCACCTATAATCCTTACATGATCATTCTCTACATGACTGCACTTATAAACCTTTCCTTTCATGTATCCGTCACCGTCAACATAACTTAATGCAAGATTTATAAATGTATTTGATGCCATTAAGGTTCCGGTTGCTTTATTAAATCTTGAACCCTCTGTTTTTTGACTCTGTGTTTCATTGAACGCTTCCGCAAGTCCGTTTATCAATTCACCCTTCAAAGCTGAGTTGTCCATTACATCCTCCATTTTCATATTTCAATCTTTAAATTTATATCTTTAATTCTTTACAAAAATATTTTCACTTTGTAAAATTTATTTATATACCTGTATTTATATTATCAAGTCTTATAGCAATATGTCAATCAACATTTCCGACATATTCCTGCCCAATGTATCAAAAGTTTAATTTACGTTGTACTAATCATCATTTCTTCTTCCGAAAAGCAGCACAAGTCTTAGAAGCTGAAGAAGTGTTGAAACAGTTGCCGTAATATAGGTCATCGCTGCTGCTGTAAGCACTCTTCTGGCTCCTCTGACTTCATCTTTATACAACATTCCACTTTTGTCAAGAATTTTTAGTGCACGTGATGAAGCATTAAATTCAACCGGCAATGTAACTATCTGAAAAACAAGTGTCAAAGCAAAAAGCAAAATTCCAATATTTAACATATTAAATGACCCCAATATAACACCCAATATTATAACAGGCCATGAAAGCTTTGAGCCTAAATTGACTACTGGGACAATCGCCCCTCTTATCTTAATAGGTATATAACCTACATTGTGCTGTATCGCATGACCGCATTCATGTGCTGCAACACCAACTGCTGCTATTGATGCGGAACCATATACACTGTCTGATAAGTTAAGTGTTTTGTTTCCGGGATTGTAATTATCCGTCAAATCCCCGGAAATATGTCTTATCTGCACATCATATATCCCGGCATCATTTAATATCTGCTGTGCTGCCTGTGCACCTGATATTCCTCTTTTACTGCCATATCTGCTGTATTTTCTAAATGCTCTGTTTACATTTGCAGATGCAATCATACAGATAACTGCACCTATTATAACAAGTGAATATGTCGGATCCATCCTGTAAAACATTCCCGGAAATCCATAAAATCCCATAAAACCATTACTTGCGTTTAAAAGACAAGAAACAATCTGCATATATATTCCTCCTTCTGCTTAACATACCAAATGATTGCAAAACTAAATACAGGCTATGATAATTGCACAATTCAATCATATTTTATGATAGTCTTACAAACTTCTGCTTAACATATACTGCAGTTTATATATTATTTAAAATTCTTAACTACTGCTTAATTTTAAAACACGCCAGACAAATCAATGTCTGGCGTACTATTTATTATTATCGTAACGAAGTTTCGCTAGAAACTTCTAAGATGAAACCTTCAACTTCAACACATAATTGAGTTTCTTTGAAACTCCTAATATGAACCCGCAGGGTTCATTATTTATACCGGATAAGCCTTGTTTTCTGTATCCGCTGCTGAAGCGTCAACCTTATTCTGCTGAGCTTCTCTGTATTTGAAGAACTCTGTAGCAACCTGTGGGAATAATGCATATGAAAGCACATCCTCATCCTGCTGCTTGTACTGAGCCATCTCTTTCTCAATATCAGCAAGCTGCGGCTTAATAAGGTCAGCCGGACGACAAGTAATAACCTTTGCATCATCACCGAGACATTTCTTCTGTACTTCAGGGTTAAATGGCTTAACAGTCTGTCCAAATTCTCCTGAAAGAAGTTTCTTAGACTCTTTAGTTACCATCTTATATCTCTCACCTGATACTACGTTAAGTACGGCCTGTGTACCTACTATCTGTGATGAAGGTGTAACAAGTGGTGGCTCACCAAAATCTTTACGTACTCTTGGCACTTCCTCGAGAACCTGCTCATACTTATCTTCCTGTCCCATCTCTTTAAGCTGTGATACAAGGTTACTAAGCATTCCACCAGGAACCTGATAACGAAGTGTCTGGATATTAACACCAAGCACCTTTGTATTCATAAGACCGCTCTTAAGAGCTTCTTCACGCATTGGACGGAAGTAATCAGCGATTTCAGCAAGTTTAGACTGATCAAGACCTGTATCATAAGGAGTTCCCTTAAATGCCTCAACCATAACTTCTGTTGCAGGCTGGCTTGTACCCATTGAGAATGGAGACATAGCAGTATCAATAATATCACATCCTGCTTCTACAGCCTTCATATAAGTCATTGAAGCAACACCTGATGTATAATGTGTATGAAGGTCGATTGGAATGCTAACTGACTCTTTGAGTGCCTGAACAAGCTCTGTAGCCTTTGCAGGAACCAAAAGACCTGCCATATCTTTGATACAAAGTGATTTTGCACCCATATCTTCAATCTGCTTTGCCATATCTTTCCAGTAATCAAGTGTATAAGCATCACCTAATGTATAAGAAAGTGCTATCTGAGCATGACCGTTTTCTTTATTTGCTGCATTAACTGCTGTCTTAAGGTTTCTAAGATCATTAAGACAATCGAATATACGAATAATGTCAATACCATTTGCAATTGACTTCTGTACAAAATATTCTACAACGTCATCTGCATAATGGTTGTAACCTAAGATGTTCTGACCTCTGAATAACATCTGAAGTTTTGTATTTTTAAATCCAGCTCTTAATTTACGAAGTCTCTCCCATGGATCTTCTTTAAGGAAACGAAGTGAAGCATCAAATGTTGCACCACCCCAGCACTCTACTGCATGAAATCCAACCTGATCCATTTTATCTACTATCGGAAGCATCTGCTCTGTTGTCATACGGGTAGCAATAAGAGACTGATGCGCATCACGGAGAACTGTCTCCGTAATCTTTAATGGTTTCTTTTCTATATCTGCCATGATAATCCTCCTATATTTTTAAGTTAAGCGAACTGCCAAAACGGATATAATATCCGCTTCAACATCTTTTATGAATCAAGGAAATCCCCCACCATTATTGCTCTGTGCAATATAGATGGTGAACTTCCTTAATAGTATTAAATTCCGAATATTGCCATAAATACACCGGCAGCAACTGCTGTTCCGATAACACCGGCAACATTTGGTCCCATCGCATGCATGAGAAGGAAGTTTGTCGGATCTGCCTCCGAACCAACTTTCTGTGAAACCCTGGCAGCCATAGGAACGGCAGATACACCTGCTGAACCAATCAATGGGTTTACCTTTCCGTGTGTAACCTTACACATAACCTTACCGAAAAGAACTCCCGCTGCTGTACCTACACAGAACGCAATAAGTCCAAGTGCAACAATCTTTAATGTTGTAACTTTAAGGAATGCCTCTGCACTTGTTGAAGCTCCTACTGATGTACCGAGTAAGATAACTACGATGTACATAAGAGCATTTGAAGCTGTCTCTGCAAGCTGTTTAACCACTCCTGACTCTTTAAAGAGGTTACCAAGCATAAGCATACCTACAAGAGGTGCTGTTGTTGGAAGAAGAAGACAAACAATAATAGTAACGATAATAGGGAATAAAATCTTCTCAAGCTTTGATACCGGACGAAGCTGAGACATCTTAATCTTACGCTCATCCTCTGTTGTGAAAAGCTTCATAATAGGCGGCTGAATAATAGGAACAAGTGACATATATGAATATGCAGCCACTGCGATAGGTCCCATATACTCAGTCTGCTTTAATTTACCACAAAGGAAAATTGATGTAGGACCATCAGCACCACCGATGATTGATATTGCTGCGGCTGCCTTATCATTGAATCCTAAAAGGATTGCTATAAGGTAAGCTGAGAAAATACCAAACTGAGCTGCAGCTCCTAAAAGGAAACTTGCAGGATTTGCAATAAGTGGTCCGAAGTCTGTCAACGCACCTACACCCAAGAAAATAAGTGAAGGCAATATACTCCATTCATCAAGTATATAGAAATAATGTAATAATCCTCCGACACCATTTGATGTACTATCAGGATCTGCCATGATATCAGGATAAATATTTACAAGAATCATACCAAATGCGATAGGTACCAACAATAATGGTTCGTATCCTTTTTTAATCGCTAAATAGAGAAAGATACAGCCAACCACGATCATAAGGTAATTTCCTAATGTAAGTGATGTAAACGCGGTCTGACCTGCAAGATTCTCAAGCGTTGTAATAACGTAATCCAAAGTCAGTCCCTCCTAGTTTAATGTTGCAAGTACTGCTCCTGCTTCTACTGAATCTCCTGCTGCTACATTGATGCTTGCTACTGTACCATCCTGTGGTGCAACTACTTCATTTTCCATCTTCATAGCTTCAAGAATTAAAATAACTTCACCTTTCTTTACAGCCTGTCCTGCTGATGCCTTAACTGATAAAATCTTACCAGGCATTGGTGCATTTACCTTAACTGAGCCTGCTGCTCCTGTCGGTGCAGCTGCTTTTGGTGCTGCTTTAGGAGCTGCCTTTGGTGCTGCCTTAGGAGCTGAAGCTGCTGCTCCTGTTGCTCCTTCTTCTACTGTTACATCATAAACAGTACCATTTACGGTAATTGTATAATTTTTCATGAATTTGTCCTCCATTTATTTTTCTTATCTTCTAATAATTGAACGAATAACAAGACCGTCTGCTGACTCTGTCTCACTTGCTGCTGCGATAGCTGCCGTAATAACAGCAACCAGCTCTAAGTCATCAACAAGATTTTCCTCTTCAACAGCAACAGGTGCTGTCTCAACAACAGGTTCTGCCTTAACTTCTTCTTTCTTTGCACCATTCTGGAAATTAGCAATGTGCTTAAACTGTGCAATTATAAGTGCGATAAATATAAGAACCGCAAATACGATTGCCATACTAAGAATAGTATTAAGTCCGGCTTTTGACATTTTCTGACCAAGACTTGTATACTCTTCTACTTTCCAAGAAGATGTCTGACCTTTTTCATCATATGTTACTGAGAATATGAGTTTCTTTCCTGATGAAGTAGTATATGTCTCTACAACTGTTGCAGAATCACTACTTATAGTGAAATCAGTATCAACCTTTTTACCCTGTTTTCCATATTCTTTTTTCAACTGTACAGACTCTTTATACTGATTGACCGTGTCCTCATCAACTTCCGTTGACTGTTCTTTCATTGATTTGACTGCACTCTCAAAATCATAACTAAACCAGCTTTTTACAAATGAATCAGCGTTTTTTTCAAGTGTTGCCTTATCAAAATTTTTGTTTGTCTTTGTAAGGCTTAAACTGCAGCCTGCCATCATCAGAATGCATGACACGATACAAAAAATTAAACATAATTTCTTCTTCATATAACGCTCCTTACTTAGATGGTTCCATGTTTTTTGCCGATAGGATATTCGCTTTTTGTAAACAGCATCTCAAATGCAAATAAAAGCTGTTTTCTCGCAGATTCAGGAGCAATAACAGAATCTATATATCCTCTTGCTGCGGCTGCCTCAGTACCTGACTGAGCTTCAAACTCTGCTGCTTTTGCTGCAACATCCGTATCTTTGTCATCAGCATACATAATCTTTGCTGCGACATTTGAATCCATCATACCAACTTTTGCATCAGGAAGTGCAAATACCATGTCTGCACCAATATGCTTTGAGTTCATGGCTACATATGCGCTGCCATATGCATTTCCTGCAATAAGATTAACCTTAGGTACATCTGCCTCAGCAAATGCGCTTGTAAGTTTAGCTGCTGCACAGGCGATAGTTTTCTCTTCCTCAACTGTTGTGGCAAATCCCTCAACATTTGTAAGAGTAAGTACAGGAATATTAAATGCATCACATTTCTTAACAAATGCTGCTGCTTTTTCACAACCTGCTGTTGTAAGACGTGCATCATATTTTGCTGCGACTTTTCCGTCCTCATCAAACTCTGCTGTACGGTTTGCTACTGCACCTACTGTCATTCCGTCAAGGCAGATAAATCCTGTAACCATCTCTTTTGCATAACCTGCTTTTTCTTCAAGGAAGAAATTGTTATCACCGAGATCTGCAAGTGCAACTGCCGGATCTGCAACTTCTGCTGCAAAGTTATCAACCATACGGTTAAGGTCATCCATACACTCATCCGAAATTCCTGTTTCATTGTTATTCTGCGGAAGAATGCTAATAAGTTCTCTAACACTGTTAAGAACTTCCTCTTCACCCTCAATAACAAAATCAACTGTCGAAGCTGTTTTCTGGAACTTAGCTGAAGCTGTATCAAGCTTATCTGCATAGTTTCCTTCAAGTGTATTTGGCGAATTAACAAAAAGTTTAGCGTTTTTTTCTTCCATGAATGTGAAATCACTCATAGCTGCAAGAACTGCCACGCCACCACCGCAATTTCCAAAAACAGCACTTATCTGTGGTACTATTCCTGATGCATCAGACTTAACTTTATAAATTTTTCCAAAGCCTGCAAGTGCATCTGTTGACTCCTGAAGGCGCATACCTGCACAATCAATAAGTCCTATAACCGGCACTCCTGTCTTCATAGCAAGCTCATATACATGCGCAATCTTCTTTGCATGCATCTCACCGATTGTACCATTCATTGCGGATGCATCCTGACTGTAGATATAGACAGGATTATTCTGAATAAGTCCGTATCCTGTGATAACTCCATCAGCCGGTACAGACTTTTCCTGCATGTTGAAATCTGTACTTCTCTTTGTTATCTTAGCACCAATTTCAACAAAACTGTTTTCGTCAACCAAAGTCTCAATACGAGCTTTTGCTGACAAAGCATTTGTGTTACTCATGTTCAGCCCTCCAATAATAGTAGAATATATTTGGTAAATCTAGTTTTAATAATAAAAATAAACAAATTTACACCAATGATAAGTTTATTACTTTTGCTCAAAAATAGCAACCTTTTTTTAGCATTTATGCCAAAAAAAACGCATATTATGTTACTGTTCATGTCACTGCCGTAAACAGCAGTAACATAACATGCAAATAAATAGCAGGAGTAATAACCATGAAATCACAATTAAATTTTATACTGTGTTTACTAAGTCTCACAATATTAAGCATTTTTCTATATAAAGCATGCTGTAAAAGTTTAAATGCAAAATACTTTAACAACACACAAAAACAACACCACATAAACTGTGTAATAAAAAAAGTTAAAGCAAATAACTGTGGTATACAAAAGCAGTCAGAAAAACCTTCCACGCTCTCCTCAACAGCCTGCTGTTTAATAGAAAAAAACAGTGGTCAGATATTATATAAAAAAAAATCATTTAAAAAACTTCCTATGGCAAGTACAACAAAAATAATGACCTGCATACTTGCACTTGAAAATGGCAAACCCGATGATATAGTAAAAGTTTCAAATTATGCGGCATCAATGCCGAAAGTAAAACTTTACATGAAGTCAGGTGACACATTCAGGCTCGGAGATTTATTGTATTCCCTTATGCTTGAATCTCATAATGATACCGCCGTAGCCATCGCCGAGCATATAGGAGGTTCCGTAAAGAATTTTGCAAAACTCATGAACCGTAAAGCATCTGAACTTGGCTGTAGCAGCACCCATTTTGTAACACCCAACGGTCTCGATTCCAAAGGACATTATACAACTGCGTATGAACTTTGTAAGATAGCCTCCTATGCATTGGAAAACAAAAATTTCAAAAAAATAATAACCACTTCAACATACAGTTTTTCCAATACAAACGGTTCTAAACAATACAATGTTTCAAATAAAGATGCTTTTCTCTCCCAATATAACGGTGCAATCGGTGTCAAAACAGGTTTCACAGGAAAAGCCGGCTATTGCTTCTGCGGAGCAGCAACAAGAAACAATACTACACTTATATCTGCTGTATTAGGCTGTGGCTGGCCTCCAAACAAAACATACAAATGGCAGGACACAAAAAAACTTATGGATTATGGCTTTAACAACTTTTCAAAAGTAAACTTCAAACCTGAGGAAAAAACATTTAAAATCAATATCTTAAAAGGACAGACAAATTTCACCAATGTAAAAGTTTTCGATAAACCATGTATTCTTATGTTGTCAAAAAACGATGAAATAACATACAAAATCAAACTTCCGTCCACTCTTACGGCACCCGTCAGCAAAAATGACATACTCGGTTTTGCAAAACTGTACGTAAACAATAAACTATATCGTCAAACCCCATTAAAAGCCGAACATGATATAGATGCCGTAACCCCTGGCTATATAAGGAAAATTCTCATAAGAATGTTATGCGTTATTCCATTATAACATTATGTTGGTGGACAAAAAATATTTTGCCCCCAAACAATACCACGGATTACTGCAGCAATGCCTTATCAAACTCTCCTTTTTGTGCAAAGTCAACTGCTGAACATATCCTGTTATATACTATAGAAGATATCTCTACTGATTTTTTATCCTTATACTCATCGTAAAACATTGGTTTTAAATAAAAAACTTCTGTCTTTACCTTTCTTAAACTCCATAAATCGAAAACTTTCCACGAGTCAACTATTGCAACCGGAACAATGGGGGCTTTCGCCCTCATTGCGCTTTTAAATGCACCGGGCTTAAATTCATCAACATAATTTCCATTCCTATGCTCATAACCGCCGGACGGAAAAATTATAAACTTACGTCCCTTTTTCACTTCCTCTGTAACTTCTTTTATTATGCCTGCCGCCTGTTTTAAATTGTCAAGTTTAAGTCTCTTGCCTTCAACCAGATCTATAAACTGCTTCACCAGAGGTCCGTGGCTTCTCGCATCATCCATCACAACAGAACATGGGGTATCATGTGTATGCATAATTCCAAGTGCATCATATTTGCCCTGATGATTTGAAAACATGACATATCCTCCATCTTTCGGAAGATTTTCCATTCCGAATCCTTCTGTTGTAATTCGCCCTGTCTTTTTCATAAGATTTATGGCATATCTGTCGTATTCATAGCGAAACCGTTCAGAATATTTCTCAGGATGTCTCGAATAATACCCCATTTTTGGAATCATCCATGCTCTATATAAATTACCTGCTATCACATAAATAAATCTCAACAAAATATTTCACCTTTTCCCTATTCACTAATTTTTAGCATCCCCTCTGTTTCATTTCAAAAAAACCGCAATATACAGTAACACAATTTGGAAAAATTTACAACAGATATTTTTTATGGCTGAACTGTTTCTATTGGAATCAAAAGATATTTTACCCCTTGCGTAATGTTATAAAATCACCATAAACAAAGATGTTCTTGAATAATATGTCCATTTTGTTTAAAATATTATTTATCCTATTTAAAAAGAAACGAGGTTATTTATATGGCACTTGATGGAATTGTTATATCAAGTCTTGTCAATGAACTTGATACAAATATAACAGGCGGACGCATCACAAAAATTGCCCAGCCTGAAAAAGACGAACTGTTACTTACGATAAAACAGAGTAAAACAGACGAAAACGGCAAAACGGCAAGAAGCACAAAAAGACTCACTATATCAGTAAACCCAAGTCTGCCTCTTATCTACCTTACAGATACAAATAAAACATCGCCTCTTACGGCACCGACGTTCTGCATGGTATTAAGAAAGCATCTGAACAATTGCAGCATAGTCTCTATATCACAAATCGGTCTTGAAAGAGTTATCCGTTTTGAACTTGAACATTTAAACGAGATGGGCGACCTCTGCAAAAAATATCTTTATGTAGAACTTATGGGTAAACACAGCAATATAATTTTCTGTGATGACAGCAATAAAATAATCGACAGCATCAAACATATATCACTTCTTGTAAGTTCTGTAAGGGAAGTCCTCCCGGGAAGAGAATATTTTATACCTGATACACAACACAAATATAATCCATTTGCCATTACAGAAAGCGAATTTACGGATAATGTACTCTCTAAGCCGCTGCCGCTTGCAAAAGCAATTTATACTTCAATAACAGGTTTCAGCCCGCTTATGGCAAATGAACTGATATACAGGGCATCGCTTTCTGATAAAAATAATGCGCTTGAATTAAGTGACATGGAAAAACTTCATTTATATAGAAACTTTTCTGAAATGATGAATGATATTTCTGAAAAAAAATTTGCCCCGGTTATCGCATTTAAAAACAATATGCCTGCCGAATTTACAAGTCTCGAACTCACAATGTACCAAAAGGACGACGCATATACGTTAAAAAGCTGTGATTCCGTAAGTAATATGCTCTATGATTACTATGCCACAAAAGAGGTGATGAGCAGAATAAACCAGAAATCTGCCGACCTTAGAAAAATAACAAATACTTTGTTAGAACGAAACAACAAAAAATACGATTTACAGACCAAGCAGTTAAAAGACACTGAAAAACGTGATAAATACAAGGTATACGGAGAACTTCTCACAACGTACGGTTACGAATTAAAAGGCGGAGAAAAAGCACTCACATGCGAAAATTATTATACAGGAAACGAGATAACAATTCCGCTTGACGAAACAAAATCGGCAGTTGAAAATGCAAAAAAATATTTTGATAAGTATGCAAAACTCAAACGAACTTTTGAAGCATTGAACATACAAATCGCCGAAACAAAAGAAGAAATTGAACATCTTGAATCAATAAGCAATTCCCTTGACATAGCACGTCAGGAATCGGATCTTGTTGCAATCAAGCGTGAACTTTCAGAATGCGGATATATCAAAAAACACCATGAAAAAAATAAAGGCAGCAAAAACAGCGAAAAAAGCAAGCCTCTCCACTATATATCATCAGACGGTTTTGATATGTATGTCGGAAAAAACAATTATCAGAATGATGAACTTACTTTCAAAATCGCAACTGGAAATGACTGGTGGTTTCATGCAAAAGCAAGTGCCGGCTCTCATGTCATTGTAAAAACAGAGGGTAAAGAACTTCCTGACCGCACATTTGAAGAGGCTGCACGACTTGCCGCACACTACTCAAAAGCATGTGAACAAGGCAAAGCTGAAATTGACTATATACAGAAAAAACATGTGAAAAAGCCAAATGGAAGCAAACCCGGATTTGTTGTCTACTACACAAATTATTCCATGACTATTAGCACAGACATAACAGGAATAAAGGAGGTGACTGAGTAATGTTTTCAGATATTATTCATTCCGACAATCATGTACACACATATTTTTCAACAGACAGCGACACACCTATGGAAGATATGTTAAAAAACGCTATTGAAAAAGAATTTTCTTCCATATGCTTTACTGACCATATGGATTATAATTTTCCATCCGAGGGTGATACACCTGAGTTTCTGCTCGACATAGAGCCATATTTTGAGGAAATGAAAAGACTGAGCGAAAAATACGGTGACAGGATAAAAATCCGAAGGGGCATTGAACTCGGTCTAAAAAAAGACTGCCTTGACAAATGTATTTCGCTTACCGAAGAATATCCGTTTGATTTTGTCATCGGTTCAACACACCTTGTAGACAATATAGACCCGTACTATGATACGTTTTGGAGTGATACTCCTGAAAAAAGCGGAATTTTACGCTACTATGAAACCACCTTAAACAATGTCAATCTCGGTGCTGACTTTGATGTATATGGTCATATTGATTACATAATCCGCTACACTCCTAAAATGAAACAACTGAAATCGCAGGGTCTTTCAGATGACACTTATATAAACAGACTCACCTCAGATTCAATGGATATAATAGAACAAATACTGAAAACACTTATATACAACGGAAAAGGTATCGAAATAAATACCGCCGGGTTCAAATACGGACTCGGACATCCAAACCCTCACGAAAAAATATTAAAACTTTATCATGAACTTGGCGGTGAGATAATCACCATAGGCTCCGATGCACACGAATGTAAACACCTCGCCTACGATTTTGAAAAAGTTACTGAAATATTAAAAAAGTGCGGTTTCAGGTATTATAGTGAATTCACAGGCAGAAAAGCAGAGATGATAAAAATGTGATAGTTTTATTTTTGAAGTCCGGTAAAACTTTATGACCTTTAAAGTTTTACCGGAAACATCTATCATTCCCTCAAAACACTTACAGCATCTTTTAAAATTTCCATCACACGGTCAACTTCACTTATGGTATTTTCTTCTCCTAAAGTAAATCTTATGGTGCCATCGGCATATTCTTTTGGAACACCAATACTCTCTATCACATGAGAAATTCCCGGCTCCCCTGTGTTGCAGGCTGAACCTGCTGAAGCACAAATTCCGTTCATGTCAAGTATAACAAGTAATGTTTCTCCCTCAATCCCCTTAAAACTTACATTTAAGTTTCCGGGAAGTCTTTCATTTCCCGGTTTTGGTCCATTTAATCTTACATCCTCAATTTCATTCTCTATTCTCGACAAAAAATAATCCCTTACATTTGCTGTCTTGACATTTTTCTGGTACATATTTTTAAATCCCTCATTTACCGCTGCACCCATACCTACGATTCCCGGCACATTTTCTGTTCCTGCCCTCATATCACGCTCCTGCTTTCCTCCGTAAATAAATTTCTCTATATCACATCCATCCGCTATATAAAGAAACCCTGTTCCCTTAGGTCCGCAAAGCTTATGTGAGCTCACACTCATCATATGTATCCCACTCTTTTTTACATCAATAGGTACATGCATATACGCCTGAACCGCATCTGTATGAAAATAAATGTTATACTTCTTTGCAATCTGCGCAATTTCATCTATCGGCTGTATCGTTCCGATTTCATTATTGGCATACATTATCGATATAAGTATAGTATCATTTCTTATTGCTCTTTCAAGCTCTCTCAATGAGATAATCCCTCTCTCATCAACCGGGAGATATGTCACCCTGTAACCCTGCTTTTCTAATGCCTTACATGAATTGAGAATTGCATGATGTTCAATGCAGCTTGTTATAATATGCCTTCCTCTTCTTCCCTTATACCTGCAGGCTTCAACTGTTCCAAATAATGCCCAATTGTCACTTTCCGTGCCACCGCTTGTAAAATAAATTTCATCTTTAGATGCATTTATACTCTTTGCCACCTGTTTTCTGGCAATCTCTATCTTTTCCTTACACTGCTGCGCAAACTCATATGCCCCTGATGGATTTCCATAATATATTTCCAGACATTTCTTCATCTCAGCAACCGCCTGTGGACAGACAGATGTAGTTGCCGCATGGTCAAGATATATCATATCACGCCTCCGCCCCATATTTAAAATCAATATATTCATCATATTTTTATCTGTGACTTAATAAAATAAATTAATAGGTTTGAACATTCAGAAGCGAGGAATCTTTATGAACTCAGCCGTAAAAACAGAAAAATTTATAAAAAACAGACTCAATAGCAATATCATAAAAGGAACTCTCATACTTTCAGCCGCAAGCATTCTTTCACGCATAATAGGATTTATATACAGAATATATCTTGCTGATATACTCGGTGAAAAACTTCTTGGCACATATCAACTTATATTTCCAATATATGTACTCTGCTTTACAATATATGGTGCCGGCATGCAAAGTGCAATATCACAAGTTACAGCCACATTTTCAGGCAGACCGGATACATCTGTTGACGACAAAACCAGCAAGCATCTTAAACGAAAAAACAACCTAACCTCAAACAATATTCTTTTAACAGGCATAATCATAAGCCTTACACTGGCATTATCCTTATCTGCTATTATCAATTTAAATTCAAACTGGATAGCCTGCCATATTCTTATGGTCCCCGATTGTGACATATATCTTAAACTATTAACATACCTTTTTCCATTTTGCAGTGTATCAGCATGTATATGCGGTTTTCAATATGGACTCGAAAATGCAAAACCACCCGCTATTGCCGGAATTATCGAACAATTCACACGAATTTTGTTTGTGTTTATCGTACAGGGATTTTTCTCTGATAAAGAAATCTGCTGTCAGATAGCTGTATACGGACTGACTGTAGGTGAATTTTTCGGTTTTATTTACAATATATATTCACTTAAAAATAAAACTCTTAAAAATAAAACCCTCACAAAAAGAAAAAATAAGGTTTCTTTTAGTGAAAGTTTTAAAGTTCTCTTTCCCGTATTTATTTCACTTATGTCAATAAAACTGACAATCTCACTTTTACATAGTGTAGAATCCATATTTATACCTGCCGCACTTGTAAAATACGGTTATACAACGAACGAAGCCCTAAGTGTATATGGTATATACTCAGGAATGGCTATGCCGTTTATACTTTTTCCGGCTACAATTACAATGGCAATATCCACCATGCTTCTTCCGGCAGTTTCAAAAGCACACTCATCAGGAAACAAAAAGCAGATAAAAAAACTCATCCGACGAACTTCCTATTTTTGTCTTGTAACAGGAATGTCTGCAACTGTTTTCTTTCTGCTTTTCGGAAATACCTGTGCAAATCTTTTCTTTCACAATGAACTTGCCGGCAGATACCTCACAATACTGTCCTTTTTGTGTCCGTTCTTATATCTTAACATGACTTACAGCAGCATATTAAACGGGCTTGGCAAACCTCATATGACTTTTGTCATAACTGTAATATGCACTCTTATAAAAATTTTGTCACTTATATTCTTTGTTCCTGACTACGGAATGATAGCTTATATATTTGCATCTCTTGTATCAGAAATTCTGCTTTGTGTTATGCTAAAACATTATTGTAATCAGGGATAGGAGGTAAACTCCTATCCCTGAGATGGTGAATTTTTTCAAATCACAATTATCACTTGTTTATTTTTACCGATTTTTTTGCACTCCATTTACCATAAACTTTGTCACCTGATGAGTCATAACCAAATGCTCTCACCTGAATATAATATTTCTTCTTTTTCTTTAATGATGTTAAAGTATATTTTGTTTTTGTAGTAGTCTTTATCTTACTTGAACTCATATTAGACTTTAATGAATATCTTATCTGATATCCATCTGCTTTGTTTATCTTATTATATTGAATTTCAATTTTTCTGCCTTTTACATTTCTTATTTTTTTTATAGTGACTTTTCCTACAGTTATTTTTTTATCGGTACCCTTATTATTTGTATTGTCACTCTTATTATTTGTATTATCACTCTTATTATTATTTATGTTTTCATTCTTATTATTGTTTGCATTATCATTTGCACTATCATCTGTTACATAATTATCATTTTTATTTGATATTATCTTAAACGCCTTTTTCAACGAACCTTCATAATAACCGATTCCAAATATTGTCATTTCTGCTGTTCCTACATTTACATTGTCAGAGTATGAAACAATATAATCCTCATCTTCATTTAATGTAACATTTCCGTCAGTAACTTTTATATTCTGCTCTACCGAACCTCCCGTATATGCTTTGTCCTCTACTCCTACAATATAAAAACTGCTTAGATTTTGTTTTACGATTACCTGACACGATGCTTTCGCATTTCCTGCTTTTGCCTTTATAGTTGTTTCTCCCGGCGAAACTGCAGTTATCACTCCATAATTGTCTACAGAAGCAATATTTGAATTTGAACTGTTCCATGTAACTTTATCTGTCGTATCTATCGGCGAAAGCTTTGTACCTATTTCTTTCGTATCACCTTTGTACAAAGTCACTGATGACTCATCAAGGATAAGCAAAACACAAGATGCAGTTATATTTATTTTATAATCTGCACTTACTCCGTTTGATGCAGCTGCCGTTATCGTCACCTCTCCCGTTGCAAGTGCTGTTACATTTCCGTCTGCATCAACCGTTGCTTTACTCTCGTCACTGCTGCTCCATTTTATGCTGTTATCAGTAGCATTTTGCGGAACTACTGAAGCACTTAATTTAGAAGATGTTCCTTTTTGCATCTCGCTGTTTCCACTTATCACAACAGATGTTACATCAATCCTGCCAACTTCGATTGGAAATTGAACACTCTTTCCACCGTAAGACACTGTTACATTCTGTTCACCTACAGCAGTCATATCATAACCCGAAATCATATCTTTTGTTAGCAGAACAATCGTTTCGTAACCGCCCTCATATGTAATCTTAACTGTTCCACCATCTGTATCTATATCCTCCCCTTGGGCATAACTTAATTTAACCGGTAACGTCTCAATAGAAATTCCCTCTACACGCTGCTGACGGTTTCCTTTTAATTGAGGATATTTATACGAAGAATTTGGATCAATCTCCCATGTATTTTCAAAATCAAAGCCTGTGTACATATTTTTAATCGACATCTGGGTTGGAGTAAGAGCCTTTGCATACTCATCTCCGTCTGTGGCACTTCCTGTCAGGTAATAGTTAGACTTTCCTGTATACCCATAAACCTCAAAAACACTATCAGTACATATTGCCGAGCCAGATACTGCACCAGCATTATAACAATGTTCTATTGTATTGCTAATATTAAACGACCCAATACTATTAGCACTAGACGCTCCTATAATTCCTCCAATATAAAGTCTATTTTTATATGCACTACCAGCATTTGCACTGTTGTCAATTTTTAAAGTATTATAGCAATCACTTATTTCTATGTAATTACTTTCAAGATATCCTGCCATTCCTCCCGCATAAAGCCCATAATTCTCCTCATTAATATTTGGACACACAATCTTTCCACTCGAATAACACTTTGATATTAAACCACCATGTACTACTCCTGCAATAGCTCCAATACAATAATACCATTCATTTTCGTCTAAATTTCCAATATTTACATCCACCATTCCAAGATTATATACTTCTCCGTCACGAGCTATACCGCTAAACAATCCTACATATTCTCCGGGATTTCCATAAATATTCATCCCTTTAATACGATAACCGTTTCCATCAAACTCGCCGCCAAATTCTTTCAAAGGTGTCCAGCCGTGCCCGGTATCCCATGCACCACCTTTTGCTGTTTCTGCCGACATGTCAATGTCATTCATCAATCTATAATTTCCCTCCGGATTATTATTAATTCCGTATAAATCATCAATTGTTCTTATCTCAGTAAATTCCTTTACCGTTTCTTCTTTTGCATCTGCTTTAATTGGAACAACTGTCAAACAGAGTGCAACCGTCAAAATTATTGAAATAATCTTTTTAATCTTCATAATATCTTACTCCCTTCATTCTTTATTTCAGATAGGCGTTTGCGAAACGCCACACGCCGCATAAATACGACATTTTTTTGTTACTAAATATAAAAATCTCCTCACGGTTTGTGGTATAATGGAGTTGTTCAGAAACCATAAATCACATCCCGAAAGGAGACATTACTATGATACCACAAAAACAACTCTCTTTGGCAGATATTTTTGAAGATTGTAAAAATATTCATGATTCTGACAAACCTCAGTTTCTTTCTCTGCTTGAAAAACACATTGACCTTGATGAAATTATTCCGACTTCTTTTTTCAATCATTACTATGCAGCTACAGGCAGAAATCGTAAATATCCTTTAACTGCTATGCTTTGGGCTTTGATTATTCAACGTCTGTTTTCTATTCCAACAGATTCTCTTTTACTTATCTTTCTTCATTATTCCAGACCTTTAAGAGATTTCTGTGGTTTTAACAAAGTTCCTGATGCCTCTAAAATCACTCGTTTTAAACAGGATTTTTTACCGGACTTACAATCAGTTTTTGATAACCTTATTGATATCACTGAACCAATATGCCAGAACATTGATAGCAACCTCGCTTCAATGCTTCTATTTGATACTTCCGGTATTGAAGCTTATGTGACTGAAAACAATCCTAAATATGCCAACCGCATTATTAAGCAACTGAAAGCCTATGCAAGATCCAATAACTTTAACAGTTCTTATGATCCATATAAAGCTGCATATGCAGCTATGCCAACATCTGCTTCTTCTAATCATGAAGTTAAACAACAATACATCAATGGACATTTCTGCTATGCTTACAAATTTGGTATTACCACCAATGGACTTGGTATTGTCCGTTCCATTGATTTCTACAACAAGGATTATATTGCTTCCCATCCTGATATTGTTGTTGAAAAGAAATCAAAATCTCCAGATGAAGACAAATCTCTTGCTGACTCAAAAGCTTTACTGCCTACATTAAAGGACTTTAAAACAAGACATCCTGACATTAATCCTACTGTATTTCTTGGCGATGCAGCTTTTGACACCATTGAAATTTACAAATCTCTTTTTGAAGATTTCAACTTCAAAAAAGCGTTTATTCCTTTAAAAGTTAAACTTTCAATGGATAACGTCAACTACACTTTCAATGAAGACGGTATTCCCTGTTGTCCTCATGATCCCTCACTTCCAATGAAACGTGAAGGAAGCAAATCCAACCTAAGAAGCAAACTGCCTACCATGAAATTCGTATGTCCCAAAATGAAATGGGAATACAACCGACAAAACAAGTCAAGTCGTCGTGTCTGTCACTGTGATAATCCATGTACAACTTCTTCATGCGGCAGAATGATCTATGTTTACCCTGAAAAAAATCTCCGAGCCTATCCTGGTGTAGAACGAGGTTCTAAGGAATGGGACGAAACATACAAAATCAGAGTTAATGTTGAAAAATCAATCAACCATTTCAAGGATAGTTTCTGCGTTGCCAATCGTAAAACTACCAACGAAAAAACATTACATGCTGATTTACTACTGTCAGGTATTTCACAGTTATTAACTGTAGTGGTTGCTGATAAAATAAACCAGCGACAGCATATAAGAAGTTTAAAATCTTTCATAGCTTAGTACTTACCAACTTTATAAAAGCCATAAGCTTATTAAAGTGCGCCTAAATCTTGTAGTTGTCAACTTTTCAGCTTAGAATTTGTGCTTTTCACAAATTCATCCCTATTTTCAGTTAAGATTGCAAACAAGCTTAGCGAGTTTCGCAATTACCTATTTATTTCAGATATCAGATTTTTTATCATCATCTGAAATTTCAATCTGTGTAAGTTCCATTTCCTTTTCTGAATTTATGCATACATCTATTTATTTTTCAATCTCTTATATGTTCCTACCATGTCTGTATACATTCCTTCTGTATAACCTTTTTGTTTTATTACAATCTTATTTTTGTATACTTTAACCTTTATGCTTGCTTTGCCTTTTTTACCCTCATAACTGTTTTTTCCGACTTTATAAATGGTCATACCTATGTCACAAACTACCCTCGTATCACCATCTCCTCTTAAATATGTACTTTGTTTTGAAAGATGTATTTTTCCTTTATAAGCACTTTTCTTTTTCATATATATAGAATACTCCTGCTCATATTCCTTATCCTTTGTGTGTTTATAGTAATACCCTGTATAGTTTATCTGAGCCTTTGCTCTATCACAGATTAGCCTCTGACTACCCTCTAGCAACAACATCACTGATAATAAAACACATATAATTTTTTTAATTTTCATAACTTCATTCCTCCATCACATTTTTTCTTCAATTATACAATGCACTCACGACACTATCTGTCATTGCGTGTATTTTATATTCCAAAAGTATTACCGCAAACTTTCGTTACATCGCACTATATAAATATAGTCAGCAAAAACACCATTTGTTATTATGCTTTAAACTCTTTGTTTAAAACATAATAACAAATGGTGTTTTGTATTTTGTAATAGTGATTTTCTTATTAAACCAAATGTGTCTATTATGATATTTTTCTTTTAATCTTTATCCCTGAACAATCAGCACTTCCTTACCTTTAAACGCAAAACCATAATGTCTGATTTTTTCTTTTTTCACGCCCCTTTTTATAAGTTCCGCATCATAGTTTTTTTCTTTTATCTGTCTCAATGCATTCTCAGCCGTTTCCTCTAAAGTATCTTCTTTCTTTGCATTAAAAACCTTAAACTCTATCACAACTCCAGGAAAACTTTCATTATTTTTGTCTATAGGATCAAGCATTATATCATATCTTCCAAATCCACTTTCTCTATTTGAAGTTATGATATAATTATCTACCTGGTCTACCATTAACCACAGCACAAAGCCATGATAAAAATTTTCAGGTGCCCTTTTTTCAGATACTTTTTTTCCTGCATCGAATAAACTAAATGTGTTTAACGCCACATCATTCATATACTCATTCATGCTTTCAATATCACCCACAAGAAGTGCTTTTATAAAATTGTTGTATGCAGATAATGATCTGTTAAACCATCCCTTGAACATCTTTACAAACATGCTCCTTACTTCCCTGTTTGTAATTCTAAGTGAATATATCGGGAAGTCCAAAGTCTCTCCAGCGTTGTCCTCGCTTTTAACAAATTCCACTTTTAAATAACCGCTTGCAAGCAACAGACTCCATACTGCATTTTCGTCCATATCAAGTTGGTCAAACACTATCTGCTCGTCAATGTATGTTTCTATACTTTCTCCGGAAATAAGTCTTTCCATCTGTTCTTTTATTTCTCCGGGAGCCGTCCTTATTAATTTATTCACAAGCGCATTTGAACTTGAGTCCGCCCAATAAAGCTTATATCTTTTTTCATCAAGAAAATTAGTTATTGACCAAGGATTATAAATATCTTTCTTGTCTCCAAACGTAAATCCATCATACCACGCCTTTACCTTCTCCTTCTCATCTGACATTCCCCGTTCGTCAAGCGCAGTAAATACTTCTTCCTCAGTAAACCCAAATGCTGTAGTATACTGATTTGATGTTGTTGTAACAACAACGAGATTATTTAAATCCGAAAAAATGCTTTCTTTTGACACCCTTGTAATTCCAGTCATTATACCCCGTTCAAGATAAGGATTTGTCTTAAATGCAAAGTTGAACAGACTCCTCGTAAGTGCTGTAAGCTCATTCCAGTAACCATTTACATATGCTTCCTGCATCGGTGTGTCATATTCATCAAGAAGAATTATCACTTTTTTTCCGTAATACTTATACATAAAAGTACAAAGTTTGTTCAACGATGTACTGATAATTGCATCAGACATATTCATACTGACACTTTTATAAAAGGTTTTCTCACTTTCACTTAATATATCACCCTCAAGCAAATATCCGTTTTCTTCATATAAGTCCAATATCTTTATACATATCTGCTGGCGTGCCATTTCAAAAGTATTTCCTTTAATTCCCGCAAAACTCAGAAATATCACAGGATATGTCCCTTGTAATTTCCTATACTTCTCGTCATTCCAAATATCAAGTCCATCGAACAAATCATTTCTGCCGTGATATTTATTTGAGAAAAAACACTTTAGCATATCCATATTTAATGTTTTTCCAAAACGGCGCGGACGGGTGATAAGTGTCACAATATCTCCCATATCCCACCAATCTTTTATAAATCTTGTTTTATCTATATACAATCTATTGTCGGATCGTATTGCTTCAAAACTTTGATTTCCCACACTGATAACTCTTTTCATAATATCCCTCCAACACAACTCTAACACATTTTTACTTACGAATCCATTCTAATGTGATTATGATAACATTCCCACTAAACAAAGTAAAGACAATCATCACCAAAAGGCAATCATCACACCTGTAACCGTAACTATATCACCTGCTTTAACACAGCCAATCCACTTATCTAACAATACTGGTTCTAAATATACTTTTATTTGTCTAAAGATACACTTTCACAAACACTCAGGGAGGTTTTAACATGGAAAAGGATAGTATTGGCAGCGCTATTAAAAATGCACGTTTAAAATCAGACATAACCCAGGAAACTCTGGCTGAAAAAATCGGTATTTCCGTCACACATCTTAAACATATAGAGTCTGAACATCGTATGCCCTCTGTTCCATTACTCATAAAGATAATGACGGTTCTCGGAATGTCTTTTGACAATGCTGTTTTCGACACTTCCGAAGACTCGAAACTTCTTCTGAGCACTATCAATCTTTTAAAACAATGCTCTAAAAGAGATTTAAATATCATCAATGACATGCTGCATGCCATGCGTAAATATGAATAATATCCACAAATAAATATTGGTAAATATATTTTCACGAATAAATCTCTTCATATTTACGCCTATTTTTATTGTTTCTGATTTCTTACCCTTGCTAACAAATCATAATTATAATATTCAATATCATTCAGATATTTTTTACATTACTATCAAACTTTTTAGAGTCATATAATGGTGTGTACCAGTCTTTATTTTCAAAGTATTCTTTCAATTCAGGATATTTTGTATTACTTTTATGATCAAGAAATCTCCTTCCCTTTCTGGCGCATATCTTATTGATTGCAAACTGAATCGTTTTCAGATTTAGTTTTTCCACATCACTCTTTTTCAATTTCTCTACATCTGAATATGGCAATATATAAGAATCACTGTCATCCCATCTGGCATCTATTGCTTCCTGCGATATGTCATCGTCAGCTCTAAAATAATTCCAGTCTTCACCATCACAATACTGCCACAATACCTGCTCATAGCTAAGATTTTCATAATTATCATAATGTGCTTTTTTTGCCATGTTTATATAAGCTGAAGAATCAAATGTTTTTGTATTTTTTTTAAATATCTGTTATACGCGGCAAGTACAGCAATTATTACCAGAAAACATACCGTAATCACTTTTGCGGCAAGCCATAAATTGTACTTTCTATTTGTCTCTACTGTATTTGATTGATACTTTGCATAACCCTGAGTTACATTTTCAACTTTCCAGCCACATTCACTACAAAAGTGCTGTCCGGCATTTAATGATTTTCCACATTTAGGACAAAATTTAATTTCATCTTCTTCCATATACTTCCCCTTTTTGATGTTTTTTCTTATTGCTTATCTTCTGAAAAATAATAATTTAAGTACTGCAACCGGAATAAGTATCCAGCCAAACATAAAACCTACTACTAATTTCTTTGTCATAATACTTTGCATTGTAAACAATATTGTTTGAGTTACTAAGTCTAATTTTTGTATTTGTTCCCGTGAGAGTAATCGCTCTCTTAAATCTTCATCATACAATTCAATCACTCTCCTTTTTTGTAATTTTATTTTCACATATAAAAAGAGAAGAATATTTCCACATTCTTCTCATATTTGCACCATACAATAGCTTTATTTTATTGTCTTTTGTCATTTACGCCACTAATTTTTATTTACGCCACTTTTACACCAATTACCCATTGAAATATATATAATTTCGTAGAATTTTATAATTTTTAACATTTTGACAAAAAACTTATTTTGCGCTGTTTTCTCGGTTTCTAATCCCACGAATAAGGTGTATTCTGATAAACATAGTAATTAAGCCAATTGCTAAATAATGCGTTTGCAGCTCCTCTCCACCGAAGCTTTGGTCTCTGCTCCGGGTCATCATTTGGATAGTAATTCTCAGGAACATCAATATCAAGTCCTTTTGCCCTGTCCCTTTTATATTCTGAATCAAGTGTCATTCTATCGTACTCAAGATGACCAAGAACAAATACTTTTCTGCCATCATGAGATAATAAAATAAGTTCTCCCGCTTCCTCTGATTCAGCGAGTACCGTCAAATCTTCACATGCTGCTATCTCATCATGACTGACACCTGTATGTCGTGAGTGCGGTGCATAAAACACATCATCAAATCCTCGTAACAAAGGCTCTTTTCTGTGATGTACATTGTGTTCATATATTCCGAATTTTTTCTTTGGCAGCATATATTTGTGTATTCCAAAATGATAATAAAGTCCTGCCTGTGCTCCCCAGCATATGTGAAGTGTCGAGGTAACATTTGTATTTGACCAATCCATTATCTTTGTAAGCTCATCCCAATACTGAACATCCTCATATTCCATATGTTCAATAGGTGCTCCGGTAATTATCAAGCCATCAAATTTTTTGTCTTTTACATCCTCAAATGTTTTGTAAAACTCATTTAAATGACTTGCCGGTGTATTTGTTCCAATATATGTTGCTGTTGTCAAAAAAGTTATCTCTATCTGAAGCGGTGTATTTGAAAGACTTCTAAGAAGCTGCACCTCTGTTTCTTCTTTTAGCGGCATTAAATTCAAAACTGCAATGTACAAAGGTCTTATATCCTGAGATACCGCCCTTGTCTCGTCCATCATAAATATATTTTCCTTTTCCATTATCTTCTTTGCCGGAAGATTGTTTTGAACTTTAATTGGCATATTTAACGCCCCTTTCCTGTATTATATATTCTTTATATTCTGTCCCATTATTTTTTAATAGCTATTCAATATATCAATTATTTGTTGTACCAGTGTGAACGGTAACTATTATACTACAATTTAACAGAAAACATATCAATAAATTCATCTTCTGTTATTATCTGCACTCCTAGCTCTTTTGCTTTTTTATTTTTTGATGAATTACTTGTGCTGTCATTATTTATAAGGTATTTTGTTTTTGATGTCACACTGCCCGTAACTTTTCCACCTCTGCTCTCCACAAGCTCTTTTACCGCACCTCTATTTGAAAAATGGTTAACTGAGCCTGTTATAACGAAATTCATTCCTTCCATATCATTTTGAACAGATGACTCACTATCTTCTATTTTAATGATTTTAAGCAAATCATCGACTACATGATTGTTATTCTCTTTTTCAAAAAAGCGCACAAATGAGTCAGCTAATACTTCTCCGACTCCATCAATCTCAATAAGTTCTTCCCTTGAAACTTTTCTTATCTTATCAAAATCATTATCAAATGCTTTGCATATCATCTTAGCATTTGAAAGACCTATACCTGAAATACCAAGACTGTATATAAACTTTGCCGTAGTTGTCACCTTCGCTGCATCTGCTGCCTTTATAAGCTTTTCATAGGACTTTTCTCCAAAGCCTTCCATTGATATAATTTCATCTTTATATCGCTCAAGTTTAAATAAATCAGCAAGTTCATGAAGGAAACCTCTTGCTATAAATTTTTCAATCGTTGCCTCTGACATTCCGTCTATATTCATCGCATCTCTGCTCACAAACAAAGAAATTGATTTTATTTTCTTTGCCAGACAATCGGGATTTTCGCAGAATAAAACTTCTACATCATTTTCTTTGTGAATAACTGTCTTTTCTCCACATACAGGACATTTATCCGGTATTTCAAGACTATCACTTTCCGTAAGATTTTTGGCTATCTGAGGTATTATCATGTTCGCCTTATAAACCTCAATTTCATCCCCGATTCCAAGCTTTAATTCCCTGACGATACTAATATTGTGCACACTCGCTCTGCTTACTGTTGTGCCTTCAAGTTCAACCGGCTCAAAGATTGCAACCGGATTTATAAGCCCTGTTCTTGATGCACTCCATTCCATTTCCAAAAGTCTTGTTTTTGCCACTTCATCTGCCCATTTAAATGCAATGGCATTTCTTGGAAATTTTGCCGTTGAACCCAGTGAATCTCCATATTCTATATCATCATATAATAAAACAAGTCCATCTGACGGGAAATCATTTGTCTTGACTTTATCTGAAAACCACTCAACTGTTTTAGCTATGTTTTCTCTTGTAACAAGCTTATATTCAACTACCTGAAAGCCTTGCTTTCGCATAAACTCCATCTTATTTTTCTGAGAATTTTCAAAATCTACACCCTCTGCCTCAACAAGCGTAAATGCGTATAACTCAACATTTCTCTTTGCTGTTATCTCATTGTTCAACTGTCTGACAGAACCGCTGCATAGGTTACGTGGATTTTTATATTGTTCTTCCTCAGAAAGTGACGCATTTATTTTTTCAAATTCGGAATATGTGATTACAGCTTCACCCCTTAATACCATATGTCCTTTAAACGGTATACTGATTGGTAATTTTTTAAATACTTTAGCATTGTTGGTGATAACCTCTCCAACTACGCCGTTCCCTCTTGTCACAGCATTTAAAAGCTGTCCGTTTTCATAGGTGAGCACTACTGTCAATCCGTCCATCTTCCACGATAAAAGCCCCTCTTTGTCTCCAAGCCAGCTTTCAAGCTCGTTGACCTGTTTGGTCTTATCTAAAGAAAGCATCGGAGACGGATGAGTCTGTTTTGGGAGTTCACTCAAAATCTCATATCCAACTTTCTGCGTCGGACTTCCTGCAAGTACCAGTCCACTCTCTTTTTCAAGAGATACAAGCTCATCATACAATTTATCATACTCAAAATTGCTCATTATCTCGTCTTTACCCTGATAATAAACAGCTGATGCCCTGTTTAATATATCAATAAGTTCTTTCATCCTGCCGATATCTGCCATACATCATTTCCTCCATAATATTAATCAAAAATATTGTTATTCTTACTCCGGTGCAACGAATAATTAAACTGCCAAATATCTTACCAGTAAACTTTTACAACATTCTTTTCAATTCCGATATTTCTTTTAATGTCAGCTTACGATACCGACCTTTTTTTAATCCGGCAAGAGTTATGTTCATTATCCTGTCTCGTCTGAGATGCACAACTCTGTACCCAAAATATTCACACATTCGTCTTATCTGTCTGTTTAATCCCTGAGTGAGTATTATATGAAAGCTTTTATCGTCTTCTCTCCATACTTTGCATGGCTTTGTCACTGTATCAAGTATAGGTACTCCCTCTCCCATTTTTTTCAAAAATTCATCTGTTATATTGTGATCTACTTTAACAAAATATTCTTTTTCATGTCCATATCGGCTTCTTAATATTTTTTCCATTATTTCACCCTGATTTGTCATGAGCAAAAGTCCCTCTGATGCCTGATCCAATCTGCCAACCGGATATATTCTCTTATCATAATTTATATACTCGACAACATTTTTAATTTTCTCACCGTTTTCTTCTGTTGCCGTAGTACAAACTATTCCTTTCGGTTTATAAAATGCCAGATATATCTCCTCTTCCTCTTTTCTGACATTCTTTCCATCAAGCGTTACATCCTGTCCTTCAAAAACTTTTGCGCCTGATACTGCAACGACACCGTCAATACATACTCTTCCCTGTTCAACCATTCTGTCTGCTTCACGTCTTGAACAAACACCTGCTTCACTAAGATATTTATTTATCCGCACTCCGTTTGTACTTGTTTTTTCATCCATATATATCACCATGCCTTTCAGTATCCTGCACTTTTTAATCCCTCTAAAAACAATCTGACCTGCTCATCCTTGGCTATAATATCTTTCATCCGCTTTTGAACAGAATCCTTCAATAAAACTATTTCTTCACTTTTATCCATATTTTGAATCTGTTTCTGTAAACTGCTGCCAATCTTTCCCAAAAAAATCTTATAATCTCCATCCTGCCTGATAACATAATATGACGCTAATGACGGCAGCTGCTGTTCTATATCGAACAGTTTCATATCGTAATATGCATAAACTCTGTATGTATCCTTTTTTTTACATTCTTTTATTATACACTTTATATTGCTGTATGATTCCACATACTGATTTTGTTTCAGAATTTTTTTTTCGTCAATAAATTCAGAATCATTTACATATGTATTTATTGCAGAAATATCATCCGCAAGTTTAGCATTTAAATACCCACTTATAAGGCTTTCTATCTGTTCATTTACATAAGTCTCTGACACATCCTGCTGTGTTTTTTTTACAGATGTTTTAGTTTTGTCTGACACCTCTTCTTGTACATCCGTTCCCATAGCAGACAATATCGTATATATGGCACCGCTTCCAATCAACAGTACACCTATGATAAAAAAAACAATCATTTTTCTATACTTAATCATAAAATTCTCTTTTCTAATTTACAGCTTTATGCCTACATTTCATAAAGTATAATTTTAGCACAACACAAAGTTATTGTAAAGTTAGCTGAATAATTGTCATCCACACCCCATGCATTAACCATACCCCTCAAACAATTATATATGACCAAATGCTGACCAAATCATCGCTAATCACTTTACAATAACAATGCGGTATGCTAGAATAATGAATTGTATTTATACGCACTCGTAGCTCAGTGGATAGAGCAACAGCCTCCGGAGCTGTGTGTCGAGGGTTCGAATCTCTTCGAGTGCGTTTTTTTATTATCCCAATTTATTATTTTTTTATTACTCTGTATGTTTTATTTCCCTTATTTTTAAATATTTTTCTGTATTTCTTTATTTTTTTCTTATTACATACTATTTTAAGTTTTCTGTTTGTTTTCTTTAATGAGTTTTTACCTGTCTTTCGCAAAATCTTTGATTTTACGGTTATCTTTTTCAATTTATGGCAATTTTGGAAACAATTTTTGCCTATTAATTTTACATTTTTTCCTATAGTAACATTTTTGATTTTTTTACAGTTTTTAAATGCGCCTGAAGAAATAACCGTAATTTTATATTTTGTGCCCTTGTATTTTACAGTAGCAGGAACTACAGCTTTTTTAATCTTTTTATTGCGTACTCTCTTTAGTGTAACTGTTTTTCTTTTCTTATTGTAGTTACTGTACTTAAAAATACTCTTGGATTTATTTGTGCTATTATTTTTATTCTCTCCTTTACCTGTCCCCTGCGATTGATGTGGTCTGGATGTTGTTATGTCAAACGGTTCATTTGTTGATTGTCCTGGTTCCTGACTAGTCACCGGTTCATTGCTTACTGTAGGACTTGGCGATATTGTCCCTCCCTGTTCATTATCCATATCCGGTGCTAAGCTTTCCTGTGGCTTATTACTCTCCAATGGTGTCATACTCTGCTCCGGTTGGCTGCTTTCAGTCGGTACAGGTGTGTTAAAATCATTTTTTTCATCAGGCAGCCATTTTGCATAAAACTTCTTATCCCCGGTATCACTTGCAGTAATTGTCGTTACCATTTGCCCTGTGCACTTCTCATTCAGATACCAGCCCGCAAAACTATATCCCTTTTTTGTTACATTCTCCGGAAGTCTTGTACCTGTTCCGTATAAATACGCTGTTGCTTTTTGTGCATCTTCTATACTTCCGCCATCTGTTACATAAGTAATATTATAACTTGCTGGAACCCATACAGCATAAAAAATCTTATCTCCCGTATCATTTGAAATAATTCTTGTAACATCTGCATTATTTGAATTTTGATATATACTCCAGCCCTTAAAAATATAATTCTGTCTTTCTACATCTGTAGGCAGATTGATATTATCTCCAAATTTATATGTTTTTACCACTTTAGAATTGTCTTTAAAAGCACCTCCGTTTGTCTCAAATTTGACACTGTATTCTGCCGGTTTATAGTTGGCATTTAATTTTATATCACCGTGTGAGCCTTTCTTTATTATGACCTTTTTACTTAATTTATCACTACCAGCTTCACTCCATCCGATAAATTCGTACCCATGTTTCTTTGGTTCTTTTATTTCAAAATCTTCCGTTTCGCAATTATACTGCAATGAATTTTCACTGTATGATAATTCTCCGCCGTCAGGATTTAAATAAATATTATACATAACAGGTTTCCACTGTGCATAAAGTATTATCTTTTCATCCTGTATTTCAGAAAGCTGTTTTACATGCTGCCCTGCACTAAAACTTTCTCCTCTTCCGTCATATCTTGTATTCCATCCCGCAAATACATAATATTCCTTTGTTCCCTGATTTTCAGGTATAATGTAATTGTCATTATATAATACAGATACACTTTCAGGTATTTTTCCTACACCGCCGTTCAAATTATATTCTATACTATAAGAATTTTCATCCCACTGTGCATAAAGTTTTACAGTCTGTCCTCCATTCTGAGTGAGATTTTTTATTTTATCTCCGGCTTTGTAAATGCCAGCCTGTCCATTTTCTGAGACACTCCATCCGGTAAAATGATATCCCTCCATCATAAACTCACTGTCCGGTGCCAAAAATTCGCTGTCATACTCAACATCTTTTAACATACTCATATTTCCTTTGGCCCCGTTTGCATCAAATAAAACATTGTATTTTTCTGCACTCCATACTGCTTCAAGAGCTTTGTCACCAATCATATCCTCTTCTGTTTTTAATTCTTCCCCTAAAACAAACTCTCCCGATGCATTATAATACTGCCTGTCTCCGTTATAATATCCCTTAAAGACATACCCTGCCTTTTCAGGTGAAATTACAGCCGGCATATTCATTCCCGGATACGCATATATTAATTCTTCACCTCCAGCTCCACCTTGTTTATTAAAACCTATAATATATGAAATACCTATCTGACCAAACTTCTTATTATTTTTCTCACAATATGTTCTTACCGTTGAATTGCTCCATCCTTTTATCTCAGTGTTATCACTGATTGTCTTTTCCTTATCTGATATAACACAATTAGGATTACCGATGACAAGTTCTTTTAGATTGTCACAACCTGAAAACGAATTATCTTCAATCACAGAAATTTCAATATTTTCATCGCATTCAAACTTTTCAAGCATACTGCAGTTTAAAAATGCCGAATTGCCTATTTTTATTTCTTTTATTATGCTATTTTCTGACGTAATTCCTACATACTCTAATCCTGTGCAGCCTGCAAATGCAAACTCGTCTATCTTATTTATCTCATCTCCGATTATGACTGCTTTTATCTCAGTATTGTTCTTATAATCTCCTGTTATCTCTAATTTTGTTTCATCATCAAATCCGACAAGTAAAACAATTTTATATCCGTTTTCTTTTGCAAAATCATATACCGGACTTCCCGCATAGCATCCTATAAAAGTATTTTCATCTATTGCCGTCTTATCTTCAATATTTGTATCCTTTCCCTCAAATTTCATTTGAGCTATCTTTTTATCATTAAAAAAGGCTCTCTCTCCGATTTTTTTCACTGAAGCAGGTATTATTAAGACTCCTGTCTGTTTTTTTGAAAAATCCCTACCATACTCTAACGATACACAGTTCTCAAATGCACTTTTTCCTATTGATTTTATCTTTCCGAGATTTATTTCCTTCAGATTGCCACATTCTTTGAATGCATTGTCACCTATTGTCTCAACATCATCTGGTATTGAGAACTTGTTCAGATATATCTCATCACAAAAGAAATCATCATAAATAATTGTTATATTCTCAAAAGCTTTATGATTTTTCTTTGAATATGTCTGAGCCGAAGACCCTGAAAACCCTCTTATTTTCGTCTTTTCCGGAATTGTGTCATATGACTCATCAATTTTGCATTCCGGATTTTTAATTTCTATCATCTCCAAAGAAGTGCAACCTTTAAAAGCGTCCTTTCCAATACTTTTTACCGAATATGGCAGAATTATCTTTTTCAAACCTGTACAGTTTTCAAATGCTTTATCTCCTATTTTTGTCAAGGTTCCGTTTTTTATTTCTACTGTTTTAACATCAGTATTTCCCTCAAAAGCTCCTTCCCCTATTACTTTGATTTCATCAGGAATTATTATATCCTCTGATTTTCCCGACACTTTTTCCAACGTATCTCCTGCGATTACGGCTTCCGTCAATCCGTATTTTTTAAAATTTTTAAAATATCTCTTTACACTAACAGCCCCCGAAACGGTTATAGCAGCATCACTGTATAAATAACGTAATCCCGGATAATATGCACCTAATGCATCATCTTTTCCAAAATTTTCACCTGAAACCATCTCACCGCTTTCAACCTCCATTGTTTTGTTATTATTGATACTGTCAATTACACTTCCGTCTTCATAACAGTCAACACATGTAACAATGTACTTACACTTTTTCCATTGTGCATATAATCTCACTGTCGATGTTGAGATATTTTTTACTGCCTGTCCGTCTTTATAACTTGTTCCCGTTCCGTCTTCTTTTGTATTCCAGCCTGTAAAATAACAACCTTCTTTTGCAAAGGTATTCTGTTTTAAAACTTCATTTGAATCATAATTTACGATCTGGCTTCCTATATTCCCAACACCACCATTAGCATCATACTCAATCTTATATGTAAATTTATCATCATAATACGCACCGCATACACATGAATGTCTCGTATATCCCTTTGAAACCGCTGTAGGTGCAACAACTTTATCCGAAACATATTTATGTGCTGTCACATCTCCATCCTCTTTTGTGTTCCCACATGTTTTACAATATAAAATCCTGCGGCTGGTACATGTCGCAGCCTTTTTTTCAGCCCAGTTATGTGCACCGTATTCTCCTGTAGTTATTGTACTGTTGCACATTGTACACTTATAAACAACCAACTCAGCACATGTAGCCGCATTATATCTAATCGAATAGTCATGTGCTATCTTATAAGTCTCCGATTTTGTCGCACCACATGTCAAACAAGCATACTCATTTCCATGCTGACATGTGGCAGCCGATGTCAATGCCCACTTTGATGAATCAGTTATATGGTCACATTCCCACCTGATAAAAAGTGCTCTATGACTGCTGCTATCACCAAATATCATGCTTTTTGCAGTATCAAGCGGCACTTCTTCTGCTCTGCTTGTAATACCCGGTCCACATGCCACACTTGATTTTATATGATAACCATTTCTGTATACAGTTGAACTGTCTATAGCACCGACAATTGACTTATATTGTGCCGCAAAATCTGTTGTACTCAACATATCCACCTGCAGATACGAACTGTCATCAATCTTTTTTATCCCACTGTTGCTTGATGCCAGACCGTCAATCAGTCCCTCCAGTCCCCCTTGCAGTACATGTGGCTTGTTTATAACTACAAGATATTGATGAGTCTGCGTTTCGGCAGCCTTTACCTTTTTTATGTTTGCAAATGAACCGTCTGATATTGTTATCGCCAGCAACATAACGGCAAAAAACAGATTCTTTATTATCTTTTTTATTCTCTCCATATTTTTCTCCTTTTTGTTTTCTCTGGTTATTATGCTATCATCTCCAATGAATTGTATATTAAATTGTATTTGTACACATTGTCTGACAAATATTCATCTGGCAGAAGATAATTCCTGTTAATATCTTCCACCATCTTTTTTAGGCTCTTTTCATCGACATCTTCACTTGCCGATACTACAAGAACCTCATGAATGCTGCTCGGAAGAACATAAAAGTCTCCGCCTAATTTTGCCGCTATCTCCCTCAGCATATCAGGATATAATATTACGCTTGCCCCATTTATACCTATATTGTTTGTAACAACATACGGTTCACTGCGTTCTTCATAAATTTGATTGGCCTTTTCAGAACGTATTTTACTGATATCAATATTAAACTCTTCAAACATTTTGCTCATCGGCATAACTTTTTCTTCAAAAATTCTTTTTGAATTATCCGAAGCAAGAGTATATAGTTCCTTAACATCCGTTTTCCAATCATTCATAATTTCATTTGTTATTCTTATGGATGCAATACCATTCTGATCATTATCTGCCAGAAAATAAAATACTACTGCCATATCAAGAAAAGGGATATACGGCGTCTCCTCAAGCATCTTTTTATTCTTTTCAAACGATATAAGCCTCATTACTATTTTCTCCTGACAGTCAGCATAATCTAATGACAAATTTTCATATTTTTCACTGTCATATGCACTTTCATATTTTTGTACTATCTCTGACACAAGACTGTCTAATCCGATACCGTCAACATATCTGCTGTACATGCCCTGCAAATAAAAATTAGGAGTAACATTTCTCCCCGGCTCATTAATTATAAGCGAGTCATATTCCATCGAATTATTTTTTACGACCTTGTGAACTTCTACTGATACCTCCTTATCAAAGCACATTTTTACTCTTTTTGCCATTTCATCAATAAACTCAAAATATTTCATCTTTTTCCTCCATTTCTTCCTATTGAAAATCTCCTGTTCCGTGTCAAATCCTACCTGTTGTTCTCATCTTAAACTGTATAAATTTATGTATGTCTCCTTTCTCATTTTTTTTACTCTCTTTGTTTACTCTCAATAAAAAGATGGGAATTTTTTTGAAAACTTTATGATTTTACGGGTAATTTACTGCTAAATTGATTTTTATTTTATGTAGAATTTTCTCACTGATATTTATCTTGTACTAAAATCTCACAGATTTTTTAGAACAATTAGATACCTCAGAACTAAGAGATTTTCTGAATATATGGTAACAAAGCATTAACTTTAGAACAATATTGAGAATATCTAAATATCACACCGATTCTTTTAACTTTTCGACATTATATATTTTTATAGAATATTATTTTTTGTATATATTGTATTATTTGACTTATTTTTTTTGGTCATAATTCACATATTTTCGGGGTATAAACTGTCTCAATCCCCCTGTTTATCGTTGTTTGTGAACTTTTTTAATATTTTTATGAAAATACTGCTTCTTTTATCAATGTACTTAATCAAAAAAACAGACAGACTTTTTAATTTTCATATGAAAATATTTCAAAGTCTGTCTGCTCAATATGCATATATTAAATGCACTTATTATTTACTTAAAAATTCATGAATTCCCTTAGCTGCTGCCTTACCTGCACCCATTGCAAGAATAACCGTAGCTGCTCCCATAACAGCGTCTCCGCCTGCATATACAGCTGCCTTAGATGTCTTTCCTGTCTCTTCCTCAGCAACGATACATTTTCTCTTGTTGATTTCAAGTCCCTTTGTTGTTGATGAGATAAGTGGGTTAGGACTTGTTCCGAGTGACATAATAACGGTGTCAACATCAAGTACAAACTCAGAACCCTCAATCTCTACAGGTCTTCTTCTTCCTGATTCATCAGGCTCTCCAAGTTCCATGCGGATGCACTTCATTCCCTTAACATTTCCATCTTCGTCCTCAAGAATTTCTACAGGATTTGTAAGAAGTTCAAAATTGATTCCCTCTTCTTTTGCATGATGTACCTCTTCAACTCTGGCTGGAAGCTCTGCCTCACTACGACGATATACAATATGTACATCTGCGCCGAGACGAAGTGCTGTTCTGGCTGCATCCATTGCAACGTTTCCACCACCGACTACAGCAACTTTATTTCCCGGAATGATTGGAGTATCATAATTTTCATCAAAAGCTTTCATAAGATTGCTTCTTGTAAGGTACTCATTTGCTGAGAATACACCGTTTGCATCCTCTCCCGGAATACCCATAAATCTTGGAAGACCTGCTCCTGAACCAACGAATACTGCATCAAAACCTTCGTCATTTAAGAGTTCATCAATTGTAACAGCTTTTCCTACTACAACGTCTGTCTCAATCTTTACTCCAAGTGATTTTACGTTCTCAACTTCCTTATCTACAACTTTGCTCTTTGGAAGACGGAACTCAGGAATACCATAAGATAATACTCCGCCTGCCTTATGAAGTGCCTCAAATATTGTCACATCATATCCAAGTTTTGCAAGGTCCCCTGCACATGTAAGTCCTGCGGGACCTGAACCAATAACTGCAACTTTCTTTCCGTTTAAGCTGTCAGCCTTTGCAGGTTTGATTCCCTCTTCTCTTGCTGTATCAGCAACATATCTCTCAAGTTTACCGATAGATACGGCATCACCTTTGATTCCGCGGATACATTTTGACTCACACTGGCTCTCCTGTGGACATACACGACCACATACAGCCGGAAGTGCTGAATACTCACTGATTACCTGGTAAGCTCCCTCAACATTTCCCTTTACAAGTTCGCTGATAAATCCAGGTATATTTATATTTACAGGACATCCCTTTACACACTGTGGATTCTTGCACTGAAGACAACGTGTTGCTTCTGCTGTTGCTTCCTCTTTGTCATATCCTAAACAAACTTCCTTAAAATTCGTTGCACGAACTTTTGGTTCCTGCTCACGAACAGGAATTCTCTTCATAACATCAACTTCCATGATTTTTTCCTTTCTCTACAACTCTATCTCTATGTTTTTCTACAGATGTTTTTTAGCCGTTACACTGACCACATCCACCGTGATGTGTATCTCCTTCTTCAAGCTTAAGCATTGCTCTGCCTTCTTCTGTTTTATACATTCTCTGACGACGCATAGCCTGATCAAAATCTACAAGATGTCCATCAAATTCAGGTCCGTCTACACATGCAAATTTAATCTCATCGCCTACTTTAAGACGACAGGCACCACACATACCTGTTCCATCAACCATAATAGGGTTCATACTTACTATTGTAGGAATATTAAGCTCTTTTGTAAGCATTGCTACAAATTTCATCATAATCATAGGTCCAATTGCTACAACTCTTGTATATGTCTTGTTTAAGTTCTTTACAAGTTCATTTATCTGGTCACATGCATTTCCCTTAAATCCATAAGAACCGTCATCTGTTGCAATATAAAGATTTCCTGCAACTTCACGCATCTCATTTTCAAGTATCATGATGTCCTTTGTACGTGCACCAATGATTACATCAACATCAATGCCATGCTCTTTCATCCATTTTACCTGTGGATATACAGGTGCTGTACCAACACCACCGCACACAAATAAAAGCTTTTCTTTCTTTAATTCTTCTACAGGCATTTCGATAAGTTCAGATGCACATCCGAGAGGACCTACAAAATCCATGAAACTCTCTCCGACTTCATAGCGTGACATCTCTGTTGTAGATGCACCAACTGTCTGAAATACTATTGTAACTGTTCCTTTTTCTCTATCATAATCGCAAACCGTAAGGGGAATTCTCTCTCCTTCTTCATCTGTCTTTACAATAACAAACTGTCCGGGCTGACATGATTTTGCTACTCTTGGTGCCTCAACATCCATAAGCCAGATGTTGTTGGCAAGATACTCTTTCTTTAAAATCTTAAACATAATGAGCCTCCATCTTTTTATTCGTTTTTATAAAAATACGCTTAAATCGTTACACTTTGAGAGGTAACTGTTTGCGTATCGTTTATCATCACTTACATTTTCACCAAACCAGTCTGGCGGTAAAAAATTTTTGGCGTCGTCTTCACTCTCAAACTCTACTTCAATAAAATAAAGCCCCTCAAGGACACCTCCAAAAACATCAAGTTCCCCTGTATGTCCATCTTCAAGAGGTATAATATACCTGGTCTTGATGATGAGATTATCGTCAACCTTTTCTTTCAGATGTTCATACCCTTCTTTTGTCAGGAAAACTTCTATTTCATTGTTTATTCTAAAATCAGTATTCTTATCGTCACTGCCTGCGGCAAGTGATTTATAAGTAAGAATATACCTGTCATTGCTTTTTCTTATCCTGACAATCGGATTGACGCAGAGATACCCCTGCTCAATATGCTTCTGCTCATATCCATCCAAATTGTCAGGAAGCTGTTTTACCTTGAATTTTTTTTCGATTTCCATTTTTCTGCCTTTAAAACTTTTTAAGACTCCGGTGACAATCCACCGCTATGCAATTGCCACGTTTTATTTTTTCTTGGCAATACCCATGCTGTCTGTCTTCTCATTTTTTGATTTGCGCCACTTTATTCCGCATAATATAGCGACAAATGCAAGTCCTATACTAACAAGAAACTTAACGAGATACCATAAAAATGCTCCTCCAAATGTAAGGTCTGCAAGACCTTTTAACAGTAAAACTCCTGTCATATTTTCACCATACCTTTCTATCTGCGGTTGACAAGTTCCTTTGTTATATCACTCCAGTCAATATCACATTCAGCCATAAGAACCATCATATGATAAAGAAAATCTGAAATCTCATATTTAAGTTCTTCTGAATCAGGATTTTTGGCAGCAATGACAATCTCTGTTGCCTCTTCACCGCATTTTTTCAAGATTTTATCTATTCCCTTATCAAAAAGATAATTCGTATATGAGCCTTCTTTTGGATTTTCTTTTCTATCCATGATAATTTTATAGTCTTCAAGCAATACTGTCAATGGATTTGTTTCAATATATTCCTTTTTTGCAAGTTCCTTAAAGAAGCAGGTTCTGCTTCCGGTATGACATGCGGCACCAACCTGGCGAACCTTTGCAAGAATTGTATCATTGTCACAATCAAGCATAAGTTTCTTTACATACTGATAATGGCCTGACGTATCACCTTTGAGCCACAGTTCCTGTCTGCTTCTGCTGTAATAAGTCATCTTTCCGCACTCTATAGTCTTTGCATATGACTCCTCATTCATGTAAGCAACCATCAAAACTTCATTTGTACGGTAATCCTGAACTACTACAGGTATAAGGCCGTTATCCATAAGTTTAAAGTCAGAAAAATCTATAAGACTTTCAAATACTTCTACATTTATGCCTTTATCTTTTAATGACCTTTTTGCTTTGTAAATATCTCTGTCCTCGGTATCCTCAAAATAATTTGTTGATACGGCATCTGTCTTTTCAAATGATAAAAGCTCTGCAAGGTCATTTCTTATAAGTCCGTCTCTTATCATAATATCCATTTTTGTATTATTTATGGCATCAGTAAAACTCTTCGTACAGTCAATGTGCTTAAGCATTGCACTGCCTACACCCATATCATAATATTTATCAAGTGCCTCGGCGTCCATAAATGCAGCTTTCATATCAACTTCAAGCATAAGCTTGTCTTTATCAAATCTAGAAGTAATCTCATCAATAACTTCCTGTTCAGGCAAAAGTGCATTTCTGATTACAAGCTTATATGCTCCGGTATAAAGAGCTTTCTTGGCATCCTCAAATCTTTCAATATACATTCCTATCATAAACGGAATATCTATCTGTTTTTCAATTGCTCTTGCCGTACTTAAAAACTCTTCCCTCGAAGCTTCATCACCGGTATAGTTATAAATAAACAGCTCATCTGCCCCCTTGCATGCGTACTCATCTGCAAGTTTTATAATATTTTCCGGATATTCATTTTCTGCATTTATAAATGGAATTATTTTTTTCTTTTTCATATATCCTCCGTTTATTCTCCCAAACTGCCCTTTGTGGACAATACATCGCTTATTCTCTCATCATACATTACGGCCTTGTCAAGTGCCTTTGCAAATGACTTAAATGCAGCCTCTATAATGTGATGGTTATTTGAACCATCAAGCATTTTTAAATGAAGATTCATCCCTGCCGAATAACTTACAGCATAGAAAAACTCATGTACCATCTCAGTATCAAATTCTCCTACATTTGGCACACTAAATTCCATGTTTTCAACAAGATAAGGTCTTCCTGAAAGGTCAAGTGCGCAGAGCATAAGGGTCTCATCCATCGGAAGTATGCACTCACCGAATCTCTTAATGCCCTTTTTATCACCTACAGCTTCTTTTATTGCCTGTCCTAATACAATTCCCGTATCTTCAATAGAATGATGACAGTCAACTTCCAAATCTCCCTTAACCTTTACGGTAAGGTCAAAAAGTCCGTGTCTTGCAAAACTGTTCAACATATGGTCAAAAAAACCTATTCCTGTGTCAATATCTGCCTGACCGCTGCCGTCAAGATTTATCTTTACCAAAATGTCAGTCTCTCCAGTCACTCTTGAAACCTCGGCAGTTCTTTTATTTATATTATCACTCATAATCAAACCCAAACCTTTCACAAAAACTTATTCAAATCTTACCGCTATTGAATTTGCATGCGCTGTAAGTTTCTCAGCCTTTGCAAAGTCCTCTATATCAGTGTGAATAAGCTCAAGTGCCTCCTCAGAGTATGAAATAATGCTTGATTTCTTTATAAAGTCATCAACTGAAAGCGGTGAGAAAAACTTAGCTGTTCCGTTTGTAGGAAGTACATGGTTTGGTCCCGCAAAATAATCTCCGAGAGGCTCACTGCTGTACTCGCCAAGGAAAATTGCTCCTGCATTTCTTATTCTTGTCATTGTATCAAACGGATTCTTTGTCACAATCTCAAGATGTTCTGAAGCTATTTCATTTGCTGTATCTATAGCTTCTTTCATATCTTTTGCAACAAGTATATATCCATATGAATCAAGCGATTTCTGTATTATCTCTTTTCTTGAAAGAACTTTTACAAAACCGTCAACTTCATCTGATACTTTCTTTGCAAGTTCTTCACTTGTTGTAACAAGTATTGCAGATGCCATCTCGTCATGCTCAGCCTGTGAAAGAAGGTCGGCTGCCACATATCTCGGATTTGCAGTCTCGTCTGCAAGCACAAGTATTTCACTCGGACCTGCAATTGAATCAATACTTACATAACCGTAAACGGCTTTCTTTGCAAGTGCAACAAATATGTTTCCTGGACCTACTATCTTGTCAACCTTTTTGATGCTCTCTGTTCCAAAAGCAAGTGCCGCAATAGCCTGTGCTCCGCCAACTTTGTAGATTTCATCCACTCCTGCTTCATGTGCAGCTACAAGTGTTATAGGATAAACTTTTCCGTCTTTTCCGGGAGGTGTTGTCATAACAATCTTATCTACTCCCGCAACTTTTGCAGGTACAATATTCATAAGTACAGATGAAGGATATACTGCTTTTCCTCCCGGTACATACACACCAACTCTTGCAAGAGGTGTAATCTTCTGTCCGAGAAGTGTTCCGTCTGTCTTACTGTCAAACCAACTGTAACGAACCTGTTTCTGATGATAATCTCTTATGTTTACAAGTGCTTTTCTGATTATCTCCACTAGACGCTCATCAACTTTTGTATACGCCTCTTTAATCTCTTCCTCCGTTACTTTGAAAGTCTCCTCAGTAATCTTTACTCCGTCAAATTTTTCAGTATACTCAAATAAAGCCTTATCTTTGTTTGTCTTTACATTTTCGATAATATCATTTACCGTATCTTCAAATTTGCTGTACTGATTTGGACTTCTCTTTAAGAGATTTTCCAATATGTTATTGCGTTCTTTCTCTGTAAGTTTAACTATTCTCATGGCTGCCTCCCTAATTTAGCTTTCTAATCGTCAGGTATAACTTTTTTCAAATCACGAATAAGTTTCGTTATTCTCTCATGCTGCATCTTCATGCTCACTTCGTTTACAACTACTCTTGCTGATAAAGGACATATCTCCTCCAATACCTCAAGACCGTTTTCTTTTAAAGTAGAACCTGTCTCAACTATATCAACAATAACTTCTGAAAGTCCCACTATAGGTGCAAGTTCAACCGAACCGTTAAGTTTGATTATCTCAACTGTCTGGTGTTTTTTATTGTAAAAATAATCTTTTGCAATCCCCGGATATTTACTTGCAACTCTGATAAGTGAACCGTTGTTTAACTGTTCTCTTGCACTCGCCGGTCCTGCAACACACATACGGCACTTTCCACAATTTAAGTCTAACACTTCATAAAGTTTTCTGCCAGCCTCGAGTATTGTATCTTTTCCGACTACCCCTATATCTGCGGCTCCAAGTTCAACATATGTAGGAACATCGGATGCTTTTGAAAGGAAAAACTTAAATCCAAGTTCCTCATTTACAAATATGAGTTTTCTTGTTTTTTCGTCTTTCATTTCCTCACATGTAATGCCAATTTTCTCCAAAAGACTCAATGTATGTTTCGCAAGTCTTCCTTTTGCCAATGCAAATGTTATATATTCCATATGTTCCTCCTATTTAAATGTTATCTCTTCAACAACTGACTTGTCTTTTAAGTATAACAGCTTTTCTTTATTCATTCTCTTCGCATACTCCTTGTACATTTCAATATCTTTCTGTGAAGATTTGCGTACAAGCTGTACATTTTCACCCGATTTTCTAAGTGCTGCTGTTTTGTTTATTGCTTCCTGTCTCAATTCCTTAGGATAGAGAAGAATACAGCCAGATACAAACTTTTCATCAGTAATATCCTGTCTTGTTAGCGCAAGCATAAGCTGGTCAAGCACAATCGCAAGACCTATGGCAGGTGTATCCTTTCCAAACTGTCCGACAAGTCCGTCATAACGTCCGCCCGTTGCAACAGCCTCACCTGTTCCATATGTATATGCCCTGAATATAACACCTGTATAGTAACTGTAATGGCTAAGCATACTGAGATCTATTGTAACGTAGTCGGTAAAACCATATATTTTTAATATATTATTAAGTTTAGCAAGTCTGTCAAGAGCTTTCAAAACTCTCTCGTTTTTGCAGCGTTCTTTTACAAATTCAGCCGCTTTATCAAAATCCTCTAAAAGGTCAGGAAGCTTTAATATCACCTCTTTAAGACCCTCTGACACAGTCAGGTTATCAAGAAGATCCTCAACTCCAAAGAAGTTTTTACTTTCAATCAACTCATGAAGTTTCTCTGTCTCCTCAGGTGTAAATCCTGCTTCCTCGACAATTCCCCTGAACAAATCTGCATGTCCTATCTCAAGCTGGAATCTCTTAAGGCCGCTGCTCAAAAGACTTTCAACTGTAAGAGCTATCATCTCTGCATCGGCATCTGAACTTGCATCTCCAAAAAGCTCTGCACCTACTTGGGTAACTTCCTGAAGTTTTCCTTTATACGGGTCTGTATTTACAAATGTATTTGCAGTATAGCAAAGACGAATCTGCATCTGCTCTTCCCTATAATATTTAGCCACACATCTTGCAATCGGAGGTGTCATATCCGGTCTTAATACAAGCGTATTATTTCCTCTGTCGAAAAATTTAAACATTTCTTTTGAAGAGGCAGTTCCTCTCTCTTTACTGAATATGTCAAAATATTCAAATGTAGGCGTCTGTATATCATCAAATCCATATGATTTCATAACATCATGAACTTTTCCTGCCACATCTAACTTATTTTCACATTCTACACCATAGGTATCTCTTACTCCACCCGGTGTGTGAAGCAATTCACTTCCAATATAATCTGTCCCATTTTTAAACTGACTCATCCTAAACCTCCGATTCTTAATTTATTCTCAAACAGCTAAAAAATTGTCATCACACCTTTTCAAAGCGTTTGAGACAAACATTTTTTCAATTTAATGCAATGCATTAAATTTTTACTCATATAATCCTGTCGGACTTTCCTCTTTCGGGTCATATCCGTGCTTTCTAAGTGCATCTATAATTTCTTTCTTATGCTCATGTCCAAATGCCTCAAGAGTAATTCTAAGTTCAACAGCTGAATTTCTGTTTATGCTTACAAACTGGTTATGCTCAAGTCTTATTACATTTCCTTTAAGCTTAGCAATCACATTTGCGACATTCACAAGTTCTCCCGGTCTGTCAGGAAGCTGAACTGATACTGTAAATACTCTTCCTCTTTCAATAAGTCCGTGCTGTACAACCGAAGAAAGTGTTATAACATCCATGTTTCCGCCGCTTAAGATTGAGACAATCTTTTTACCCTTGCAGTCGAGATGTTTTAACGCCGCAACTGTAAGCAGACCTGAATTTTCAACAAGCATCTTATGATTTTCCATCATGTCAAGGAAATTTACAATAAGTTCATGGTCATCTACGGCAATTATCTCATCAATATTTTTCTGGATATATGGAAATACAATATCACCCGGTGTCTTAACCGCTGTACCATCTGCAATAGTATCAACATTTGGAAGTGTAACAACCTTTCCTGCATCCAATGATGCTTTCATACAGCTTGCACCTGCCGGCTCAACACCTATAACTTTTATGTTCGGATTTAAAAGTTTTGCAAGAGTTGAAACTCCTGCTGCAAGTCCGCCACCTCCGATTGGCACAAGAATTATGTCAACTGTAGGAAGTTCTTTAAAAATCTCCATTGCAATTGTACCCTGTCCTGTAGCTACAACCTCGTCATTGAAAGGATGTACAAATGTTGCCCCCTCTTTTTTTGCAAGTTCAAGCGCATACTGGCAGGCTTCATCATAGACAGAGCCATGAAGCACGACTTTAGCCCCATATCCTTTTGTTCTATTTACTTTAATAAGTGGAGTAGTAGTAGGCATTACCACGGTTGCAGGAACACCGTAAAGTTTTGCTGCATAAGCAACGCCCTGTGCGTGATTTCCTGCTGATGCTGTTACAAGTCCCTTCTCTCTTTCTTCCTCTGAAAGAGTGCTGATTTTGTAGTATGCACCTCTTACCTTATACGCTCCTGTATACTGCATATTTTCAGGCTTAAAATAAACTTTATTTCCTGTCTGTTCTGAAAAATATTCACTATAAATAAGGTTTGTAGGAAGTACAACCTCTTTCACCTTTTCTGATGCCTCTTCAAATTTATCTAATGTCAACATATCATTATTTGCTCCCTTCTGTTTTTCTTAATTTATTTATCCCTTTGTCTCAAATAATGCATCTACAAACGCATCTGCATCAAATTTCTGTAAATCCTCTATGTGCTCTCCGATACCTATATATTTGACCGGAATATTCATTTCAGACTGGATTGCTATTGCGATTCCTCCCTTGGCAGTTCCGTCAAGCTTTGTAAGTATTATACCGGTAATATCAGCAACCTCACTAAACTGTCTTGCCTGTGCAAGTGCATTCTGCCCTGTTGTGCCGTCAAGCACAACAAATGTTTCCCTGCATGCGTCCGGATATTCTCTTTCCACAATCCTGTTTATCTTTTTTAATTCCTCCATAAGATTCTTTTTATTATGGAGTCTTCCTGCCGTATCACATACCAATATATCAGCATTTCTTGCCTTTGCCGCATTTACTGCATCATATACAACCGCTGCCGGATCTCCGCCTTCCTGTCCTGCAATAAGCTCAACACCTGCTCTGTTAGACCACTCCGTCAGCTGCTCTATCGCTGCCGCCCTGAATGTATCTGCTGCCGCAAGAATAACTTTCTTTCCGTCAGACTTAAACTGCGATGCAAGTTTTCCGACAGATGTTGTCTTTCCGACACCGTTTACACCGATAAGCATAACAACCGATTTTTTATTCTCAAAGTCATATGCATCATCATGTACACGCATCTGCTCTTTTATTGAATCAACAAGGAGCTGTCTGCACACTGCAACTTCCTTTATCTTGTTCTCCTTAACTTTCTCCTGAAGATTTTCAATAATTTTTTCCGTTGTCGCAACACCTATATCAGCCATTATAAGAACTTCCTCAAGTTCCTCATAAAAGTCATCGTCTATCTCCGAAAAACCGCTGAAAACATTCTCCAGTCCCGAAACGAAACTGTCTCTTGTTTTAGTGAGACCGTCAATAAGTTTTCCAAAGAAACCTCTCTTCTTGGATTTTTCAGGCTTGTTTTCCTCCGTATTTTCTTCCGGAACTCCAGGTGCAGCTTCTTCACTTTCTAAAATCTCTGAAGCAGTCTCTTTTTCCTTTTCTGAAGTTTCATAAATAACTTCTTCATCATTTTTTAAATTTTCAGAAACTGTCTCTTCCTTTTCTTTGGCATCATCTGAAATATCATCTGGTTTAATTTCCTGTAAATTTTTCTCCTCTGTTTCAGAATCGTCTGTATCTTTGCTTTCCGTACTTTCATCTGTATGTTCTTCTAACCGAACATCTCTCATTTGAGATTCATCTTCTGTTTTTTCTTCGGCCTGTTCTTCTTCATTTACAACAGCTTCTTCCACTTCTTCAACATGTTTTTTTCTTTTAAATTTATTCTTTATACTTTCCCACATAATTCCTCCGTTTTATATTATGATGTTGGTGCAAAAAGGTATTTTTGACCCTTGCATTATATTATTTAATTGGCTATATCTTTCTCATCGAGCAGACTTACTGACACAAGTGTCGAAACACCTTTTTCCTGCATCGTAATTCCGTAAAGAATATCGGCTGCATTCATTGTTCCCCTTCTGTGAGTGATAACAATAAACTGCGTATCCTTGGTAAGCTTATGAAGATAATCTGCATATCTTCCTACATTTGAATCATCGAGTGCCGCCTCTATCTCGTCAAGTAGACAGAACGGTGAGGGTTTCAAACTCTGTATTGCAAACAAAAGTGCTATTGCTGTAAGTGCTTTCTCACCACCTGAAAGCTGCATCATGTTTTGCAATTTCTTTCCCGGCGGCTGAGCGATTATCTTAATGCCCGCCGTGAGAATATCCTCATCTTCCATCAGTTCAAGTGTACCTCTTCCGCCACCAAACAATTCCTTAAAGACTTTATCAAATCTGTTTCTTATTTCTGAAAACTGTTCTTCAAACTGTTTTCTCATCTCTATGTCAAGTTCTTCAATAATTTTTTCAAGAACTTTAGCAGCCTCTATCAAATCATCGTGCTGCGTTGTAAGAAGTTCATACCTTTCTGAAACTTCCTTATACTGTTCAACAGCATTTACATTTACTGAACCAAGTGATTTTATCTGTTTCTTTATCTCACTTATTTTTGCTTTCATACCAGGTATAGTAAGTTCAGTCTGTGTTTTAAGCGAGAGTGCACTGTGATATGTAAGTTCATACTGTTCCCACATATAATTTGTGTAATTGTCAATGCTTTCTGTCAGTTTTTCCTTTCTTCCTGAAAGTCTGAAACATTCCATTTTGAGCTCATTTATATTTTTTGACAATTCCTCTCTTTTGTCAAGAAAAGCTTTATTTTTTTGTGAGAGTTCTTCTTTTTCCAAATTTTCTTCTTCTATTTGGTGTTCTAATCTCTCTGTTTCTTTTCTTTTTTCTTTTATTGTATTTTCTGTTTTTATTATTTCTTCTTTTTTCTCGTCTATCTGACTGTCAATGTTTTTGCTGTTTTCTGCAGTCTCCTCCAATTGCTTTTCAATAATCTTTTTGCCCTGCTCAATACGGTCTACGTTCTCATCAATAAATCCAATGCTCTGTGTAAGTGAAGTAAGTTCAAGCGTATAATCTGATTCTTTGTTTTCTAAGTCTTCCAGTTGTTTTTTTACACTGCCAAGTTCCGTCTGATGTCTATTTATCTCATCATCAAAATTTTTGGACTCATCTTCACTTTTAAGCAATGATTTAGTGATATTATCCATCGTGCTTTTTAACTTTTCCTTATCATCTTCTATTCTCATTCCTTCAATCCTGATAAGTTCAAGCTGTTCTTCGCTCTTCTTTAAATCCGCTGACGCACGCTCATATCCTATCTTTGCCGTATTCTGCTTCAACACAAAATCCTGCCTTAATTTATCATTGGCACCGATTTTTTCCCTGAACTTAGCAATTTCATCTCTGCTTTTTTCGATCAGATGCAGCGTTTTTTCAAGCTCAGTCTTTAATTTTGACACATCTTCTTCAAGCTGGCTTATCTGCCTGCGCCTTCCAAGAAGATTATTATTATTTTTAAATGCACCACCTGACATAGAACCGCCCGGATTAAGAAGCTCTCCCTCAGTAGTAACAATCCTTAGTGTATGGTGATATTTTGCGGCAAGCGCAATAGCATTGTCTATGTTATCAACGACTACAAATCTGCCAAGAAGATAATTTACAAGTTCATTGTATTTTTCTTCTGCAAAGACAAGTTCTGATGCCATCCCGATAACACCCTTTTCAGACATAATATTTACGGCATTGTTTGCTGCTCTCTTATGAATATTTGTAAGAGGCAGAAATGTTGCCCTTCCATACCTGTTCTTTTTCAGATACTCTATCATTTTTTTTGCTGTCTGCTCATTGTCCGTTACAATGTTTTGTATACTTCCTCCAAGTGCAGTCTCAACGGCAATCTCATATTCTTTTTTTACACGTATGATGTCGGCAACTACACCTATTATTCCCGGTGTATCACCTTTTCTTTCCATAACATGTTTTATGCTCTGTCCAAATCCCTCATATCGCTCAGTCATATTTTTCAATGAATTGAGCCTTGAATTTTCCATATGATATTTTTGCTGAATATCGCTATGCTCTTTCTGTACATTCTGATTTTGTTTAGTAAGCTCATTTAACGTATTTTGAAGCGATATTCCTGCAACATCTAAAGCATCTATTTTTTCGGTTATCTCATCATATGCTTTCTTATGAGTTATCATATTTTCAGTAAGAACTGAATTTTCCGTTTTGTTTTGAAGTATCCTCTTATTGAGTTCTGCTCTCTTTATATTATTTTGTTCGAGTAAAGTTTTGTATTTTAACTCTTCACTCTTTACATCAGCAGCTGCATTTATGCTTGCAAGTTTTTGTCCCTGTACTTTCCCTATAAACTTTTCAATATCGGATATTTTATTTTTATGAACCTCGATATTTTTCTTATTTTCCAGTAACAAAGCATTTACCCGCTCTATCTTTTTGTTATTATCTTCTCTCTGCCGGACATATTGGCTGTATTCCAGGTCATATTTTTTTATTCTGAGCTGATAATCGTCTATGACCTCCTTATAATGACTTTCACTCTGTTTTATACCACGGATTTTTTCATTTAAAAGCCTTATATCCGCCTCACAATTATTTAATAAAACTCTTGTTGTATTTAAATTTTCTTTATGAGTCTCGATACTTTTTATTTTATCATCTAGTTTTTCCTGTAACTTTTCATACTCTGCCTTGCTTTTTTCATGCTCGGTGTTGGCATTTTTTAAATCGTTCTCAGCAATCTCCTGTTTTTGTTCAAACTCTTTTACTTCATCATGAATACGGTCATATTCTATAAGGAACATATTTACATCCTGTGTTCGTAACTCATCACGAAGCATAAGATACTGTCTTGCTTTTCCCGCCTGTTTCTCCAACGGACCTACCTGTTTTTCTATCTCGGAAAGAATATCCTCTATTCTCTCTAAATTATGTCTCTCTTCCTCAAGATTCTTTTGTGCACTTGCTTTTCTTCTCTTGTATTTGACAATTCCGGCTGCCTCGTCAAAAAGTTCACGTCTTTCCTCAGGCTTTCCGCTTAATATCTTGTCTATCTGACCCTGACCGATTATAGAATATCCTTCTTTTCCTATACCTGTGTCAAATAAAAGTTCCTGAACATCTTTAAGTCTGCATGCTGTTCCATTTAACAGGTATTCACTCTCTCCTGACCTGTAAACTCTTCTTGCTATCTTAACTTCTTCATATGGAACATTTAATTTGTGATCCTCATTGCTTATAGTAATGGCTACATATGCAAAACCAAGTGGTTTTCTCATCTGTGTTCCCGCAAAAATAACGTCCTCCATTTTCGCACCACGAAGCTGCTTTGCACTCTGCTCTCCAAGCACCCATCTGACTGCATCGGCTACATTACTTTTTCCACTGCCGTTTGGCCCTACAATTGCGGTTATTCCGTCATGAAATTCAAATATCAACTTGTTTGCAAATGATTTAAAACCATGTACTTCTAAACTTTTTAAATACATCCGATGTTCTCCTGATTAATTATTTGTGAAGCTTAAGTATAGCCTGATATGCAGCAGACTGTTCTGCCTTTTTCTTTGTTCTGCCGGCAGCCGTCGTAAATCTTTCCCCGCCTATGTTTACAGCAACTGTAAATGATTTATTGTGATCCGGTCCTTCCTCCTTTAGAAGCTCATATTCCATATCAAGATGCTCACCCTGAACTATTTCCTGCAATATGGTTTTGCTGTCATAAAAAAGTTTTTTCTTCTCTATATCATTTAATATATGCCTGTTAATATACTCTCTTGCTTTCTCAAATCCCCCATCAAGATAGACTGCACCTATTGTTGCCTCAAGCGTATCTGACAATATGGAGTCTCTCTCTCTTCCTCCTGTCAAATCTTCACCCCTGCCAAGCATAACATAATCTCCGAGGTCTATATCTCTCGCACATAAGGCAAGTGTAGGCTCACATACCCAGCTTGCTCTTATTCTTGTCATGTCTCCCTCAGGTTTTGTCGGATTTTCTTTGTATATCTGCTCACTTGATATCAATTCCAACACGGCATCTCCTAAAAACTCAAGTCTTTCATTACACATGTATTTTTTCAATCTGTTTTCATTTGAATATGAACTATGCGTAAGTGCTGTTATTAGCAAATCCGTATTTTTAAACTCATATCCTGTTTTTTTCTGAAACTCTAATAATTTTTCCTGTTTCATCAGGCACACTCCTAACATTCTTCGTTTTTATACGATGCTTTTCTTAACAGATAATTTCCAACAAATCACCAACCGTAATAACGTCTTTTAATGTCTCTTCATCTATTGATATGTCAAACTCTTTTTCAACTCCCATCAATATTTGAAAAAGCTCAAGAGAGTCTGCTCCAAGGTCATCAATAAAACTCATTTCCTGGACAATATCTGTATCATCAATACTCAAAACCTCTGCAATTATTTTTTGAAGTTTTTGAAATTCCATATTGCACCACCTATTCAATAATAAGATTTTCTTTTATTTTTTCATTTATCTTTTCTTCATTGAACTGTATGCACTGTCTTATTGCCTGTGTGATTTCCACACTTGACGAACTTCCATGTGCTTTTACAACAAGACCGTTAAGACCAAGAAGCGGAGCTCCACCCTGATCTGATGTATCAAACTGTTTAAGTGTTGATTTGAGTGCCGGTTTGATAAGAAGCGCACCTATTTTACTTCTAAGGCTTGACATAAGTCCTTCTTTTACTTTTCCAAGAAGTGTTGATGCAAGACCCTCGTATAATTTTAATATTACATTTCCTACAAATGCTTCACATACTATAACATCAGCATCCCCTTTAGGAATATCTCTCGCCTCGATACTTCCAATAAAATTGATATCCTTACATTCCTTAAGTAAAGGATATGTTTCTTTTACGAGCATATTTCCTTTTTCTTCCTCAGCACCGATATTTACGATGGCAACACGCGGTTTTTCTATTCCGACAATTCTCTCCATATATATCGAACCCATCTTTGCAAATTGAACAAGATGTGATGCTCTTGCGTCCACATTGGCACCACAGTCAATCAGGAGTGCTGGTCCTTTTGCTGTAGGAATAAGCGGTGCGAGAGGCGAACGCTCTACGCCTTTGATTCTACCCACAACAAACTGGCCACCAACAAGTATGGCTCCTGTACTTCCTGCCGATACAAATGCATCTGCCTCGCCATGCTTCACAAGATTCATTCCGACAACGATTGAAGATTTTTTCTTTTTTCTTATCGCCATTACCGGAGGTTCATCAAATCCGATAACATCATCAGCGTGTACAATTGTCACACGTTCCTTATCATATTTATATTTTGCAAGTTCTGTATTGATGTCATCAGTTCTTCCAACTAATACAACATGTATCTTATCATTTTCATTGACTGCATCAATTGCACCTTTTATAGGTGCCTGCGGAGCATTATCTCCACCCATGGCATCAACAACTACCTTAATAATATCACTCATATTTCACCTCATATTGCATTTATTTTCGTCCATACTTATATACACAACCTCCATTTTACTAAAAAACTCACAATTGTGCAAGATTAAAAGCAGCCCACTAATGAGCTGCCTTTTTATAGAAAAATGATTTATATGTTGAAAATCCTGATTCTCCCGGCGATATAATCTGTTCTGTACTTCCCACGAACAAAATACCGTCATTTTTAAGAGACGCATTAAATTTCTTGTATATTTCCGCTTTCGCTTCCTCTGTAAAATAAATCATAACATTTCTGCAGACAATCATATTGCAGCCTGTAGGATAGGTATCTTTAAGCAGGTTGTGCTGTTTAAATTCAACGCGCTTCTTTATTTCATCTGAAATCTGATAACTTCTTGTTCCTACTTTAGTAAAATACTTTGTTATGTACTCTTTTGGAAGTCCCTTAAGACTCTTTTCATCGTAAATTCCTACCTGTGCTTTTTCAAGTACAACCCTGTCTAAATCGGTGGCGATGACTTTAATCTTGTTTAAAGGAATAAACTTCGACAGTAACATTACAAGTGTGTATGGCTCATCTCCCGTAGAACATGCCGCACTCCATATTTTAAGGTCATTACCGAAAAATTCAAAAAGATATGGTAAAATTTCATTTTCCAAAAGTTTCCACTGTTCAGGGTTACGGTAAAACTCAGAAACATTGATTGTCAGATATGTTACAAAATCATCAAGCATCTTTTTATCTTGTTTTATTGCTTCAATATATTCATCATAACTCTTTATCTTGTTTTTTGTTATCAATGAATCAATACGCCTTTTCATCTGTCTTTCTTTGTAACTGCTCAAGTCTATCTTTGTGAGCTGATATACTTTTTCTTTGAACTTTTCATAATCTCCCAATTTCCATCCCTCCTTTATATTAAAATACGCCAATCCGAATAACCGGATTGGCGTATTTAAGAACATCCTGCGTTCTTATTGCAAAACATGTGCCAGCTTTGCTGACAATTTCATTTACACATTTATGCAATCCAGCAGAGCTTTTACTCTGTAACTTCTTCCTCTTCTTCTGACTCGTTATCATTTAAGAGAGCTTTAATACTTAAGCTTATCTTGTGATCATCAGGGTTAAAGTCAACTACTTTTGCTTCAATCTCCTGTCCAACCTTCAATGCATCCGATGGCTTGTCAACATGCTCTTTTGAAATCTGTGAGACATGAAGTAATGCGTCAACGCCCGGCTCAAGCTCGATAAATGCACCGAAATCTGCCATTCTTGCGACTTTGCCTGTAACTACAGAACCTACGCTGTACTTATCAGCAGCATTTAACCAAGGGTTCTGATCCTCAAATTTAAGGCTGAGTGCAATCTTGTCATCTTTAATATCTTTGATAAGAACTTTTGTCTTATCTCCAACATTGAATACTTTTCTAGGGTTCTCAACACGTCCCCATGACATTTCAGAAATATGAAGGAGTCCGTCTGCTCCGCCTAAATCAATGAATGCACCGAAGTCTGTAAGGTTCTTAACCGTACCTTCAACAACATCTCCTACATTGATTCTTGCGAATAACTCTTCCTGAAGTTTCTTCTTCTCTGCAACTAAAAGCTGCTTTCTGTCACCGATGATTCTTCTCTTCTTAGGGTTGAACTCACTGATAACAAACTCTATTTCCTGTCCTGCATATTTTGAAAGGTCTTTCTCATATGTGTCTGATACAAGACTCGCAGGAATAAATACCTTTGTTTCCTCAACAACTACACTTAAACCGCCTGTCAATACATCTGTAACTGTGGCTTTTAATACAGTCTGATTTTCAAAAGCTTCTTTGATATGCTCATTGCTCTGTTCCATAGCTAAACGCTTATATGTGAGAAGAACCTGTCCCTCACCATCGTTTACTTTAAGAACTTTAGCTTTCATCTTGTCGCCTTCTTTAACAACTTCTCTAAGGTCGATGCCAGACTGATTGCTGTATTCATTTCTTGTAATGATACCGTCAGCCTTATAGCCGATATTTAAGATGATTTCATCTTCCTTAACGCTGATAACTGTCCCTTCTACAATCTCTCCATTGTGGATTGTTACTAATGATTCTTCCAATAACTGTTCAAATTCATTATTCATTTCTGACATATGATTGAACCTCCTTAATAATATTATTTGGGGTTGAAGCCCCGGCAGTAATACCCACGCTACGAAAAGATTGAAGTTGCTTCAAATCCAGGTCATCAAGTGTCTGTATAAAATATGTGTTCTCACACTCTTTTCTACAAATTTCATAAAGTTTCTGGGTGTTTGAACTATGTTTTCCACCTATTACTAACATCGCGTCGGATTGCCTCGCAATAGTACCCGCTTCTGTCTGACGCTCTTCGGTAGCGTTGCAAATTGTATTCATAACATCTATATCATAACTCTTTTTAGATAAAATATCAACTATATCTTTGAATTTCTTGTAATTAAATGTCGTTTGTGATACAACACATAATTTTTTTGCGCCATCAACAGTATAATTTTCTGCTTCTTCAACGCTTTCCAATACAACCGGTTCATTGACACACCAGCCTTTTATCCCTTCTACCTCAGGATGATTGTCGCTTCCTATTATAACTATGGTTTTTCCGTTTTGTGATGCCTCTTTAACTATTTTGTGTATCTTTAATACAAACGGGCATGTTGCATCGACTATATTCACATTTTTTTCTCTAAGTGCCTTTATAACTTTTTCCGGTACACCATGCGAACGTATTATGACAGTTGCATCATATCCGTTATTTATATCATTGACAGAATCTATGACTTTTACACCTTTTTTTTCTAAATCTTCTACTACCTGTTGATTATGAATAATCGGGCCAAGTGTATATACTCTCTCACCTTTTTTCGCCTCATCATAAACCATATCAACAGCACGTTTTACACCAAAACAAAAACCCGCGCTTTTTGCAGTTGTAACTTCTCTCATATCGCTCCCTACTTTGTCTTTTCAAAAACATCAATAATGGCATCAACCACCTGTTCTATGCTCATGTCAGATGAGTCTATAAGCACGGCATCTTCTGCCTGTTTAAGTGGTGCTATCTCCCTGTTCATGTCCTGCTCATCTCTTGCAATTATATCTTTTTCTATCTGTTTGATGTCGCATTCAATTCCTCTTTCAACCTGTTCTTTATATCTTCTTCTTGCCCTCTCCCTGGCACTTGCAGTAAGGAAGATTTTTGTCTTTGCATCAGGAAGCACGCATGTTCCTATATCTCTTCCATCCATTATTACATTCTTCTCTGTGGCAAGCTGTCTCTGAAGATTTAAAAGTTTTTCTCTTACAGCAGGATATTTTGAAACACTTGAGGTCATCATGCTCACCTGTTCTGTTCTGATATAATCATTCACGTTTTCACCATTTAAGATAACCTGTTGTACACCATCTGCATAATCTATAGACACATTTATGTCACTGCATTTCTCACTGATTGTCTTTTCATCATCAGCGGCTACTCTGTTTCTAATAAAATACAATGCAATAGCTCTATACATTGCGCCCGTATCGACATAAATAAAGTCAAGTTTCTTTGCTGCCTTTTTAGCTATTGTACTTTTTCCGGCTCCTGCCGGTCCATCTATTGCTATATTATACATCCTCTTTCCTCACTCTCACTTATTATTTTATATTTCCATTCCGGCAAGATACCCTGTTGACCACGCTATCTGCAGATTATAACCACCTGTTACAGCATCAAGGTCAAGGACTTCTCCTGCAAAAAAAAGACCTTTTACTTTTTTTGCCTCCATTGTTCCCGGATTTATCTCTTTGACTGATACACCACCCTTTGTGATTATTGCCTCATTAAATCCACGCAGACTTTCAACTTTAAATGTAAGTCCCTTTAAAAGATTGACAAGTCTGTTTCTTTCTTCTTTTGTTATATTGTTTACCTGTTTCTTTTCATCAATTTCCGACAGTTCAACGATAACCGGTATCATCTTTGCCGGCAGAAGTCTTGACAGACTGTTCTTAAAATAACTGTTCCTGTTTTCGGAAAAATCTCTCAAAATTCTCTCGTCAAGCTGTTCTTTAGAAAGTGCGGGTTTTAAGTCAATGCTTAGTTCCATCTGTGACACATCTTTTCCGGATGCCAATGTGCTTGCACTTAAAACAAGCGGACCGCTGACACCAAAATGTGTAAACAGCATTTCTCCAAGTTCTTTATACAAAACTTTGCCTTTATCAGAAAGTGTCACTTTGACATTTCTAAGAGAAAGTCCCTGCAGTCTTTTTGGTATATCTGAACCGATATTAAACGGAACAAGTGAAGGATAACATTTTGTAACTTTTATATCTGCATCTTTTGCAAATCTGTAACCATCACCTGTTGAGCCTGTTGACTGATAAGAACAGCCTCCTGTCGCAACAATAACTTTATCTGCCTTATAACTTCCACTCTTGTCTCCGGACTGCACTATGACACCATGGCATATACCGTCTTTAATCTCAATATTCAATACTTTTGTATTTAATACAATTTTTACTTTTCTCTTTTCAAGTGCTTTTTTTAAGGTTTTTATTACATCTGATGACTTATCTGACTCTGGAAAAACCCTGTTGCCTCTCTCGGTTTTTAACTTCAATCCTTCGCCTTCCAAAAAATCCATCATCCTGTAACTGTCAAATGTATAGAAAGCACTGTACAAAAACTTAGGATTTGACCTTACATTTTTTAAGAGATTTTCAACATCACTTTCATTTGTTATATTACATCTTCCTTTACCTGTAATATAAACTTTTTTTCCAAGTTTCTCATTCTTTTCAATCAGAATAACCTCTGCCCCTGAATCTGCGGCAGATATGGCAGCCATCATTCCTGCTGCCCCACCGCCAACAACTATTACTTTGTTCATCTTTTGCCAGCCTTTCCCTGCTACATCTTGCCATCATCAAGGACATTCCAGTTCTTTACAAGATAATCGACAAGTGATATTACCGTCAATAAAATTGCAGCATAGATAAGTACATTCTCAACAATATTTATAACTTTTCCATCAAAATTAACTATAAGAAATACCGACATCACCATCTGCACTGTTGTTTTTATTTTTCCCCACCAGCTTGCTGCAAGGACTATGCCTTCATTTGCAGCAACAAGTCTGAAACCGCTTATTATAAACTCCCTGCTTATTATAATTATGACTCCCCATACCGGCATAGGATTACCCGGAACAGACACAAAACATATAAGTGCCGTACTTACGAGCAATTTATCCGCAAGTGGGTCCATAAATTTTCCAAAGTTTGATACAAGATTACATTTTCTTGCGATAAAACCATCCAGTGTGTCAGTAAGCGATGCTATTATAAAAATCGCAACAGCAATATACTTAGAACCTTCAACCATATCCGTAAGCATAAAAAACGCAAAAAACGGTATCATTATAACTCTAAGCATCGTTATTTTATTTGGTAAATTCATACTAAGCCTCCGTTTTTATACAATGCACTCTCAAAATTTTTCATCTAGAAGCTTTCTAGTGTACTGTATCTTAATCTATAATTTCACCAATAAGGTCATATTCATCTGACCTTGTTATCTCAACTTTAACAAAATCTCCCGAATCAAGATTATAATCTGATTGAATGAAAACATATCCGTCAACATCCGGGGCATCCATATATGTTCTTGCTATATATACTCCCTCATCCGGCAGTTTTCCTTCTATCATTACCTCGTATATTTCTCCCACTCTGGAATTACTCTTGTCAAAAGCAATATCCTGTTGTATCTGCATTATCTCATCACGTCTTGAAGCCTTTATCTCTTCTTCTATCTGTTCATCCATCTCAGCAGCAGGAGTATCTTCCTCCCTTGAATAAGTAAATACACCGAGTCTGTCAAACTGCATCTTTTCGACAAACTCTTTTAACTGTTCAAAATCTTCTTCTGTCTCTCCCGGAAAACCTGTAATAAGAGTAGTCCTAAGCACAATATCAGGTATCTCTTTTCTCAATTTTGATACAGTGTTTTCTATCTGCTCTCTGTTTGTCCATCTTCCCATTCTTCTAAGTACATCATCTGCACCATGCTGGATAGGCATATCAAGATAATTGCAGACTTTTGGATTTCTCTTTATGGCATCAATAAGCTCATCTGTTATCTCCTCCGGATAACAATACAATATTCTTATCCATTTAAGCTCATCAATCTTTGAAAGCTCATCAAGAAGTTTTGGAAGACTCTTCTCTCCGTAAATATCTTTTCCATAAAGAGTTGTCTCCTGTGCTACGAGGATAAGTTCTTTTGCTCCATTGTTTACAAGATGTTTTGCCTGTGCAATAAGATTATCCATAGGAACACTTCTGTAATGTCCCCTTACTTTCGGGATAACACAATAAGTACAACATTTGTCGCAGCCCTCTGCAATCTTTAAGTATGCGTAATATCCGCCCGACATGCTGTCTCTGTCCGTAAGAGGTGTCGGAAGATAATCTATATCCTTTAAAGATTCCAAAACTCCCTTTCCCTCAAGAGCTTCATTTATCTTGTCTGATAAGTCCTCATATCCCATCGTACCGACAATGAGGTCAACTTCCGGAATATCCTCCTTTATCTCATTGTGATACCTCTGGGCAAGACATCCCGCTGCAACTAAAAGTTTACATCTGCCATCCTTATAACCGCCCATCTCTATAAGAGTGTTGATACTTTCCTCTTTCGCATCTCCTATAAAGCAGCATGTATTTACAACAATGACATCCGCTTCTTCTATATCATCCGTGAGCACGAATCCGTTTTTTCTAAGAGATGTAATCATCATCTCACTGTCTACAAGGTTTTTATCACACCCCAGTGATACAAAATATATATTCACAATTTTCCTCTTTTCTGTTTTTATTTATTCTTCAACTGAACTCACGCAATTGTGCATAAGCATTGCGATAGTCATAGGGCCTACGCCGCCCGGAACTGGAGTAATCGCACCCGCCTTAGGCTCAACATCTGCAAAGTCCACATCACCACAAAGTTTTCCGTTTTCATCTCTGTCCATTCCGACATCAATTACAACAGCGCCTTCTTTTATATAATCTGCAGTGACAAATTTAGTTCTGCCTATTGCAACAATAAGTATATCTGCACGTCTTGTTACTTCTTTTAAATCCTTTGTATGGGAATGAGTGATTGTCACTGTTCCATTCTCTCTAAGTAAAAGCATAGCCATAGGTTTTCCTACGATATTACTTCTTCCTATGATAACACATTCTTTTCCGTCAATTTCTATGTCAGAACGCTTTAAAAGCTGAATAATTCCTGCCGGTGTGCATGAAACATAACCTTTCTGCCCTATGCTCAATTTGCCGACACTCTCAGGATGAAATCCGTCAACATCTTTCTCAGGTGAGATAGTCTTTACAACCTTATCTTCATCAATATGTTTAGGAAGTGGAAGTTGTACAAGAATGCCGTTTACTGAATCATCTTTATTTAATTTTTCCACAAGTTCAAGAAGTTCTGCCTCTGTTGTCTCCTCAGGAAGTTCATATGCCAAAGATTTTATTCCAACATATGCACATGCTTTCTTCTTGTTTCCTACATAAACTGTAGATGCCGGATTGCTGCCCACCTGGATAACAGCAAGTGTAACCTCAACACCTTTTTCTTTAAGCGCAGCCACTCTCTCCTTTAACTCATCCTTTATTTCCTGTGAAATCTTCTTTCCGTCAATTATTTTTGCCATATCAAGTCATTTCCTTTCTGTCATTTATCCTTTATCCTATATCAGATAAGCATTTTCCAAACTTTCAATATCTTTGCATTATACACAATGTACATTTAGTTTTGCAAATACATTCTAAATTTAAACATTAAAAACGCTGCCGCCAACAAACTCACGCATAAGTGAGTTCTTAGGTATCCCCTCACTGCTTACTGTCAGGAAGTAATCAAGAAACTTTAGCAATCTCTTTGCTTCTATATACTCCGGTGCATCCTTTGGTATTCCAAATAAAACAGTCTCTGCATATGGCTTTAATACAGCGAGTTCATATATAAGTGCCGAGTTAAACATAACATCTGCTTCCTCCTGAAATGGGAATATGTATTTGTCTTCACCCCTTCTTACGGAAGGCCACATTGAAATTGTCTTTGCTGCGGATGCTCCCCTTGTTCTTGCATCTCTTACCATCCTTCTGATAAGTCTGCCATCAGTTGTTGAAATTCTGTTATGTTCATCAATATTTAACTGTGTAAGCGCACTTATGTAAATCTTAAACTTGCTTTCTTTCGGAAGTGAATACGAAAGCTTATCATTTAAACCGTGAATGCCCTCAAGTACAAGTATATCATCCCTGCCAAGCTTCAAAAAATCACCTTTGTATTCCCTCTGTCCCGTCAGAAAGTTAAATACAGGCATCTGAACCGTTTCTCCCGCCAAAAGTGCAGTCATATCTTTATTGAACTGTTCAACATCTATTGCTTCAAGACATTCAAAATCGTAATTACCATTTTCATCTTTCGGTGTATCAGCTCTGTTCTTGAAATAATTATCAAGTGATATAGGATGTGGTGTTATGCCAAATGTGCGAAGCTGTATAGCTAATCTGTGTGAAAACGAAGTCTTGCCCGATGATGACGGTCCTGCTATCATAACAAATTTTCTGCTGCTGTCCTCAGCTATCTTTTCAGCTATCTTAGCTATTTTCTTTTCCTGCAAAGCTTCCTGAACAAGAATAAGATTTGATGCTCCACCGTTTGCGATAACCTCATTTAACGCTCCCACTGTGCTTACATCAACCATTTTACCCCAATTTCCTGCTTCCTGAAGTGTTTTAAACAGCTTAGGACTCGGAATATGCTTTTTCACTTCAACAGGCGTATTTTTATTAGGCATATTTACCATAAAACCATCATTGTACTTTTCTATAGTAAAATATTTGAGAATTCCTGTACTTGCCGGCATATAACCATAGTAATAGTCCTCAAATCCGTCAAGTGAATAAATATTTGCAGTAGATACTCTCCTGTACTCAAACAATTTTTTCTTGTCAAACATCTTATGTTTTTCAAAAATCTCCATTGCTTCATCTGTGCTGACTATACGCTTTTCAAACCTGATGTTTCTTTCAACAAGCTCATGCATTTTTTCTTCAATCTCTGTCAAAATTTCATCCGTTATTTCTATTCCCTCTGCCTCGCAATAACAGCTGTCACCTATCATATATTTTATAAATACATTCCCAAGCGGCATTCCTTCACATACGGAATAAAATGCATCAAGCATAAGAATACTTACACCTCTTACATAGGTTTTATGTCCGTTTGAATCTGAAATATCCACAAAATCAATTTCACAGTCAGATTTTATTGTCTTATTCAGTTCAATCAGTTTTGCGCCCTCTTTTGCTAAAATAATATCATATTTATAATTATCCCTGAAATCCTCTGAAACCTCTCTATATGTAATTCCGTCTTTATATTCTTTAGTTATACCACATACAGTAACTTTAACCATTATATTCCCCCTATTTATGTCAATGCATTCTTAACAAAGTCTGCCTCAATAAATTATATTCAGAAGATATCTTTTGTTTACCAATTTCTGTTTCTGACATTCCGTTTCTCTTTAATGCATCAATTACTCTCTCCATGCGTTTTCTTTCTTTTTCAAGAAATTCACAAAAAACTTTGTCTTTATTTTCAATAAGATATCTGCCGTATACATAATCTGCTTCGTCATACATTTCTGCATCGGACACTTCACTGCATTTTTCCAAACCAAGCTCTGATTTTACTGACACATCTTTTTTCAAAGCTCTTATAACCACATAATATTTTCCCATATCAAAGACCATTTTTTCACACTGAATGAAAAATCCAAGTTCATGCAGACATTTTCTTACAAGATATATTTCTGACTGAGGCGATAAAACAAGTTCCTTTGCACTAAGAGTCTTATCTTTTTCTTTTGTAAGAATCTCTGTTATCAGTGCACCGCCCATTCCGCTTATAAGAATCGTATCTGCCTCCCCTATTTCAAGTTTATCCAGACCATTCGATAATCTTGTTTCAATCTTATCTTTAAGACCTGCCTGCTCTATATGAATTTTTGCCTTTTCTAAAGGACCTTTGTTTATATCCATGGCAATCCCGCATTTTGCCATTTTATTTTCAGTCAGATAGATGGAAGTAAAACCGTGGTCACATCCTATATCAGCGACTGTTCCGCCAGAACCTACGCATGATGCAACCACTTCAAGTCTCTTTGAAAGCTTTACCTTACTCAAGATAATCCTTTAATTTACGGCTGCGGCTTGGATGTCTTAATTTTCTAAGTGCTTTTGCTTCTATCTGACGTATACGCTCTCTTGTTACCTTAAACTCTTTTCCGACTTCCTCAAGAGTTCTCGCTCTTCCATCCTCAAGACCAAAACGAAGTTTAAGAACCTTCTGTTCTCTTTCTGTAAGAGTTCCAAGCACCTCGTCAAGCTGCTCTCTAAGAAGTGTAAATGCTGCTGCCTCTGCCGGTACAGGAACATTATCATCCTGGATAAAGTCTCCAAGATGGCTGTCTTCCTCCTCACCAATAGGAGTTTCAAGAGAAACTGGTTCAAGGGATATTTTCTGAATCTCACGCACTCTGTCTACAGGCATGTTCATCTGCTTTGCAATCTCTTCAGGCTGTGGTTCCCTTCCAAGTTCCTGCAAAAGCTGTCTCTGAACTCTCACATATTTGTTTATTGTCTCAACCATATGCACCGGAATACGGATTGTTCTTGCCTGATCGGCAATCGCTCTCGTTATCGCCTGACGAATCCACCATGTTGCATAGGTACTGAATTTATATCCTTTTTTATAATCAAACTTTTCAACAGCCTTTATAAGGCCAAGATTACCCTCCTGGATAAGGTCGAGGAACAGCATTCCTCTTCCCACATAGCGTTTTGCAATACTTACAACAAGTCGTAAGTTTGCCTCGGCAAGTTTTTTCTTAGCTTCTATATCACCTTTTTCCATTCGCTGTGCAAGCTCTACCTCTTCGTCAGCCGAAAGAAGCGGAACTTTTCCTATCTCTTTTAAATACATACGAACCGGGTCATCAATACTTACACCATCCGGCACTGAAAGGTCGATATTCTCAATTTCATCCTCATCCGGAACTTCTCCGCTTTCCTCAAGTTCAAGAATAAGTGCATCATCATCGGCATCATCCTTATCATCTGAAATTCTAAGCACGTCGACACCACTTGCCTCAAGCAGGTCAATAACCTTTTCGGTTTTTTCTTCGTCAAGCTGGATATCTGCAAGAAAATTGTTGATTTCTCCAAGCTCCAAAACATTCTTTTTGCTCTTTGCAAGTTCTTTAAGTGCAATCAGCTTTTCATGAAATTTCTTCTTTTCTTCCTCGATATTTCTTTCTTCTGCTTTTTTTGATGCAGATTTTTTTCCTGTACTCTTAGCCGGTTTCTTCTCTGTTGCCATATCGTTCCATCCTTTCTTTTATGTAAAAAACCTGTCACTTTAAACAATGATGTCTTGTCTGACACTAAACAATATTTTTGTCTCTACATCATATAATGACTTCGTTTATACTCTAACCATCTTTTAGAGAAATATGCATTTTCTCTCTATTCTGAAGTTTATTTTTCTCAATCATCAAATTTTGAAGATTGTTTATATCTGTCATATTTTTCAGTTTCTTGTCTATACTGTATTTTTTTATTTTATATACAATTTCATTTAAAGCCTTTTCCATGTCATCTTTTTCCATTTTAACTTTAAATGTCGTCTGAAATATATCTGCTATTGCTTTTTGTTCATCTGCTTCTTCAAAATGATTTATTATCCTTGCCGGAATAACTTCTCCGTTCTCAAACTGCTCATATAATAAAGCTGCAGCTTTTCTGTAAGGTTCTTCCTCAAAATCATCTTTATTTATAATTTTACTCACGTCATCAAAAAGATTTGGTTCATCCGCAAGCCATGAGAGCAGCAATTTATACGAGTGTTCTATACCGCTTTCCTTTACTTTTTTTATATTTCTATTATAGCCTTCACTGCGGACATTGGCGTTTCCCTTATTAGCTGGAATTCTGTTTGCACTTTTTATGACAAGTCCACGCAAATCTTCTTTTTTTATTGAATACTTTGCAGACAATGTTTCGATATAATTATCCCTTTGAACCTTATCTTCAAAAACCAACAGCTTTGCAGCCATTTCGTGATCAAATTTCGTTTTTTGTTCAGGGTCACTTATATCATAACTTTTTCTAAGTACATCTATCTCAAACAGGAAAGCATTCTGCGCTTCAGCCATTCTCTTTTCAAATTCTTCACTTCCAAGCCCCTTTATAAATTCATCAGGGTCTTTGTAAGGTTCCATATGCACAATTCGTGCGTTTATGCCTGCATCCCTAAGCATAGGAATGGCTCTAAGTGCAGCTTTTACACCTGCCTGATCACTGTCATAAGTCAGCAGAACTTCATCGGTATATCTTCTTAAAATAACCGCCTGTTCCGATGTAAACGCTGTTCCAAGTGATGCTACGGCATTTGTAAATCCTGCCTGATGCATGGCTATAACATCCATATAACCTTCACAAAGAATTATATTTTTCTTTTTTCCAAGTTTCGCATAATTTAATCCAAACAAATTCTTACTCTTATTAAACAGCTTTGTCTCCGGGGAATTAAGATATTTTGGTTTGGCATCACCCATAACTCTGCCGCCAAAACCTATAACTCTGTTGTTGATATCCATTATTGGAAACATAACCCTGTTCCAGAACTTATCGTAAACACCACGCTCGTCCATCTTAAAAAGCCCTGTTTCCTTAAGTACCTGGTCTGCATACCCCTGGTTTTTCAAATACCGGTACAGTTCACTGCCGCCCTGTCCGGCATATCCAAGACCAAAATGTCTTATGGTTTCTTCCGATAAACCTCTCGACAAAAAATATTCATATCCTGTCTTTCCCGCCGATGACTTAAGTTTGGCATAATAATATGATGCTGCTTTGGCATTTATCTGTACAAGCTCTGTTCTTAAATTCTTTTCTCTTTTCATTTCAGGGGACAGTTCACTTTTTGAAATAGTAACGCCTGCCTGCTCTGCCAAAAATTCCATAGCTTCCGGGAAAGTATAATTCTCGTACTCCATGATAAATGTTATTACATTTCCTGCGACACCACATCCAAAACACTTATACATCTGTCTTGACGAACTTACATTAAATGATGGCGATTTCTCACTATGAAAAGGACACAATCCGACATAACTGCTTCCTGTTCGTTTCAAATTTACATAACGCCCTATAATCTGAACGATATCACTCTTGGAACGCACTTCTTCAATCTGTTCCTCTGTATAATACATAGCAATTAAACCTCCCATCATACAAATAACTAACATATGTCAAGCACTTCAAATGCTAAAACCCTCTATGTTAGTTATTCGACACAAAATTTATATTTCCTTTTTTATAACAATATTTTTTTAATTGCTATTTAACCATTTCACCTATATAATAAAATCCTTTGCTCTCACATAATTTAACAGAAACTATACTTCCTATAAGTGACTCGTCTCCTTTAAAGTGAACAAGATAATTTTTGCTTGTCCTTCCTGTCACAAGTGAACTGTCATGGTCATTTATCTCTTCGACGAGAACATCCTGAACCTTGCCCGTATCAGCAGCAGCTTTCTCAGCGGCAATATCCTGAACTCTTGCTAAAAGTCTGTCAAATCTTTCTTTAACAACCGCCTCGTCAATCTGTTCTTCCATAGCAGCCGCCGGTGTCCCTGTTCGCTTACTGTATATAAATGTAAACGCACTGTCATATTTAACTTTTTCTACCACATCCATGGTTTCTTCAAAATCCTCTTCCGTCTCTCCCGGAAATCCAACTATTATATCTGTAGAAAGTGCTATGTCAGGTACAGCTTTTCTTATCTTTTCAACCAGTGTAAGATAACCTTCCTTTGTGTAATGTCTGTTCATTTTTTGTAAAAGCCTGTCACTTCCTGACTGAAGCGGAAGATGCATCTGCTTACATACTTTCTTCGACTCACCGAGATACTCAATAAGTTCATCCGACAAATCCTTTGGATGCGATGTCATAAATCTTATTCGCTTCAATCCATCTATCTTCTCAACTCTTCTTAAAAGCTCAGTAAATGAAATCGGATTTTCCAAATTCTTGCCGTAAGAGTTGACATTCTGTCCCAAAAGCATGATTTCGACAACGCCGTCTTTTACAAGACATTCTATCTCAGCTATGATATCCTCAGGTTCTCTGCTTCTCTCTCTTCCTCTTACATATGGAACAATACAATAACTGCAGAAGTTGTTGCAGCCAAACATTATATTTACGCCGCTCTTAAAATGATATTTTCTCTCAACCGGAAGTTCCTCAACAATCTCCGTCGTATCTTTCCATACATCAATTATCATTTTTTTGTTGTCAGCTCTGTCAAGCACTTTCATTGAGAGAAGTTCAGCAAATTTAAATATATTATGTGTTCCAAATATAACATCAACATTTCTGTAACTTTTCTTTATTTTTTCAACAACGCTCTCCTCCTGCATCATGCAGCCGCAGAGCATTGTAATCATTTCCGGATTTTTATTTTTATATTTCTTTAACTGTCCAAGCCGTCCATACACTTTAAGATTTGCATTTTCTCTTACAGTACATGTGTTAAATATGACAAGGTCAGCATCTTCATCCTCCACAACCTTATATCCTATGGTCATGAGGATTCCTATTATCTTCTCCGAATCCCTCGCATTCATCTGGCAGCCGAATGTATTTACACAGCATGTAAGCTCTCTGCCCTTTTCCGCTTTTTTTTCTTCCATCCAGTGCTGCATCTTTTTTATAAAATAATATTGTCTTTCCGGTTCTTCCTGTGGCGGCGGCAATGTAATATCAATATTTTTAATTTCCTCTTTTATTGTATCGTAATTCATCTGTCGTTTACCTCAGCTTTCATTTTAATGTTATTATAATTTAGTGGTCAGTAACTATGATAATTCTATTATAGTTCCATAATTTGCCGGAAGTTTTACAATGACATTTCCGTTTTCAACTCTACAGTCCACGCTCTCATTTTTATCTTCAACACTTCCGTCAAGTATTATTTTTGCTTCATTGCATGCCACATGAGGATTTATCGTAAGCTCTGTCTCATTATCATCATTATTCAGAGCTATGACAATAACTTTTCCATTATAATTTCTTGAATATGCAAATTGTCTGTTAGTAAGCAGCAATTCCTCATATCCGCCCGCACTAAGTTCTGTATAATCTTTTTTCAACTTTCCTAACTGTATGCACAATTTAGTTATGGCATTATTTTCATATGCATCTTTAAAATCATCAAGTTCAAGACAAGGACGAAGATTCCAGTCAGAACCACTTTCTTTTTTTCCTTCAATTGCAAATTCTGAGCCATAATAAATGGAAGGAATGCCGTAAAGAGTGTACAGCAATATATAAATATTGTAAAGATGTTCTTTATTATTTACTTTTGAATATATACGTTCAACATCGTGATTATCAACAAATGTGTACAATCTTGTATCACCGCATATTCCGAGAAGTCTCTTTATCGAATGGGCAATCTCGAAATAATTATGGTCGTTGTGTCCTGAATAAAGTCCTTTATGCAGTTCATAATTTGTAACGCTGTCAAGCATATCACTGTTTGCCCATCTGCTGTAATCACCATGTATTACTTCACCCATAAGCCAGAAATCTTCTTTTAAATTTCTTGTAAAACTTCTGAGTTCTTTCATAAAATCAAAATCAAGTACATCTGCAGCATCAAGACGTATGCCGTCTATATCAAACTCATCAACCCAGAGTTTTATTGATTCAAATAAATATGATTTAACTTTCGGATTTCTCTGATTTAACTTTACTAACAGATTGTAGCCTCCCCAGTTATCATAGGAAAAGCCGTCATTATACTCATTATTGCCTCCGAAATTCACATTGCAGAACCAATCTCTGTACACTGAATTTTCGCGATTTTGAAGCAAATCCCGAAAAGCAAAAAAAGTTCTTCCCACATGATTAAAAACACCGTCTACAATCACATGCAGACCATTTTCATGACAATATCTGACATATTTTTTAAAATCTTCATTTGTTCCAAGACGGCAGTCAACTTTCCTGTAATCTGTTGTCTCATAACCATGTCCCTCAGATTCAAACAAAGGACCTATATATATAGCTGTGCACCCAATTTTCTTTGCATGCTCTGCCCATTTGGTGAGTTTTTCAAAATGTTCTTCCCGTACACCATCATTTTCCTTTTTGCATCCGCAAAGTCCCAATGGATATATATGATAAAATACTGCTTCATCGTACCACTTCATAATCTAATCTTCCTTCCTATACAATTTATAATTATGGTTAATTGTAACATATCAATTTAAGGAACGCATTAAAAACTTTATTCCAAAAATTCCCGCTGCGATCAAAAACAACGCAATTATCAAAACTATTATATTAACCCATGCTGCTCCTGTTCCAAGTATAACAGGCAGCAGATAGCTTGTACCGTTAAATGTTATATGTGTAATCATAGAACACAATATACTGCCGGTAGCTTTAACTATAATCCCTAAAACCATTCCCAGACAAAAAGCATACAATCCCTGAACAATATTCATATGATATACACCAAACAACACCGCCTGAATAATGTTCGCCTTCCAAAACGGAAATACCGTATATACCCTGTCAAAAATTGCACCTCTAAATATCATTTCCTCTGATACAGGTCCTATGAGAACTGCATAACCTAATGTTAAAATCATATTCCCACTCTCAAAATTAGACATAAGTTTTGTGTAATTTTGAAAAGCCTGCGGAAATACCGCTGTTAATAAACTCAGCAAAAAAGTTAACAATATACAGCATCCGCTTCCGATACATAAAATGCATAATACATTTTTTATCGAAAATACCTGTCCATAATCAACATGTTCACTGCGCCAGCTTGATTTTATATAGAGCACTCCACACCATATAAACGATAATATGGCACTGACCGCCGAGATGGCTAACATTATATTTGTCTGTGAAGTCTGCCCTAATATTGTCACTTCCGCAAGCAGCCTTGCATAATCACCGCCGCGCATCATTCCGTAAGCAACATATCCAAGCACACAAAGCATATATGCAATAAGCTGCATAAAAATAATTCCTCCAAATATAAGAAGAACTTTTATCATCATTGTAACTCTCAATTTTTTTAAATCTTCCTGACTATACATACTCTCTCTTTCCTATCCAAATAATGCCACGGATTGCTTCATTGCTATGCAACTTTCGCAATCCTGCAAACACCGACAATAAAGTGAAAAATCCGAACAAATCTACCTGTCCGGATTTTCTTTATCACTATAATACTTTTACTTTTTTCTCTGTAAAAATTCAGGTATCTTAATTCCACCATCTTCATTTCCTCTTGTATAAGAAACAGATGGCTGAGGCTGTACACTCTGTCTTGTCACTGACTGTACATTCTGCTGTTTTGCAAAATCCTCCGGTGCCTGAGCATTAACTTTCTTAGCCGGTGATGCTATCTGCCCCTCTCTTGTCGGAAAGTTAGTCTTAGGAGTCTGTGTCTGTCTGATAAAAGAAGGAGACTTTGATGCCTGTGCCTGCTGTTCTGTATTATCCTCATCAAGACCTGTAGCTATAACAGTTATTTTTACAGAATCATCACCTGTTCCATCACTTACACCAAATATAATATTGCTGTTTTCTCCTGTAAGCTCCTCTATGTACGATGCTGCTTCACTTGCCTCTAAAAGTCCTACATCTCCTGCAATATTTATAATTACATCTGATGCACCCTCTATCGTTGTCTCAAGAAGAGGACTTGATATAGCCTGCTTAACAGCTTCAAGACATTTGTCATCGCCTGTTCCTGTTCCGATTCCGATGTGAGCAACTCCCTTATCTTTCATAACTGTCTGCACATCTGCAAAGTCAAGATTGATAAGTCCCGGAACATTGATAAGATCTGTAATACCCTGAACACCCTGCTGAAGCACCTCATCAGCTTTGCTTAACGCATCCTGCATAGATGTTCTTCTGTCAACTATCTCCAAAAGTTTATCATTAGGTATAACTATAAGAGTATCTACGCTGTTTTTAAGATTCTCAATGCCTGCAATCGCATTATTCATACGGCTTCTTGCTTCAAATTTAAATGGTTTTGTCACAATTCCTACTGTAAGTATACCAAGTTCTTTTGATATTTCTGCGACAGCAGGAGCAGCTCCTGTTCCTGTTCCGCCACCCATTCCGCAAGTTACAAAGACCATATCTGCGCCTTTTATCATTTCTGTTATATCTTCACGATTTTCCTCAGCAGCTGCCTTGCCAACCTCAGGATTAGCACCGGCACCAAGTCCTTTTGTTAATTTTTCTCCAATCTGCAGACATGTTGCAGAATTACAATTTAAGAGATGCTGCTTATCTGTATTTATGCATATAAACTCAACGCCCTTCATTCCCTCTTGTATCATTCTGTTTACGGCGTTATTTCCGCCTCCGCCAACACCAACTACAACAATTTTAGCGGTTATTTCTGAATCATTTGTTTTTATTTCTAACAACGCTGCTCCTCCTTAATCTACTCACAAATTTCCCTAATTTATATAATACCCATTAACCTTTGAATAATCAAGAGAAAATTTGTTCTTTTAATCTTTTTATTTAATTATTTGTTTTTAATACAATTTTATCGCCTGACTGATAATCAGACATGTCTATGCTGCCTTTTAAATTTTTCTTTTCTGTCGTTTTTAATACTGATGACAACGCTGCCAGCTGGTCATCATACATATTTTTCTTTCCAAGATAAACTCTGACTTTTCCTGAATATAATATAATTCCGTCTGTACTTGAATGTATTCTTGATACATCAATTTTATAATGACTTATAAGCTGTGATATGTTCATTATTTTAGAAAAAAGTTTTTCATCTTCTACACTGAATGCCTCTCCTATGGAAAAATCACCGAACTTTATGCCTGTAACCATAGGAACTCCTTCTTTGTGCTCCGATAAACTCTGCAATACTATTCCGTCTTTGTCAAAATAAACATACTGTCCCATATATTTTATACAGCCGCTTACTTTCTTTTCATACACATGAAGCAATACAGAATTGCGGTCTGTATATTTTACATCTATGTCCTCAATGAGCGGAAGTTTATTTATCCCGTATATTTTATTGTACAATCTGAATACAAGTTCATTATCTGAAAATTTTCTGCTAAATACGCTCTTTTCTATTTCAGCATCAGAATATGTACTGTCTCCTTCTATTTCAATTGTATTTATATGAAATGCAAAATATAATCCAAATATCAAAGCTGCCAAAACACATATAAATATAATGAAACGTTTCAGTATCCTCATAAACAGTTTAACCTCTTTTCTCTTTTTGAAACACCAAGAACTATCCCCATCTCTGCCATCATTATCATAGCAGATGTTCCTCCATAACTTATAAATGGAAGCGGAATACCTGTTGACGGTATAGAGTTTGTGACAACCGCAACATTTATGACAACCTGTATTGAAAGTTGCAGCATAACACCCGAACACAACATAGTCCCGAAAATATCCGATGCACCGTAACCGATGCGGATGACTTTCCAGAACAATACAATAAACGCAATTATCAAAACCGTCGCACCGACAACTCCAAGTTCCTCACATATAACTGAGAATATCATATCATTATATGCCTCAGGTATATACCCCAGTTTTTGTACACTGTTTCCTACTCCGTTTCCAAACAAGCCTCCGGTAGCAATAGCATACAAACCCTGTTTTATCTGATGAGCATTTTCATTTGTTTCAACATTAAGCCATATCTGTATTCTTTCCATTCTGAAAGGGTCTCCGAAAATTATATACAACGATGCCGCAGCTATCATAGCTATTACACATACGATAAAATATCCGTTTTTATTGCTTGCTATAAAACACATTCCAACGCTTATCCCGGCAACAACTATTGCTGAACTCAAATTTTCCTTTGCTATAACGGCAATCAACGGAGCAATAAATAACATTACTCGCAAAAATCCCCTAAATGTATCAAAAATACTTCTGTTTATGTATGCGACATACGATATAAAAATAATAACTACAATCTTGGTTATCTCCGACGGCTGAAATTGGATAAAGCCAAACCTCAGCCATCTTCTCGCACCGTTATAATCAACACCGATAAACAGAACCGCTACCTGCATGATAAGTGCGACAGCATATAAAACATGAACGACCTTTATATTTCCGTTTTTACCGAAAACATTCCTTATTAAGATATGGTAATCAAAAGCCGCCACAAATATCATCATGGCACATCCCGCCAAAAGCCCTGCAATCTGTGACTTGACAAATCTAAGCGGTGCTCCAAGCAATAGTGCATTATATATTCCCGCGCTGTTTATCATACAGACACCGAAAATTGCAATTCCTAATGTCAGAACGATAAGCATATAGTCATACTTAGAGTAATTTTTTTCTTTTCTCGGTCCGGTTATATTCTTACTCCAGGCTGTTGACATATTGCTTAAACAGGTCACCTCTCTCTTCAAAATTTTTAAACATACCCCAGCTTGCACAAGCCGGAGATAATAAAACAGCATCTCCTGATTTGGCCTGCTCACTGCTCACTTTTACAGCCTCCTCTAAAGACTCAGTCATTATTATATTTGCAAAACCTGCTTTTTTAGCTGCAGCGGCAATTTTATCCTTTGTCTGACCAAGAAGCACAAGTGCTTTTACCTTATCTCCAAAAGAAGCTATCCACTCATCATATGATGAATCTTTATCGTAACCTCCTCCGATTACTATAGTAGGCCTTACCATCGCTTCAACCGCTTTAATCGCAGCGTCAGGATTTGTTCCTTTAGAATCATTGTAATATTTAACACCATTTACTTCCCTTACATATTCAATTCTGTGCTCAACGGCATTAAACTCTTTAACTGCTTTTCTTATGCAGTCTATCGGCACTCCTGCATGCATGGCAATTGCTACCGCTGCCATTACATTCTCATAATTGTGCTTACCTAAAAGCTTCATATCATGTATTGTACATACCATGACAGGCTCCTGTTCCTCCCCGTCACAGTACATAATCTTTTCACCGTCAAGCCAAATACCCTCTTTAAGTTCATGCTCGCTGCTAAACCAGAATATCTTTGCCGGTATATCCTTTGCAATTTTCTTAAGATATTCATCTTCATAATTCAGAACACAAATCTCGTCTTTATTCTGATTCTTTGCAATTCTTGCTTTAGCCTCAACATAACATTCCATTGTATGATGTCTGTTCAAATGATCCGGTGTGATGTTAAGAATCGCACTTATCTGAGGATGAAATTTATTTATTGTCTCCAGCTGGAAACTGCTTACTTCCGCTACTGTCACCGATTTTTCCGTCATTTGGGCAGCATACTCCGTATACGGATAACCGATATTTCCAACTACATATACATCTTTAAAATATGTTTTCATAATCTCACCGGTAAGTGCTGTAGTTGTTGTTTTTCCATTTGTTCCTGTTATGGCAAAAAGTTTTCCTGCACCACAAAGATATGCAAGTTCAATCTCTCCCCATACAGGTATATTCTTTTCCTGAAGCTTTACAACAAAAGGTAAATCAGTCGGAACTCCGGGACTCAATATCACAAAATCAATGTTATTCATTTTCTGCTCCGGAAGTTCTCCTATTATAAGGTCAAATTCAGCACCTTCCGGAAATCTTGAGATGATTTCTTCTGTCGAAAATGATGTATTTCCTTCCAGTACAATAACTTCTGCTCCTGACTTATTTAACAGCCTGACGGCTGCCACCCCGCTTTTTCCTGTACCTACTACCAATACTTTCTTGTTTGTAAATTTCATATTCATCCTCTTTTCCTAATAATGACTTTTTATTCTAATCATGTTTTTTCCAATATCACAGCTATACACATAACTGTAGTTATTACAGAAAAAACTGCAACAACCGTCGTTTCTCTCCATCCGCATTGTTCAAAATGATGATGCAGCGGCGCCATTTTTAAAAGTCTTTTCCCACCACTCATTTTAAAATATGACACCTGAATTATCACAGACAAAACTTCTGCAAGATATACCACCCCTACTATCGCTATATATAAAGGCATCTTTAACGTGGTTGCAATTGCTGCAACAAAACCTCCAAGTGCAAGTGAACCTGTATCTCCCATAAAAACCGCTGCCGGATGTACATTAAAAATCAGAAATCCTATCAAAGCTCCTGCAACACATGCCCCCGACAAAGCCATGTCACGGTTTAATTTAATGGCAACCGTTGAAAAAAATACTACAATAAGCAAAGTTACACTTGCTGCAAGACCGTCAAGCCCATCCGTAAAATTTGCACCGTTAACAGTCCCCATCATTATAATATAAACTATAAATACAAATAGTATCGGTGATACCGACAGATAAATACCATTTTTTATTCCTCCGGTAAACGGAATAAGCATCTCACATTTTTCCTGCAATTTAAAAATATAATAATAACAGAACCATAATGTAACTATACTCTGCAATATAATTTTTTGTAAAACAGACAAACCAAGCGACCTTTTCAGACAGACTTTTATATAATCATCTAAAAATCCAATTGCACCAAATCCAAGAAAAGTAAATATCAACAGACATTCTTCCCTGCTGCCGTTTATTCCCAAAAGGTTAACTCCCGTTGAACATATGAGTATCACAATTCCACCCATAGTCGGCGTTCCTGCTTTTTTCAAATGTGACTTTGGCCCCTCACATCTCACATATTGATTTATATTCAATGTTCGAAGAATCGGAATCATTACTGGACAAAGTGCAGCACTTGTCAAAAAAGCTCCAATCATAGAAATAAACACAGACGAAAATGTCATTATCAGACCTCCTGAAAGTTCTTATAAGCAACTTTAATGTTATTTGATACATTGTATGAAAACAACACTTTAATCAATATATGGCAATATGTCATCAAGCAGTTTTGAAATGACTGGAGCAGCAATTGTACCTCCATAATAAATCCCCTGAGGTTCATCAATAAGCACAAGTGCTATAACCTTTGGATTATCTGCCGGTGCAAACCCCATGCATGACGCAACATATTTTCCACTTCTTCTCGGAAGTTTTTCTGAAGTTCCTGTTTTAGCACCAACTTTATATCCATCTACAGCAGCTTTTTTTCCTCCGCCTTCACTGACCACCGACTCAAGTATTTTTTTCATGACTTCCGATGTGTCTTTGGATATTACGTTTTTCTGCGCATTATATCTTATTGTATATTTCCTGTTCTTTTGTTCATCTAAAATCTTCACTCCAAAATGCGGAGTTATCATATTTCCGCCGTTTATCACGGCACTTATGGTTGTCAAAAGACGAATCGGAGACAACTGAAACGACTGTCCGAACGACATTGTCGCAAGTTCCACTTCACCGACATTTTTCTGCTGATGCATAATTGTCACCGCTTCTCCCGGAACGTCTATTCCTGTTTTATCCAAAACAGAAAACTTTTTCAGATACTTAAACATATTGGCTACACCAAGCCTTTGACCTACCTCCATAAAAACAGGATTACATGAATTTTGTACGCCCTGTGCAAATGTTTCTGCTCCGTGTCCTGTTGTCTTATGGCACCTTATTTTTCTGTCACCGACAATTTTATATCCCGGACAGTTAAATGTATCTGTAAGTTTTACAACTCCCTGCTCATATGCCGCCGTTGCCGTAAAAACCTTAAATGTCGAACCGGGTTCATATGTATCACATACGCATCCGTTTCGCCACATATCATTTAATTTCTGATTAAGTTCTTTTTGACTCAGCTTTTTCTTACTCTTAATATCATATGGCTTATTAAGATTGAACTCAGGAACATTTACCATCGCAAATATTTCCCCGTTGTTCGGATTCATCACAAGAATTTTGACATTTTTTGACCCTTTTGCTTCCATGACATTTTTTGCCGCCTGCATTGCAAACTTTTGAATATTTATATCAATACTTGTGTAAAGGTCCTTTCCCTGTTTTGGTTCAATTCTCTCTTCCGCCCTCTTATCGACCTCAATTCCTCTTGCATTTGTTGTTGTCAGAATATACCCCGGCTCACCTTTTAAATATTTTTCATATTTAACTTCAAGACCAAGAATGCCCTGATTATCGGCTCCGGTAAATCCAATCACTTTTGATGCAAGCGAATTGAACGGATAAGTTCTCTTATAATCTTCGTCAACCATAACTCCGTCCATCTCGAGATTTCTAATTTTATCAGAAATAGCTTTTTCAACATTAGATTTTATTTTTTCTCTTGATGAAACTTTATTAACTTTCTTTCTTATCTCATCCTCATCAATTTCAAGAATTGCTGATAAGTTATTTATCACCTTCTCCGGCTGTTTTATTTGATTATGTATCACTGAAATAGTTGAAACAGATTTATTTCCTGCAAGAACAATTCCGTTCCTGTCAAGAATCTTTCCTCTGCTTCCCTTGATACTTCTTTCTCTCTGTTGAACTGCTTTTGCTCTTTCTCCATAATAATCAGCCCGGTATATCATAAGATATACAAGTCTCCCAACGAGCATAAATAAACAAAAGCAAACCACAATAAACACAAAAAATAACCGTTGCTTTTGTGGTGTTTTACAATACTTCATAAATAACCCTCTCTTATGATCCGGCTATTAAGTATTTTATTACACTCATTTGCTTTTATGCACCGTCAAATCAATTATTTGCATTTTTTTTACTTTTTGCAACTCCATAATCCGAAGTTGTATAACCACCCGCAGGAACTTCCAAAATTGAATTTCCTTTTTTGGTTGATGGAATAGTAACTGCTTTAGCATCACTTGATTTGCCTGATTCTTTATATATACCTAACATTGGAAGAACATCTTTAAGTACCTCACTTGCAAATTCGGTTGCATATGTACTGTGAGCCTGATCTTTTACATGAGGCTCATCTATAACTACATATATTGCAAGTTCAGGTTTATCAACAGGTGTAAATCCTGCAAAAGATACAAGATATTTCTTTTTGGTAATCGGATGTTTTTCGGCTGTTCCTGTTTTTCCGCCAATCACATAACCTTTTACCCTTGCCGGACTTGCCGTACCCTCATCATCCTCTACCGTCTTTTCGAGATATTTTCTTATAAATTTGCTTGTATCCTCCGAGATAACCCTTTTTACCAGCACCTTGTCATTTGATGATACAACTGCACCATTCTGCGAATCAATCTCCTTTACAATATGCGGCTGATAATAATTTCCACCGTTTATTGTCGCACAGAAGGCTGAAATAAGTTGAATCATAGTAACTGTCTGACCCTGTCCGAAACTTGATGTTGCAAGTTCTACCTGATGCATATCTTCTTTACTGAATATTCCACCAACAGCCTCGCCCGGAAGGTCAATCCCCGTCTTGGCTCCAAACCCAAAACTTCTTACATATTTTGTAAATTTATTCACACCAAGATCTGCTGCCATCTGCATCATTACATCATTGCACGACTTCATCAGAGCCTTGCAGGGATCTGTATTCTTATGACCACCAATAGTATGAGCCACACACTTAATATATGTTGTTCCTATTTGCTGTCCCCCGTCGCAAAAATAATGTTTTCCATCATATGATGCACCCTCATCAAAACTAGCTGCAACTGTTATCGGTTTAAATGTAGAACCCGGTTCATACGCATCTGAAATACAAAAATTTCTCCATAAACTTTGCAGTAAGTCTCCCTTTTCTTTCGATGACAATTTAGTGAGTTCTTTTTTTGAGTAAATTTTTGATAAATCCCTTGGATTATTCAAATCATAACTCGGATAATCCGCCATTGCATATATTTCTCCGTTTTGCGGATTCATCAAAATAACTCCCATATTTTCAGAACCGGTTTCTTCCTGAAACTTCTTCATTTTCTTCTCGAGAACACCCTGCACATTTATATCTATGGTCGATACTACTGTGTTTCCGTTTTGTGCCTCTTTTACTTCTTCTACAAGATTCAGATTTGAATCATAATACCCAAAACTCTTTCCATTAACACCATTTAAACTTGAATTATACCAGCTCTCAATTCCGCCGAGCCCCTGTCCGTCAGAAGAACAGAAACCAAGAACCGTACTCGCAACCTGCGAATACGGATATGTTCTTAAATATTTTTCTTCAAACCACACACCTATAATCTTACTATTATCCTTTGAGAGTTCTTTAAACTGCTCTACAATTTTCCTGCTCAACTGTGTGTATTTTTTCATCGGATAATACATGGAATCCGGTTTTTTCGATAATATCTTATAGAATGTGCTTTCCTTTATTCCGAAAATCTTTTCCAGTGCCGCCGCAGTTGCCTTTTTATAATCATCGCTTTTTTTATCCTTATCAGCATCCAGTATCTGTTTAGGCTCTATTATGAGATCATACACCTTTGTACTCTTTGCAAGTGTATTTCCATTTTTGTCAACAATATCCCCTCTTTTATATGGAATGACCTTGTTAACATAGCTTTGCTGTGCCAGAACTTCTTTTTTATACTCTGTACCTTTATTGACATTTAAGTATATTATTCTTCCCGCTGCACAGATAATAAGGACAAAAACGATAAACATTGCCGCGTATAATCTCCACCTTGATTGTCTTTTTATTCTGCTAATATTTCTCTTTCTAATACTTTTCTTCGCCGTCTTGTCCATCATGTTAATCCTCTGACGAAACACTATTTATTTTTTTGTGTTTCGGGTATATCAGCATACTGCTTTACCATATCACTTTTTTTATTTTTATATTTATACACCTGATTATTTTCCGCCCTTACCATATTAAGTTTTCTTGTAGCTCTTTTGTATATCTGAGCAAGGTCTACACCGTTTAATATTTCCTCATATTTTTCATTGTTTAAAGTTTTCTGCTCCTGAATTTCAGTCTGAAGCGAAACAACCTGTTTTTTCAATGCAACACTTTTGTTTTGCATATTTATAAATGATGCTGACACTGCTATCAGAACAACAGAAACACAAGCTATAAAAATTATATTTCCGACAGACACGCCCGGTATTGCGATGTTTCCTGGATTTAACTGTCTCTTTCTCCTTTTTTCACGTTCAATTCTTTCTTCTTCTCTTCTGTTTGGAACAGCATTAAGCTGTCTTACTGTGTTTCCATCCACATATGTATTCTTTCTATAATTTGGAATATGTCTTTTTTCATATCTTCCGTACTGATAATTATTTTTAGTTTCAGCTGACATAAAACTCCTCCCAGTCTTTTAGTTGTGCTCAAATATTCTTAGTTTAGCGCTTTTGGAACGCGGATTTCCTTCTATTTCTTCCTCCGTTGGAAGTATAGGTTTTCTTGTAATAATTTTTCCCTTTGATTTTCTCCCACATACGCAAACTGGAAAATCCGACGGACAAACACACGGATTTTGTGCCGTTCTGAATGCATTTTTTACAATTCTGTCTTCTAATGAATGAAAAGTAATTATGCAAAATCTTCCACCCGGATTTAATAGATCTATCATATCATTAATGTTTTTCTCCAGAACATCAAGTTCATGATTCACTTCTATCCTTATAGCCTGAAACGTTCTCTTCGCCGGATGTCCACCATGCTTTTTCATTTTCATCGGAATAGCATGGTCTACTATCTCAGCAAGCCTCTTAGTCGTAAGTATCGGGCTTTCCTGTCTTTCAATGACTATATGTTTTGCTATATTTTTAGCAAATTTATCTTCACCGTAATTCTTAATAATATGAAATAACTCATTTTCTGAATATTCATTTACAACTGTCTCGGCTGACAACGGCTGCCTGTTATCCATACGCATATCAAGCGGTGCATCAAGCCTATATGAAAATCCTCTTTCTGCTGTATCTAACTGAAATGAAGACACTCCAAGATCTAATGTAATCCCATCAACTCCTGAAACTCCAAGTTCATCCATAACCTGAGTCATATCTGAATAATTGTTTCTGACAATGGTAACTATATCACCATATTTTTCTAATCGTTTTGTGCTGGCTTCTATGGCATCTTCGTCCTGGTCTATTCCGATAAACCTGCCATCTTTTCCAAGCTTTTCACATACATGCATGGCATGCCCCGCTCCGCCAAGCGTTCCATCCACATATGTTCCGTTTTCCTTAATATCAAGTCCCTCAATAACCTCATTGAGAAGAACCGACTTATGAACAAATTCCATAATTTCCTCCAAATATATTTTTTACAGCGATATTCCAAGTTCATCCATAGCTTCTTCAACTCCGGCATTTTCTTCAAGTTCTTCCTCTGCCTCGAGTCTTGACTTATCCCATATTTCAACTCTGTTCATCATCCCGAGAAAAATCACATCTTTCTCTAATGCAGCACACTCTCTAAGTATGCCTGGAATGATGATTCTTCCCTGCTTGTCCGGAGTAACTTCCATAGCTTTTGATAAAAACTGACGCTGTATCCTTCTGGTATTCTGGCTTGACGAAAGTCCTTTAAGCTTGTCTACAAAATCTTGCCACTCATTTGACGGATATAAAAAAAGACAGCCATCAAGACCTTTCGTTATAACGAACGTATCTCCTAACTCGTTTCGATATTTGGCAGGAATGATTATTCTGCCTTTAGTGTCAATAGTATGCTCATATTGACCCATAAACATATAATCACCCACTTTCACCCACTTTTATGCAATTTGTCCCCACTTTTAACCATTTACATTCACTATAATATAACTTTTCACCACATTTGGCAAGAGTATGACAATAAAAAGACATATTTTTTTGTATACATTTTTTCCCAAAGAACATTTATTTCATATAAATAGTCACATTGAAATTCAGTAATCCTAAAAATATCTTGACATAAGTCCGATTTCGGACTATAGTGTTTTGAGTACGAAATCAGACTCATTTATATGAAAGGTACGGTGATTTATATATGCAGGAGAAAATTTATAAGCAGGACTTTTTTTCGGATGAAGTACCTACAATAAGCCATGCTCTTGCCGGCTTCAATAAATTTTATAAAGAAATAAATGATATTTATCACGAAATCGCACTAAATGCCGGTTTATCGGACAGTTCATTTGATATTTTATATTCTATTTTTGAACTGGGTGACGGCTGTCTTCAAAGTGATATACGAAAAATATCATTTTTACCAAAACAGACAATAAACTCATCCATACATAATCTTGAAAAAAAAGGTTATATATATTTTTCAAATGGTACCGGTCGTGCAAAACACATAAATCTTACTGATGAAGGGAAAATACTTATACGTGAAAAAATTTATCCTATCATTAAATGTGAGAATAATTCCTTCTCATTATTGACTGAACAGGAGCAGACTTTTGTACTTAATATATTTGATAAATATATACACTCTTTACACACTGAATTTAATAAACTCAAAAATTTACATCGGAGGTAGTCATGGCAATTCAATTATCAGAACATTTTACATTTAAAAAACTATTAAAATTTGTATATCCGTCAATAGTAATGATGATATTCACATCCATATACAGTGTTGTTGACGGATTGTTCGTATCTAATTTTGTCGGCAAAACAGCACTTGCTGCCATAAATCTCATACTTCCGTTTATTATGGGATTAAGTGCTCTTGGCTTTATGATGGGAACAGGCGGAAGCGCAATTGTTGCAAAAACACTCGGAGAAAAGAAAAATAAGAAGGCAAACGAATATTTCTCGTTGATTGTATACACCACAATTATAGGCGGACTTGCTTTCTCCATACTTGGAGCAATATTGGTGCGCCCGGTAAGCATTGCGCTGGGTGCAAACGGAAAACTTCTCGAAAACTGTGTATTATATGGAAGAATCTCTTTTATCTCACTTATGCCATTTATGCTCCAAAATGTTTTTCAGAGCTTTTTTGTAACCGCCGAAAAACCAAAACTCGGCCTTTTTGTAATCATTGCCGCCGGAGTAACCAACATGGTACTTGATTATATCTTTGTTGCCCTATTGGGATTTGGTTTAGCCGGAGCCGCAATTGCCACTGTATGTGGAGAGTGCATCGGAGGTCTTCTGCCACTTTTTTATTTCGCCCGAAAAAATTCAAGTCCTCTGAAACTCGGAAAAACACATTTTTATGGCAAAGTTCTTTTAAGAACATGTACCAATGGTTCCTCTGAACTTATGACAAACCTTTCAAGTTCAATCGTAAATTCACTTTATAATTTACAGCTCATAAAATTTGCCGGAGAAAACGGTGTAGCCGCATACGGAACAATCATGTATGTCAACTTTATTTTTGTTGCGATATTTATAGGATATTCTATTGGAAGTGCACCTATCATAAGTTATCACTATGGTGCCAAAAATCACGATGAGTTAAAAAATCTTTCTAAAAAAAGTTTAACTCTCATCTGTATATGGGCTGTGTCCATATTTGCACTCGCACAATTACTTGCAGCACCTGCTTCAAAATTATTTGTCGGATATGACCAATCTCTATATAAAATGACTGTTTCAGGATTTAGAATTTACTGTCTCGCATTCCTTATAAACGGCTATAATATATTTGGTTCGTCATTCTTTACAGCTTTAAACAACGGGCCTATATCGGCAGCTATTTCATTCTTAAGAACACTTGTATTTCAGCTTTCTGCCGTTTTGTTGCTGCCTGTAATTTTAGGCATAAACGGTATATGGCTGTCTATTTCCGTTGCCGAGCTCTTTACGCTTTGCGTTACAGCAACTTTCTTTATCAGAAAAGCAAAATATTATCATTATATATAACGATATCAGGAGCAAAAGATATTTTGATCCTTGCAGCATATAATATGATGCAACAAAAAAACAAATTCTTTAAACAAAAACAGGTGGGTTATCACACTTACTGATTAGTGTGATAACCCACCTTCGTATTTAATCAATCTGTCTTATAATTTTTTATTTATAATCTAAATCCGGTCGGTCATTATTATTTTGCATCCTTTTTCTTTTTAAACATGACAATCATTATCACAGCCGCTGCAATCGCAACTGTCGCAGATAATACCTGCGAAACCGCAACCTGCGTCCCCAGTATAAGAAGCTGGTCTGTTCTAAGCCCTTCTATCCAAAATCTTCCGGCACCATATCCCAATAAATATATAAGGAACAACTGACCGTCATATTTTTTCTTTTTAGTATAAAATAGAATTATCAATAAAACTATCACATTCCACAAAGACTCATATAAAAAAGTCGGATGAACCTGTATATAAGATACTCCATCGATATCAACAATATGTTTAATAATATCATGCGTGATATTCGACTGACTAACCTGAGTTCTTTTTATCTGCATTGCAAATAAGCTGTCTGTGTATCCTCCAAAAGCTTCTCTGTTAAAGAAATTGCCCCATCTTCCTATTATCTGGCCAATCAAAAGTCCTCCACAGGCAGTATCCAAAAGTTTCATAAAAGAAACTTTTCTAACCTTTGAAAACACAAATGTTGTTATTACTCCAGCTATGACACCGCCGTAAATGGCAAGTCCACCGCCTCTTGTATTTATTATCTCTTTGAGATTTTTACTGTAATAATCCCAGCTGAATACAACATAATATACTCTCGCACCTATAACAGCAAATATAATATCCCACAATGCAAGGTCAAGATACATTTCTTTGTCCTGACCGGTTCTCTTAGCCTGCCATGCCGCTACGAGATAGCCGCAGACCATGCCAAATGCTATTATAATTCCGTAATATGCAATCGAAAAGCCTCCTATGGAAATACTCTTGCCAAGCTTCTCAATTTCTATCCCTAAATGCGGAAATCTGATGTCAGCTCCCATTTGCCATCCCCCTTAAATTTAACTATATATACTAAGTTTGCATAAAACCAAAACTTTATACATTAAATCTGAAAAGAACAACATCTCCGTCCTGAACAACATAATCTTTTCCTTCTGAACGAACAAGCCCTTTTTCCTTAGCAGCATTCATACTTCCCTGCTCTACGAGATTATCATAACTTACAACTTCAGCTCTGATAAATCCACGTTCAAAATCAGTATGAATCTTACCTGCTGCCTGAGGAGCTTTTGTTCCCTCGGTAATCGTCCAAGCCCTTGTCTCATCCTCACCTGTTGTAAGGAAACTAATCAAGCCTAAAAGTTTGTAGCTTGCTGCAATCAGTTTGTCAAGTCCTGACTCAGATAATCCAAGATCCTCCAAAAATTCTTTCTTTTCGTCATCCTCTAATTCTGCAATTTCCTGTTCAATCTGTGCACAGATTACGAAAACTCCTGAACCCTCTTTGTCTGCATATTCTCTTACCTTTGCAACATATTCATTAGAAGCTGCATCATCAGCTAAATCATCCTCTGAAACATTTGCTGCATAAATCACCGGCTTATATGTCAAAAGATTGAAGCTTTCCAATAATGCTTCTTCATCCTCATCTTCCGTCTCATATGTCTTTGCAAGATTTCCATCCTCCAAATGTTTTTTCAGCTTTTCAACAAGCTCAAACTCTTTCACAAGAGTTTTATCATTTTTGACACTCTTCACGAGTTTTGAATATCTACGGTCCAAAATCTCCAAATCTGAGAATAAAAGTTCCAAATTGATTGTCTCAATATCACGCAATGGGTCAACGCTTCCGTCTACATGCACAATATTACTGTCATCAAAGCAGCGGACCACATGTACAATAGCATCTACCTCACGGATATTAGCTAAGAACTGATTGCCAAGTCCCTCACCTTTAGATGCTCCTTTTACAAGTCCAGCAATATCCACAAATTCAATAACCGCATGAATTGTCTTTGCAGAATTATGCATCTTTGTCAAAACATCCAATCTCTTATCCGGTACAGGTACTACACCCACATTAGGCTCAATAGTACAAAACGGATAATTTGCTGCCTCCGCTGCTCCTGCCTTTGTAAGTGAATTAAATAATGTACTTTTTCCAACATTTGGAAGACCAACAATTCCTAGTTTCATAATTTATTATACCTGTCTGAAAATCCTTGATTTATAGGGATTTTCGCCTTTCTATGTTATTTTACTACACAATTTACTACGCCAAGCTCTCTTCCTTTTAAATCTTTGCCCGTAAAATCAACTCCTTTCTGCTGTGTAAGCATAAAGAGTTTGATACAGCCTAATATTATATCATAACTTTCGCAAATTTGAAACCACAAAATTTCTAGAATTATTTTCTCTGCTGTTTATCTATGCTTTTTTTATTTACTATGCAATATGCCTCGCTAATCCTTTTGTTATTCCTGAATCTATTTTTGACTTTGCTAATGCAAGCCGTATTATAAAGGTAACTGTAAGAAACATTTTCATTTTTCTCAAGCCACGAATTGTATGTTTTTCAAACTTAAAATCTCTATCTATTCTTCCATTTATTCTTTCGATACTTGTTCTTTTTCCATACTCATCTTTTTTATCTGTCAGTACAGAATATATGTGTGGTTGAAATCCGCAGATTATGCGGAGTTGGCTGTTTCTGTTTAATTCTCTTAAAAGACTTGCAATAGAGTCATGGTCAAATATAAAGCTTGCTATAAAAGAATTCCACATAGCTTCTACAGGCCATTCATTTCTGCCTTTTCCTCGTTTTTCTTTTAATCTTTTATCAGTTTTTCATCTGGAAGATTTTCAAATACACAGTCAGAAGCTCCACCATTGACAATTGTATCAACAATAGTAACCGTTACACTCTTTTCAAAAACGTCAGAAAACAATCGCATATACCAACTAGCAGAACATTCACAATACTTTAAAATTTTTCATTTACAGTTTTTGATTACACTTGACGTTATATAAGTTCCCACCAACATTACCAATACCGATATAACTGCAATAATGTCAGAAATGAAATCGCCGATGCCATTTCCACCCACAATAAAATGCAGAGCAGCCAATATTATTCCAATAACTATCAATATAATTCCATATAATGCTTTTTTCCACTGTATATTTGATTTCATCCGAGCACCCCCTTTCTATCTACCTCGCTAATAAATTTTTCTATCAGTCTGTTTACTTCATCCGGCTGATCCGTATTGGAATTATGACCTGCATTCTTTATCCATTTAATCGGTAAACCTTCTCTCTGATGCCATTTCTTATTATAGCTTTTTGCTGAACCTGCTTTATCCTTTTCGCCACAGATAAGAAGTGCCGGACAACTGATATAATATGGCAGATCTGCTTTGATTGCCTCAGAAAGCATTCTATAACCAAAACCAGCAAGCCTTGCATATTCTTCAGGATCTGGATCATAGGACATCATCATCTTTCGCATAAGCTTCTGTCCATATTCCGTCTCTGCGCACCCTCTTGAACCAGCCCTAAGAAGTGCTTTCCATGGATATATTCTATATAATGGCTCTGTTCTTTCAAGAAGCCATATTTCCATTGCAGTCATATAAGACTTTTGAAGCGGTGCAGAATCAATGGAGATAAAGCCCTTTATCTTATCCGGATATAATTCCATATACATTTGAGCCAGATATCCACCCATAGACTGACCGATAATGATTGGATTATAAATTTCTTCTTTTGCTAAGATTTCATAAAGCCATTCTGCCATGTCAGACAAACTGTAATTATTTGTAAATGGTCTGGATAATGCATGTGATGGTGCATCCCATACAAACACATTCTGTTTTTTCTCAAAATATTCTGTCTGCTTCTCAAAAAGCCTGTGATCTGCTGTAAGTCCCGGCAAAAAAACTAAAGTATTTTTTTGTTTATCTATTATATTTACAAAATAATGGATGCATCCACAGGGTGTCTTATAACTGTTTTCTGTCATTTTCCGTTCCCCTTTCCATAAACCATTTCCCAATGATTTATCATTTCCAGATACTCCTGCTCAAAAGCAGTTACATCATAATTTCCTGTTCTGTACCAATGCTTCAGCATCCCTTCTGAAGCATACAAAATTTCTTTATATATACTGGTAAACTCTATATCCTTACGGATGAAATCGAGATTCAAAATTGACAAAAGCAATTCCAATGTCGTTTGGACAGCATCCTGTACATCCGGTTGGATGATGGATTGAATATCCGGCTCTGTTTTAAAGTATGAATTAATGGAAAACAGAGATAAAAATGTGTATTTTCTCATCACTGCACACTTAGCCAGCAGACCTCGACGCATCATTTCAAACAAATCATCTGTTTCATATACCTTATATTTACACATGTATTTTTTTGTTAAATCCGCTGCATGATTCCACACAAAAATATATAGTTCCAGTTTGTTATGAAAATAATGAAACAAAAGTGACTTAGATATTCCGGCTTCTTCCGCAATTTATCATTCATAAGCTACCTCCATTGACCAATTCAGTCAATATGATTATATACCCATTGACCGATTAACGGAAGACCTCATTAATCCGAATTATTTTCGCTGTGGCTTTTTAATGCAAAAATCAATATAAACTTTCAGGCGCAGGCCGTCCATTTGTCGTATAACAAGCCACTTCCATGATGTTCGGTCAAAATAAAAAGTGGTCGCATTTTTATAAGTATGTTAAAAATAGCTACAGAAAACACGATAAAATCGTGATATTCTGTAGCTATTTTTTTGAAAAGTGTTTGAAACTGCATTATACCCTAAATCTTTCGACAGCGAAATCTATTCAAAATCACTTAAAAGATTCTTTACAAGAATAGTTTTCACAGGTATTTCTTTTTACTCCACTGGGCTGTCTTCCTTTGCTGTATATTCAAAGAAATCAAAGTCAGCGTAATGCTTATGTTTAATACGGTCTGCACAGGTGATGCCTACCATTGTTCCGGTAAACTCGCCATATTTACAATACTCATCTGAAAACTTTGTGGTATCAAACGGGATGCCAATCTTTTCATAATGTTCCCCATCATACCCCCAATAAAACTGTGAATGTTTCCCTCTGATCTCCAATCGTAAAAAAATCGGCACATCATCCACTGCTTTTCTTGTATTGACAAACTCTGTCTTTTCTCCATTTTCCAGAGCTATAATGGAAATTGCACTCTGTCCCAGTGTTTCGCTGTAATATTTCCGCAGATTAATATAATTCATATTATCATAATAAATAATAAGACCTGCCGAATGTTGATGTACCTCTGGCACAAACTCCATTTTTGTAGTTATAGTTGCGTAAACACTTGTGAGCTTCCTTGCCAGAATACTCACCTTATTTAGAGATGTTCTCGACTCCTGTCCCCTTAATCGGACATACCCTTTTCGGGCATGAATATCTGCAAAGCTCTGTGGCATGAGACGAGGTGCATAATAAAAGTTGCCAAGCTCCTTTCCATCAAAATCATCAAAGTCCGGTATCTCGGATACCTTATATTCCGGCAATTCACTTTCTTCGCAGTACTCCTTTGCAATATTGCTACCGTCTGCCATGCGAAGCCAACCATCCTCGGTCCATTTCATTTTCTGGATGGCAGTCTCCCTGCCCAGCGTACAGCGAAGCTCCGGGCGGAACGGTCTGGAGCAAAGATGTACCAAATATACCTCTCCAAGCCGCGTCTCCACATAGCTTCCATGACCAGCCTTCTGTAATACCACATCCGGGTTGAAATACTTTGGCTTTAAATGATCCGGATCATTTCTTTCATTGGACTGTACCGGATTAGATGTAACAATCGGATTCTGTGGATCTCCTTCATAAGGTCCCCATACATTTTTGGAACGCCCCATGGTTACACAGTGATTATATCCGGTTCCGCCCTCGGCACACATAATATAATAATATCCGTTTCGTTTGGTCAGATGTGGTGCTTCAATACAGCCCCGATCCGTTCCTCCCTTCCAGATCCTTTTTGGATATCCAATGATCTCCTTTTTCTCAGGATCATACTCCGAAACAGCAATCACTCCTGGCTTCTCATAGCCTTCTCTCGTCTCCCAATCCAAAGATACAATATATTTTCGACCATCATCATCGTGAAGAATAGAGGCATCGAAGCCAGAAGAATGCAGGTATACAGGCTCACTCCATGGTCCCTTAATATCCTTTGCGGTGATCAGAAAATTATCCACATCAAAATAACGGGCATTCATGGAATTCATCACACCATAGATTACATAAAACATATCCTCTGACTCGCAGTAAGTCAGGCATGGTGCCCAAATACCTTTCGCTGATGGAAGTTTTTTAAGATCCGGATTGCTGTCATCTGTCAGTACATGGGTATAAAGCTCCCAGTTTTTCATATCGCGAGAATGATAGATTGGAATCCCCGGAAACCATTCAAATGTAGATACGGCAATATAATAATCATCCCCTTTCCGGCAGATACACGGATCCGGATTAAAACCTTTTAAAATTGGATTTCTAAGCATATTTGTTTCCTCCATTTCATATAAAATCAATGCATTTACTCCCCACTGATTACACCACTGGCTATACTGTGTGCAGACAGAACAATTTCTGTTTCTTTTCCGGAAATCCGTATATGAACCGATACGGCTTCTCCTCCACGGTTTAACAAAATCAATATAATACGACCATCCGGGTTTTCCCATGCAGTGACGTCTATCTCATCGGTATATCTGCTAAAGCCAAGACGCACTGCACCCGGTTGGATAAAATGTGCAAAATGCCAGTAGTAATCCGCACTCATCCTCTGTAGCAATTCCTTGCGCTCCTCATCAAACAAGAATGGCGCATCACAGTAGTTTCCCACATGATTTGGTCCCCCCTCTTTATTTAAGAGAATGTTCCAGTCGTAAAATGCATTCAGACCATGATTCAAATTTCCAATCATATCATGAGCGAGTCGACCGGCATTGATCGCTTCTGCATCAGAATCAAACTTGTTGTATTCCAGGCAGCTTTCAGACAAAATAAGCTTTTTCTCCGGGAACTGCTGTCGTACCAGATCCAATGTCTCAAAATGATCCCCACTGTACCAATGAAATGCAGTTCCGGCAATCATGCCATCTGTTGCTGCATCAATCAGATCGCAGGCTCTTTCAAAAACACGTTCCTTGTTATGATCCCATATAAAGATTTCTATATGCTCCAGGCCGGCCTGCTTCATTGCCGGATATAAATAACCGGTAAGGAATTCTTTTTCCTGCTCTGCAGAATACACGCAAGAATCCCAGATTTGTACAGCCTTTGGTTCATTTTGTATTGATATACGTTCCACCTCATAGCCACATTTTTCAAACTCTGTGATATAGCGGCAAATACATTTTGCCCATAACGGATAATACTCCTTTTTTAATCTTCCACCATTTTTCCGGGAATTGTTTGTCTTCATAAACTCAGGAGGTGACCACGGAGACAACATTATCTTTAATGGCTTTTGTGCCATCTTCTGTGCTGCGGCAAGAAGCGGAAGAATATATTTCTCTGTGTCTGAAAAATCAAATGACTCCAGATCCTGTGGATCGCTTATGGCAGAATACAAATGTGTTGAAAAATCACAGCTGTCCATATGAATCCTCACTTTCTGGTAATTCATATGATCCGGATGAAAATACATCGTAAGAAATCTTTCTTTCTGCTCCGAATCCAGCTGCTGAAACACATAACCTGCCGCATCCGTAATAGCTCCTCCAAATCCTTCAAAACTCTGGTATTTCACCTGTGGATAAACATTTATTACCTGATTCTCTACACCATCATCATCAACAAATTCCACTGTTTTTTCATATTGTTCAAGCTTTTTTATTCCAATACTTTCCACATAAGTTAGCTTCATTCTTTTTCTCCTTCCTTCTCCCGCAGAATCATAACACCCCAGTCTTTCAACTGCAAACTCTGCTCTTTTTTATAACACTGTCCGGTGAGAATATCCTCCACCATCGTAAAAGGACATGGAATCTCTTTCTCATCTTCACTGTAATGAAGGATATAGTGGATTTTTTCATTTTTATCATTGATTCCACTGCGAATAATCACTGGCCACACAATATTATCCTCGAAATAATTGTCAATGTGGGCACATACTATGGCATCCTTCAATATTTCTTTCAGTTTGTCCTTTGTCACATAACAACCGACATAATATCCATATCCCTGACCAAAAGAATTCTTTGTAACCGCCGCATATTCACCCCAGTATTTATGCTCATATTGTTCCATTACTTGAGCACTGCCCGGTTTTAACAATTCTGCAAAATATAAAACCTGTTCTCCGTCAACCTTGATCCGACCCGGCTCAGTAAACTGGTTATAACTCATACCGAAGCACTCTGTCATACCATGAGGCTGCGCATCCGGATACACGCTTAAATGCCGATCTGCCACAAATGACTTAAAGGAACTGACAAGCACCCCCCCTGACTGCACATACTGTTTTATCTTCTGTATAAAAGTATCTGAAACACAGTATAATGTAGGAGTAACAATCATCTGATATGGCTTTTCTTCCTGCTCAAATCGTTCTTCCATCTGATGAATATCTATCACATCACATGGAATATTCATTTCATACAGGCAGTCATACATCTGGCGTACCACATCGTTATAACTTAAATCCTTGTCAATTGGAAACCACCTGAAACTGTTCAATGACTGGTTATCTACTACCAGTGCCACTGGACTTTTTCTTGAAATGCACAGGACATCCTTTCCGATTCCTGCTATCTCTCTTCCAAACGTTCCGGCTTCTTCATAAACAGGATTAACAGCAAGATCATGGCTTAAAACACCTTTCCAGTATGTCTCATATCCGTTATGAATAGAGTGCCAGTTCCAGTACATGATTCCTTCGGCACCACTTGCCAGATGACTGTATCCCTGCAGTCGCAGCTGCCCCGGATACGGCGTCCAGTATTTAAATGCCTGTGCCTGACATTCCAATACCAAATAGGAACTGTCTTTCAGAGTGCGGATAGAATCGCCGCCAAATGCAATTTCTGCCCCAGTCAAATCATCTTGCGTCGGATGGTAAATATCCGTTCCTGCAAGCGTTACTGCCTTAGACGCTTCATAATGATTTATATCCGGCTGCACTCCATATGAATATCCATCCTGTGCAATATCCGCTCCGAATTTCTTCCATTCAAAGTCAAAATTATGCGTGATAAACTGATCCTGTCTCTTATATTTCTTTACAATCTCTGACTGCCACATCAGATATTCTGCCGCCAGACTCCTCTGAAATTTGGCAAATTCACTGGCAAGCCCGCCGTGAATACATCCTGCCATATCCGGAAAATCTGACCAGTCGTGAATTGAATTACTCCAATAACGCAGTCCAAATACCTCATTTAACTGCTCTGTCGTATTAAACTTCTCTTTAAGATACTCCACGAACATCTCCTGTACCTGAGAAGAAGCAGTGCCATAATGTTTTGTTTCGTTATCAATCTGAAAGCCAATAACACAAGGATTCTTCGCTGTGTGTTCAAGCAATTTACAAATTACATTTTCAGCACACTGTCGAAACACCGGATGAACAATATCCATGATTTGGCGCCGTCCATATTTTGCCCTGGTATAACCATTAAATACCATCACCTCAGGGCATTTCTTTTCCAGCCAGGAAGGAATAGCATAAGTAGGTGTCCCGATCACTACGTACATCCCGGCTTTTTCTACCGCTGCAAGCACTTTGTCAATATATGAAAAATCAAATGTTCCTTCTACTGGTTCCAGAGTGCTCCATGTCGACTCGGCAATACGAACCGTGTTCATACCCGCCTCCTGCATCATGGCAATATCCTCCTGTAAGCGTTCGTAGGGCATATACTCCGGATAATATGCTGCTCCAAATATTATATCTTTTTTTTCTAAGTCTTTCATAACATTCCTCCATCACACATAGTTTCATACATATAAGATAGACCTTCCAAAACCATAATGATCTCGAAAGGTCTTTTTTACTTTTTCTTTGTACAAGTGAATGCACGCTTTATGTCAGATTACAAATTACTACTGATCGCAACGATGCTTTCCCTGCTCCAAATCTGCGATAACCTGATCGTATTTCTTATCCAGATCAAAGAATATCATGCAGACTACAACTATCACAACCATTATAAATGGAATCCATGCAAAAGACCAGTTGATTGCAGTCAATGCTTTTGCCGACTGTACCGCCTTCTTTGCATCAAAGTGACCAAAGTTTAATACCCATCCAAGGGCAGCAGTACCAATACCGGAACCAACCTTCATGCAGAAAGAAGAAGCTGCATTTCCCATGCCGGCAGTACCATATCCATTGTACCATTCTCCATATGTGATCGCATCCTGCAAAAGACCAAACATAGAAGCTCCACCGCAGGCAAATCCCATACCTTTTACAACTGATAATACACAAGTAAATGTTACATTTGTTGTAAAACCGGAAAGAAGAAATCCAATTCCGGTTACTGCCATTCCACACATAAACAGATTTTTCTTGGAAACCTTTTTCATGATAAACGGTGTCACAAACAGAAATGCAATCTGTGCCATGGACAGACAATTTGAAATAATTGCATATTTTCCGGCATTTCCAACATTATATTGAGCAAAATATACAGCTGATCCAAAGAAACAGGACATCATAAAGTACATAGCAAAGATTGCGATTACAAGAAGTACCCAGTACTTATTTACAAATAATCCCTTGAGCCCCTTAATGAAAGAAACCTGATTTTCCTTTGCTTCTTTCTGATTGGAACCGCCCTCTACGACACGTTCTTTACACATAAAGAATGTGAACATATTCAGGATTACAAAGACTATCATGAGAACAACAAATGTCAGTGTCCAACCCTTTTGGGAATAAACATCTCCACCGCCAAAAGCTGCTGTCATCTTTAATACTACTGTATTGATCGTCATCGTACCTGCTGTTGCCAGAAGGTTACGGAAATTTCCAAGCAGACCTCTCTCATACTGGTTTGTTGTCATTAAACCATTTAATGTCGCATAAGGAACATTAATTCCGGTATAGAAAATCGTGGATACTAAGTTATATGTCAGGAACATATATGCTAACTGTGTCTTGCCAACAAAAGATGCCGGAATGGTAAACATCAGAACTGTACATACCGCTAACGGAACACATAATCTGGCGATCCATGGACGGGCTTTTCCCCATTTGCTGTGGGTATGATCAATAATGTAACCCATTGCCAGATCTGAAATACCATCAAATATTTTTGAAATTGCAATAATCGAAGCAGCGGCGGCTGCACTGGCTCCCACCACATTCGTGTAATATACCAACAAAAATGCACTAATTGCAGAATATACTAAATTTCCTGCATAATCTCCTATACCATAAGCAAAACGTTCTAAAAAAGAAAGTCTTGCATTTGGATTCATCTTATTATTATTCATAATTACTATCTCCTATTTTGTAATTTATTTGTCTAACGGAAACCATCCAAAATCAACACAACGTCCTAGATCCCAGCTGTCCCAGCCGACCCAGCCTTCGGTGTTGACTGTATCTGTAAGCAGCTTATAACTCCAGTAAAAATATCCCGCTCCCTTATCCCAGGCCTCCTTCTGCATTCTGGCAACCGCCTGATAGATTTCCTTTTTTTGCTCCGGAGTATATTTCTCCACAGAGGCACCTTCCAGTCCGTTAAGAACGGTCTGTCCTCCCTTGGTATCCCAGCCACAGGCAAGAGAATTAAACAGACACCATTCACCGCAGATAACCGGGAAATACTGCTGCATTTCCTCAATCTCCTTCATGAAATGCTCTTTCACATATTTTTCGTATCCTTCTACCGTCTGCTCACATCCCATCATTTCTGCCATCATCAAATATTGATGGGTATCCAGAACAACATTTTTATATTTTTCTTCCCGCATAAAATCTTTCCAAATGGTAAGTTCGAATCCGTCGTGAATAACGATATATTTATCCTCTGACAGATACTTTTCAATGCGGTCATACGCATCCAGATAAAACTTCCGGATGAATTCCACGGTAATTGGAGCACTTCCTTTCGCCATCTCCTTGTCTACCGGCGGATATCTTTTCTGGATATTGAGAAGCTCCCATGCTCCCTGCAGTGCCGGCTCATTGATCAACTCAATCCCCCAGAGTCCTTCTCTGTTTCCGTATCTTTGTGCCAGTCGTTCCAATACCGTATGAACAAATTCCACCTCTTCCGGATTCTGTGCCCATTTACATACGCCGCAGATTCCGCCATTATCAGATCCATTCTGTCCCTCCGGTGCGGTGTGCAAATCAATCAGTATCTTTAATCCATATTTTTCAGCCCAGTTAAATGCCTTGTCCAGATCCTCAATGCATCCAATAAATGGTTCTCTGTCTCCAAAGATAAAATATGGCACCGGAATACGAACCGCATCCAATCCCCATGATTTGATCGTCACAAAGTCACGCTCCGTAATATACTCACTGCGATGTATCTTGATCCTTGCCTCATACACCTCTTTTGATAACTGCCTCGGAAGCCAATACTCATCCTCTGCCGTGGTTCCTTCAAACAATGCCGGATTCATCCACTTTTCCAGAACAAGCCAGTTTCCCAAATTAACACCCTTCACTTTCATAAATAATAACCCGACCTTTCTTTCATTTAATATATTCCGTTTCAGTTGTTTCTTAACTTGTGACTATATTTTATGATGGAAACAGACTCTTTTATATCAAAAATGTTAGATTTTTAACATAATTATCAGATAATATGATATACTTCATATATGAACATGACAGAATAGGAGAAACCCATGATGCAAGATACAATTTTACTTCAATATCTTTCCAAAAAATTGCACACCCATGCATATAAATTATCCATAGACGGAGAAATCACTTTTTCCTGCTGCAAAGTCCTTGCTTTACAGGATACCTATATCAAAGACAGAGATTTTCTGGACTTTTTACTGGAATCACTGCCACAGGGGGTTCCTTGTTTAAAATCCATTTGGCAAAAAGATATTTACGGCATCGTCACAGGCCACAATGCTATTTATATTATCGGACCTGTCAGTTTTGCCTCTCCTGTTTATCTGATCTGCGACTACAACGAACTTACTCTGGAAGAAGAAATTGAAAAATATGTTCCACAGATCAATCCGGATGACTACCTGGAAGATATATTGTTTCTGAACCATATGATCACCGGAGTGGAATCAACAAACGAGCATATCATACAGACTAACTATCTCAACCATGAGCACGAGGAAAAGGTACAAAAAAACTTTAACGATATACTATTTGAAAACCACGAAAATAATGTACATCATAACCCCTACGATCAGGAATTGCGGGAATTTGGCAGTATCGAAAACGGTGATCTGATCCAATTAGAGAAAAGCCTGCAAGAGGATTATGATGGAACGATCGGCACTCTTGCAAAGGACCCCTTGCGCAATCTCAAAAATCTCGGTATTGTTCTGGTCACTCTCGCAAGCCGTGCTGCAATCCGCGGAGGTCTCTCTCCTGAAATTTCCTTTTCCTTGAGCGATTCCTACATCCAACAGATCGAAGATTGCAGGGATCTTGCCCTTGTCACTCCCCTTGCCCACAAAGCAGAATTCCAATATGCCAGAATGGTTCATGAAATCAAAGAAAAGCAGAAAGGCGTATTGAAAAATCAGAAAAATCCCCGCATTAATAAATGCAAGAATTTTATCTTTTCTCATTTACATGACCGAATCACATTGGAAGATTTGGCTGTTGAAGCAGACTGTAACCCCAACTACCTCTCCCAGTTATTCAAGGAATGCGAAGGAATCAGCATATCTGGTTACATTCTTCAAGAGAAGATCAATCGTGCCAAAAATCTACTAATCTATTCCAATTATTCATATATTGAGATTGCAACTTATCTGGGTTTTTCATCGCAAAGCCACTTAGGAACCCATTTCAAAAAACACACCGGATACACTCTGCGGCAATACCGTGAAATCTACGGACGAAAGGAATGATCAATTCTGTCTAAGCAGCTCAGAAAAGAGGCATCTCCCATTATTCCAGAAGTATTTTTAATGTATCAATATCTACACTGCTCTTTTTTTATCAGTTTCACCAAATCCTCCTTCATGGACTTCGCATCTTCAACTGACAATAATTTCTTCAATGCGTATAATCTAGTATTTCATCCTTTAATTAACTCGACTTTTTGACAGGCAGTGTATCAACAATGATTTCTTCCGATACATCAATATCATCGAGATTATATTTCCAATGGAACACAATCGGCTCTTCGTTTATTTCTGCAAAATATCTGTAGATACGATTAGTAAGTTCCTCCTTAGATTTAACACGGATACCTCTGAGCATCTGACGAGTCATCTTGCTAAAGAAACCTTCAACCATATTGAGCCATGATCCATGTTTGGGAGTGAATACAAATTCAAATCTTCCCGGTACAGTTGCCAGGTATTTTCTGGTCGCCTCTGATGTATGAACTTTAAGATTATCGAGTACAATGCGAAGCTTGTCTCCCTTTGGGTACTTATCATCTAACAGCTTCAAAAATTCAATGTATTCCATGCTGCTGTGCTTGTCTCTTACAAGAGGAATCGCCTCTCCTGTTTGAAGATCAATTGCAGCTAATAATGAAAGAGTACCCAAACGTTTATATTCGTAATCTCTATTGATGGTCGAATGCTTTTCGTCTGGCATTAAATCATCTGATGTTGTTGCAATAGCCTGTATTCCTGGTTTTTCATCATAAGACAGCACATGTATAGGTGTATCTTCAGATATAATGAGCTTTCCTGATTCATCAAACTGCATTTCAAGCTGCTTATACACAAGCAAGACATTATGCATTTTGGAATCAAAATCAGGATCCCTATTCTCACAATAATAAGTTATTTTATGTGGCTTTATATCTGCCTCGTCAAGAATTGTATTTACTGTGCTTTTATGAATAGTGGAAAGTCTTGTGTATCCAGCTGCTTCAGCAGTTTTATTGATATGTGAGGTTAGCTTTGCATACGTCCATGTTTCAGCAGCATATCCAAAATCAATTGGCTTCTGGCAGGCAATGTTAATAATCCAGGCTTTTTCTTCGCCTGTAATCTCAGCATTCCTGCCACGACCAGGGGCATCAAAGAGTGCATTTTCAATGCCGCCTTCTTTAAACTTTTTTAGGCAAAGCATGACGCTACAGCGGTTGAGCCCCACTTTATCAGCAATCGCATCTATTGATACGGAATCCGCACGTAATAATAAAATTCGCGCTCTTGTAACTGTTTGAGCCTGAATTGTTCTGGCACGAGTTTGAAGTTTCAGATATTCTCTTTCTTCATTGCTAAGTTCGATTGATGATGCTCTTTTGCCCATGTAAATGCCCTCCAAAATCTTTATAAGGACATTGTAGCACAGATTTTAAATATAGTCGAGTTATTAAAAAGATATTATACTAGTACACCACTACATTACAGCAGTTTCATATTCCTTAAAAAAGCGGCTGTCATTAAATAAACAGCCACTTCTTTATTGTCTCCTGATTTTGTACATACTTTCTGCACATAACAAAGTTTCTCTTAATGTGCTTTATTATAATAATGTATCGCCTGCACTATTGCCTTTGCCACATCATCTCTGCGCTTTTTGTATAGTGCCGCATCGTCAGGATCTGATACAAAACATACTTCAATCAGCAATGCCGGCTTTGTAGTTTTATTTAAAAACCATAAAGCAGAAGTTGTTTTTACACCTCTGTTTCTAAATCCTACCTTTGATATGCGGCCACATATTCTTTTAGCCAGCTCCCCTCTTATTGCTGAAGTATTTTTTACCCATACCTCAGTTCCCATTGTCTTTCCATCACGTTTTCTCTGATAGTCAGCAGAATTGAAATGTATGGAAATATCTATATCTCTAACCTTTGAATTACATTTTGCACATATTTTTCTAAGCACATCCAGCTGGCTTGTTCCGTTATTTACCGTACAATCATATGCTTTAATCCCATTCTTTTTCAGCAAATGTACTACCTTCTTAGTGACAATTCTATTCTCTCTGCTCTCATCAATATAATCACTGGCGCCACTGGCAATTTTCCCTGCCGGATTGTGACCGCCGTGTACTGTTACAGCTTTTATCTTTGCCATACTCTTTTCCCACTTTCCCCGTAAATTTAATCTTTACACTTTACCTCCGGAATTCCTGCAACAGATGTCAGAATACTTACAACTCCCGCAACAACTGCTGAAGATACCGCAAGTTTCCAATCAACAGCCTCCAGAGTACTCCCAACCGCAATAACTGAAACAGCTGTCTGTGCCATTGTTTTGACGGCTCTTATCGCAGCAGAAGCAAACCATTTTTTTGTATCAATATTTCCTTTAAAAACACAGTTCTTAAGCATAGATTTAATCTCTTTTTATTACTATTATTATTAGTAAAATCGGGATGTGTGTGTATTTTTTGTGGGAATTTCTGCTTATTTCTCCACAATCTGTCAGTGAACTACCCATTGTCTTAAGCCAATGGGCTTCCTGCTTCATCGACCTCGTAACCTACTATCTCCACAGGCGTTAATTTGGGCAGTCCCTGCCCTATATATTTCTTTATGCTATTTGTCTTAATCCTTCTGTCAGTATATTTTTCGCGGCATTGATATCCCTGTCATGTTCTGCTCCGCATTTCGGACATATCCATGTCCTCACTGACAAATCTTTTGTATCTGGATTCTGATACCCGCAAACAGAACATAATTGACTACTTGCATAAAATGTATCTATTTTGATG